>JAEEGL016259714.1_pt1 | contig 53740 bp, 45 predicted proteins | sample 9134231 | NCBI WGS metagenome assembly JAEEGL01 (sample SAMN16246548, study PRJNA631951) | gut metagenome | biome: gut microbiome; feature: rumen; material: fiber-attached | host: Bos | place: Iran: Karaj | collected 2018-10 | reverse complement strand
CTCTCCCTCTGTCAATTATATATTTCCTTGGCGCCCATAGAGAAGCGGGTACACCCGATCCCATTCCGAACTCGGCAGTTAAGCGCTTCCTCGCCCATGATACTGCGCATTCATACGTGGGAAAGTAGGTCGGCGCCAAGGGCTCTTCATACTGCAGCAGCCGCCTGGATGAACAGGCGGCTGCTCCCTGTTAAAGCAATCTATGTCGGGAGTACGATATGACACGCTCTCTCCATGTCGCCGTCTGTGGCGCCGCCGGCCTTGTAGGACGCGAAATCCTTGCCATTCTTTCCGAACGCTCGTTCCCCTGCGCTTCCATCACCGTCCTTGATGTCCCGGGCCAGGCCGGTGTGCGTGTGCCTTTCGGCGACACGGAACTTCCTGTCAAGGACTTGTCCACTGCCTCGTTCCAGGGAATTGATATAGCACTGTTCGCCGTAGACGACGCTACCTCGCGCACGTATGCGCCTGTTGCCCAGGCAGCCGGCTGCGTCGTCGTTGACCTGTCCGGCGCGTGGCGTACGGATGATCGCTGCCCTATGGTCGCTGCGAACATAAATTTTGACGACCTCAACGCCCATAACGGCATTATCGCCTGTCCCGGAAGCGCAGCAATCCAGCTGCTTGCTGTGCTCTCTCACCTGCATAAGGCCGCCACCGTCAAGCGCGTTGTTGTGACTTCACTTCAGGCTGTCAGCGGTTCCGGACAGGAAGGGATCGATGAGCTTGAGCACCAGGTGCGTCAGTTATTCAATATGCAGTCGCCGGAAGCCCATTTCTTCCCGCACCAGATCGCTTTTAGTTGCCTGCCTCACATCGGCGAATTTACAGGAACCGACGCTACGGGCGAGGAGATCAGCCTTGCTGCGGACGTGCAAAGGCTTCTTGGAACGGATATCCAAATTACGGCGACATGCGTGCTTGTGCCTGTCTTCTACGGGCACTCTCAGTCCGTTACCATCACGACAGACAAGCCGATCACCGCTTCTGAAGCACGTGTCCTGCTGATGCAGGACAGCAGCATACAGGTCGTGGACAATCCGCGTGCCAGCCTCTACCCGCTTGCGAGCGACGTATCTGGAGAAGACGAAGTCTTCGTCGGACGCATCCGTGAAGCTGCCGGCTTTGATAACACGCTCAATCTCTGGATAGCGGCCGACAATATTCGCAGGGGCGCCGCGTTGAATGCCGTGCTGATTGCGGAAGATCTGCTCCAGCGCGACCTGGTGTCCGTTTCCACTACCGGAATTTTCCAGCTGCAATAAGAATAAGGCTCTCAAAAAAAGATAAGGGCATCCGTCACCTGCACGGATGCCCTTATCTTTTCAGAAAGAATATGTTTTTTAAATGACTTTATTCAGGCTGTACTCCAAGATGCCTTCCGCGCCGAGCTCCCGCAGCTGAGGGATGAGATCGCGGACCTCCCTGACGGCAACCACCGTTTCGAGCGACACCCACGAGGCATTGCGCAACGGAGCGACGGTCGGCGAATTGAGCGCAGGCAGAAGAGCGAGGATTTCATCCAGATGTGCCGTTGGCGCGTTCATCTTGAGGCAGACGAAACTTTCAGCGCGCAGCGCCCCCTGAAGCAGCAGATCAATTTGCTCTATCTTCCTGCGTGCCTCAGGGTTGTTCCATACTTTGCGGTTCGCAACGAGGATGGTGTTGCTGGACATCACCTCGTCGATGACACGGAGCCCATGCGCCTTGATGGTCGTTTCCGTTTCCGTCACCTCGACTATAGCGTCTGCAAGGCCTTCCACGACCTTCGCCTCTGTAGCGCCCCAGGAATAATTGATATCCACCTCTACGCCGTGCTGTGCGAAGTAGCGTCTGCTGACATCAATGAGCTCCGTTGAAATGCGCTTGCCGGCAAGGTCTTCTGCCTTCTGATAGGGAGAATCGCCGGCGACGGCCAGCACCCAGCGGGCTTTCCGGTTGGACACTTTGGAGTAGATGAGATCCGATATGACGACCACCGGCTCGTCTCCGCCGTCAGGCCCGCCCCATGAAACGCCCCGCTCTTCAAGCCAGTCCCGACCGCACAGGGCCACGTCCAGGACGCCTTCCTCGATGTATTCCGGGATTTCCTGGACACGGCATAGGCGCGCATGAAGTTCAGGATCGTTGATTTCAGGGAAATAATTGCGTACGTGCTTGTGGATCTTCCACCCTGCCTTTTCAAAAAGAGCGATCGTGGCTTCTTCCAGGGAGCCTTTAGGTAGGCCAAGCTTAAGCTGCGTCATGGTGAGGTTCCTCTATTGCTTATAAACTTCCGCAGGGTCGAATACCTGCGGGCTGCATAATTCGACTGAGCTGCTGCCAGGGACGATGCGGCGGTAAAAGCAGCTCTCACGGCCTGTATGGCAGGCGGCACCGCCGATCTGCTTGATTTCTAAAATGACGGCATCCGAGTCGCAGTCCAGACGGATGGCGAGGACTTTCTGAACGTTGCCGGAACTTTCTCCCTTATGCCACAGCTTTTGGCGGCTCCGGCTCCAGTAATGCGCTTCGCCGGTGGCAAGAGTGGCGTTCCATGCATCTTCATTCATCCATGCGAGCATGAGTATTTCACCGCTTTCCGCATCTTGGGCGATGGCGGCAATGAGCCCGCCTGATTTGGAAAAGTCCGGAGTGAAGTCCTTGGGTGCTTCAAACATGTTCATCCCCCTGTATTGTGCTGAGAGCGATACTCTGATGATCTGTCGGGTCCGAAAGAAGAAACTATTTCGCGTAACCGACAGCGCGGCGCTCGCGGATCACTGTGACGCGTATCTGCCCTGGATAGGTCAGGCTTTCCTCGATCTTTGCGGAGATGTCCTTGCAAAGCATATAGGTGCTGTCATCATCCACGTTTTCAGAATTGACGATCACGCGCAGTTCACGGCCTGCCTGAATGGCATAGGACTTTGCCACGCCTTCAAAGGAATCGGCGATATTTTCAAGATCCTCAAGGCGCTTGACGTAGTTTTCCAGCAATTCCTTCCTAGCTCCCGGACGTGCCCCGGAAAGGGAATCCGCTGCCTGCACAAGCACGGCCAACGCGCTCTCGGGCCGGACATCCTCATGGTGCGCCGCGATGGCATGGATGATGTCTTTGCCCTCGCCGTATTTTTTCGCAATATCCGCGCCGATGATGGCATGTGACCCTTCGACCTCATGGTCAACGGCCTTGCCGATGTCATGAAGCAGACCGGCGCGTTTGGCGCGCTTGACGTCCATGCCGAGCTCTGCGGCCATCATACCGCACAGGGCAGACACCTCTAGAGAATGCTGCAGCACGTTCTGGGTAAAGCTGGTGCGGTAACGCAGCTGCCCAAGGAGGCGGACGATGTCGGGATGTATACCATGGACACCAGCGTCAAACGTGGCCTGCTCGCCCACCTCGCGAATCTGTACTTCCAGTTCCTGCTCGCACTTATGCACAATATCCTCGATGCGCGCCGGGTGGATGCGGCCGTCCTGGATAAGGCGCTCAAGGGCCATGCGCGCCACCTGGCGGCGTATGGGGCTGTATGCGGAAAGGATGACCGTTTCGGGTGTATCATCAATGATCAGGTCGACGCCTGTCGCTGCTTCAAGCGCCCTGATGTTACGGCCTTCCCTGCCAATGATGCGTCCCTTCATGTCTTCGCTCGGGAGGGCAACGGCCGTCACGGTTTGCTCTCCCACATAGTCGCCGGCATAACGCTGGATGGCACAGGCGAGGATTTCCTTGGCTTTGCGGTCTGCCGTTTCCTTGGCTTCCGTCTCAATAAGGCGGATCATCTTGGCAGATTCATGCCTCGTGCGCGCCTCAATCTCCTGGAAAAGACGCTTCCTGGCTTCTTCCACGGTGAGTCCGGAAACTTCTTGAAGCCGCCGCTCCTGCTCATCCCGCATGGATTGCACGATGCTCTCTTTTTCAGCAATAAGCTGCTCGCGCCGGGACTGCTCCTTCTCCATCTGGAGGATCTCATGCTCCTTGCAGGTGATGCGCTCCATTTTTTCTTCCATGCGGTCACTGATATCCTGGAGCTTTTTCTCCCTGGCTTTCAAGGCTCGTTCCTGGTCCTTGTATTCCAGCTCCATCGACTGCTTCTGGCTGAAAATCTCGTTCTGCCCTTGGAGAAGGATCTCTTTTTTCTGGGCCTGCGCTTCCTTGCGGGCCTCTTCGACAATGCGCCTTGCAAGGCCATGGGCCTCTTCTTCGCGCTGTTTAGCTATAAGGCGCTGTATTGCACAGCCAAGCGCCGTCCCGACCAAAACCCCTATGAAAACAAGCAGACAAATGAGTAGCGTATTCATGATGTTTCCTAATATATGTTAACGGGCAAGGTACCCGATGTTTAATGCACGACGAAAGAACCGCGTCGCGCAGCTGGAGCGGAATAGCTTGTAGGGAATGGCATGGAATAGCAAAGGCTGGAGGAACACCCCGGGATGCCGTAATAGGCTGCTGGCACGAGACCTGGTGGTCTCCAAGTGGGCGCCTGACCGGAATTTTAGGCTTCCCGCAGTGCGGGTATGCACACCATCACGGTAACCGGCTCCCTGCTAACACTGGTGAGGCCGGCGCAAACAACCAGTCACGCACAACCCAGGGACTTTTTTCTTTGGGGATGGAAGCCATGTGCCTATTACGGCATGGAGCTCCCGCCAAAGCCTTTTTCCTCCACACGCTGGAGAATCTCCTCAATCGCGGAGTTCTCTCTGCTGTTTTGCTCCTTCAGAAGAAGCAGATCATCTGCCATGCTTATAAGCAACATGGCCAAAAGCCGTTCTCTGCTCACCTGCCCGCCATTTGCTTTCATTCTGCTATAGCAGTCATCCACATATTGCCGCGCCCGCTCGATCCTTTCGGGATCCGCGTCCGCCCGGATGGGAAGCTGCATTTCGCAGACATTAAGCTGATAGCTGCGCATCGCGATGACCAGTTATCAATATTGCTGCTGTCCTTCCGGGAAGGACAGAGGAACCTGCGTAGACTCTGCGCTGTACTGCTGAGTATCGGGCAAAGCGGCCTGGATACGTCCGATCAAGGCATCTATGCGGCTGCATGCCTCGCCGCGTGCCGTTTCGCTGATGTTCACCTGCTTCTGTAGGTCTTCCTTTTCCATCTTCCCGAGCTCGAGCTCGTCTTTGAGTTCCCTTATCTCATTGCCAAGCTTCGAGTTTTCTTCTCGAAGTCTTACCAATTCCTGGATGAGACTATCGATACGCTGCGCAAGCAGTTCCAATTTTTCCATACATCTATCTCCTTAAAAGGCGTGGGAAGCTGTTGCCCTCCCGTTCGCCCATTGTTGTCGTTGAACCGGTCTGCCGGATGGCTGACCACATTCCTTTCCCCATTGATAAGCTATGGCGCCTGAATGAGCAAGAAAATATCTGGGCCAAGTTTTCACAAAGTCTTGTTCCTGGATGGCAGGTCCTTTGCCATCCGACAGCCTATCGATGGATTTTTGAAACATTGTATGTGAGCGAATACAGCTGGTGGAAAAAATTCACATATTCAACCGGCACATCGGAAGTGACGCGGATTCTCGCCGAAGAGTAGTTGAGGATGCCTTTTATGCCGGCAGCGACGAGTTTTTCAGCAGCGTCCTGGGCATGTTCCGCGGGCACGGTGATAATGCCTATCTCAATGCCCAGTTCAGGTATTTTTTCAATCAGTGACTCTGTGCTGTATATCTCAAGTCCATAAACCCTGTCGCCAATCTTGAAGGGGTCGCAGTCAAATACACCGGTTATGGTGAAGTTACGACGCCCAAATTCCTTGTAATTCAGGAGGGCACGCCCCATGTTGCCAACGCCCACGAGCGCCGCACGCCAGCGGCGGTTAGCGTTGACGCAGTCTTTGATGACATCAATAAGGTATGTGACGTAATACCCGAGCCCCCGGGTGCCGAACTGTCCAAAATAAGCGAGATCTTTGCGCACCTGCGAGGCATTGACATCGCACATGGCCGCTAGCTTGTCGGAAGAAATAGTCTCCCTTTCCCTGCCTTCCTTGCCATCCATCGACTTGTCGAAAGCTTCAAGCACCTGAAGATACGTGGCAAGCCGCTGAATCGTTGCGCGAGGAATATGCTGATCAGATTTCGGATTTTGGTACATGGGGCACCGCCTCGGTTAAAAGAAGAGGGCAGAAAGACAATAGCCTTTCTGCCCGTAAAACGCAACAATACAATAGATTACATCTTAACAAAAAGCAGAATCAGGCACACCAAGAGGGCATAGATGACCAGGGATTCAACGAAGGCGAGGCCAAGGATGAGCGCCTGGGAAATTTTGCCGGATGCGTCTGGATTGCGCGCCGTGCCTTCGCAGGCTCCGCGGATGGCCATGCCCTGACCGCAACCGCCACCAGCGGCGGCGATGCCGATGCCGATGGCGAGCCCGGCAGCAGCCAGGCCGAAGCCGGTGTCCACACCACCGTCAGCGGCGAAGGCGATGGCGGCGATGGAAAGAAGAATCAAGGTGTTCATGGTAATGAAAAGAATCTTTCTCATAACAAACTCCACGTGTTATAATGTGAGGTCCGAAGACCATTCCCCCAAAGGAAGATCAGTGAGCGTGCTCCACCGCACCCTGTATGTAGATCATGGAGAGGACGAACAGGATGAAAGCCTGGAGCACTTTACCCAGCAGGAACAGGAAGTACAGCGGCACGGTGCCGAGCAGGCAGGCGATGTAGATACTGGCCCCGAACGTGCCGAAAAAGATTACAAGCGTTGTTTCTTCACCAAAGATATTGCCAAAAAGACGAAGCGACATGGAAAGCGGGCGAGCGAGATGCGAAATGATCTCTATGGGGAACATCAGCGGCATCATCGCCTTGCTGGAGCCGGTGAAATGCTTGACATAGCGCACGCCCCAGGAACGGATACCGATATAGTTGTAATACAGGAACACGCACAGAGCCACGGAAACAGTAGTGTTCAGGTTGGCAGTGGGGGCGTCGCATCCCGGGACAAGCCCGAGGAGGTTCATCGTCAGTACATAGATAAAGATGCACACGAGCAGGGGCACGAAGCGGCGCCCTTTTTCCCCCATGCTGCTGATGATGAATTTCTCAAGCCCGTCGATGAGAGCCTCGAAAAAAATCTGCAGCTTTCCCGGAACCACGTCCAGCCTCTTGCGCAGGACGAACCCGACTGCAAGCAGGATGGCGAGCCCAAGCCATGTAAAAAAGACATATTTCGTATCTATGGTCAGACCGTTCAGCGTCACGGTGTCCATATGGAAAATCGTTGAAAGCAGCAGTGGATGCGACAAACCAGCAGCCATGGATTAACCTCCCTTCACCCCGCTTCCTTTCCGTAGAAGCAGGGAAACCGGAATGACAATCACGGAAACGGAAAAACCGGCAGCCAGCGCAAAAGGGCTGGCATGAAACATAACGAGGGCAATATATATAAAAACTGCGATAAAGAAAAGTCTTATCTGGCTTCTGAACAGAACTCTTTTTTTCACAATGGCGGCAGTTGCAGCCCCACGCTTGTCTTCAATGGGGATCGACGCAGGCAGGATTTTTTGTACGACCTTTGAAATATCATAAAAATTACAGCATATTATTATTGATGACAAAGCCCCCCACAAAGGATTTCCGGAAAACGGAAGGAAAACGATTCCACACGCCAATAATAATGCAGAAACAAGCAGCATATTGCGCAGGACACAGCGGATAGGCGCATTGATGAACCCGCGCCGCCACAGCACTCCGTCGATCTGTTCAACTATGCGCATGCCGGCCCCGTCAACGCTGCTCCCGATCCCGCTCGGGATCAGCTTTTTTCAGTGCGTCTGGCCCAAGGATGCGAAGGATTTCCTCTTCCATTTCGTCCAGGGAATCTTCTTCCACAGATTCTGTGACCGTCCCTGCGACAACAGATGCCGACCGCATGTCCGGGGCAGCGGCTTCCTCGGCGGCATCTGCCTCTCGCGGGGGATCCCCATGGCCCGGATCAGGGACCGACTGCCTTTGCGGCTGCCGCCGCGACAGCTTATCCTCACGGTCAAGCCGGGCATCGGAACGTATGAGGTAGCGGGCATCGATCCATACGTTGCGGAAGCCTGCCATGATACCAAGCAGCAGGCCTATACCCGAACCCCATGGCCAGGAATCAATCCACGAATCAACCAGCCAGCCCAATCCACCGCCGACCAATGGGCCGGATACCATATGCAGCCCCATAGTGCTGGCAGTTCCGAGAAGGCTGAATCTGCCTGGAGTGTCTTCTGACTGGCGTTCATTTTCCATGGGCGGCACCCAAATAAATAGGCTTGGATGATGGAGTACTTTGTGCTATATTAACCTCCTTGCTGCGCGCGCGTCAACATTCATGAACGTGTGCCGGCAGCGACCTGCTGACTACGGAAAAAATTCGCGAGGTAACCCCTATGCCCATAAAGCGCGGCGACACTGTTTCTATCCATTACATTGGGACGTTTGCTGACGGTACAGAGTTTGACAGATCTCAGCCAGGCAGTCCCCTGCGCTTTAAAACCGGCTCAGGCCAGGTCATACCGGGATTTGACAACGCAGTCCTGGGGCACGAAAAGGGAGACAGGTTCATTGTGACCATCCCCGCCGCTGAAGCCTACGGTGAGCGCCAGCCCCAGCTGCTCTTTCCCGTGCCCGTGGAGCGTGTTCCCGCAAACATCACCCCCGAGATAGGAATGCATCTTCACGTGGGGACAGACCAGGGCGAGTTGGAAGTCGTCGTCTGCGAGATCAACGAGAAGAACATCATCCTTGACGCCAACCATCCCATGGCCGGGAAGGACCTTACCTTCGAAATTGCGGTCGAGGCCATCGAATAGGCCCATCCAGGATGCCAGTATCCCTTACGGACAGAAAACGATAAAAAACTTTCCAGAAACGCAGAAAGGAGCCCCCATGTATTCTGCCAACGCCAGCCGCAGCCACGCTGTCCTTTCCGTCGCAGAACGCAGGCGCGACGCGGAACAGTCCGCGCTGCCAGCCAGTCCCAGCACTGCCACGACAGACCCCACGGAATACTTCGGCTGCAACGTCTTCGACGACAAAACCATGCGACGCTACCTGCCCAAGGCAGTGTATAAGTCTCTGCGCACGACCATCGACCTGGGGCATAGGCTTGACCCGGCCGTCGCCGATGTCGTGGCCAACGCCATGAAGTCCTGGGCCATGGAGCGCGGCGCTGATCATTACACCCACGTCTTTTATCCATTGACCGGTCTGACCGCTGAAAAGCATGACAGTTTTCTGGATCCCGACGGCAAGGGAGGCGCGCTGGCCCAGTTCAGCGGCAGTGCGCTTGTCCAGGGAGAAGCTGACGGCTCAAGCTTCCCGTCCGGTGGACTGCGCTCCACGTTTGAGGCCAGAGGCTATACAGCGTGGGATGTGACAAGCCCGGCCTATCTCATGGAAAGTCCGGCGGGCATGGTGCTGTGCATCCCCACGGTATTCCTTTCATGGACAGGCATCGCGCTTGATAAGAAAACCCCCGTATTGCGCTCCAATCAGGCCCTGAGCCAACAGGCATCGCGCGTGCTGCGCCTTTTTGGCGTGGAGCCTTCCATGCCCATCACCTCCAACGGAGGTCTGGAGCAGGAATATTTCCTTGTTGACGGATCCTTTGTTTCCGCAAGGCCGGATCTGCTCATCGCGGGGCGTGCCGTGTTCGGAGCGCATCCGCCAAAAGGCCAGGAGTTTGAAGATCAGTATTATGGCGTCATACCAAGCCGCGTCCTGGCCTTCATGGCAGATGTCGAACGCCAGCTCTACCGCCTTGGAGTACCTATCAAAACCAGGCACAACGAAGTCGCCCCAAGCCAGTATGAGATAGCTCCTACCTACGAATCCGGCAATCTGGCGTGTGATCATAACCAGCTCATCATGACCGTTTTGCGCAAGACGGCTCGGAGGCACGGCATGTCCTGCCTGCTGCATGAGAAGCCCTTCGACTGCATCAACGGCTCAGGCAAGCATCTCAATTATTCCATCGGCAGCCCGGAAGTGGGCAACCTGTTCGCCCCCGGGGACAACCCTCATGAAAACGCGCAGTTCCTTGTCTTTTTATGCGCCGTCATCAGAGGACTGCATCGCCATGCCGGCTTCCTGCGCGCCGTAGTCGGTTCTGCTTCTAATGACCGCCGCCTTGGCGCAAACGAAGCTCCGCCGGCCATCATGTCTCTGTTTCTTGGCGACCAGCTCACCGATATCCTCGAGCAATTCAGGGCTGGTCAGGTGACGAAGTCCAAAGGAAAGCGCATGATGAACATCGGCGTGGACACGCTGCCTCCCCTTCCTGCTGACCCGGGTGACCGCAACCGCACGAGCCCGTTCGCATTCGTGGGGAACCGGTTCGAATTCCGTGCTCTCGGCTCGTCCATGTCCGCCGCCGACCCTCTCGTCGTCCTGAACGCCATGATGGCGGAATCCCTCGATTTTGCCGCCACGTTCCTCGAGGATGAACTCCGCAAGGGAGCCGCAAATCTCGGTGAAGCCGTCCAAAAATTCATTGAGCATGTCATGGAGGAAGACGGCGCCGTCATATTCAACGGCAATGGATATTCTGAAATATGGCAGAGCGAGGCTGTCCGGCGCGGACTCCCGAACTATCCGGCGACGCCTGACGCCGTTCAGGTTTATCTGCAGGATCCGGTCATTGATATGTGCGAAAAGTATCACATCTTTTCGCGCCAGGAGCTCAAGGCAAGGCATGACATCCAGCTTTCGCAATATATTAAGACCGTGCATACGGAATGCAGCCTCGCCATCCGCATGGCGCGTACGCAGGTATACCCTGCAGCCGTGCGCTATCGCCAAGAACTCGCTTCTTCCATATCGGCCTGCGCAAATCTGGACGTGCCGGCGGAAAAAACAAGCCTGACTGAACTCTCAGGCATGATCCAGAGCTTTGAAGATTCGCTCCGCGCATTGGAAGCCTGCGAGCATGACCTCGATTGGTTCCCAGAAGAAGACCATCTGGCTGCCAGCGCCAGGGCATGCATTGAGCGAATCATTCCTGCCCTTGAGGAATTGCGGCGCTGGGCCGACAGCCTGGAAACTGTGGTAGCTGAAGATCTCTGGCCGCTTCCCAGCTACCAGGAAATCCTTTTCATGAAATAAGGCGCACGGCATCGCCGCGCATCACTAAACACAAGGAGTAAGCATGCGCATCCTCGTCATTGGCTCCGGGGGACGCGAACACGCGCTCACCTGGAAGCTCAGTCAATGCAGAGACGTTGAGCAGATTTTTGTTGCACCGGGCAATGGAGGAACGGCAGGTATTGCCACGAACGTCCCCATTGCTGACAGGGACATAGACGCTCTGGTCTCCTTCGCCAGGGAAAAGTCCATTGACCTCGTGGTTCCTGGCCCTGAACTTCCTCTCACCCTGGGCGTTGTTGACGCCATGGTCGCTGCGGGGATCCCATGCTTCGGACCCAGCGCAGCGTGTGCCAGGCTTGAGGGCAGCAAATCCTTCGCGAAGGAAGTCATGGCCGCAGCTGGCGTGCCGACGGCGGCGGCTGGCGTGTTCACGGATCTCGAACCAGCCAGGCAATTTGCTGCATCCCACGGAGCGCCTCTTGTGGTGAAGGCAGACGGGCTGGCCTCCGGCAAAGGCGTCATCGTGGCCATGACACAAGCCGAGGTGGACGCAGCCCTCGCCCTCATGTTTCAGGAAAATGCCTTTGGCGGCGCATCGAGAAAGGTGGTCATTGAAGAATTCCTGCGCGGCGAAGAAGTTTCTTTGCTTTGCTTCTGCGACGGGGAAAGTGCGCTTCCTCTGCCTTCCGCCCAGGATCATAAGGCGGTTTTCGACGGCGACACAGGGCCGAATACCGGCGGCATGGGCGCGTACAGCCCTGCCCCCGTCCTGCCAGACAGCGAGCTGGAAGCCATGGCCGATATCACCGTCCGGCCCATACTGGCTGAAATGGCCCGCCGTGGAACACCGTTCAAAGGCATCCTGTACGCCGGGTTAATGATGACAGAAGACGGACCAAAGGTACTGGAATACAATGTGCGCTTCGGCGACCCTGAATGCCAGCCGCTGCTAATGCGCCTTAAAAGCGATCTGTCAGGACTGATGCTGGCATGCGCCAATGGAGATCTCCGGGGACAAAGCCTGGACATAGACAGCCGTTCCGCCCTGGGCGTTGTCGTGGCGGCAAAAGGCTATCCCGGCTCGTATCCCAAGGGAATGCCGATCCTGGGCATCCCAGAGGCAATGAAGGATGAAGGCCTCGCCGTGTTCCAGGCCGGGACGCGCATGGAAGGAGATTCCATCGTTTCCTGCGGCGGGCGCGTCCTCTGCGTGACGGCCCTTGGCAAGGATCTTCGTGAGGCACAGTCCCGCGCCTACCGCGCAGTGCGGAAGATCTCTATGGAGAACAGCCAGTTCCGTACCGACATCGGCCTGAAGGGTCTGCGCCGTCTGGGTCTTGCGTAAGCGCTTCATAGTCCGGCAGTATTGCTGTCTGCAAAGGAAACTCTATGACACAGGTAGCCATATTTATTGGTTCGGCCTCGGATACTCCAGTCGTGGATGGCTGCGCCGAGGTGCTGAAGAAACTGGGAATATCTTTCCGCTATACGATAACATCTGCGCACCGCACGCCAGAGCGTACTGAAGCGCTGATGGAGCAGCTTGAGGCCGAAGGCTGCCAGGTCTACATATGCGCAGCAGGCATGGCCGCGCATCTGGCAGGCGCCGTCGCCGCCCGCACCGTGCGGCCAGTTATCGGCATCCCGGTGGCGGGTTCGAGCATCGGAGGACTGGACGCCCTTTATGCGACCGTGCAGATGCCGTCCGGTTTTCCTGTCGCCACCGTGGCACTTAACGGAGCAAAAAATGCCGCCTGGCTCGCCGCCCAGATTCTCGCGCTGCAGGATGAGCGCATTGCCGATCTCATCCGCAAAGAGCGGGAAGGCTACAAGGCAGCGGTGGAAAAAGCTGCGGCCGAGCTAGAAGCAAGATACAGCCTGTAGCCGAGAATAATGCGCATACAGCCAACCATGCTATGAAAATGCGGATCTGATGGTAAATCGCATCATGAAGACGTACAGGCTGTACCAGATAGATTCTTTCACGAAGGAAAGGTTCCACGGAAATCCCGCCGGCGTTATCCCCAATGCAGAAGGCTTGACGGATGATCAGATGCAGCGGATCGCACGGGAAATGAACAACTCAGAGACGGCCTTCGTCTTTCCTCCCTGCAGTCCCGGTCATGACGTGCATGTCAGGTTCTTTACCCCGGCGACTGAAGTTCCTCTCTGCGGTCATGCAACCATCGCGGCGCACTATGTGCTCGCTCTGGAAACCGGCAAGTGCGGCAGAACGATCCAAAAAACAGGCGCCGGGCTGTTGCCTGTGGATACGTTGCGGGACGGCGATGACTACGCCATCGTGATGACACAGGGCGATCCCTGTATCGGGGAGCCGCTCGCCGACGATGTCGTCACCGGGATAGTGAAGGCCCTGAGGATAGCGCCGGAAGATTTGCGGAAAGACTGTCCTCTGGCGATCGCTTCAGCCGGGCATTCCAAGATCATGGTCGGGCTCAGGTCGATTGATCTGCTTCACTCCCTGAAACCGGATATGGAAGCCCTGACGGAAATCAGCCTCCGGGTGCAGTGCAATGGCTATTATGTGTTCACTCTGCATCCGCAGGATGCTGTCCTGGTTCATGGCCGCATGTTCGCGCCAGCCATCGGCATTGCGGAAGATCCTGTCACAGGAAACGCGAATGGACCGCTGGGAGCCTACCTGGTACACTTTGGCATCTGCCGCGGACTTTGGCAGGAGGACAGATTTGATTTTAAAATCCTGCAGGGAGAAGCCATTCTCCGTGACGGCAGCATGACCGTGCATGTTCCCATAAAAGACGGCCGCCCCGGGCAGGTGCAGATCACCGGTAATGCCGTAGTTGCGTTCAAGACGGAAATAACACTTTAAAAGCGCTAGGAGGAGACAATGGACGCAGGCGTAAAGAATACTGCTAAAGAACGTATGCAAGGGCACTGCCGCGTATGCCCGCAATGCGATGGCCGCGCTTGCTCAGGTGAAGTGCCCGGCATGGGTGGGATAGGCTCCGGGTCTTCCTTCCGCGCCAATATTGAAGCCCTTGCCCGCGTGCGTCTTGCCATGCGCTGCCTGCATGACGCAGCCCAGCCGGACACCTCAACGGAAATACTTGGCCTTAAGCTTTCCATGCCGGTCATGGCGGCTCCCATAGGGGGCGTAGCTTTCAACATGGGTGCCGCCCCGCAAAATCCCGTTGATGAACCAGCCTACGCAGAAGCCGTCATCTGCGGCGCAAAAGACGCCGGAATCATAGGATGTGGAGGCGACGGCGTCGGATCGCTCATACCAGAGAGCGCTTTTGCAGCCATACGCCTGGCCGAAGGCTGGGGGATTCCCTTCATCAAGCCATGGGAAGGTGATTTCCTTTGGCAGCGCCTTGAATCGGCCTGCTCCACAGGATGCAGCATCGTCGGCATGGATGTTGACGCAGCCGGACTGGTGACGCTGCGCCTTCAGGGCCGGCCGGTATCCCCCAAGACTCCGTCAGAGCTTGCTGCCATAGCCCGTTTTGTCCATGAGCATGGCGCAAAGTTCATGATCAAGGGCATCATGACTGCCAACGATGCCGTCACCGCAGCAGAGTCCGGCGTGGATGCCATCGTTGTTTCCAACCATGGCGGCAGGGTGCTCGACGGTACGCCTGGAACAGCAGAAGTACTTCCCGGCATTGCCAGCGCTCTGGAAGGACGCCTTCCTGTGCTTGCCGACGGCGGTGTCCGCTCCGGCACTGACGTTCTGAAAATGCTGGCGCTTGGCGCAAGGGCCGTGCTTATCGGGCGTCCGTTCTCCATAGCGGCCATCGGCGGAGGAAAGGCCGGCGTGGCTGCCTTTGTGGAGGGCATCAAGGCAAATCTCACTTCCGCCATGGCCTTGACAGGATGCCGGGACACAGCTTCCATCAGCCGGGACATCCTGGCATAAGCTGAAGATTTGGAGCCGCGATGACCATCGTCCTTCTTTATCTGTTGTGCGGTGCCATTGCCGGCTTTCTTTCAGGGCTCATCGGCATTGGTGGGGGGCTGGTGGTTGTTCCGCTGCTCAACATGATTTTCCGTCTGCAGGGAAACATCGCGGCGGAGATGGTCATGCATGTCGCCGTCGCCACCTCGCTTTCAAGCATCCTTTTCACAGCCATTTCCAGCACGCGTGCCCATGCACAGCGCAAGTCCGTGCTCTGGAACTATGTCAGGGGACTTGCCCCGTCAATCGTGCTTGGAACGCTGTGCGCCACATGGCTCGCTTCCCGCATGTCCACGCATGGTCTCCGCGTCTTCTTTGTCGCCTTTCTGTTCTGCATTGCCACGCAGATGCTCCTCGATTTCTACCCCCGCCCGCGTGCAGTCATACCAGGCAGGATAACGCTGGCTGCGGCGGGGTTCACCATAGGCGGGGTCTCGAGCCTCGTCGGGCTTGGAGGAGGAAGCATGTCTGTGCCGTTCCTGCGCTGGTGCGGGGTCGCAATGCGCCAGGCAGTAGGCACGTCCGCGGCCATGAGCTGGCCCATCGCTGTTTCCGGCACGTTGGGCTTTCTCGTCGCCGGATGGAACGCATCGCCACTTCCTCCATGGTCTCTCGGGTATGTGTATCTCCCTGCCACCCTTGGCATAGCCTGCTCAAGTGTGCTGTTCGCTCCGGTTGGAGCCCGTCTTGCGCACGCCATACCTGTCTCCACCCTCCGGCGTTTCTTCGCAGTCTTTCTCTATGTGACGGCGTGTGAGATGCTGTGGAACACACTGAAGGCCACATAATGATAGTCGGAACAGGTTTGGACATTACCGCGCTGCCACGTATTGCCGCCGTCCTCGAACGATGGGGAGACCGTTTCCTCCAGAGGATATTGACGGAAAACGAACGCGCCGCCATACCCGATGGAGAATTGCGCAGGATTTCCTGGGTCGCAGGGCGGTTTGCAGCCAAGGAAGCGGCTTCCAAAGCCCTGGGAACTGGATTTTCCAACGGCGTGGACATGCATGATATTGAGATCCTGGCTCAGGAAGGCGGCGCACCGCGGATGTCCCTGCATGGAAAGGCTGGAGAGCTCGCACGCGTCCTTGGCGTGCGTTTCACCCATGTCTCCATCAGTCATGAGCGTGAAATGGCATGTGCGGTCGTCATCCTGGAAACCTGAAGTGTAGGAAGAATATGTTTACAGCTGTGCCAACCCCTGAAGAGATGGCCCGCTGGGATGCCTCCGCCATAGCGTTTGGCATGCCGGAAGATGTGCTCATGGAAAACGCCGCCCGCGCGGCCATGGAATGCCTTCGCCGCCGTTTTCCGCTGCGCGGCGGTGATATGCGGGAGATGCGTGTGCTGCTTCTTGCAGGCAGCGGAAACAATGGAGGCGACGCATTCTGCATGGCCCGGCATCTTGCTGACGCTGGAGCCATGCCGGCCGTCGTCCTTGTCCGCCCCCCGCGCCCTGGCGGAGCCGCAGCGCGATGGCTCGAGGTATTGCGCCGCATGCCTGTCCCCATTGTCAGCGCAGATGCGTGGCTTGACGAAACTGCCCAGGTTTTGGGCGGGACGCCGCCGGATGTTGTGATCGACGGACTTTTGGGAACGGGTTTCCACGGACAGCTCAGGGAGATGGAATTCCGGCTTGTAGAAAAAATCAATGGCTTCAAGGGGTACGGGACCTTTATCTTTGCCGTGGACATCCCTTCCGGGATACATGGTGTCAGCGGAAAGCCAAGCCCCATAGCTGTGGAAGCGGACGCCACAGTGTCGTTCCATGCGCCGAAGCCAGGGCTTCTGATGCCTGACTCCAGCGCATACACGGGGATGACGGAAATTTGTTCCATAGGCATGCCCAGTGTCGCCGCCGACGAAGGGCAAGCATCATTCAGGACATGGCTTCTGCCAGAACAGGTAAAAAAGCATTGTGCTGGAGCATGGCAGATCCGCCGCGGATACACTTCCGCAGATGCAGCGCCCCCTGGCGCAGCCCCCCGGCCTTCCGCTCATGGCCCTGCCCATAAGGGAGCTGCGGGGAAAATCGTTGTCATCGGCGGTTGCCCGGCATATGCAGGGGCTCCATGCCTCTCGGCACTGGGAGCCTTCAGGGCCGGCGCCGGCCTGGTCACTGTCGCCGGTCCAGACCCTGTGCCGGCAGTGCTGCGCGCAACGTGCCCCGCGGCGATCACCGCCGTGCTGCCAAGCCGGCGTCAGGGGGATGGATGGCTGGCTTCCGATGCCGCAATGCTGATCCCCTCACTGCTCCGTGCAGATGTCATCGTTCTCGGGCCCGGGCTCGGCCGCGGGGACGAAGAGGAAAAGCTGGTGGCAGATCTGCTGGAGGTCCCGCGCAGGCCACCAATGGTCATTGACGCGGACGCCCTGTTCGCCATCAGCCGACGGCCGGGGCTGCTGAAGCACCTTACGGATCGGGATATACTGACCCCACATCCGGGAGAGGCCGCAGCTCTGCTCGGCACCACGGTCAATGACGTCCAGCTGGACCGCGTGGAGGCCCTCCGCAGCCTCACCAGGAACTGCCCCTCTGTTTGCATCCTCAAAGGCGAAGGCACGCTTATCGGCAGGCGCGGTGAGGCAACGGTCATTTCGCCATGGAGCGTACCGCAGCTTGCTGTGGCCGGATCCGGCGATGTGCTCGCAGGCCTTGCCGCTGCCCTTTTGGCTCGGCGCAGCGATGCAATGGAAGCTGCGGCAATTGCCGTTTGGGCGCATGCCCTTGCCGGGCTGGATCTCTCCCAGGCATTCCCCATGCGCGGCAATACCCCGCAGGACATTGCGAATGCCATTCCCATGGCCATGGCTGCCGCCGGCGCATAAGGGAGAATCCATGAGCATGCATTTTCTTCTGAACACTCCCGAGGAAACCATGTTGCTTGGCAGGATGCTCGCCGAAGCAATGCGGGCGAGCCGCATCCGCTGCATGTATCTCCGCGCTCCGCTTGGCGGGGGGAAAACAACGCTTGTTCGCGGATTTGCCGCAGCGCTGCCCGGCGGTGACGCAGCCGAGGTCGCCAGCCCCAGCTTCACGTTGTGCAACGAATACCCAACGGTCCCCGGCCTCGTCCATGCAGATCTCTACCGCCTTCCAGAGAATTCTTACTTACCTGAAGAAGTAGAGGATGCCCTCGCTGAAGGCGCCATCCTGCTGCTGGAATGGCCTGAACGCCTCCGGGCAGAAAGCCTGGCCCGGGAAAGGCTGGAGCTCTGCCTGGAGCCATGCAGGATAAACGGCGGCAAATATCTGGACAAGGAAAATAAAAAATGCGAAACAGTTAGGGCGGCGACGCTTTGCGCGTGCGGTAAGGATGCAGAAGAACTCCTGGACAGACTGAAGCAAGATCTGTCCCGGTCTTTTCTGCCGTTGACGCATGACTTCGCCCAAACACATTCCCTTTAAAGGAACTTTTATGCGTATTCTTGTTCAGAAATTTGGTGGGTCGTCTGTGGCAGACCTGGAATGCATGAAGAAAGTGCGCGCCAAGGTTATCGCCGCCCGCGAAGAGGGCTATAAGGTTGTCGTCGTCCTCTCTGCGCGCTACGGCCAGACTAACAGTCTCCTGGAGCGCGCCTACCAGTGGTCAGACGAGCCGGATCCTGCGGAACTGGATGTCCTCCTCACGACGGGCGAACAGGAATCTGTCGCTCTTTTCGCCATGCTTCTGCGCGACGCTGGAGTGAAGGCCCGGTCTTTCCTTGGCTTCCAGATCCCCATCATCACGGATGATTCCCATGGCAATGCGCGAATCGACACCATCAGTGCGGAAAAACTGCGGAGCGCCTTTGAAATCTATGACGTCCTCGTCATAGCGGGGTTCCAGGGAATTACACCCGACATGCGTCTCACGACGCTCGGCCGCGGCGGTTCAGACACATCTGCCGTGGCTGTGGCTGCTGCCCTGGGCGACGGGACGATCTGCGATATCTACACGGATGTCAATGGCGTCTACACGACAGATCCGCGCATGTGCAAGGACGCCCATAAAATTGACCGCATCAGCTATGATGAAATGCTGGAGTTGGCTTCCATGGGCGCCAAGGTGCTGCAGATACGTTCCGTTGAATTTGCAGAGAAATACAATGTCCCTGTCCGCGTGCGTTCCACGTTTACGGATGATCCCGGCACGCTGGTCACCAAGGAGGATCATATGATGGAATCCGTGCTCGTTTCGGGCATTGCTTTTGACAAGGATCAGGCACGAATCACGCTGTGCGACGTACAGGATCGCCCCGGATCCGCCGCGAGCATTTTCAGCCCGCTGGGCAAGGCCGGAATCGTGGTGGACATGATCATCCAGACCGCCAGCCGCAACGGCGTCACCGACATCGCCTTCACCGTTTCTCGCAAGGATCTCGACCGTGCGCTGGACGTACTCAAAAAAGCCGGTCCCGCCTGCAGCCATATCGAAAGCGCCTCCAACATAACCAAAGTGTCCGTGGTGGGCGTTGGCATGCGCAACCATAGCGGCGCGGCAAGCCGCGTGTTTGACGCCCTGTATAAAGCCGGCGTCAATCTCATCATGATCAGCACATCCGAGGTCAAGATTTCCTGCCTTGTTGCAGAATCCGACCTTGAAGTGGCAGTCAATGTACTCCACAAGGAATTTGAGCTGTAGTATCCGCTATTCCTGATTCGCCAAATGCAGAAGGGGGGGAAGCCCCCTTTCTGCATTGCTGCAGAACATACGCGACATCATCATGAGCATGAATATCCCCATACCTCTTGCCACGGTTCTTCTGCTCATTGGCTCCAATGTTTTCATGACGTATGCCTGGTACGGGCACCTGCGCCACCAGTCAATGACGTTCATCGGAGCCATCGTTATCAGCTGGGGCATAGCCTTTTTTGAATATTGCCTGCAGGTACCTGCCAACCGCATTGGATACGGCTATTTTTCAGCTGCTGAGCTGAAAACCATTCAGGAAGTCATATCCCTGACTGTTTTCGGCCTGTTTTCCACATTTTTCCTTGGCGAGAGCCTGGGCTGGAATCACGCCATAGGATTTGCCCTCATAGTTGCCGGGGCTTTTTTTGTCTTCAAAGGGTAATATTCCTGCTCCCCAACGCCTTGCCATTGCAGCGGTGACGAATGTTCTATGACGTAGCCCTGTGCTCTCCGCCGTATTCCACGCTCACCTATTCCTCTCCTGAGTGGCTCGACGGTTTTGCATGGACGCCCGGAATGCGCGTTGCCGTGCCTCTGGGCACAGGGGCCGTCCGCTGCGGGGTCATTCTGTCTGCGCATGAGGATTGTCTCCTCCCATCCCGGGATATGGTCCGCCCGATAGTCTGGCCGCTCGAAAGGGAAGCGCTCCTTTCTGAAAGCTACATACGCATGGTGGAGAGCCTTGCCGTGCGCGTTTGCACCACTCCTGGCCGCCTGCTGGGGAACATCCTGCCGCAGGGGCTCCGCATGACCGAACGTGTCAGGATACGGGAATTCCCCGGCGCCGGCGAAGAAGCAAGGAAGCCCCATCTTGTGCCGCTGCGCAACGTCTCCAGCATGGATCATGAATCTGTGACGCGCCTGGCCCGTAAATTTCTTCTGGATGGGGCTGATCTGCTCAGGCTGGCGGAAGATTCTGCGGACACGGAAATATGCTCCCTGGCTTGCGACCCTCCATGGCCGGTGCGCCCCCGCGCCATCAGGCAGCGAGAAATCCTCGACTGGCTTATGCAGCATGGCTCGACGTCAAGAAAACGCCTTCGCGAGGCATTGCCCGGCTGTGCCGCAGCACTGTCTGCCCTAGTCGATGAGAAGCTGGTGGACATGCGCGCCCATCCTCCTGTTGATACGGAGGAGCATGAGCCGGACGAACAGCTGATCCTGCCTCCGGATCCGCCGTTTAAACTCTCCTCAAGCCAGCAGGCTGCCCTGGATACCCTGGCCGCCGGGTTTACCGCTCTGGCACGCGGAGAGCAAATACCCCCCGCATATCTCCTTTTCGGCGTCACAGGAAGCGGCAAGACAGCCGTATATCTTGAACTTGCGCGTTTCTGCATGGAATCCGGCAAATCTGCCTTGCTGCTTGCGCCAGAGGTCGCCATAGCGCTGAAGCTGAAACGCGACGCTGAACTGCGTTTCCCCGGGGTGCCGGCGTACCTCTACCACGGCTATCAGAGTCCGGCCCGCAGGGAGGATTTATTCCGCCGCATGGCCGCCGCGCACGAGCCTTGCCTGATCATAGGAACACGCTCGGCAGTGTTCCTACCGTTGCGCAACATCGGCGCCATCATCCTCGATGAAGAGCATGATGCCTCCTTCAAGCAGGAAGAAAGGGTTCCGTATCATGCCAAGGAAGTCGCATGGGAAAGGGCAAGAAGAGACCATGCCATTCTTGTGCTCGGCTCGGCCACGCCTGACATAAAGACCTATTACGCCGCCATGCAGGGGAGCTTGCCCCTGGCCCGTATGGACAGCCGGGCGGGAAATGGCCGCCTGCCGGAAATAGAGCTTGTGGACATCAAGGGATATCCGGCATCGAGATTGCTTTCGCCTGAAGCCTCGGAGGCGCTGCGTGAGACTATCCGGCATGGGGAGCAGGCCGTCATCCTGCTTAACCGCCGTGGCTATTCGCCCGTCATGTATTGCCTGGATTGCGGCACGCCGGCCCGCTGCCCTCATTGCGATGTTTCCATGACCTACCACAAGAAACGGGAACAGCTGGTCTGCCATTACTGCGGCTATACGCGTCCCTGGCCATCACCATGCGAAAAATGCGGAAGCCTCAATTTCTTGCCTATGGGCGAAGGAACGGAACAGATGGAGGAGAAACTTGCCAGCGAAGAACTGGCGGGGATACTGCCTCCAGGAGGAAGGATCCTGCGCCTAGACCGTGACAGCGTAAGCCGTCAGGGACGCATGGAGGAAATTCTCGCCGCCTTCGCCCGCCAGGAAGGGCAGGTGCTGGTCGGCACGCAGATGCTTTCCAAAGGGCATCACTTCCCCAACGTCACGCTGGCATTGGTGGCTGACGGGGACATGGGGCTTAACTTGCCTGATTATCGCTCTGCAGAGCGGACATTTCAGCTTCTGGTGCAGTCCGCAGGCAGGGCAGGACGCGGGGAAAAGCCCGGAAGAGTGCTCATACAGTCACGCAATACCAGCCATTACTGCTGGCAATACGTCCGCAGCGGAGACTACCAGGGATTTTACGAACACGAGCTCGAGATACGCCGGCGACGCCGGTATCCCCCGTTTGTGAAGCTGGCGCTTGTCCGGCTGTCCTGGCCCTGGGGCTGGGCTGCAGGCAAGGAGACGTCAGACAGGTTCGCCGCAGAATTGCGCCGCATAGGGCGCGGCAATGGCTGCACTGTCCTGGGACCGGCCCCGGCGCCTATTTCCAGAATGCAGGGACGCCTGCGCAGCCAGTGCCTCATCAAAGCGGAAGGATGGAAAGATATACGCGCAGCCTATATGCATGCCCTCAAGGCTGTCGGGACCCTTCCGAGAGAATTCCGCGTGTCGCTGGACATCGATCCTGTGAGCATGCTTTAATTCCGGCAGGCATCGCATGCTCCCCCTTATCTGACCATGAATGGCGTAGCCCGCTCCAGCAATGCGTCGTGCAGCATCCTGCGCAGTTTTTTTGCCACTGGCCCCGGGACGCCGCCGTTTATCGGCCTTCCATTATACTGGGTGACGGCAACGCATTCTGGAGTGGTGCCGAACACGACTATCTCGGAGGCGGCCTCCAGCATTGCTTCCGTAATGTCCATATGGAGGACCGGCATGAAGGAAGAGGCCACCTCTTCCGCCAGTATTGCCGTCGTTCCAGGGAGGGCGCAGCGGAATTCCGGGATAAGCAGCCGTCCCGCGTCATCCACCATGCCTACGTTGGCAACGGCAGCTTCCGCGAGAAAGCCGTGAGAATCAAAGGAGAATGTCATGCTGACCCCCATTTCTCCCGCTTCCCTGGCCATCATCGCGTTGGCAAGGTAGTTGGTGGATTTGATCTGGGCGAGCCATGGCTGCTTCGCCGGCACGGAACTGCGGGCGGCTGTCAGCCCCTTTTCCCAGAAGCTTTCGGGGAGCGGCGTGCCTTTTGTGGCTATCATGTACAGGCTTGACTGAGGACACTCCTTCGGATCTACTCCGAGCCCCCCGCATCCCCTGCCAAGCAGGATTTTCAGTCCGCCGTAGGGTTCGCCTCCGGCCCGAGCCACATCAAGAGCTGTCGCACGCAATTCCTCCCACGACAATGGCGGCACGAGGAAAAGCCTTTCCGCAGAATGCTTCATGCGTTCGATATGGGCATCAAGCTGCACGATGCCGCCATTTCTGAAGGCCAGGCTCTCAAAAACGGCATCCCCCCTGTGGACCATGTGGTCATCCATCGGGGCAAGGAGGAAACGCGGCTCCAGGCAGATTCCGCCCATGCGGTGCTCATAGAAAGCCGTAACGCTTCCAGCGCCCATCCTGGGAAGGCTCATCAGCTTTTCATACCAATCTTCACTGCTCAATACGGGGGTGCTCATGGTATCTCCCTGCGGGTACGCGTTCCCGCCAGCTGTATATAAAAAAAGGCCTGACGAATCAGGCCTCCACAATACATGTGCCGAACCTGATGCTATACCGCCGGCTCGCCGTTGAGCTCCATGCGGAACTTGCGTGAAAGCCTGAAGACCACGACCCTGCGCGACGGCAGCGTTATGGTCTCTTCAGTCTGGGGGTTGCGGCCTTTGCGCGCATCTTTGCCGTACGCTTCAAATTTTCCAAAGCCGCTGAGCAGGAGGGCGTCGTCGTCCTTGATGGCCTTTTTCATGAGGGAAAGCAGATCCTCGACGATATTCTTCACTTCTCCCCTGTTCATCTCGAGTTCGTTGTAGATGGTTTCAACGATATCGGCTTTGGTGAGTGCCTTGTTCATTGCTTCCTCCTGATCAGCGCCACCGGATTATTGTTCTATAGCAAGAGAAATCTTTTTGGCCATTTCCTGCATGGCTCCAGCATCGGCGTACGAGCCTTGAGGCCATAATTCAAGCCCGTCTTTTTCAAAGCGGGGAATGACATGCCAGTGGATATGGAACACAGACTGCCCTGCGGCCGGGCCGTTATTCTGGAGGACATTGATACCGCTGGCTCCCGTGGCAGAAATCAAGGCTCCGGCAATTTTTTTGATGGCCGAGAAGACAGCGGGCGCGAGTTCGCTGGGAAATTCAAGCACATCCTTATAGTGCTTTTTAGGTATCACGAGCGTGTGCCCGGGATGGACAGGAGAAAGATCGAGAAATGCCGCCACATCTTCGTCTTCGTACACCTTGGCGGCGGGAATTCTCCCGTCAGCTATGCGGCAGAAAACACAGTCTTCGGCTTGCATGGGAAAAAACCTCCAGGAACAATCCGCATTTTTACAGGGCATGAACCCTTTCCTTTCTAAAATTAACTGATTAGAACATCAAGAACTTTTCTTGTTGGACTGGGGAAATGCCATATCCGCACGGAGCGCAAGGAGCATCCATGACAGAATCCATCTCCTTTCCTGTCGGTGCGCGCAGGAAACGGGCCTCGCACATCGTCCCCGTCTTCCTTCCGTTCAGGGGCTGCCCGGGCAAATGCGTTTATTGCGCCCAGGACAGGCAGACAGGGGAGGAAAGGCCGCGGGGAATTCAGCAAATACTCTTGGAGGCTGCGTCCGCCCTTGAGCGGCAGAGCCATCCGTGCGAGCTGGCTTTTTACGGCGGAACGTTTACGGCCATGCCGGAAAGCGACCGGCGGACATGCCTCGACTTCCTGCGCTCCCTGCGCGCAGCAGGCCTCGTCTCGGCTGCCCGCTGCTCAACAAGGCCGGATACGCTTGGCGAGGATGTTCTTCAGGAACTTATGGATGCCGGAATCAGTCTTGTTGAACTTGGAGTTCAGAGCTTTTCTTGCCTTGCCCTTGCTGCCTCACGGAGAGGATACAGCGGAATGCAGGCCGTCGAAGGATGCCGGGATGTTCAGGAAAGCGGCCTTGGACTCGGAATACAGCTTTTGCCTGGCATGCCAGGATGCAGCCCAGAGGTTTTTCTCAATGATGTTTCGACGGCTCTTGGCCTGCGGCCCGACTGCATGCGCTTCTATCCGTGCCTCGTCCCTGGCGGCACCGTTTTGGCAGAATGGTACGCCAACGGCACGTATGCGCCCTGGACGCTGGAGCAGACCGTTTCCACCCTGGGCAAAGCGCTGGCCCTAGCCTGGCAGGCCGGCGTTCCGGTGATCCGCCTTTCCGTGGCTCCGGAACCGTCCTTTGACAGCGTTATCCTCGGCGGCCCCAGGCACCCAGCCCTGGGATCGCTCATTCAGGCTGAAGCCCTCCTGCTTTCCGTGGAAAAAGCCGCGATGGATCTGCAGCGCAGGGCCGAGAAGCTGGAACTGCCGCGTTTCTGCCAGGGGTTCATGTACGGCAGCAACGGTTCCATGCGCCAGCGCTGGGACGCTCTTGGACTTGGCCCGGGGCAAATATATTTCACCGATGAGGAAGCGGGACGTCTCTCATGATGTAAAGAAAATCGGCTCATGCTCTTGACGCTGGTTTTTTTTTACGTATTTTCTGCATGCGCTGCAGATGCGTATAAATTTTCCTTCAGAGGCACCGCTATGGGCAAAGATCTTATCATCGTGGAATCGCCTGCCAAGGTGAAAACCATCAAGAAATTTCTCGGGAGCAGGTATGATGTGCATGCCAGTGTCGGCCATATCCGCGACCTGCCGACGCATGAGATTGGCGTGGACGAGGAACACGGATTTGCCCCTCATTATGTGACCATCAAAGGCAAGGAAAAAGTTGTCAGGGACCTGCAGGAAGCCGCGCAGAAGGCCGATACCGTCTACCTTGCTCCAGACCCCGATCGCGAAGGTGAGGCAATTGCCTGGCACATCGCCCAGGTTCTCCAAAACAAGGCGAAGGCCATCAAACGGATCCAGTTCAACGAAATCACCGCCAGAGCGGTCAAAAATGCCCTGGAGCATCCTCACGAAATCGACAGCAATCTGTTTTGCGCGCAGCAGGCGCGCCGCGTTCTCGACAGGCTTGTCGGCTACAAAATATCCCCTCTGCTCTGGAAGACCGTCAAGCGGGGCATTTCTGCGGGAAGGGTCCAGTCTGTAGCATTGCGCCTCATAGTGGAACGGGAAGAGGAACGCCTGGCCTTCGTCCCCCAGGAATACTGGTCTTTCAGGACGCGGCTCGCCGCTTCCGTGCCACCAGCCTTTTCTGCCGAACTTGCGGCGATTGATCCCGCGTTTACCAAATCCATCCCAGCATTTCACCAGTCAGGCAAGGCGGACAAGGGAGGCAAAAAGGCCCTTGTTCCCAATCAAGAAGCAGCCGACGCGCTCGAGAGCGCGCTTAAAGGACAGCCGTTCGTCGTTGACGCGATCGAGGAAAAAGAACGCCTGCGCAACCCCATGCCGCCGTTCACCACGTCGACACTCCAGCAAACAGCCAATCAGCGTCTTGGATTTTCTGCAAAGCGCACCATGTCCACCGCACAGAAGCTGTATGAGGGCATAGATCTTGGCGATCGCGGCACAACAGCGCTTATCACCTACATGAGGACGGATTCCGTCCGCATTGCCGATGAAGCAAAAACGTCCGCTGCCTCGTACATCGAAGGAACGTTTGGCGAAAAATTCCTTGCCCATGGCAAAAAAGGGCGCTCTTTCCATGGCAAGGGGAGTGCTCAGGACGCCCATGAAGCTGTGCGCCCCGTAGACGTCACGCTCTCGCCGCAGGACGTAAAGCCATTTCTTACGCAGGAGCAATTCAGGCTCTACGAGCTGATATGGTGCCGCTTCCTGGCTTCCCAGATGGCTGCTGCGACCTATTCTGACACGCTGGTCACCCTTTCCTGCGGTCCGGGACAATGGAAGGCGAAAGGAGAGCGGCTGCTTTTCTCCGGCTGGCTGGCGGCAATGCCTAGGGGCGCTGACGATGAGGAGAAAATTCTCCCGCCCATGGCGCAGGGAGAACACGTCACGCTTGTGAAGCTTGAAAAGGAACAGAAGTTCACGCAGCCTCCCGCCAGGTATACTGAGGCCTCCCTGGTCCGGGAACTGGAGGAACTTGGCATTGGCCGGCCTTCAACGTACGCCACCATTATTTCCACCATCCAGGACAGGGAATATGTCAGGCTCGAGGACAAGCATTTCCTTCCGACGGACCTCGGCAATGTCGTCTGCGAGCAGCTGCGCAGCCACTTTTCCAAGCTGATGGACGTGGGCTTCACGGCAGAAATGGAAGGCGACCTTGACAAGATCGCGGAAGGAAAGCTTGGCTGGGTGAACCTCATGGAAGACTTTGCCAAGGATTTCAATCCCACGCTCGCGTCAGCTGCGAAAAACATGACCAGGATAAAAAAAGGAGTCGCCACGGATGTCGCCTGCCCGAAATGCGGCAAACCGATGGTCATAAAATTTGGGAAGAGCGGTGAGTTCCTGGCCTGCTCAGGATATCCTGAATGCAAGCATACGACGAATTTCAACCGTGACGACAAGGGATTGGTCATTCCTGTGGAACGGCCCAAGGAAGAATTGAAAAAAATGGGTGTCTGCCCGAAATGCGGCGGTGACGTGGTACTGAGGAAATCGCATACGGGAAGCCGCTTTCTCAGCTGCGTCAATTATCCGGAATGTGATTACGCCACATCCTTTTCCACTGGCGTTGCCTGCCCGAAATGCGGCAAGGGGGCGCTGGTGGAGAAAAGTTCCAAGAGGGGAAAGATCTTTTACTCCTGCGATCAATTCCCAAAGTGCGATTTTGCCGTGTGGGACTGGCCTGTAGCGAAAACGTGCCCTGTCTGCGGCTCACCGATCCTGGTAATAAAAACGACCAGAGTGCGCGGACGCCACCTCGCGTGCCCCAACCCCTCCTGCCGCTTCACGCAGAGCATCGGGGAGGAATAGCGCCGTAGCGCAGCATTTCCCGCTAAATCCGGACTGAAAGCTCTCCGGCATAGCTGATTCCCTGCTCGCTGACGCTCACGACCACTGCATGCACCTCGACCCCATCCCGCACGGCTCGGCGAAGCTCCAGCGCATACGCCGGATCGACATAGTCGGCTGCAGCGAAGCATGCACAGTCTGTCCTCTGCACGACGAAGAGCATGGCAGCACGGTGCCCCTGCGCGCGCAGGCGCGCCAATTCGCGCAGATGCTTTGCTCCCCGGGCGGTGACGGCGTCCGGAAAGGCGGCCTCGCCATCTTCCACGAGCGTGACATTCTTGCATTCCACCCACAGAGGCACGCTGTTTTTCTCCGTGAAGCAGCCGTCAATCCTGCTTTCCCCCCAGGGCACCTCACGCTTGAGCTCACTGCCAGGCCCCACCCAGGGCAAAAAGCCACGCCTGAACAAGGGGGCAAGCAATTTGTTGGGCACGGAGGTATTCACGCCGGCCCACGAAAAACACGGCCCGCTGCCAACGCCCATGGCTTCGACCGTCCATTTAAGCTTCCTGGCGATTCCCTGCGCTGGTGAAAGGAGCACAGGACTCCCCTCGCGCAGCAGGCCAAGCATGGTCCCCGTGTTATTGGTGTGCGCAGCGACTTCTTCGCCGTCCAGTGCGGCATACAGGAAGAAACGCTTTTCCCGCCTCAGAAAGCGCCCCACCCTGCATCCCTCCGGATAGGTTAAAAGCAGGTTATTCTTCAATTTACAGACCACGATGAAGATGATATGTTTATATCAACTGTTTTCCGTTTTTCCTTTCACTTCTGACAAAGGATTTGAGCATGAAATTTGCTGACCGGATGAAAAACATCTACCCATCTGCGACAATGGCTATCAACACGAAGACCATGGAACTGAAAGCCCAGGGTGTCAAGGTGATCAGCCTCGCCGTGGGCGAACCGGATGCGGAAGTGCCCATGCATATCCGCGAAGCCGCAAAAAAAGCCATTGACGAGAACTTTTCCAAATACACGCCGGTGAACAGCATCCTTGAGTTCCGCCAGGCAGTATGCCACTATTACAAGCGTCAATACGGCGTTGAGGCGGCGCCGGAAAACGTCATCATCACCAACGGCGGCAAGCAGTCCCTCGTCGATACGATGCTCGTCTTGCTCAATGAGGGCGATGACGTCCTCCTTCCCTGCCCCTACTGGACCAGCTATCCCGACATGATACGCCTTGCCGGGGCAAATCCTGTCCTGGTGCCCTCTTCATCCGCCACCGGCTTCCACATCAGCGTCGCGGACCTGGAAAAGGCGCTGACGCCCAAAACCCGCATGCTCGTCCTGAACACGCCGTCAAATCCCACAGGCGCTGCGTATTCCCAGGCCGAACTGGACACCATGCTCCAGTGGTGCCTGGACCACGACGTGTTCGTCATCGCCGACGAGATCTACGAGCAGCTCGTTTACGACACCAAGCCCGCAAGCTGCTCCATGTGGTGGCAGAAGCATCCGGACAAGGTGGCTGTCCTCAACGGCCTTTCCAAGGCTTTTGCTATGCCTGGCTGGCGCGTGGGCTACACCATTGCCCATGCGGATCTTATCAAGCAATGCTCCAAGCTCCAGGGCCAGGTAACATCGCATATCTGCTCCATTGCGCAGAAGGCAGGCGTTGCGGCCCTGGAAGGCTCCTACGACAGCATTGAGAAAATGCGTCAGTCGTTTATACGCAGGCGCGATCTGGTGATGGCTGAGGTATCCACATGGCCTGGTGTCGTATGCTGCAAGCCAGCAGGCGCTTTCTATCTCTTCCCCGATGTCAGCGGACTTTTCTCCGAAGAGATGCCGGATGCAACTGCCGTCTGCACGCGGCTTCTCGAAAAAGGACGCGTTGCCTGTGTGCCTGGCGAAGCCTTTGGCGACCCACACTGCATACGCCTGTCGTATGCGGTTTCCGATGACGTGCTTGTCGAGGCCCTGCGCCGCATGAAGGAAGCTCTTTATCAATAGGCTTACTGCCCATCTTAAGAGGAGAAATCAATTATGAGCAATGCCAGACTTGACTGGGCCCATGCATGGAAAGGCGTTCAGGAAAAAGCGTGTGACGCTGCCCCGTTCGTTGAGAGGCTGCGCAACGAACTGCCGGTCCTTCCCTTCCTGTCCCTGCCTTTTGCCGAAGAACTGATCGCCGACCTTGAAAAATACGAGCCTTATCTGCGCGGTTTCAAGCATATGCTCCTTCTTGGGATCGGCGGATCTGCTCTGGGACCGCGTGCGCTTCAGCGCGCGTTTGCTCCTGCACAGGACAGGCCCGGCTGTGAAGGTCCATGGCTGTGGATCGCAGACAATGTCCAACCGGACTGGCTGACTGACGCAATTGACAAACTGCCGCCGGAAGAGACCATCGTTGTCGTCATCAGCAAGTCCGGCGGCACCATCGAAACCATGGCGCAGTATCTTCTTGTCCTGCCCTGGCTTCAGAAAAGCCTCCCTGACAACTGGCGCGATCACTTGTTCCTGATCACGGATTCGAATAAAGGCTTCCTCCGCGAAGAGGCTGAAAAGTATTCCCTGCGTTCTTTGCCTGTCCCTGACTACCTTGGCGGAAGGTATTCTGTGCTCTCCGCGGTCGGCCTCGTGCCTGCTGTGTTTCTTGGCATGGACTGGAAAGGGCTTTTGCGCGGAGCCATGTCTGTCGGAAGGCCCCTGGCACAATCCCCGGAGCTTCTGCCGGAGCATCCCGCATGGAAGCTTGCCAGCTGGGCATGGAACATGTCTCAAGCCGGCAGGAGCCAGCTTATATACTTCTGCTACATTCCTGCTTGGTCCACGTTTGGCCCGTGGTTCTGCCAGCTCTGGGCGGAAAGCCTCGGCAAAAACGGCCGCGGCACAATGCCGATCCCAGCGACAGGCGTTACAGACCAGCATTCTCTCCTGCAAATGTTCCTTGACGGCCCTAAAGACAAGGCCTGCCTTTTTGTTTCCACTCCCGCAGACACGGCATGCCTTCCCATGCCTTCCGGGCTCCCCGCCAAGTGGACCTATCTTGAAGGGCATACTTTCGGTGACATTCTGGACGCGGAGACGCTGGCCACCCGCGCCACCCTAGCCCAGAAAAACGTGCCCACCGTGCATCTTGACATGCCCGACGGAAGCGCATTTTCCGCTGGCAAGATGATGATGCTCATGGAAGCTGCCACCATTTTCACGGGATGGCTCTTGGACATAAATCCCGTTGACCAGCCCGCTGTGGAAACAGGGAAGCAGCTTGCCCGTGCCCGTCTGGGCATGCCTGGCACTGATGACGATGCTGCCCGCCTCGCATCTTTCACGGGCATCCCTTCCGTTACACAGGAATTCTAGCACCCAGGACGCCGCGGCGCTGACCAACCGCCGCGGCGTCTGCTTTCTGTGCAGATCCCACTTCCCCTATTCCCAGGTGCAGCGTGAGCGAGCAAAGCATGGAGCAAAATGAAGGCAGGCTGCCATTTAACCTGGCACGTCTGTTTTCCTATGTGTCGCTGGTCCTTATCATGATTTCCAGCGTCATCCTTGCTTTTTTCGTCGGTCGCACAATGATATCCAACGTGCTGTCCAGTCAGCAGGAATACGCCCTTCTGCTTGCGGACAACATGAACAGGCAGATATTCCGCAAGTTCACAGTTCCCGTCGCATATGCTTCAGGAAGGGTAGCCCTGGGCGATCCCGCACAGTACAAACTGCTTGATGACGTCATCAAATCGCAGCTGCACGGGCTCCAGCTTGAATCTGTCCGCCTTTTCGACAGCAACAACACCGTCCTCTATTCTACGGTAACGAGCGAAGTCCGCCGCACTGATCTCGCGACGGAAGGTGTTACCCGTGTTTATCAAGGGGAAAGCCATCATTTCGATACGCTTTCCTCCATACCGTATGTGAGAGCAGTGGTCATGCCGACGATCAAAGACGGCACGTTTTTGCTCCGCACGGTCTTTCCTCTCACCGTCGATACGGATTTTAAAAGCGTCCGCTTTATGGGCAATCCTGAAACGGTCCTCGGCGTTCTCGAAATTGTGCAGGATATGACCCCGCAGTTCCGCATCGCCATTCGCGCCCAGCATGTCATCCTCGGCGCCTTCCTACTGTCAACGCTGGTCCTCTTCTTTCTGCTCAACTTCGTCGCGCGGAGAGCTGAAGACAGCCTAAGAAAAAACATCGAGCACAGCAGAAAACTCGAAACGCAGCTTCATCAGTCTGAAAAGCTCGCCAGCATGGGGCGCATGGTGGCTTCCATCGCACATGAAATCCGCAACCCTCTCGGCATCGTCCGCTCAACTTCCGAATTTCTCATGCGCAGGGCGACCGAGAACGATCCCACCACGAAATCCATGCTGACCGCGATCTACGACGAATCCTGCCGCCTGAGCGTCACTGTCAACGATTTCCTCAGTTATGCGCGTCCCAGGGAACCCAGGCGCGAGAAGATCTCCGTGCGTGACATCATCCTGAAAATCCTTGCTTTCATGGGGACGCAGCTTGAAAGCTCCGGGGTCACAGTCCATGCGAACGTCCCGCCAGACGTTTTCGTGAATGCGGATCCAGACCTTCTCCGCGGCGCCTTCATCAATATCCTCATCAATGCGCAGCAATCGATAAACGGTCCGGGTGATATTTATATCGACAGCGCCACAGCTCCTGACGGACAGCTGCAGATCATGTTTAAGGATTCTGGTCCTGGATTCAGCGATGATGCCCTGCAAAAAGCCAAGGATCCTTTCTTCACCACGAAGGACAATGGCACCGGTCTCGGATTGCCCATCGTGCAGTCTATTATAGAATCCCATGGCGGAAGTCTTCTTCTTGGCAACGCTCCTGAAGGCGGCGCGCTCATCACCCTGAATTTCCCATCTGCAGACGCTTCTGCTCAAGGATAAGAATATGGCTGACTCTTCCAGAATTTTGGTCATCGATGATGAAAAGAACTACCTTCTGATCATGGAAGCCCTGCTCAGGGACGCCGGCTATGAAGTAACTTCGCTCAACGACCCTGAACTGGCCCTGTATTACTTGGAGGAGTCAGAAGTCGATGTTGTCATCACTGACATGAAGATGCCTAAATTAACAGGGAAGGAAGTCCTTCAGCGCATTAAAAAATCATGGCCGGACATACCTGTGCTCATTATGACTGCCTTCGGAAGCATTGAAAGCGCCGTTGATGCCATGCGCTATGGAGCTTTTGATTACCTCACCAAACCGTTTGCCAACGACGAACTGCTCCTCACCGTTCACAATGCCGTTGAGCTCTCAAGGACCCATAAGCAATATAGGATACTCCAGGAATCTCTGGAGGAGCGCTACAAGCTGCACCATATCATCGGCAAGTCAAAAGCCATCCGCGACACCCTCACCATCGTCGACAGGGTGGCTCAGAGCAAATCCACTGTGCTCATTACCGGCGAATCAGGAACAGGAAAGGAACTTGTTGCGAAAGCCATCCACTTCAGCTCGCCCAGGAAAGAAGGCCCCTTCGTCTCTGTAAACTGCATGGCTTTTAATGCCGGGGTGCTGGAAAGTGAACTGTTTGGTCATGAAAAGGGCTCATTCACGGGAGCCGTCGCTACCAGGCGCGGACGCTTTGAGCAGGCGGACCACGGAACCCTTTTCCTGGATGAAATCGGCGAATTGAGCACGGACCTGCAGGTCAAGCTTCTGCGCGTTCTCCAGGAGCGCGTTTTCGAACGTGTTGGCGGTACGGAACCCATTAATGTTGATATCCGCATCGTAGCCGCAACGAACAAGAATTTAGCGAAAATGGTAGAGGAAGGAACCTTCCGGGAAGATCTTTTTTACCGTCTCAATGTCGTGCAAATCCCCCTGCCTCCTCTTCGCGAACGCCGGGAAGACATTCCCCTTCTCATCGCGCATTTCGCGGAAAAAATATCGAAGGAGAATAATATCTCTCTAAAGAGCTTTTCCATCGAAGCGCAAAACTATCTTTGCGGGTATGAATGGCCCGGGAATATACGCCAGCTACAAAATATCCTTGAGCGGTGCATGGTGATGGTCCCTGGCGACGTCATCAACGTTGATGATCTCCCGCTTGAGATTCGTGACGAAGAATCGCAGTTTAAAAGCGTTGTCGATCTTCTTCCAGTTGAGCTCAACCTCGCTGATACCCTTGACCGCATTGAATCTGCTCTTATCAAGCGCGCCCTGGTACGGGCCAAGTTCGTTCAGGCAAGGGCGGCAGAACTTCTTGATATTTCAAGGACATTGATGTCCTATAAATTAAAAAAATACAACCTCATCGGCCATTAGGCATGGCTCTATCGCTCGTATATTTTCCCAGGATGCAGGGAAAAAGAAAAGTGCTGCCAGCCGCTGGCGGGCTCTGCTTTTGTTAACGTAAAATCAGCTTTATGGTTAAATCCTTTCGGATGTTACCAAGCGGCGACGACACCATCGGTACGCGGTTCCGTTGCCGCAGCGTAAACGCCGTCAGGCTGCCGTAGGATAATCTGCCCCCGGCCAAATGAGGTGAAGTCTTTCATAATGTGGATATCATGCCCTCGCTGCTTCAGGTCTTCCACTATCTTTTTTTCAAAAGAAGCTTCCACTTCCACCGTTTTACCGCCCGTCCACTGCCAGCGGGGAGCATCCAGCGCTTCCTGGGGATTCAGGGAGAAATCGATCAGGTTGTTGACTACCTGAACATGCCCCTGAGGCTGCATAAAAGCGCCCATAACGCCAAAGGGGCCCACTGCTTCCCCGTCTTTCAGCAAAAAGCCAGGTATAATGGTATGGTACGGCTTTTTCCCCGGAGCAAGACAGTTGTCATGCTCCGGATCCAGGCTGAAATTTTTACCTCTGTTATTCAGCAGTATGCCTGTCCCCGGAACCGAGAGCTTGGAACCGAAGTTGGTGAAATGGCTCTGGATCAGGGATACCATGTTCCCCTCACGGTCTGCCGTGCAAAGGTACACCGTGCCTCCACAGTTCAGGTCCACCGGTCTGGGGAGTCGGGCCTCGGCACCAATTTCCGCAGCCCGTTTTTTACCGTACTCCTCACTGATGAAATACGCGACGTCAGCTTTCATGTAGCGGGGATCCGCAATATACATCTTTCCGTCAGTGAAGCCTGTCTTCATGGCTTCCAGCTGCTTATGCACCGTTTCCGGATCTTCCTTTCCCGTCAAAGCTAAATGCCGCAATATGTTCAGTGTCATGAGGACGACAAGACCGTGGCCGTTGGGCGGGATCTCGCATACATCATATCCCCGGTAATTCAACCTGATGGGCTCCACCCATTCCGGTCTGTAATTGCGCAGATCTTCTTCGGTAAAATAGCCGCCCGTTTCACGGGAAAACCGGATTATTTCCCGGGCAATGTCTCCATCATAAAAGCTGCCACAGTTGCTTTCTGCCAGCCTGCGCAGTGTGTTGCCCATCTCAGGGATCGTTACAACGCCCCCAGGTTCCAACCTTTTGTTATTAAAAAACGTTTCCAGAAGAGGCTGATATATCATTTCACCTTTCAGCCCGGAAATTTTGGAGACATTTGCCTTCCATAATTTGCTGCAGATCGGCTGCAGGGGATAACCATTTTCCGCATACCCGATCGCCGCTTCAAACAGCGAAGCAAAATCTGCAGCGCCAAACCGTTCATGAAGCGTTTTCCATGAAGCAGGCGCACCGGGAACAGTCACTGTCTCCCAGCCGTTGTCCGGCATGGTTGAGGCAGATAAATCCATGATTTCCCTGCTGTCCGCGTATGTTTCCTTTGCTTTGCCGTCCTTGTGAAGCCTCGCCAGCACTTTTTCCCTTGTTAGTGCCATAGGAGCGGGCCCGCTGCCGTTTAAACCGTACAGCCGTCCTTTATGCCAGACTAACGCAAACAAATCGCTGCCAATGCCATTGCTGGGCGGCTCCAATACAGTCAGGCTGATTGCAGTCGCTATGGCAGCGTCTATCGCATTGCCACCCCTTTTCAGTATGTCAAGCCCGGCCTGGGCCGCCAGCGTCTGTGATGTGCAGACCATACCATTCGTTCCGTACACCACGCTGCGGCGTGAAGGATACTTATTTGATTCAGCGTTAAAGAATAAAAAAGTGCTCATAATTTCCTCTCCCTTATGCATGTGAACGTACATTATATTTTTTCTTATGGAAAGGCTGCTTAAATGCATACGTGCTACGCTTGACGGTAACTAGCCGTGACAGGTCTTTCACCTGCTAGGTCTGTGCCATGCCCGGCACACATAAAACAGTGGACCTCCAGCGTGCTGGTGCCTCCCTGTTTGTTCCATAATTTCTTGTGTTGAATTTAAGGTTCTGCCATTACGCCTAACGATCCTCATGCGATTGAGGTGTGGAACCGGTACAAATATGAAAGCACACGAGCGTTATCATGATACAAAAGAGTACCATTGCAAGAAAAACTATATGATAACATGCTGTTATTTTTTATAAATACAATATGGCACACTTTATGCAGACGATAATAGGTACAATAATTTCCGGAGGTGAATATGCTTCTTCATGTACTCGCTGTCCTCTTGGTCCTGACCTCAGTCCTCATGCTGCCTGGAATATCGTTCGCAGGAGAGACAGTCTCCTACCTCAGTCAGCAGGGAGGCAATGTCATCTGGACGTTAATTGGAGGCATATTGGTCATGTTCATGCAGCCCGGCTTCGCCCTCGTTGAATGTGGGCTGACCCGCGCAAAGAACGCCGGCAACATTATCATGAAGAACTTCGTGGATTTCAGCATCGGGACGCCATTGTTCTTCCTAGTCGGCTTCGGCATGATGTTCGGTTGCTCCAATGGCATTTTCAGCGTACCGGACCTTGGAGTGGCGGTGGCTGACCCGCGGACAAGCAGGGGGCTCTGGACATGGACGTTTTTCTTTTTCCAAGCCATGTTCTGCGCCACGTCTGCAACTATCGTGTCAGGCTGCGTAGCCGAACGAACGAATTTCAAGGCATATATTCTCGTCTCCGTCATTGTCAGCGCCTGCATATATCCCATCAGCGGATGCTGGTGCTGGAACGGGCTGTACTCTGAAACGCAGGGCTGGCTTGAACGGCTTGGATTCATCGATTTCGCCGGCTCGACCGTCGTACATTCCGTAGGCGGGTGGATCGGTCTTGCGGGTGCCATCTGTGTCGGACCGCGTCTGGGCAAATATTCCCCGGACGGAAAGTCTCTGGCCATACCTGGACATAACATTCCCCTAGCGGCCTTGGGCGTCTTCATACTCTGGTTTGCATGGTTTGGCTTCAACTGCTGCTCGACCACGGTGGCGGATGAGACGGTCGGATACATAGCCGTGAACACATGCCTGTCTGCATGCATGGGCTTCACTGCGGCACTTCTTGTTGTATGGATTAAGACAGGCAGGGCGGATCCTTCCATGGCCATGAACGGCACACTGGGCGGGCTTGTCGGTATTACCGCAGGTTGCTTTGAGGTGTCGCCGGCCGGGTCCCTGATCATTGGCGCTGTCTGCGGCGTTCTGGTAGTCAGCTCCGTACTTTTCGTCGACAAGGTACTCAGGATAGACGATCCCGTTGGCGCCATCTCGGTCCATGGCGTGTGCGGATACGCCGGCACGCTCATGGTGGGGCTGCTCGCAGCGCCCGGATATGGGAATGTGAGCGGGCTGCTCTATGGCGGAGGATACCACCAGATCATTATCCAAGCCATCGGCGCTACCTCCGTTGGGCTGTGGGCGTTCGTGACGGGCTGGATTGCTTTCAAGCTTTCCGACAGGCTTATCGGACTCAGGGTGAACCGCGAAATTGAACTTAAGGGACTGGACATCACGGAACACGGCACCGACGTGTACAGCGGATTCCAGATTTTTTCCAACGAGTAAACCGAATCCACGTAAGGGAGGTCACCTATGAAACTTGTTGTCGCATATATACGTCCAGAATCGCTGGGAGCCGTGAAGGAGAAGCTCTATCTCGAGAAGCTCTACTCCATGTCGGTAACGAACATACTCGGCTCTGGCAGGCAGAAGGGGTACGTGGAAATGTACCGCGGAGTCGCCACAGAAGTAACACTGCTCAAAAAGGTACGCATTGAGCTTTGTCTCAGCGACGAGGACGTGCCGAAGGCCATCGGTGCCATTTCCAGCGCCGCGGCGTCGGGCCGTGAGGGCGACGGCATCTTGTATGTGCTAGACGTCTGCCAGGCGTGGCGCATCAGGACAGGGGAACGACTTGACTGACGCCCCCCTGTAGTACGGCCTCCATATGTTTTCTTCGCGTTAATGAACGACGTTGGGGCTAACCAGTAACGTTTATCAGAAGCATGTGCATTACTTCCGCGGGAGAGCATAATGCACATGCTTCTGGTATCAGCTAATGACGGCTGTGCCTATCTTCCAAGGCGTGTCCGCTAACCGAGGGCTAATGAGCTTTTTATGAATTCTTACGAAAAGGTTGGCGACGAAAAAAGTGCTGCTGACCAATGTGGCCGATGCTAACCTGCGAATCATTCTCACAATGCTGATATACGGTCATGCGATCCAGTGCTCCCAGAGGGTGTGCGGGAGGCGACGGTGGTTCCTGGTTATAGCGGTAAGGGACACGCCCCGCGCCTTCCGCCATAGAGGAAACGGGATTGACTAAATGTCCTAGTTTGCCCACGCCCGATGCCATCGCATCTGACTGTTTTTCCAGGCAGACCCGATGGCGATGCGTCACTGGAGTACTTTTTACATTTTTATATCAGTGCAAAAATATAATACAAAAATGTATTCGCCATATTTTTACATATTATGGCGCGATAAACATGTAGATATTCCCTTCCATGATAAAAACGATTTATTTTTGATACAAAAATGTATTAGCTAGCTATAAATAATTATATAACATATTGACATATCATTATTTTTACAATGGCATGCTTCTTGCAAATTACTATCTGATGTAGTGAATCACTTTCATCATCTGGCATGAAACGGCCAAGACATTAATGGCGACATCACCGAGAGCGCATTCCTGCAGGCTGGATTACTGACCCGTATCCTGCTGCGATGAGGCAAAAACATGTCCAAAGTTATCATTCTTGATTATGGCTCTCAGGTCACACAGCTCATAGCACGGCGTGTACGCGAGGCCGGAGTCTACTCCGAAATCCATCCCTGCGCGACGAAAGCGCGGGATCTGGCCGCCATGAAGGCAGACGCGATAATTCTTTCAGGTGGACCAGCCAGCGTCGGCGAAAAAGATGCGCCAGGCATGGACATGGAAATCCTCGCGCTTGGGCTGCCCGTGCTCGGCATATGCTACGGCATGCAGCTTCTCGCCCATACCTTGGGCGGAGAGCTAGCCCAATCGCAGACGCGGGAATACGGTCCTGCAGACCTTGAAAAAACCGCGGACTGCATCCTCTGGGAAGGCATTGAAGAGCTCGAAAGCGGATGTACGTCTCGGGTATGGATGTCGCATGGGGACAAGGTTAAAACGCCGCCTCCAGGATTTGTCGTCACCGGCCGCACGGCAACGCTTGAGGTAGCGGCCATGTGCGATGAGACGCGGCGCATCTACGCTCTGCAGTTTCATCCGGAAGTACACCACAGCCCATGCGGTGCTCAGATTATCCGAAACTTCTTGTTCGGCGTCGCCGGAATCATCCCGGACTGGAGCATGCGTTCTTTTGTCGATCGTGTGACAGATCAGGTCCGCAAAACCGTCGGGCAGGACCATGTCATCTGTGCTCTCTCCGGGGGCGTGGACTCCACTGTCGTCGCCGTGCTGCTAAACAGGGCCATCGGCAGGCAGCTGCACTGCATTTTCGTAGATAACGGCCTGCTGCGCCAAAATGAAGGCGAGGAGGTCATCGGCTTCCTCTCTCGTCATTTTGACCTGAACCTCAAGCACGTGCAGGCCTCGGACCAGTTCCTTGAACTTCTCGCCGGCGTGGATGATCCGGAGCTAAAGCGCAAAATAATAGGCCGGACATTCATCGACATCTTCGACAGGGAGGCAACAGCCGTCATAGCCGCTGGACATGACGTGCGCTTCCTTGCACAGGGCACGCTGTACCCCGATGTCATAGAATCCATCTCCGCAAAAGGCCCCAGCGCTGTCATCAAAAGCCACCACAACGTGGGAGGTCTGCCAGAAACAATGCGCTTGAAGCTCATCGAGCCTCTTCGCGAGCTTTTCAAGGATGAAGTGCGCACCCTCGGAGCCGAGCTCGGCATACCGGAACCCATTCTTTGGCGGCATCCTTTCCCTGGTCCAGGGCTGGCTATACGCATCGTTGGAGAAGTCACCAAGGAGCGCCTGGAGATCCTACGGCGCGCTGATGCCGTGGTTCAGGAGGAACTTCATGCGTCCGGATGGTACCGCAGAATATGGCAGGGCTTCGCCGTCCTGCTTCCGCTGAAGACGGTCGGCGTCATGGGCGACGGTCGCACGTACGAGCACGTCATCGCCCTGCGCGCCGTGGAAAGCGTGGACGCCATGACCGCCGACTGGGCGCGTCTTCCTGACGACCTTCTGGCAAGAATCTCTGGCCGCATCATCAATGAGGTCAGGGGAGTCAACCGCGTCGTTTACGATATTTCCTCCAAGCCGCCGGCTACCATCGAATGGGAATAACACGATAACCATCTAATGAGGAGACTACCATGTCAACCATGCTAGCAGATCCAGTGGATGAATACTTCGGCTGTGATGTATTCACGCTTGAAACCATGAGCCGTCATCTGCCGCACGACGTCTATCTTGACCTCGAAAAAACCGTGCAGGACGGCACGCGTTTGAACCCGGCCATAGCTGGCACCGTGGCCAACGCAATGAAAGACTGGGCCGTTTCCCGGGGCGCCACGCACTTCACCCACTGGTTCCAGCCTATGACTGGTCTCACAGCAGAAAAGCACGACGCCTTTCTGCAGCCTGTGGACGGGCGCATGATCAGCAGTTTCTCAGGCAAAACGCTCCTCTCCGGTGAGCCAGACGCATCCAGCTTTCCTTCCGGAGGGCTGCGCTCCACATTTGAAGCCCGAGGCTATACAGCCTGGGACCCCACGTCCCCCGTTTTCCTCATCGGGCATACGCTTCATATCCCCACCATGTTCTTCTCCTATACGGGTGAGGCCCTGGACCGGAAGGTACCTCTGCTGCGCTCCATATCGGCCGTTTCCCGCCAGGCGCTGCGCATCCTGCGCATATTCGGCAACACCCGGGCGCGCTATGTGATGCCGCAGGTCGGTCCGGAGCAGGAATACTTTCTGGTAGACAAGGATCTGGCGGCAAAACGGCCAGACATCCTGATGACCGGACGCACGCTGTTCGGAGCGACGACACCCAAAGGGCAGGAAATGGAGGACCACTACTTCGGCGCCATTCCTGCCCGCGTCATGGCGTTCATGGAAGACCTTGAGAACACGCTGTACCGCTTGGGCATACCGGCGCAGACGCGCCACAATGAAGTGGCCCCGGCGCAGTTTGAGCTCGCTCCTCTTTATGAGAAGGTGAACATTGCCACTGATCACAATATGCTGGTCATGAACCTGATGCGCCACATCGCGCCGCGTCATGGGTTCCTGTGCCTGCTGCACGAGAAGCCTTTTGACGGCGTGAATGGCTCGGGGAAGCACAACAACTGGTCTCTGGCTGATTCCGAGGGCAACAACCTGCTGAAGCCCGGCGACACGCCGCAGGACAACGCGCAGTTCCTCGTGTTCCTGGCAGCAGTGCTGCGCGGCGTGCACAAGCACGCGGCCTTACTGCGCCTCGGCACCATCGGCGCGGGCAACGACCACCGCCTCGGTGCCAATGAGGCGCCGCCGGCAATCATCTCCGTCTATACGGGCGATCAGCTGGCAGCGGTCATTGATTCCTTCACAGGGAAACCTTCCTGTTCCGGTGCCGAAAGGCCCACGCTGACTATCGGCGTGGATGTCCTTCCGCCCATGCCCCGCGATTATTCCGACCGTAACCGCACGAGCCCCTTCGCTTTCACCGGAAACAAGTTTGAATTCCGCGCCGTGGGATCCTCCCAGTCCATAGCGCCGGCTAACATCGGCATCAATGCCGCCGTGGCCTGCGCCTTGGAAGACATCGCCGACCGGCTGGAACAGGAAATGGCCGTAGGCAAACCACTTAACGACGCGGTGCAGCAGCTTCTGTCCGACCTGTTCACCGAGCATGCCCCCATCGTCTTCAACGGCAACGGCTACACCGAAGAGTGGCCCGCCGAGGCCGAAAGACGGGGGCTGCCCAACTTCCGTGACACCGTATCGGCTGTTGAGCATTACAGTGACCCCGACGTCATTGCCGCTTTTGTCCGCCAGGGGATCCTGAATGAACGCGAATGCCTGTCCCGCCAGGAGATCTTGCTGGAAAATTACGCGAAGACCATCGGCATAGAAGCGGCCACCGCAAGCCGTATCGGGCGCACCATGATCATGCCCGCGGCCCAGAAAGCGCAGACCCAGGCCGCTCTGCTCGTTAGCCGCACGCGTGATGCGCTCGGCGAAGTTCCTGAAGCTGAAACGGCATACCTAGAGTATGTCACTGCAAACACGGCCCAATTCATGCTGTCCCTGCGTACGCTTGACGAGCAGCGTTCCGTTCTCGATGGAATGACGGGAGCGCTGGCATGCGCCCGTGCAGCGCGGGACTGCGTCCTGCCAGCCATGCAGGAATGCCGCCGGCTTGCTGACAAGCTGGAAACCGTCATCGACGTCAAGGACTGGCCGATCCCCAGCTACGCCGAGCTCATGTGGACACACTAGGGCACCGCATTTCTGCCCTATGCCTTTCGGGGAAGGATGCCTCCTTCCCCAAAAAAAGTATCATTAAAATACAAAAATGTTTTATTCCTAGATATTATAACAAAAGAGGAACGCATGTGCAGGATAGGTTCAATAAAGAGCAGGGTTCCCGTCGGTCCTTCGGCAGCCCTGACGCTCATGCTGCCGCAGCAGGAAGGCCACGACAATTCCGGCTTCGCCATGGTCATGCAGGACATGGAAGGCCCTTTCGGCTCCTTCAAGGACAAGGCTCTGTTGTCGGCTGCCTGCACGGAAGAGAGCGTGGCGCGCATTGATGAATACATGCGAGACCACTATTTCACGCTCCTCTATAACTGGAATCCGCCTTTGGAAAAGCATCCAGCCATGGATATCCAGACGATGCCGCGCTATCTCTTCAGGGTGTACGACTATCCTCCGGAATACAGGCATAAATCCATGGATGAATGCGGTGAGCTCCTGCTTGATACACGGCTTACGCTCCGCGCCATGCTGGAAGACAACCACAGCGGATTCGTCTATTCCTTCTGGCCGGACACGCTTACTCTCAAGGAGATTGGCGACCCGCGCGACATCGCCGCATTCTTCCATCTGTGGGATGAGGACTGTCCCCTCCTGGCCAGAAACATCGTGGTCCAATGCAGACAAAATACCAACTACGACATCGTTCGCTATGCTGCACACCCCTTCTTTCTGCAGGGGTATACGCTGTGCGTCAATGGCGAGAACACGTTCTTCACGAAGAACAAGGAATTCCAGAAGTCGTTGCACCGCGGCTACATCGGTTTTGAATCCGATTCGCAGTGCCTGCTCTACAGTCTGCATTTCGTGCTTCATGAGATGAAGTGGCCCGTCGATTACTATAAGCATGTGATAACGCCTCTGCCCTTTGCCGAAATAGAACGCCGAGAAGACCGGGATGTGCTCAGCCTCATTCGGCAGGCTCTCTCACACCTTGAAATCAACGGCCCGAACACCATCATTGGCATGCTTCCTGACGGCTGCATGATCACCTGCTGTGATTCCAAAAAATTGCGTCCCGTGGTCGTCGGTGTCAGCGACACGATGGTGGCCATTTCGTCCGAGGTCTGCGGCTTGAACGCGCTCATGCCTGAGCGCAGACAAGAAGAGGATGTTTATCCCGGCGAACGGGAGATCATTGTCATCGATAACGATCTGCATGTGCTCCGGCACAGGCAGTAGCGCCTAAACAGAACGAGGAAAAACATGCAGATGGTCAAAGCTCTTGATCTCAGCAGGCAGGATCTGCGCTGGATCATCAAATACGACCCTTCGCGCTGCACCATGTGCGGCAGCTGCGTCGCCCAATGCTCGCAGCATGCCATAGAGGCAGGCATGATGCGCCTTGACGTGACTGTTTCCCGGAGCTCCGAGCCCAACCCGGAAAAGCAACATCTGGCACGGCCTGTCATACGGCAGAGTCTGGAGCCAGGCAGGCTTTGCGTCGGCTGCGGCTTTTGCAACCGCGTCTGCCCCAACGATGCCATCCGTCCCGTCCGGAATCCGGATCAGCGCATGCCCATGACGGATCGCGGCGCGGCCCCGCCTAAGCGCGGCGGCCGGACCAACGTGAACACGCAGCGCACACTTGACTCTATAGTTGTCGGCCGCATAAGCCAGATGACAGACCCTGCGCTGGACTCCGAACGGCATACCTTCGACGTGCGCGCACCGCTGGGCAGAATCCTGCCCGCTGGAGAACTCCCGCTGGAAGTGCGAGATGGCAAGCTGGTCAAGATGGGAAGCACGCCGCCCGTGCGCTGGATATATCCGCTAATCTTCAGCGACATGTCCATCGGCGCGCTTTCGACCCGTGCCTGGGAGGCCGTGGCTCTCGCAGCGTCGTACCTCAACGAGCAATGCGGGCTGCCCGTGCGCATGAGCTCCGGCGAAGGCGGCATGCCGGTAAAGCTGCTTGAATCCGAGAAGCTCCGGTATTTCATCATACAGATAGCATCCGGGCATTTCGGCTGGGACCGCATCATCAAGGCCCTGCCCCGCATGAAGGCCGATCCCGCGGGCATCCTGATCAAGATCGGGCAAGGGGCAAAACCTGGAGACGGCGGGCTGCTGCCCGCATCCAAGGTCGCCCCGCACATCCAGGCCATTCGTGGCGTCCCCCGGAGCACGCTGCATTCCCCGCCCAACCACCAGGGGCTTTACTCCATCGAGGAATCCGTGCAGAAAATGCATCTTTCGCTCAATGCGGCGTTCGGATTCCGTGTGCCCGTCGCCATTAAGTGCGCGGCCTCGGCGACGTCGGTCTCCGTGTATAACAACCTTCTGCGCGACCCGTACAGGATATGCGGCGGCTTTTTCATCGACGGCATTCAGGGAGGCACAGGCGCTGCTAACGTCGTTTCCCTGGATCACACAGGGCATCCCGTGATCTCAAAGCTGCGGGAATGCTATCTAGCCGCTGTCCGCCAGGGTCTCCAGGGACAAATCCCGCTCTGGGCCGGAGGCGGCGTGGGGCTTACCGGCAGCGCCGCCGCGGACGCTTTTAAGATGATTTGCCTCGGCGCCAACGGCGTGTTCTGCGGAAAGCTGCTCATCCAGCTTCTTGGATGCGTGGGCAATGAACATGGCCGCTGCAACAACTGCTCTTCGGGCAGATGTCCGAACGGCATCTGCTCTCAGGACCCACGGCTTGTCGCACGGCTGGACGTTGACAGAGGCGCTCAGGCCATCGTGGACTATGTGCTTTCATTTGACAGTGAAATGCGCAAGCTCATGGCTCCTGTGGGCAACAGCTCTCTCCCTGTCGGACGTTCCGATGCCCTTGTTTCCACTGACAGCGCCGTCGCCGCAAAGCTCGGCATAGCCTATGCCTGCTAGGAGATGAATATGCTCAGCATTAATACCATGAAGCAGCATGAACGCATGTCCACGCAGGATCTGCTGATGGCCATCCACAGCGCCGTAGCCGCGGGCGAGACGGATTTCACCATCGCCGCATCAGGGCAGCACGACATAGGCGGACCCCTGTGGAATCCTGAAGGAAAGAAGCTGCACTTCGTCGTCAGCAATCCCGGCCAGCGTCTTGGCTGCATGGGACTGGACGACACGGAAATTATCGTCCGAGGATCAGTGCCAGCGGATGCCGGCTGGCTAAATTCAGGAGCGCAAATCGTTATACGGGGGGATGGCGGCGATACCGCCGGGCATTGCGCGGCGTCCGGCGTCATCTACATCGGAGGGAGAGCAGGAACGCGCTCCGGATCATTGATGAAGCATGACCCGCTCTATCCCGAACCTGAACTCTGGATTCTCAGGAACACAGGCTCCTTCCCCTGTGAATTCATGGGCGGGGGAAAAATGGTCGTCTGCGGCTGGGACTGCGCGGAAATCCCGTCCGTTCTCGGAGAGAGGGCCTGCACTGGCATGGTGGGCGGGACGGTGTATTTTAGGGGAGAGCCAGGATCCTTTTCCGAATCCGACGTAGCGCTGCATGAACTCGACGATGATGACAGAGCCTTCCTCAGTAGCGGGATGACACGCTTTCTGGCAGCCATCGGCAGGGAAGAATTGCTTGCCAGCCTGAATGACTGGCGGGAATGGCGCAAGCTGACGCCTCATCCTTCGAACGAAGATGCACAGCCCATGCAGGATGTCAGGAAATACCATGCTGAATCCTGGATCAGGGGAGGCATGTTCAGCGACGTTGTCGTTGACAGCCTCACTGTCAGTCCTCTGGTGGCGAACGGCGCTCTGCGCCTGCGCGTGCCGAGATGGGAAAACGCGGCCTTAGCCGCGCCCTGCGAGTATTCCTGCCCATCAGGGATCCCGACACACAGGCGCTTCAGCCTCCTGCGGCAGGGAAAGGAGGAGGAAGCTCTTAAGCTCGTGCTGGAGTATTCTCCTTTCCCCGGCTCAGTGTGCGGGGCTGTATGTCCCAACCCCTGCATGGAAAACTGCACCCGTGGACGTCATATCGATTACCCTTTGCAGATCGGCGCACTGGGAAGACTGTCTGCATCAATCGAACTTCCAAGGCCTGCGAAAAAGACAGGACGGAAAGCCGCGGTCATAGGATCGGGTGTGTCCGGCCTTTCCGCAGCGTGGCAGCTGGCGCGCAGAGGACACGACGTCACCGTGTATGAAGCGGACAAGGTGATTGGCGGCAAGATAGAGCAGGTTATTCCGCGCGCACGTCTGGACCATGCCGTCCTTGAGGCTGAGATCAGCCGCATCGCCAGCATGGGCGTGCGCTTCGTTACGTCTTGCGCAGTGGACAGGAAAAAATTCGATGAGCTGCGCGCGGAAAACGACGCCGTTATCGTCGCTGTCGGCGGCACGCGCGCCCGCGTCTTTGACTGGCCAGGAAGGGAGCGTATCATTCCCGGCATCGAGTACCTGAAGGCCGTCAACCGCGGCGATCACCCAAAAACCGGCCGCAATGTCATTGTCATCGGCTGCGGCAACGCCGGCATGGACGTAGCCGCAGGAGCCTACGCGGAAGGCGCATCCCATGTCACATGCATCGACGTGCAGAAGCCAGCGGCCTTTGCCAAGGAGATCGCGCATATCGAATCCCTGGGCGGCACACTGCTGTGGCCGGTCATGACGAAGGAAATCACCGCGGAGGGCATCATCGCGTCCGACGGCAGACTGATACCCGGAGACATGGTCATCATCGCCATCGGCGACGAGCCGGAAATTGACTTCCTGCCGGAAGGCGTCAGGACGTTCCGCATGAATTGGGTCCTTCCCGGAGACGACCGCAGCATCATCCCGGGGGTGTTCGCCGCGGGTGATGTGATCAGGCCAGGTCTGCTCACAGCGGCCATCGGTTCCGGCAGGGAAGCCGCTGCAGCCGCTGACGCATGGATGTGCGGCACTTCTTATTCACCCAAAAAAGAACGTGCGATGGCGGAACGGTCGCTGCACCTGGAGCACTTCAGCCATGTGCAGAAAGAGGAACTGACGGACGTCCTTGATGATTGGAGACGCTGCGTCAGCTGCGGTTCGTGCAGGGACTGCGGCATGTGCATGCAATCATGCCCTCGGCAGGCCATTTATCGTGTTGAAACCGATGATGATACAGGTTACGCCTATCTGTCTGACCCTGAACGGTGCATAGGCTGCGGCATTTGCGCTGGCGTCTGCCCGTGCGGTGTCTGGGCTCTTCATGACAATACCCCATTAGCATAATGAGAAAGGAATACCCTCATGCCCCGAATCAACAGCGCTTATGCACGGCTCTCCTCAAGCTACCTCTTCAGTGAAATCGCAGGACGCGTCCGCACTGCCCAAGCGGAGCATCCGGAAAAGACCGTCATCAGCCTGGGTATCGGCGATGTCTCGCAGCCTCTTGTCCCGGCCGTTCTTGAGGCCCTTCATAAGGCGACGGATGAAATGGGGAACGCCGCGAGTTTCCGTGGCTATGGCCCGGAACAGGGATACGCGTTCCTCCGCAAGGCCATCCTCGCCCACGACTTTGCCGCTCGCGGCATCCAGCTGGATGAAGACGAAATCTTCATCAGCGACGGCGCAAAAAGCGATGTCGGCAATTTCCAGGAAATGTTCAGTAATGACGCCGTGATCGCAGTGACGGATCCTGTCTACCCCGTCTACGTGGATTCCAACGCCATGTCCGGTCGCTGCGGAGAATTCGCCGACGGCCGGTGGAGCCGCATATGCTACCTTCCGTGCACGGCGGAAAACAATTTTGAACCAGAGCTGCCCCAGGAACGCCCGGATGTCATTTACCTGTGCAGCCCTAACAATCCCACGGGCACTGTGCTCAGCAGGCATGCGCTGCAGCGCTGGGTGAACTACGCCAGGGAAAACGATGCGTTCATCCTGTTTGACGCCGCATATGAATGCTTCATCACGGATCCGGAGCAGCCAAGGAGCATCTTCGAAATCGAAGGCGCTGACGAGGTAGCCGTGGAATTCCGCAGTTTTTCAAAGACGGCCGGCTTCACCGGCCTGCGATGCGCCTACACGATCATCCCCAAAAAGCTGAAAGCACGCTCAGACGATGGAGGGATGCTTTCGCTGCATGACATGTGGCTCAGGCGTCAGAGCACCAAGTATAACGGCTGCCCCTATATCGTGCAGAGGGCGGCTGAAGCCGTCTTCAGTCCGGCGGGCCAAGCACAGGTCGGTCATGTGCTGAACATCTACCGCAGCACCGCCGCCATGATGCGGCAGAACTTAACAAGCCTGGGGCTCAACGTCTTTGGAGGAATCCATTCACCGTATGTCTGGCTACAGACACCGGGCGGCATGAAATCCTGGGATTTCTTTGATGTCCTGCTCAACAAGGCGGCCGTCGTCTGCACGCCAGGATCAGGATTTGGCGCAAGCGGCGAATACTATGTCCGCATGACAGCCTTTAATTCACGCGAACACACGCAGGCGGCACTGGATCGCATAGCCGCCGTCCTATAAACGGAAACTGCTATCGGCAATCCCGCCAAACCCGCAGCGATTCGTATGTGAGGTACAATATGGGCAAACCTGTAATGCCAGTTACGGACTGTAAATCCTGCCTTTCAAGCCTGCACCGCATTGTCTGCTGCCTGGAGCCTAAGCCACAGTTCCGCAACGTGCTGAGGAATGTCCTGGAAATACTCTCGAAAGAACTGGCATTTGAGCGGCCGCATATCGTCGTGGAGAACCCGGAAAACGGACGCCTGCATCTTTCCATGTCGCTTGACAGCCCCGTGGAGCACATAACCTATGCGCCAGGAACGGGCATCACAGGACAGGTATTTTCGTCCGGCGAGCCTGTCATTGTTGAAAAGATGAGCGAGCACCCGGATTTCATGAACCGTCTCTTTGCTCGGCCCCAGTCCGTCCTGGAAAAGCTGGCGTTCATCTGCGTGCCGATTTTTGCTGAGGGCACGCCCGAGGCCGAAAACCCGCAGCGCAGGCCCGTCGGCGTCCTGAGCGCAGACACGCCATGCGCAAAACAGTCCGTCCTGCAAATGCGCTGCCAGGTGCTGATAATTGTTGCCGCGCTCGTCGGCCACCAGGCGGCATGCCTGCAGGAGGAAATGCTGCGCAAGAACACGCACAGCACGGAAACAGATGAAAAGCCCCTGCCCAAGGCCATGCGCGACATGCCTTCCATCGTCGCCTTTTCCCAGTCCATGAATCATGTGCTGCACCATGTGGCGCAGGCCGCGCCATCGCATACTACGGTGCTCCTGCGCGGCGAGACAGGGACCGGCAAGGAACTCATGGCAATGGCACTCCATCAGTGCAGTCTGCGCTCAGGCAGACCGCTCATCAAGCTCAATTGTGCGGCGCTGCCCGCGGATCTTGTGGAAGGAGAGCTGTTCGGCTGGCAGAAAGGCGCGTTTTCAGGGGCGCAGCAAAACCGCAGGGGTATGTTCGAGCAGGCTGACGGCGGCTCTCTATTCCTTGATGAAATCGGCGACCTTTCCTTGCCGGCGCAGGCAAAGGTCCTGCGCGCCATCCAAGAAAAGGAAATCTCGCGGCTTGGCAGCGAAAAGACGATCCATGTGGATGTCCGCCTGATATGCGCAACGCACCAGCCGCTGGAGCAGCTTGTGGAGAAGAAGCTGTTCAGGGAAGACCTGTACTACCGCATCAATGTGTTCCCTCTGTTCCTGCCTCCGCTGCGGGAGAGGAGGGACGATATCCTTCCCCTTGCTGAATTTTTCCTGGAGATGTTTTCACGGAACTGCCTGAAGAGCGGCCTGCGCATTTCGAGGCAAGTCTCCGACATTCTGCTGGCATACCAGTGGCCAGGCAATGTCAGGGAACTGCAAAACGTCCTGGAGAGGGCTGTGCTCCTCTGCGAGGATGGCACGATCATGCCCAGCCATCTGCCGCCGGAACTGCGCCTGTGCCAAGCAGAAAAAGCTGCGGCGGAACCTGCTTCGAAGTTCCGGGAGGAAGTACAGCAGCTGGAGAAAAAAAGGCTGCAGGAAGCACTTTCCAAATCGGACGGCAACATCCACAATGCCGCAAAAAGCATCAACATAACATACAGAATCTTTTACTATAAATTAAAAAAATACGGCATAGACTACAGAAAGTTCCTGCGGAAGAAATAAGCTGCTGCAGTCCTCCATATTACTTCTTCAGGCATTTCATGGTGATAATTTCATGCCTCAGCAAAGTTGCGAAAGGAGAACTATGAAAGAAGGCATTTGCTTTACCAAGATGCATGGGGCCGGCAACGACTATATCTACGTCAACACACTGGAATATGCCATTCCCGACCCGGCCAAGGCGGCCAAGGCTTGGAGCTGCAGGCATACCGGCATCGGGAGCGATGGGCTGGTGCTCATCGGGAAGCCGGAGACCCAGGACGCAGACTTCTCCATGCGCATTTACAACGCCGACGGCTCCGAGGCGATGATGTGCGGCAACGCCTCCCGCTGCATCGGCAAGTATCTCTATGAGCGCGGCATGGTTAAGGCAGCGACGACGCAAATCAAATTATCCACGCTTTCGGGTATCAAAATCCTCGACCTGCACATCGATGGTGGAAAAGTCAGCTCAGTCACTGTCGACATGCTGGCTCCGCGTATGGAAGACGCAGGCCAGTTCCTTCCCGATGCCGGGCTGGAGGATGGCATCTTCGTTTCCATGGGAAATCCGCACTATGTCATCTTCACGGACGATGTCGACCTCGTTGAGGAACGTGGAGCCGACTTGGAAAGGCATCCTGCGTTTCCGCAGAGATGCAACATAGAATTCGCCTGTCCCCGCGGCGGAGATGAAATTCGGACGCGCGTCTGGGAGCGAGGCAGCGGAATCACCATGGCCTGCGGCACCGGCGCCTGTGCCACCGCCGTCGCGGCCGCACTGTCCGGTCGCGCTGGACGGAAGAGCCGCATCATCATGGATGGCGGCGTACTCGACATTGAATGGCGGGAAAGCAACGGGCATGTCTATCTGACAGGGCCCGCAGCATTCGTCTTTGACGGCGTTATCGCATTGCCCGAATAAGTAACTCGGCGGCAGCGCACAATGGCAGGGAGAACGTGGAATGTGCGGAATCATCGGCATCACCGGACATGAAGACGCGGCCAGGTTGGCGTATTTCGGCCTCTACGCACTGCAGCACAGGGGTCAGGAAAGCGCCGGCATCGCCGCCTGGGAAAATCATTCCGGCACGATGCATCTCCATGCAGGAATGGGGCTTGTACCGGATGTATTCAGCGAACAGGATCTCAGGGATCTGACGGGAGAAACCGCCATTGGTCACGTGCGCTATTCCACCACGGGCAAGCCGCAGGTGCGCAATGCGCAGCCTCTCGTTGTGCGCCTCAAAGGCGGCATGCAGCTTGCCCTGGCGCACAACGGAAATCTGACCAATGCCGCAGATCTCAGGCGCCTTCTTGAAGATGAAGGATGCATTTTCCAGACCACGTCAGACAGTGAACTCTTCGTGCATCTTATCGCAAAGGCACTGAGAGGCGGCGACGTGGCAAGGGCGATACAGGCAACCTGCAGCAAGGTCGAAGGGGCGTACAGCCTGATTATCATGGCAAACGGCACCCTGTTTGCCGTGCGCGACCCCCATGGTTTCCATCCGTTGAGCATGGCACGCTCAGGCCGTTCCCTGTTTTTCGCGTCGGAAAGCTGCGCCTTTGACCTTTTGGAAGCGGATTACGTGCGCGACATTAATCCCGGAGAAATGGTCATTGCCGAGCCAGGCAGCAAGACCTGCAAAAGCGTGTTCCTTTCCGGCGGCAAGGTGCCCGTGCGCCAATGCATTTTTGAACTCGTGTATTTTGCTCGGCCGGATTCCTTCATTTTCGGGGAAGACGTGTATCAGTGTCGCAAGCGCATGGGGAAAAACATGATGCGGGAATCCCCTGCTGACGCGGAATGCGTCATCCCCTTTCCCGATTCCGGCGTCTACGCCGCCCTCGGCGCGGCTCAGGAAGCCGGTGTCCCCTATGAGCATGCGCTCATTCGCAACCATTACGTAGGCCGGACATTCATCCAGCCGTCGCAGAGCATGCGGCAATACAATGTGCGGGTCAAAATCAACCCGGTGCGATCCATGATCCTTGGCAGGCGCCTGTGTGTCGTGGACGATTCCATCGTCCGCGGCACGACCATACGCACCAGGGTCGCCAAACTGCGGGATATGGGCGCCAAGGCCGTGCATTTCAGGGTGAGCAGCCCCCCTGTGCGCTATCCATGCTTTTACGGCATAGATTTTCCATCAACGTCAGAGCTCATTGCCTCATCATGCAATGCTGAGCAGCTCGCCGCCATGCTTGGCTTGGATTCGCTGCACTATCTTTCGCTTCAGGGACTGCTCGGTTCTGTGTCAGATCCAGGCCACTACTGCACTGCCTGCTTCACAGGGGAATACCCCACCAGACCGCCGGCCGCGCAGGGCAAGATGTCGCTGGAATGAAGGATGCAGGAAGGCGTAGGGAATTCATTCATCCCTAGGGATACACATGTTATCTTGCGGAACGGCAAAGCAGGTAAAGGATGTATCATATGAAGACAAAATTCATCTTCGTGACCGGAGGGGTCCTCTCATCGCTTGGCAAGGGCGTGGCAGCAGCTTCGCTTGGCGCTCTGCTTAAGGCAAGGGGACTTTCCGTCACCATACAGAAATTGGATCCCTACATCAATGTTGATCCAGGCACGATGAACCCCTTCCAGCACGGCGAAGTTTTCGTAACCGATGACGGCGCCGAAACTGACCTCGACCTTGGCCACTATGAACGCTATCTAGGTGTTTCGCTCTCCAAGAAAAACAACTCCACGTCGGGCAGGATCTACCACGACGTCATCATGAAGGAGAGGCGGGGAGACTACCTTGGCGGTACGGTGCAGGTTATCCCGCATATCACCGATGAAATAAAGCGTACCGTGCTCAGCCTCGCAGAAGGTGACGCTGCCCCGGACGTAGCCATTATAGAGGTCGGCGGAACTGTCGGCGACATCGAAGGCATGCCTTTCCTGGAAGCGCTGCGCCAGCTCCGCTCGCAGCTTGGGCGCGACAACTGCCTGAATATCCATCTGACACTCGTCCCGTACCTCAAGGCCGCAGGAGAATATAAGACAAAACCGACTCAGCACAGCGTCAAGGAACTGCTTT
>JAEEGL013439271.1_pt1 | contig 53746 bp, 46 predicted proteins | sample 9134231 | NCBI WGS metagenome assembly JAEEGL01 (sample SAMN16246548, study PRJNA631951) | gut metagenome | biome: gut microbiome; feature: rumen; material: fiber-attached | host: Bos | place: Iran: Karaj | collected 2018-10 | reverse complement strand
GTTGAACCTAAAACTCCACTTCCTGCTCCTAGTAATACGATTGCTGATGATACGATTGTATCCATACCACTTGCAACCATTACTGCTGCTAATAAGGCATAGAAACCAACGGTTTCTTCTAGCATTCCGTAAGTTGTTCCACCGATTGAGAATAATAGCATTAGAATTGGTATTAATACTAATTCGTGTCCGTGTAATTTTTTAATTAGTACTTTTATCCCTGTTTCAATAGCTTCGGTGTAATTAATTATTTTTAGGAAACCTCCTAAAATAATTATAAATAGACATATATCTATAGCATCAGAGAATCCTAAGATTGGTGCTAATAGTGTCTGTGATAGTGTTGCTTTTACAACACCACTTCCGTGTACTAATATATTGTTTGAAAACTGTGCTGCTGGTAAAAAATGTGTTATTATTGCAAGTACAAATGTTAAAATTAATATTATTGTAAATGCAGATAAAGCTGTTGGCCTTTTTTTATCTCTTTTTTTACTTTCCATTTTATCACTCCTTTTTATTTTTTCAATGTTTCCAACATAACCGCTTTTATTGTATGTAATCTGTTTTCGGCTTCTTCAAATACTCTTGATTGTGATGATTCAAATACTTCGTCTGTTACTTCCATTTCTTTGATACCAAATTTTTCGTATATTTCATAGCCAATTTTGGTATCTATGTTATGAAATGATGGAAGGCAATGTAAGAATATGGCATTTGGTTTGGCATTTTCCATTACCTTTTTATTTACTTGATATTTAGATAATAGTTTTATTCTTCCTTCCCATTTTTCCATTGGTTCTCCCATTGATACCCAGACGTCTGTATATATTGCATCGGCATCTTTGGTTCCTTCTTTAACGTCTTCTGTTAGAGTTATTGTTGCACCTGTTTCTTTGGCTATTTCCTTGCATTGTTTTACTAGTTTTTCTTCAGGAAATAGTTCTTTTGGAGCACAACATGTAAAGTTTATTCCTAGTTTAGAACTTACTACCATTAGGGAATTTCCAACGTTATTTCTAGCATCTCCTAGAAAAACTAGTTTTATTCCTTTTAATTTTCCAAATTCTTCTTTTATTGTCATTACATCTGCTAACATTTGGGTTGGATGAAATTCATCGGTTAATCCATTCCAAACGGGAACGCTTGAATATTTGGCTAAGTTTTCTACTATGTCTTGTCCAAAACCGCGATATTCGATTCCATCATACATTCTTGCTAATACTCTTGCTGTGTCAGCTATGGTTTCTTTTTTTCCTAATTGTGAGCCTGTAGGACCGATATATGTTGCTTGCATTCCTAAATCAACGGCACCTGATTCAAAGGCACATCTGGTTCTTGTTGAGTCTTTTTCAAATAATAAGGCAATTTGTTTTCCTTTTAGGTGCTTATGAGATATGTGATTGTGTTTTTGTTTTTTTAGGGTTTCAGCTACTTTTAATAGGTGATTTATTTCTTTTGGTGTAAAATCTAATAACTTTAAAAAGTCTCTTCCTCTTAAATCTACCATTTCACATCTTCTCTTTCTAAAGGCATACTCATACATCTTGGACCACCACGACCTCTTGATAGTTCGGCACCGTGTATTTCTAGTACTTTTATTCCGTTCTTCTTTAATACTTTATTTGTTTCTTCGTTTCTATCATATACAATTACAACTCCAGGTGCTATACATAGTGTATTAGAGCCATCGTTCCATTGTTCTCTTTCAGCCGCTACTTTGTCACCACCGGCACAAGGAATTAGTTTTACTTTGTGTCCTAAATATTTTTCTAGTATTTTGTCTAATGGAGCATTTATTTCTACTACATTTAAATCTTCAAATGTTGTTGGGTCAAATCCTTCGGTTATTTCAAATACTTGTAGAGTATCCATTATTCCTGGGTGATATGTAAATGTATATTTATCTATTTGGGTAAATACGGTATCTAGGTGCATAAATGCACGACTTGATGGAATATTGAATGCAAGTATTGTTTCAATTTTGCAACTTTTGTCTTTAAAGAAATTCTTTGCTAATTGATCTATTGCTTCTGGCTCGGTTCTTTGTGATATACCAATTGCAATTATTTTGTCGTTTATATTTAATAAGTCTCCACCTTCAGTATGGTATTCGTAGCTTCTATTGTATAACTTAGGTGTTTTCTTATAGTCTTTGTGATAGTTAAATATATATTCTCCGTAAATACACTCTCTATTTCTGGTTAAAGAATACATTCTATTTATATCTACTCCTGTTCCTACAGTTGCAAAATTATCTCTTGTAAAATATAAGTTTGGCATTGGCTGTGCAATAAATTTATCTGGTGTATTTATTAAATCGACTAGTGTTTTTTCAATATCTCTTTTTTGTTTTGGTATATCACCAACTTGGATACCTTCCATTGTTTTTAGGACTAGTTGTTTAGGATCTTTTATTTTGTTTAAGAAGTCATAAACTAGTCTTTCATATTTAATGGTATTTATTCCTGCTTCTTTAATAAATTGCCTGATAAATTTTTCTCTTATTTTTTCATCACTTGCTATTACTTCAGCCATTAAATCTTCTAGATAAATTACTTTTACTCCGTTATCTCTTAAGACTTTGGCAAAGGCGTCATGTTCTTTTTTAGCATCTGGTAAGAAAGGTATATCATCAAATAATAAACTTTCTAGTGTGTCTGGTGTTAGATTTAGTAATTCATTTCCTGGGCGATGAAGTAATACTTTCTTTAATTTACCAATTTCGCTTGTTACATGAATATTTCCCATTCTCTCCTCCTTTTTATTCTGATAATAGTCTTCTATTATTATCCTATATTAGTATATCAATTTTTTATTAAAAAGTAAATAAAAAAGCACTTATTAAGTGCTTTATTTTTTATTCCATTTTTTCCAGCCATACGTATCGTTTATAAATAGTAATATTACATCTATTATTAGCGGTATTAGGATTAATTCTCCTTTTATTACTGGGATTCCCCATAGAATTATTAATATTATATCGTTTATTATATAGAATAAAAATCCATATTTACTTCTTCTGACAATTAGATATGTTGCAGTTAAACTTACTATTAGGGATAGTGTAGATATTATTAACTGGCTTGTATGGAAATATTTTAGTAGTTGATAAATCATTATAAATAAGAATATATTGGTAATAAATAATATAATACTTTCTTTTTTGCTTATTTCATTTTTAATTACTTTTTTTGATTCTTTATCTTGGTGTGTCATCCAGGAATATATACCTGCTATATAAAGAGGTAGAAGAATAACCATATATGTAATTACTTCTCCGTAATAGTGACTTCTATATGATACCATTGAATATAAAAATACTTCTATTAGACCTATAAACTGTGATATTATTTTTCCTTTAGCTTGCGTTAGAGCACAGAGAAAGCCACAAAAAGATGCTGATATAGTTAGTAAGTCGCTTTTAAATATTATTCCCGTTGTAAATATTAGTATTAGTCCTATTAATAAGAAATTTTTTTCTTTTTTTGTCCAATCAGATATTTGTTTTTTCATTTTTTTACTCCTTTTATTTATTTTAGTATAACATTATTTTGTTTAGAAGTAAAATAAAAAAGCACTTATTAGTGCTTAATTATTTGTATGTTTTGGTACTTGCTGTGTAATGCAATGGATGTTTCCTCCACCTAATAGTATTTCTCTTGCATAAATTGCTTCTATTTTTCTTCCTGGATATAAAGCTTGTAGTGTTTCAATTGCTTTTTTATCCATTGGATCATTGAATACTGGTAGAGCAATAAAACCATTTCCTGTTAAATAGTTAACGTAAGAAGCAGCCATTCTATCGCCTTCGTTTCTTGGCATCGTTCCTTCGACGTAATCGATACCACCACTTTCTTCAGCAGTTATGTATTGAGGTGATGGGCAATATAGTTTATGGATTTCTAATTTTCTTCCTCTAGCATCTTTTACTTTGCTTAAATATTCATAATCTTCTCTACTTATTTTGTATTGAGGATCATTTTTATCATCTGACCAAGCTAGGACTACTACACCAGGTCTTACGAAATTACAGATATTGTCGACGTGTCCGTTAGTATCTAGATCGTTATATAGTCCTTTTGGTATCCATAATACTTTTTCAACATTTAAGTAATCTTTTAATATTTTTTCGATTTGTTTTTTTGATTTGTCAGGATTTCTTCCTGGAGATAATAGAGTTTCTTCTGTTACCATACAAGTTCCTTCACCATCAACATGGAATGATCCACCTTCGCAAATGAAGTCTCTTATTTGGTAATAATCAACGCTTTCAATTTCACTCATTTTTTGACCAATACATTCATCAAAATCCCATGGGAAATATATTCCATCATAAAATCCTCCATAGGCATTAAATCCCCAATCGACACCACGCATTACACCTTTTTTGTTTAGTAGGAATGTTGCTCCGGTATCTCTTACCCAAGAATCGTTATTAGATAGTTCTAATACTCTTACATTGTCTGGTAGCATATTTCTTGCGTTTGCGTATTGGTCACGATTAACTAACATTGTCATTTTTTCGTATTTGGCAATCGTGCTTGCTACTTTAACAAAAACTTCTTGAGCTGGTTTTGCTCCGTTACGCCAGTTATCAGTTCTTTGAGGCCATAGCATGTATACGCCTTCTTGTTCTTCAAATTCTCCTGGCATTCTAAAGCCATCTTGTTTTGGGGTTGTTTTTAATCTTTTCATAATTCCCTTCTTTCTTTTATTTAGGTTGTTGTTGTGTTATACAGTGAATGTTTCCTCCACCATATATTATTTCTTTTGTTATTATTCCAACAATGTCTTTATCTGGAAATATTTCTTTTAGTTGTTTTATTGCTAATCTGTCGTTTTCATCTCCGAATTGGGGTACGATTACGGCGTCGTTAGTAATTAAGAAGTTTAGATATGATGATACACATCTGTCTCCTGCTCTTCTTGGTTGACTTCCATCAACATTGTCAATTCTAAATCCTTCTTCTAGTCTAACGTCATCTTTTGGCATACATAATTTATGGACTTTTAGTTTTCTTCCTTTGGCATCAGTTGCATTTATAAGAGTGTTATAGGCATCATGAGATGCTTTATAGTATGGACTTGATTCATCGTCTGTCCAAATACATACTACTTCTCCTGGTCTGGCAAAACAAGCTACATCGTCAACATGTCCGTTTGTTTCGTCAGGATCAATTCCATCTTTTATCCAAATTATCTTTTCTAAGTTTAGATATTGTTTTAATTTTTCTTCAATTTGATTTTTGTTTAGATGAGGATTTCTTCCTTTAGATAATAGACACATTTCAGTAGTTAAAAGAGTTCCTTCACCATCGGTGTTAATTGATCCTCCTTCTAAGACAAAGTTTTTAACTTTGTAGCAGTATTGTTCTTCTATCTCACAGACTTTTTCTGGTATAGCATCGTCTTTGTCCCAAGGGAAGAATAATCCATCATATAGTCCTCCCCAGGCATTGAAGTCAAAGTCTACACATCTTACTTCGCCAGTTTTGTCTTTTTTTACGAATATTGGACCACAATCACGCATCCAAGCATCGTTATTAGACATTTCTACTACTCTTATGTCTTCTGGTAGCATGCGTCTACAATTGGCAAATTGTTCATGAGATACACACATTGTTACAGGTGTGTATTTAGAGATAGCAGTTGCTATATTCATGTATACTTCTTGAGCTGGTTTTGCTCCGTCACGCCAATTGTCTGGTCTTTCAGGCCAAATCATCCAAATCCTTTTTTGTGGTTCAAATTCTCCTGGCATTCTAAAGCCATCTTTTTTAGGTGTACTATTTACTATTCTTTTCATTTTATCACCTTTTATATAATTTATAGGAATCCATTAAGGATTCCCATAGATATTTTTATTTTTTGTCTTTTATTTTTGCTACTAATATTTCTTCACAGATAAATGATAGTATTACACCGGCATATAGTGGTCCACTTTCAGAAATGTATTCCCAAGAGAAGTCACCGAATAGTGTAAATAAGATACCTGCTACTAATAATATAAATGGTACCCAACCCATGAATTTAATCATTGTATCGCTACCAGGTACTTTATATGGTCTTTCTTTATTTGGTTCAGTTCTTCTAAGTTTTAAGAATGCTAAGAACATTGGAGCATAACCAATTAGAAGTGTTATCCAACTTAAGCAGAAGAATAAGCTAAATGATGCACCAAAGTCTGGATTAATTGCGTTAGCAATTATTCCTCCAACAACAATTATTGATGCTACAACTCCGTTTATGATTGCTGCTTTATATGGAACTCCTTCCTCGTTTACTGGTGTAAACATTTTTGGCATACTTCCGTCTTCAGCAGCGTATTTTGCTACTTCATTAACTCCAAATGACCATGAAGCTATATTTGCTATAAATGTATAGATAAACATAAATCCTGCAACAACAACAATAAATTTAATAGATGCTGCGCTTAATCCAACAGCTGTAAATAATGCTGTTAATACTTCTACGACGTTTTCTGGATCCATTTCAGCAACTACTTCTGGAGATAAAGCAATATTAAATCCTGTTGCTGGTAAGATATAGAAGATTGCCATTAATAATCCACCAAAGATTAATGCTTTTGGAATATCTTTCTTTGGATTTTCCATATCGTCTGTCCATGTTCCTACAACTTCAAATCCCATAAAGTTAAATAGGATTATTGAAATAAATGACCAGCTTTCTAAATCAAATGATGGGAATAAATCTTTAACACTTGTAATTGGATTAGCACTTTCTCCAGTTTTAATAACTGTGTAGATTCCTAAAATACCAATTCCTAATAAAAGAATTATTTTTAGTGCTGTTCCTAAGTTTACTACATATTTGCTTTCTCCAACTCTCTTTGTACTTAGGAATGTAACTATCCATACGTATAGTAGTTGAAGAATTAGTAGTGTTACAATGTTTAATTCTAAATTAAACATTCCTGCTACTATGTCGGTAACAGCAACTGCTAGTGATGCAATCCATAGTGGGAAATTAACCCAGTAGTTCCATGCTACACGACCTGCCCATTTTGGTCCAAAGGCTCTTTTTACCCAATCATACATTCCCCCTTCGCTTGGATATGTCGTTCCAAGTTCTGCTGCAATCATACCATAAGGTAAACAGAATCCTACTAATAGGAAAATCCACCAGAAATATTGAGTATTTCCTATAGCAGCTGTTGGCATTACTGATTCACATACTAGGGTTAAACATACTGTTCCTAGTATGGCATCAACCAATCTAAATTTTTTCTTTTTCATTTTTTACTCCTAAATATTTAAATTTTTTTTACAGATTTCTGTAGTTTCTTCTTTTTTACCCATAAAATATACTAGTAATCCACGCATTGCTGTTAATCTGTTTTCAGCTTCATCAAAACAGATTGATATTTTTGGATCATCCATTACTTCATCAGTTACTTCTTCACCTCTAGTAGCTGGTAAGCAATGCATAAATTTTACGTTTGGCGAGCATTTTTTTAGCATTTCGTGATTTACTTGGTATTTTGGATAGAAAATTTTCATTCTTTCGTCTTTTGGAAGTTCTGATTCATATAGTCCATACCATACATCAGTATAAACAAAATCTGCATCTTTTAATGCTTCGTCAGCATTATCAGTTATAAGATAACTTCCGCCACTTTTCTTGCAGTTTTCTTTTAATATATCTACGTATTCTCCTTTTAACTGAAAATCTTTTGGTCCAAAGTGTACATAATGTCCACCCATTTTAGTAATCATCATTCCAAGGGAAGCACATACTTGTGTACAGTCACCAACAAATACTACTTTGCAATCTTCGATTTTCTTTCCTTTTGGCATATGTTCGAAGATAGTAATGATGTCTCCCATTTCTTGGGTTGGGTGGTTGTAATCACTCATACCGTTTAGTACTGGTACTGTTGAATACTTTGCTAATTCAACAACTGTTTTGTGTTGTTGAACACGAGCCATGATGATATCAGTTAGTCTTGATAATACGATAGATGTATCCTTCATGCTTTCGTGTTTACCTAGTTGAATTTGTCCTGGTGCTAGATATTGAGCATGTCCACCTAATTGAGTCATAGCAGTTTCGAATGAAACACGTGTTCTTGTAGATGATTGCTCAAATATCATTCCTAATGTTTTGTGATATAAAACATTAAGTGGGTATCCTGCTTTTATATTCTTTTTGATAAGAATACTTAAGTTAACGATATCCATTAATTCTTCTTTGGTAAAATCTTGCGTTGTTATATAATCTTTAACCCTCATATCTCCTCCTTCTCTATTATCTCTTTTAGTATATCATAATTAGTATTTCTTTTCAATAAAAAATAAAAGATTTGTATCTTTTATTCTTTGTTTTCAAAATCATTAAAATCTAGTTCAATGGAATATGAATTTACTTTGTGATCTGGTCCATATCCGATGTCTTCTATTTCGTCAGTTATTTTAAATCCTACTTTTTCGTATAGTCTTACAGCACTTGGATTTTCGGTTAAGACGTTAGAAATCATTTTTTTGTATTTTTCTTTTACGTCTTCTAAAACGTAATTTAGCATTTTAGTTCCGATTCTTTTCCCTTGATAATCGGGATTTACTGATACTATTGATAGGTATGGTAAATCATATTCTTTTACTTCTTTAATTAATTCCATTATGTAATTATCAATAGTAAACTCATATCTATCTGATGCTTTTCTTAACTCTGTATAGTCGTAATCAAAGTTTGTTTTATTGTCAGCAATGCATGTTAAACCTATTATTTTATCTACATCTTTATCGATTGCTACATACATTAGTTTATAGTTAAAGAAGAAACCATCCTCTCTTATAAGTGGTGCTAAAACTCTTTTGGCTTCTTCAACGTCATCATGAAACCAATAGGGGTATATATAGGGGTCTGTGTTATATATTAAGGCAGCTATTTCTTTAAAATCGTCGGTTATTTTGACTTTTCTAATTATTATATTATCATTCATATTAGACCTTCTTTTTTTTATATCTAAATAGTGCTATTGAGATTGATATTATTGATAATATATTTGATATTACTAGTGTTGGGTTTTTTATTATTGAATCATATACTAACCATGTACTTTGATTTGCTAACATTAGTTTTCTTATGTTTTGTTCTTTTTTTGTTAAGATTGTTCCACAGTAAATAATTGCACAGGCAATTGGTAATATATCTAATATGCCTTTATATGTTAACATTCCTAAGATGATGTTTATAACTATGTAGATTCCTACTACCCATTTTGGTGTTACTTTGCCTTTTCTTTCATATATGTAGTTTATTATCATTTCTATTTCTGCAAAGAAACATATATATGAACTTGTTATACTTCCTAAGAATAATAGATTTAATGCTGAAAAAAGATTTAATAAAAATAATGCTATTAAAATATGTTCTCTTTTTTTAAATTGCATAGATGATATGTTTGATACTATTGCTAATAGTCCAAAAATTCTTGCTATTTCAATACTACTCATTTTTTATTTCTCCTTCTTTTTTCGCTTTTAAGCATTCATATAGATATTCTTCTCTTTTTAGATCATTATTTTTTACGTTAGTGTTTTGTAACATTTGGAAGTCTTTGGCGGTATATGGTGTGCTTTTCTTTTTAAAGAAGACTATTTCTACGGTAGAGAATTTTGTTCCGTCAAACCCTATTCCTTCTGATACTTCTTTAAATCCTAGACTGTGATATAGATTTTTTGCTCTTAAGTTATGCATTAAACAGTCAAATCCTATTTCATCAAATCCAGCTTCATGCATTTGTTCAATAAAGTATTTTAGTAATCTTGTTCCTATTTTATTTCCTCGATAGTTTATATCAATGCAGACATTTAGTAAATACATGTATTTTTTTTCTTCTACTTCTTTTATTAGTCCTTTTAGGTAGTTATTTACTGTAAATTTATATTTTTCATTTACTTCTTCTAATTCTTTATAATCGTATTCTAAATTAGTAGTTGGATCAATTGCACTTACTACTCCTACTATTTTCTTTAGTTCTTTGTCATAGGCTACGTAAAAGTTTTCGTAGTGAAAGATAAAACCTTCTTCTTTTAGTTTTGGGCTTAATACTTTCTTGGCTTCTTCAATATCGTTATCAAACCAATAAGGATAGATATAGGGATCTGTTTGATAGATTAGAGATGCTATATCTTCCATATTATCATCTTCTCTAGCTCTTCTTAAAACAATATCATCAAAATCTATTTCATAACTTTTTTTACTCATTTTTTACTCCTTCTATTTATAATGTTTGTGATATTCGTTTGTTTCATTTATATAAGTATTTAATTTATAGTCTATTTCTACGATATCTTCTATTATTTTATATAACATCTTACTATATGTGTCTGCACTATCTATTTTTGTATCAATTACTTTGTTTTTATCATCTCTTATTGTGTTTAGTAATTCAATTATTACTTTTTCTCTTGTGTCATTATCTAAAATGTTATGTGTTTTATTTATTATTTCTGATACATATACTGTTATTGAATCAATTCTTTCTTTTTTATTATCGAGATTTATTATCTCACCTTTTTTTATTAATTCTATACAATTATCTAGTTGATCTATTAGATTATTATTTTTTATATATTCTCCTTCGTATTTATCTAAGTAAGCGTATTTATTAATACTTTCTAATAATGGTGTTATATCTTTTCTTATTTCTTTTTCAATGTCTTCTATAGTTATACTTCTTAGTTTAGTTTTGTCATTTAATATATTGTTTACTAGATTTATATATTGTTTTTTCTTCTCTATAAATATATCTTTTAACTCTTCTTGATATTTGCTTTCTGATAATTGATCTATTATGTATCCAATATTATTTATTAAGCTGTGCAAATCATCTTTATCAATAAAATTTTTTGGGTTCTCTTTAGATATAAGAACATCTAATAGTTCTTTAAATGGTTTTCTTTTTTCGCCGGTATTTGCTACTATGTCATATATTTCTTCTAATTCGCTTCTTAGTTGTAATTCATAGTTTTCTTCACTTTTTAAATTGATTTTTTCATCTAAGACGTTTTCAAATTCTTTACTTACTTTTTCGATTACTCTTTCAATTGCGTTTTTTAATCTTTCAAGGTAGGAATTCTTTTTTTCTTCGTCTAGGAATTTAGAGTAATATACTATATTTTTTATCATAGTTTCTATAGTGTTGTCATCTTTAGTTGGTTTTTCTATATCCATTTTAAGATATTTCTTGTACTTTGATATTTCTGATATTTTTTGGATTAATTTTTCTTCTCTTTTAATGCTTAATTCTATTAATTCTAGATTTAATAATAGATTTGGTTTTAGGTTAGTTATATTTTTCTCTTTAAAAGTTAATTCGATAGAATTGTTATCTCCATATTTTGGTTTTAATTTTTCTACATCTTTTTGATATTCTTTTAATAGTTTTTCTATTTTGTCTTGAATTATTCTCTTGTTTGTATCATCTAATTCTTTACATATTTTATTTATTTCTTCTATTTTTTGTTGAATTTCTTTATCTTTTTCTTCTGTTTTTATTTCTTCTATTTTTACTTCTTTAAAAGTTATAAATTCTCTTATTTCTTCAGGAAATTTTTTTATTATTCCTTTCTTTTCTTCTTCAGTTAATGGAGGGCCAATAAAGATAAGCTTTCTGACCATATTTTTCCAAATTCCTAATTGATCTTTATATCTCATTATACCTAATAATCTATGCATTACTGTTAGATGTAGTTTGTCATTTTCTGTTGCAAAAGTTTTTAATTCATTTATATTTTTGTATTTTACATTTATTTCTGTTAGACTTCTACAATTTGCAAAGTTGCTATTTATTTTAGTTGTTGCAGGTATTGTTATTGATTCTAATGAGAAACAGTTGTTTAGTGCATCTGGTCTAATTTCTTTTAAGTTCTCTGGCATTATTATTGTTTTTAAGTTTTCACAATAATCAAATAAATAATCTTCTATTACTTCTAATTTTTTTGGTAGTTTTACGTATTCTAAGTTTGTACATCCTCGAAAGCAATACGCTCCTATTTCTTTTATGGTATCGGGTAAAATTATTTCTTTTAGGCTTTCACAATACTCAAATGCTTCCGCTCTTATGTCAATTAATCCTTCAGGAAAACGTATTAATTCTAATTTATCACTTCTTTTAAAAGCATTTGGACATATTATTTTTAAATTAGGCGATAAGACAATATTTTTTAATTTAGAATGGTTAAAGCAATGGGATCCAATTGCCTCTACTTTTGGTGACATAATATAAGATTGCCCATTATACGTTTGCGTTGCATTTTTTATTTCTAGTGTTTTTAAACTAACTTCTTGGTTATTTATTATAAATGGAGTTCGTTTTATATTATAGTTTATTAATGGCATGATTTTACCTCTTTTCTACTTTTATTTAACTTTTGCATTGCTTCTTTTTTTTGTTTAACATTGTTATTAATATTATCATATTTGATATTGCAATAATACTATCTATTACTAACCCTGCTATAGAGCCTACGTGTATATTATATATTACCCATGCAGTATATGATATACAGGCACCTATAGTTACGTATTTTTTTTCTAGTGTTAGGGTATATCCATCAACTAGACTTGCAAAGATTGGTAGGAAATCAATCCAGATTCTTACTTCAAAGAAGGCAATTGATATATATATTATTGCACTTACGATGAATATATATTTGTCCTTGTCTGTTTTATAGTATAAGAAATCTCTTGTTCCTTCTAATAGATATACTAGGGCGCCACTTATTCCTCCTAATAATAGGTAGTGGATAAAGTCTAGAATATTAGATATTATGTGAAATGATAATACTTGATTGGTACTTTTTCGAAAATAGCTTAGAATTAGGATTGTTCCGGCTAGAAAGCCTATTGCTTGAATTAAGATATTACTCATTATTCAAAATCCGCTTTCATAGAGAATACGTCTGGTTTCTTTTTGCTTGGATCGTTAAATCCAGCAAATATTTCTGTAAATTGTTCGAATCCTAGGTTTTGATATAGTTTTATTGCTCCTGGATTTTCTGCTAATACGTCTAAAACTATTTCTTTATACAATCTTTCTTTATATATTTCTATTACTTGATTTAACATTATATTTCCTACATGCATTCCTCTATATTTTTCGTCAACACAAACGTTAGATATGTAAGCAAAATCTGCTTCTTTTACTTCTTTTATTAGTCCTTCAATATAGTTTACTATAGTAAAGCAGTATCTTTCATTCTTAGCTTTTAGTTTACCATAATCGTAGTTTAAGTCAACGTTTTTATTAACAATACATATTACTCCTACAATTTCGTTGTTGTCTTTATTAATTGCTATATAGAGATTATTTATATTAAAGAAGAATTTGTCTTCTAGTAATAGTGGTGTTAGTTCTTTTTTGCAATTTTCTAATGTTTTAAACCAGTATGGGTAAATATATGGGTCCGTATTATATAATAATTCCGATATTTTTTCTAGATTATCATTTTCGGTTGGTTTTCTAATTATTAAGCTATCTGGCTCCATGGTGTTTATTCACCTCGTCTTGAGATAAGTTTTTTATTTCATCATTTACTCTTTTATATAGTTCTTGATTAAAGTAATTAGTTATTTCTCTATTATTCTTTATGTTTTCTTTTAGCGCTTCTAACATAACTATTTTTTCTTCATTAGTATCTTCTATATCTAATGTTTCTGTTTTTCTATTTAGTTCTGGTACTTCTTGCTTTGTAGTTTTATTATTGCTACTAACTCCTTTAATTTGATAGTTATTTGTCATTTTTTCCTCCTATTAATATCTAATCCTTTTATTCTTTTCTTTATATATTATTTTGCTTTTCCTTCGTTTTCTTTTTGTATATCATTGTTTAGCTCTTGTACATCGTGAATATATTTGTCTGTTTTCGTTAATATGCTTCCTAATTCTTTAATTATTGTGTCAATTATTGTATCATATTCTTCTTTGGTAATTGTTTCTTTTTTATCTAAATAGTTATATAAATAATTATAAATTGGTTTTTTTGTTCTTATAATTATTTCTTCTTTTATTTTGGGATCTATTATTTCTTTATTAGTTATTATTTTATTTATAATATCTGTTACAAACATATTAATTATTTCTTTTTTATATTTTTCTTCATCTATTAAATCTTTTGATTTTATTAATTCTGTTGCAGTTTCTAATTGATTAGTTATATTTTTTTTACTATATTTTTTCTTTATATAATCATCTATACATGATTTATTACTTATATTTATTAGTATTTTTTGAATATCTTCTCTTAAATCAAATTCTATATCTTCGGGCCTTTTTTTAGAATATGGATTTTCTATTATTTGACTAAGTCTATTTATGTGTTTGTTAATTATTCTTCTAAATTCTTTTTCCAATTCTTGCTTGCTTTTTTCATCTAATCTACTTATTAAAAATCTTGTGTTTTCTACTAATGAACCTATGTCGTCTGATTTTGATATTTCTGGTATTACATCAGTTTTGTCTATTTTACTTAGATAATTATAAAAGGTTTTAACTTCTTTTAGTTGTTCTATATTTGCTTTTCTTTTTACTTCCATATAGATATTTGATATATAATCAGATATTTCACGTTTATAATCTAGATAATAAGTTGGTGAATGCACTATTTCATTACGATTTAATTCATTAGCTATTATCTCTTTTTTTTCTTGTAATTTGGTTTCTAATTGAGAAAGATATTCTTTCTTTTCTTCTTCAGTTATTTCATCTAAATTTTTAAGTATTTCATTTAATTTTTCTAGAACGGGATGGGCTTCTTTATCTAAAGATATATAAGGGCTTCCTATTTTTACCATGTTTATTAACTTTTCAATTAGTTCAATATTTTTTGCGTGTTCTCTTTCCCAGCATATATCTTCTTTTAAATCGTTTAACTTTGAAAATGTATCAAGTTGTACACCATTTACTGTTTTAAATCTTTCATCTATTTCTTCTTTTATCTCATCAATTGGATCTTTGTCTTCAAAGCTTATCTTTGGTTTTAAGTCTTGAATTCTTTTTTTATAGTTATCTACGATGTTTTTTACTTCATTTAGGATAAATTCTTTTTTAGAATTATTATCCATTTTATTACATGCATCTTTTATTTCTTCAACCATTTCATTTATTTCTTCATCCCATGTTTTGTATCTTGTTTTTTTGTTCCAAATTAAGTTTTTATCTGTATAGCCTATATTTATTTTGGCATTGGGAAATAGTACACCAAGTGTATCTTCAATAGTTCTTTTTTTGGAATTACTTAGAACGTCTCCATATAAGTCAATATTTAGTGTCTTTTGAGCAAATCTTATTTTTTCAAAATTAGGACTTCTTTTTAAGGCATTAATTTCGAATTTTAGATTACTGAACTTGTCAAAGTTTAGAGTTATTTTTACACCGTCTTTAATCTGGCCAGCCATAACCATTAAGATTATCATATATAAGTTGTCAATATAGTCAGGGATATCTAGTTCTTTTAAATTTTCACAGCCTGTAAATGCTTTCGGTCCAAAAGAGACATGCTTTGGAAGAGATAACTTTTCTAACGATTTACACCACATAAACGCATCATCACATATTGATAATTCATATGTTGTTTCAGGTATTTCTACTTCTTTTAGATTTATACAACCATAAAAAACTTGGAAATCAATTAAATTCACATTCTCGGGTATTTTTATTTTTTCTAATGATTCGCAATTTTCAAAAGCACTACTTCCTATAGATCTTATGCTTTTAGGTAATGATACTTCTTTTAGATTTTTGCAACCTTTAAATGTATCTTCCCAAATTAGGTCTATTCCTGCTGGCAGGATTATTTTTTCTAATGATTCACAGTTTTCAAACACGCCAGAAGAGATATCAACCATTACGTCAGGTAGTGATATTTCTTTTAAGCTTGTACAATTGGCAAAAGCTTCCTTTCCTATTGATATTATTCCGTCAGGTATTTTTATATTCTCTAGTGATATACATCCTTTGAATGCTCCATAGCTTATTTCTTTTATTGTTGATGGTAATATAACTCTTTTTAGTTTTTTGAAGTTTCTAAAGGCAGCTACTTCAATTTTTTCTACTCCTTCGGGGATGATTATTTCTTCTATTTCGTTACTATAATCTCCTAGTTTTATTGTTTTTTTCTCATCCATTATCTCACCTGCTTTTATTATCTTTTTAAGTCGTTGTTATATTTTTCTTCATCTAATTTTTCGTTTTCAGTTATTTGTGCTTCGCTTTGTTCTGGTTGCTCTAATATATTTGGTGTGTTATTCTTTTCAGATTTATCTATGTAATTAACATTATTTATTTTATTTAATAATTCTTGAAGTTCATCTCTTAATTCGTTTTCCACTTCTTTGTATTCTTTTTTAGATTTTGGATTATTTAGGATTTGATTTATTTTGTTTTTATATTTATATCTGATAATAATATCTTCATCATGAAACTTTTCCATATTAATTCCTTTGAGTTTAAAGATAATTAGTTGTTGTTTTATATCATTTAATAATCCTTTTATGGTACCATCATTATATTTTTGCATTGTATAGCTATTATCATTTAATGCATCATATAATTCCTTGTAATCATTTATATTTTTATTTGCAGTTTGTAATTTATCTTTAATGCTATTTAATCTTGCAATAGCGTCTTCTTTAGTTACTTTTTTCTTTGGTGAATCTAATTCTATTTTATTATCCCAATTTATTTTTGGTTTTTCATTAGCTTCATCTTCTTTGTATTCTTGATATTCTTTAATAATAGTTTCTATTTCTTTTTCAATACTTTCTTTATCTATATATGTTGAAATATTACTGCTTATTTTAATTAATTCTTCTTTTAATTTACTTAATTCATCTAATTCTTTTTTGATAGGTGTTTCTATAATATTATTTTGATTATTTGTTTCATATACTTCTTTGTTGGTATTTGTTTCTTGACTTGATAATTCTTTTACATTGAAAGAAATTGACACCCAGATTGCACCATGCTTTTTAAGGGCTTTTTTTAATTTCTTTATTTCTTTTTTTTGTTCTTTGGTTAATTCTGGACCTTCAAAGCATATTGTTACTACTCTTCCTTCTTTACTAAAAGCATGGCAAATATGTTTCAAATTATAATAGTCATCAATATTATTATTAATTATTGTTTTTAATTCTTTAAAAGAATCATATGAACATATAATTTTTTTTGTTGTTAGACCTTGATAATATCCAAATAGTCTAGAACAATGGATATATAATTCCTCAATTACATTTGTTTGCTGAAAAGCGCCTTGGTAAATATGCTTTACATTTTTAGGTATTACAACTTTTTCTAAGGTTTGTATTCCTTGAAAAGCACAACCTCCTATTTCTTCTAAATTTTCAGGGAATATTAATTCTTTGATTTTATGTCTAGGGCCAGTAAGATACGTGATATAATCAGTATAATATCTAAAATATATTTCTTTTACTCTTTCATTTGGAGAAAATGCGTAACTACCAATTCTTTTCAGTGATTTGGGAAAAATTACTTTCTCTATTGGTGGATACAAGCCCTGATACTCTCCACTTTTTATTTCTTCTGTTCCTTCGGGAATTATTAGTTCATTTAATTCTTTTGTTTCCTTCATTATTTCACCTGCTTTTATTATCTTTTTAAGTCATTTTTATAGTTTTTCATATTATTAATAAATTCTATTATTTTCTTTTTTACGTGTGTTAATTCTGTTAGTATTATATTTGTTTGTTTTTCATATTCTTCTTTTGATGTTATTCTTTTTTTATTAATTAATTCAATATTATTATTTATTACTTCTAATACTTTTTCAATTATTACTTTTTCTGTTTCTTCATCAATATGTTCTTTATTATATTCTATTAGATTTTTAATATCTACTACAATGTCATTTATTATCTCAGAATTAATCTTATCTGCAGAGATTGGTTTTTCTTGAGTTATTAATTCTTTGCTTTGGTCTAGTTGTTCTAAGACATTGGCATTATTATTTTTTTCGTATATATTTAGATAATTTACATTACTTATTTTCTTTAATAATTCTTGGATTTCTTCTCTTAATTCATTTTCTACTTCTTCATATTCTTTTTTAGAATTACTATTTATTATTTGATTTACTTTGTTTTTATATTTGTTAGTAATTGTTAAATATTCATTAAAGAACTTTTCTTTATAACTTCCTTTTATTTGAGAAATAATATATCTTATGCTACCTAATAATCCTTCTATTGTATCATCTTTATTTAGTTCTTTTGGTGTATTAGTATCATTTAAGCTTTCAAATAGTTGTTTATAATCATTTAATCTATTTAATCTTTCTTTAATAGTATTTAATCTTTCAATAGCATCTTCTTTAGTTGCTTTTTTAGATACATCTATTTTTATTTCATTGTCCCAATTTATTTTTGGTTTTGTATTTTCTTCATATTCCTTGTATTCATTAATTACAGATTCTATTTCTTTCTCAATACTATCTTTATCTATATATGTTGAAATACTATTACTTAATGTAGTTATTTCTTTTTTTAATTTACTTAATTCATCTAATTCTTGTTCTGGAGGTAAAGTTTCACTTTTTGTTTCTTCTTTAGGAGCTTCTAGTTCTTTTACATTAAAAGATATTTTTACTTGCTTTACTTCTTTTTTAATTAATTTTGTTATTTTTTCTTTTTGCTCTTTTGTTAATTCTGGTCCTTCAAAACATAGTTTAGCTTTTTCTACACCAAATGAGACTTTTTTATAATCGGTAGAAATAGTACATAAATCTATAACGTTATCCCTATTAATTTTTGTTATTACATCTTCTAATTCTTCATAGTTACTATATGATATAATGCTTTCTTTTGTTTTTGGTAGAGATTTTATATTTATTTGTAATAAAGAAGTGCAATCTAGATGTAACTCGTTTATTCTGTTTGTGCCTTGAAAAGCGTCTTTAGCAATAAATTCTATGCTTTTTGGTATTACAACTTTTTCTAATTTTTGTACTTGAAAGAAAGCGTGTGATTCTATTCTTTTTAATCCTTCTTGAAAAATTAATTCTCTTATTTTACTTGATCGAGCATACTCCATATGATAATAACCTCTCATTATATCGTCATCTACAGCATTACGACCAGGTGCATAGGCATTTTCATATATTACTTTTAATGATTTGGGAAAAATAATTCTTTGAACATTAATTGGGGATAGTTTCCCTTCATAACGACGTGTGTAATATTCATCACCAAGTGTTTCCACTCCTTCATCAATTATTACGTCTTCAAGTTTTTCCTCTTCTTCTTTCATTTTATCACCTACTTTATATCTGCCCAAAGATTATCATAGGATGTTATGTGACTTCCTATATTTTTTACATAATATCCATTGTTAAAGATGCTTTGGATTTTTATTTTACTTTCTTGAACGATGTTATTTGGGCTTATATAAGGATATTCTTTTACTATTTCTTTACTTACTTCATTTCTTAATAAATAGTTTATAAATAGATAAGCGTTGTCGATATTTTTTGCTCCTTTTACTATACAATAGTTATCTGTACTTATAGCATGTCCTTCGATTGGGTCTATTATTTCGATGTTTGGATTATCTAAAGCTGCTAATTCAGCTTCGGCATTCCACATTATTCCAATATCTGCTTCTCCCGTTATAAAGAATGATTTTGGACTATCGCTGTCATAGGCTTTGATATTCTTTTTTAGTTTTAAAAGCCATGCTTTAGCTTTGTTTAGGGCTTCTTTGTCTGTTTCATTCATGTTATATTTATTTGCTAGTAAAGACATACCTATTACTATTCTTTGGTCATCAATTAAGACAATATTATTTTTGTAATTTTCATTTAATAGATCGTTATATCCATTAATATTTTCTTTTATTTTGTCTCTATTTACGGCTATAACAACAATAGTACTTAAGAATGGATATGAGTATTCGTTGTTATAGTCATATGGTTGGTTTAAGAATAGTTTGTTTAGATTAGATGTATTTGGTAATCTAGATGAATCTAATTTTTGGATTAGTCCTCTAGATATCATTAGTTCTACCATATAATCACTAGGGAATATTACGTCGTAAGTTCCTTCTTTTGAAGAATTTATTTTGGCAAGTAATTCTTCGTTTGAAGAATATGTTCCATAATTTACTTTGATATTGTATTCTTTTTCAAAGTTATCGATTACTTCATCTGGGATGTATGATGACCAGTTTAAGACATTTACTATTTGTTTTTCTTTGTTATTAGTACATCCAGTTAGTATTAGTAATAGTAGTATAATTATTATTCTTTTTTTCATGATCTAGCACCTTCTTTTATAGTTCTTGATTGATGGATTGCTGAAGATGTTAGAATTATTATTGTTACTAATAACATTATTGTTGATAAGGCATTTACGTCAGGAGTTATTCCTGTTTTTATCATGGAGTATATTTTTAATGGTAAAGTATTGCTTCCTGGTCCAGCGGTAAAATAGCTTATTACAACGTCATCAAGTGATAAGGTAAATGATAGTGTTGCCCCACTTATTACTCCTGGCATTATGGCAGGAAGTGTTACTTTAAAGAAAGTATTTAATGGGTTTGCTCCTAGGTCTTGGGCTGCTTCTTCGTAAGTTATTATTAGTGGTGATAAGTTTGATCTTACACTTACAATTACAAATGGTATGGAAAAAGCTATGTGTGATAGTATTAGCGTTGGCATTCCTAATTCTAATTTCATTAGAGTATAAATTGATAATAAGGAAATACCTAATACTATTTCTGGTATTACGATTGGTATATATATTAGTTTATTTATTAATCCTTTAAAGGGAAAATTATATTTGTTTAGTCCTACTGCTCCTATAGTTCCTATGATTGTTGATACTACTGTACTTGTTACAGCTATTATCATGGTATTTTTAAAAGCGTCTAAGAGATCAGTATTTGTTAGCATAGTTTTATACCAATCAAAAGTGAATCCTTCAAAGATTATATTCATTTTTGAGGTATTAAAGGAATATGCTACTAGTATTATGATTGGTAAAAATAGAAAGATAAATACTAATACTATAAAGAGATTTTTTAGAGTTTTATTTTTCATTACATACCTCCTAAATCATCTAGTTGACCACCTGTTTTTTGATATATTCTAACTAGTAAGAAGGTAACTATTATTAAAAATATTGATATGGCTGAACCTAAAGGCCAGTTTCTGGCAGTTAAGAACTGATTTTTTATTAGGTTACCTATAATCATTACTTTTCCTCCACCTAAAATATCAGATATAAAGAAATATCCAATTGCTGGCATAAAGACCATTAATGAACCATTAAATACGCCAGATATTGTTTCTGGTATAATGATATTTTTAAATATTTGTAATGGTTTTGCTCCTAAATCTCTAGCAGCTTCTATTATGTTATTATCTATTTTAAATACTGCACTACATACTGGTAGGATCATAAATGGTAATAAGGTATAAGTCATACCAATTATTATTCCAAAGTTGTTATACATTAGTTCTAGTGGTTTCGTTATGATATTGCTCCCTATTAGAGTACTATTAATAACACCATTTTTTCTTAGTAATACTATCCATCCATAGGTTCTAATAAGTGAATTTGTTAAAAATGGTATCATTACTAATTTAGTCATTAGGTTTCTTGTTTCTTGTTTCTTTTCTCTTAAGATTAGAGCAAAAGGATAAGATATACAAATACATATAAATGTAGTTACTATTCCGATTAGACTAGATTTTAGTAGTATTTTTATGTATGTTAAATTTATTATGGTAAGGTAATTAGATAAAGTAAAATTATATATTACGCCGCCATAAGAATCACTTTTGCAAAAACTTAAGAATAAGATATAGATTAGTGGTAATAAAATTAATATTAGACTATAAATTACTACTGGTGATAAGAAGATATATCTAAAAATTTTATTGTTTTTTTTCATTTTTTCCTCTTATTGGTACTACGTAATCATCATCTAGTTTTAAATAAATATTTTCTTCTTCTTTATAATCTATGTTACCACTTGTATTTACTTTTAAATTTATATCTCCTTCAGTATCAATAAATAGTTTTGTTATTGATCCGTCATAGACAACATCTTTTATTACTCCTTTAATATTATCTTTTAATTCATTTCTAGATAGTTTTATATTTTCTGGTCTTATTAAGAGATTAATTTTATCTCCTACTTCGTCATTTTCTTCTTTAGGGAATATAAATTTTATATGATCTTCATTGGTTTCTACTTCTATTTCTTCACCTTTTACTTTTTTGATTGTACTAGGTATTATATTTGATTCACCAATAAAGTCTGCTACAAAGACAGAGATAGGATTTCTATATATGTTTTGTGGAGTATCGTTTTGTTCGATTTGTCCTTTTTCAATTATAACAATTCTATCGCTCATAGTTAGAGCTTCGTCTTGGTCATGAGTTACGTAGATAAATGTTATTCCTGATTGTTTTTGAATTTTCTTTAATTCTAGTTGCATTTTTCTTTTTAGTTTTAAGTCTAATGAGCAAAGTGATTCATCTAATAGTAAAACTTTAGGGTTCATTACAATTCCTCTTGCGATTGCAACTCTTTGTTGTTGTCCTCCTGATAGTTGAGATGGTAGTCTGTCTTCAAATCCTTCTAGTTTTACTAGTTTGATTACTTTTTTTACTCTTTTTTCTATTTCTTCTTTAGGTATCTTTTTCATTCTTAAGCCAAAACTTATGTTATCCCAAGTATTCATGTGTGGGAATAAAGCAAAGTTTTGGAAAATAGTATTTACTTCTCTTTTGGTTGGGTCTAGTTCTGTTACGTCTTCGTCATCGATAAATACTTTTCCTTCCGTAACGTTTTCTAGTCCAGAAATCATTCTTAAGATAGTTGTTTTACCGCATCCTGAAGAACCTAAAAGAGTTAGAAATTCTCCTTCATAGACATCTAATGTTAGATTTTTAATTACAAATTTATCGTTAAATTTTTTAGATACGTTTTCTAATCTAACTAATACTTTACTCATATATCATCCATCCTTATTCTTTATATTTAATTATAACATTTTATAAATAAAAAGACAACAAATCATTTGTTATCTTTTGTTACTTTTTTCACTCTCTTCAATAAGACTTTTTCCAAACATACTATCAAGTTCTTCTTTCTTTTGATTAATTAGTTCAATTATCTCACTTATTTTCATATTTGGACTTATTTTTATTTTTCCAGTTATGAATGTTTCGTTACGTTCTTTTCCTATTTCATATTGATTTTTGTTAATATATGATTGCGCTTCTGGGGCTATTTGAACTCCTGTTAAATCGTAAAAGATTTCTAAACTAGTTAAGTTTTCATTATTAAAGTATGATACTACAAAATTTTCATTATTTATTTTGTCCCTATAGAATTGATCATATGCATCAAGTATGTATCGTTTATCTTCTGATTTGAATACTTCTTCTAATGTCATATCTTGACTTAAATAGAATAATGTTTCATAATCTTCTTTTGTTCTATATTTTCTGCTTTGTTCTCCTTTAACTACATCAAATCTACTTTCTATATATATTGTTTCTTTTAATGCTTGTTTTTGTTCTTCAGTCATGTTTTTGAATGTTTTTTCTTTTACGGCCATTATTGCTTCCATAGCTACATCTGGATTGATGGCGAAGATTTGATCTTCTTCTCTAAAAGCAAATCCATTTTGACTCATATATTCTCTATTTTTTTCATTGACTCTATATAGGAGCATTAGCTTGTATGAATTTACTTTTCCGTTGTCATTAGTTGGATCTGCTAAAAATTGTCCTTTAATTCCATATTTTTCATCATTTAATTCTACGGCAATTATCGCGTGGTTTGGAGTTGTTACTGATTTATCTCCTGCTATTACGCTTGTGACTTTACTATTTATGCCTACTCTTTTTAGTAAGTTTTCCATAAGATTTGCATAGCCTGCACATACTATATAGTTATTATTTAGTATAGCATATACGCTTCTTGATGTTTCAGATGTTTGGGTTTTTCTGTCTTCTGATTTATATTCTTTAATATTTTTTACTATGGTATAAACTGCTATATATTTTTCAAATTCACTCATATCAGAGTCTTTTATATCTTTAACACAATAATCTAAAAATTCATCATCCTTTATTACTTGTTCTAATGTAAATAATTTCGTTTGTTCAAAATCAAAATATAATTCTTCTGTTCCTTTTATTTCCTGTATTAATGGTGATACTTTTATATTTTCTGGCGTTGATACAAATAATACTATTTTGTAATCTTTAAAATAATTATTTCTAATCCAAATCAATTGTTGGACACTTTCTATATTTGCACTTCCATAAACAATTGTTTTTGTTTCGTCATTTATCTCTATTAATTTTTCTGGTTCGTTCATGTTAAAGGTTCTAGGTATAGGTAATTCTGCTTGAATATTATTATTTTCGATATATTGTTTTAAATCATTATAAATCATATAATAATTATCTATATCTTTTAAATTTAATTCATCTAATGATATGGTTCCTTTATTTAGTTCGTGCATTATTATTAAGGGATTAGTTTTTAAGAATCCAGAATCTCTTATTGTTACTTCTCCTTGTGATATGTATACATTATATATTTCTTTTATTTCTTTTTCGGTTAAATTTATTCCTTTTGTTAAATATTTAGTAATTGTAAAATCTCTTCTTATTTCATTCATAACAAATTCTTTATCATCAAAGATAAAGCTTGGTGTTTTGTCTGTTATTTGGTACCCTGAATATTCTAATATTTCATGTAGAGTAGATTTTTTTCCAGTTAATTGGAGATAATTTGTTTGTAAATATTCGTCATTATTTATTAATTCGTTATTATTTTTTACTATTTCAAATATTATTTCTTTACTATAATAAAACTGATATGGTATCTTATCAAATACTATTTGTTCTTTTCTTATTGTTTGAACAATTTTATCGGAAATTGATTTTATATCAATTGATTTATCTGCTTTAGTTATTGATTTGGGATCGTTGATTACGCATTGTGTTATATATTCATTATCATTTGCTAAGAAATCTGGTGTACTTTCGTCTAACTTGGCATCGGCAATAACATATTTTTTATATTCTTCTTTAAATCTTTGAGAGAAGTTATTTCCTGCATTTGTTACTAATTTTTCGATTTCTTTAATTTCTGGTATATATTTTTGTAAGTTATTTAATATTTCTTTTTCTACTTCATTTATTAAATTTCTATTATTAAATAATTCTTCTTTTATTTCAGTTATTTTATTTTTTCTTACTATGTAATTATCTAAATCTTTTTCTCCAATAATTATTCTAAATGTGCTGTAATGTGAATATATTTCTTGTTTATAGAAGTCTAGAAATTTTTCTGTTTTTCCATCAAATACATATTTAAATATTGTTGTATATTCTTTAGCTTCTTTTAATTTTTGTTTAAATTCTGGCAGATTTTTAAATTTTTCTACATATATATCCATTTTCATCATTGAATCAAATAATTCATCTGATATATCTGGATTAAATTTATATCCGCGTTTTATTGCTAAAGTCATTTTTTCACTATCTATTTTAGTTTTTTCTATATATTTTGGATTCGCTATTATTCTACTTCTTTCTACTATATTCATATTATCTCCTCTATTTTCTATATTTATTGTATCATTTTGATATTTAAATATCAATAATACTAATTATTTTTATTATACAGTTAATGTGTAAACATTATATTTTTTTATTATTATAAATTGACATGAATTGTTCTTTTGATAAAATAGATAAACATGAAAGGAGATTTTCTATGGATAAGATAGTAATTAAGCCTCATCATTTTTTAGATATTATTAAATTATATGGTGCTGGACTAGATATTTTTGTTCCTGATGAAAAGATGGGACATGATTTTTATAGAATTGGTAATATGATTCTTAATGATAAGAATATTCTTATGTCTTTAACTACGGGAAAAGATGATATTTGTACTCCTTGTAAATATTGTCGTAATGGTAAGTGTATTGATTCTTTGTCTTCTATTAAAGACTTTGATATGAAAGATGATTATAATAAGGCTTTAGATAAGAGAATTATTGAATTTTTTAATCTTGATTTAAATAAGGAATATACTTCTTATGAATTATGTAATATTTATTTATCTGATGCTTCTTTTATTTTTAATGTATGGAAAGAAGAAGATGATGATAAGACAGATATGCGATATGATTATTTTGTTAAAGGTGCAAAAAAATATATTCACACAAAAACTAATTGATTTAATTCAATTAGTTTTTGTATTCTTTTTCAATTTTCTTTATTTCCGCAATGCTTTTTTTAGCTATTTCGCTTATATCTTGATATGACATTTTTCTCTCTAATAATATTTTTATTATTTCTATCGTATTTTGTTCTATCCCTTGCTTTATCCCTTGTTCTATCCCCTGTTGTAATCCTTGTTGTAATCCTGTTTCTAATGCTAAATCTTCTATCATCTTAAATCTATCTTCCATGGTATTTTCTAGTTTTATTGCTTCTAATACGTTTTTATCTCTTGCTTTTTCTTTTATTTCTTTTAAGAGTTTTTCTTTTTCTTTCTTATCCATAGATTTCAATCCTCTTTCTAAGATAGAAGCAATATCTTCTAGATATTCACAATATAAGATGCTAGAAAAGATTTCTAAGTCAGATATTCCTTCTAAGTTATCATTATTATATACTAGTTTATAACAACTTGCAATATCTATATTCATTATACTAAAGCTGTTAGAAAGTCTATTTTTTAGATCATCTATATCGATCATATAAAACTTGTTTATATTCTTTCCGTTGGGATTACAGTAGTTATTGAAATTTACTTGTAAAAATGTATATTTATTGAAGTTATTGTATGTATCTCCTGATTTAAAATGATCATAATAGATCTTAAAACTATATGTCAGATTTCTTTCTGTTACTCCTATGTATTTTGATCTATTAATTTCTATATTTACTTCGGTATTATCATCTAATTTAATGATATAGTCACATATTAGTTGTTTGTCTTGGTAATTGTCTACAGGTATTTCGTTGTTTTTTATTATTAGTTCTTTTCCCTTTATATCAATTTTTATTTTATAGTAATCTAAGATAGATTCTACTAGCTTTGAAATAATATATTTATTATTAGAGAATACTGCTTTAAACATTGCGTTATAAGATAAATTAGGTATTTTAGTTTTGATATTATCGCCTCCTTATGGTGATAATAGCAAAGATATTTATGTTATACAAATTGCAGAAATATATATTTAGTTAAGAAAAAATATCTAAATTATTAATTTAGATATTTTTTTATTGCAATAAACATATTTCGGATTAATTTAGTATACTGTTTTAATAATTTATGTTTAATTATATTTATATATAATACTTTTATATAAATTTATATTTTTTTGTAAATTAGAACTTTATTTTATCTGCAATATATTTTTCTACTTTTCTTATTGGTAATGTTATTTGTTCCATTGTATCTCTATCTCTTATCGTTACTGTATCATTCTCTAGAGAGTTATCGTCTATTGTAATACAGAATGGTGTTCCAATTGCATCTTGTCTTCTATATCTTTTACCGATTGATCCTGATTCGTCATAGGTTACCATGAAGCTTTTAGATAGTTTGTTATATAATTTCATTGCTTTTTCGGAATGATATTTTTTTACTAATGGAAGAACACAACATTTATATGGAGCTAAGAAAGGATGAAATTTCATTACTTCTCTTGTATCATTTTCTAGTTGTTCTTCGTGATAGGCATCACATAATACTGTTAAGACTGTTCTTTCTACTCCTACTGATGGTTCAATAACATATGGAATGTATTTTTCGTTTGTTTCGGGATCTTGATAAGTCATTTGTTCTTTTGATACTTTTTGGTGTTGACTTAAGTCATAGTCTGTTCTTGAAGCTATACCCCATAGTTCTCCCCAACCGAATGGAAAGTTATATTCTATATCAGTTGTAGCATTGCTATAGAAGCTTAATTCTTCTTTCGAATGATCTCTTAGTCTTAATTTGTCTTTATTAATTCCTAGAGATAATAGATAATTATAGCAAAAGTCTTTATAGTATTTATGCCATTCTAATTCTGTTCCTGGTTTGCAGAAGAATTCTAATTCCATTTGTTCAAATTCTCTTACTCTAAAGATAAAATTACCTGGTGTTATTTCATTTCTAAAACTTTTTCCTACTTGACCTATTCCAAATGGTACTTTTAGTCTCATACTTCTTTGAACGTTTAGGAAATCAACGAATATTCCTTGGGCAGTTTCTGGTCTTAAATAGATAGTTGCTTTATCATCTTCAGTAACACCTTGGAATGTTTTAAACATTAGGTTAAAGTTCCTTATATCAGTGAAATTTGATTTGCCACATTTTGGACATGGTATTTTGTTTTCTTTTATGTATTTAATCATTTCTTCTTGAGATAGGGAATCTCCTAACTCACTTTTGGTAAAATCGTTTATTAGTTGGTCGGCACGATGTCTAGTCTTACAATCTTTACAGTCAATTAATGGATCTGTAAATGTTTGTAAGTGTCCTGATGCTTCCCAAGTTTTGGGATTCATTAGGATTGCACTATCTAATCCGACATTATTTGGATCTTCTTGAATAAATTTTTTTAGCCATGCTTTCTTTACGTTATCTTTTAGAAGGGCTCCTACTGGTCCAAAATCCCAGGTATTTGCTAATCCTCCGTATATTTCACTTCCTTGGAATATAAATCCATATTGTTTACAATAGTTTACTAAGTCTTGCATTGTTAACTCTTTCATTTTTATCCTCCTTAAATTAAAAAGAGAGATTCTATTATATAAGGACGAGTATTACCCGCGGTTCCACCTTATTTATTCTTGTTAGAATCTCTCTTTATATATAGCTCCATAGACGCCACTCTATATCTTCGCTTTTTTATTTATTAAATATATTTTAATATTTTATTGTTAATTAGTCAAGGGTAAATATTATTCACTTTGTAATTCAAAGATAATATCTCTTAATTCCATAGCTCTTTCAAAGTCTAATTCTTTAGCTGCTTTCTTCATTTCACTTGTTAATTCATCGATTGTTTTTTCTTTTTGCTTTTTGGTTAATTTCTTGTCTGAGGTTACTATCTTTTCTTCTTCAATATTGCTTATTACATCTCTTATTTCTTTAATTATTGTTTTTGGTGTAATATTGTTTTCTTGATTATATTTTTCTTGAATAGTTCTTCTTCTTTTTGTTTCGTTTATGGCTTCTTCCATACTTTCAGATATTGTATCGGCATACATTATTACTTTACCGTTTTCATTTCTAGCACATCTTCCTACAGTTTGGATTAGACTTCTAGTACTTCTTAGGAATCCTTGCTTATCGGCATCCATAATAGCAATTAGACTTACTTCAGGAATATCTATTCCTTCTCTTAAGAGATTTATTCCTACTACAACATCGTATTTTCCTGTTCTTAGGTCATGAATTATTTGCATTCTTTGTAGTGTTTTTACTTCATTATGAAGGTATGATACTTTTATATCGGTATTTTTTAAGTAGTTTGTTAATTCTTCGGCCATTCTTATTGTTAGAGTTGTGATTAATACTCTTTCGTTCTTTTCAATTCTTTTATATATTTCTTCAATTAAATCATCGATTTGATTTTTACTTGTTCTTACTTCAATTAGAGGATCTAATAATCCAGTTGGTCTTATTATTTGTTCTACTACTTTACCTTCTACTAGGTCTAATTCGTAATCACCTGGTGTTGCAGAAACGTAGATAGCTTGATTTATTTTATCTATGAATTCTTCCCATTTTAGGGGCCTATTGTCTAGGGCACTTGGTAGTCTAAATCCGTAATCAACTAGATTTTGTTTTCTTGCTCTATCACCATTATACATTCCTCTTACTTGTGGTAACGTTACGTGTGATTCGTCTACGACTAGAAGAAAGTCTTTTGGAAAGAAATCTATTAGGCAGGTTGGAGTTTCTCCTTCTTCTCTTAAAGCTATGTGTCTTGAATAGTTTTCGATTCCACGACAGAATCCTGTTTCTTCTAACATTTCCATGTCATAGTTACATCTTTCTCTTATTCTTTGTTCTTCAATTAGTTTTCCATTTTCGTGGAAGTATTTGCATCTACTTTCTAATTCTTCTCTTATTCTTTGGATACTTATTTTTAATTTTTCGTCATCAGTTACGAAGTGAGATGCTGGAAATAGTGAGACAGTTTTTTTGTTTTTTAGAATATGACCGGTTATGGCATCAAATTCACTTATTCTATCTATTTCGTCACCAAAGAATTCGATTAGAATTCCATTGTTATGTTCGTTAGATGGTATTATTTCAATAGAGTCTCCTTTGCTTCTAAAGGTTCCTCTTTTTAAATCCATTTCATTTCTTTCATATAGCATGTCAATTAATTTTTTTAAGACTTCATTTCTATCAATTGTATCTCCAACAGTTAGGGTTAGCATTTTATTTTTATAATCTTCTACTTCTCCTATTCCATAAATACATGATACAGATGCTACTACAATAACGTCTCTATTAGATATTAAGGCTGATGTAGCTTTATGTCTTAATTCGTCTATTTCGTCATTAATTGATGAGTCTTTTTCAATATAGGTGTCAGTTGATGGAACGTAAGCTTCTGGTTGGTAATAGTCATAGTATGATACAAAGTATTCAACGTGATTATTGGGAAATAATTCTTTAAATTCAGAGTATAATTGACCTGCTAGAGTTTTGTTGTGGGCTAAAACTAATGTTGGTTTATTAACGTTTGCGATAACGTTTGCAATAGTAAAAGTTTTACCAGTTCCTGTAGCACCTAATAATACTTGATTTTTTTCACCGTTATTTATTTTTTCAGTTAATTCTTTTATAGCTTTTGGTTGATCCCCTGAAGGTTTATAATTACTTACTAATTCAAACATATTATCACCGCTTTTCCTTAATATAGGATATCATTTATTCTAAAATAAAACAAGATATAATATCTTGTTTTTATCTACTAATTCCTTTTTTTTCTTCTATAACTTCTTCTTTAGGAACTAAACCTGTTTGCTCTATAACTTTTATTTCTTTTTTTAATCTTTCAATAGATTCCCTATAAATCTTAATCATAGCTATATAAGTTTCAGCATTAAAATCATTTGCATAAAAATCTAAAGAAGAAGAATCAAGTGGTAAATAATCTATTCCTGAAAGATCTATAAATTTCTGTTTTAACATAGAATGTTCTTCCTTTAATTGAAATATTTCTTTTTTCATAGATTCAACTTCAGCATCACTGGCCCCATTAATGATAGCCATAGATATATTCATATTTTTTTCAAATATTTCATTATCAATCTTATTACATCTATCAATTATCGATTCTAATTCTTTTCTATTTTCTTTAATAACTGATCTTTTTTCAGCTTTCTCCATATCATCATTTAATCTTTTTAACTGAACACTATCATCTATTAGTTCTTCTTTCTTTTTATGATAAGAATAATTTATAATAACTGTCATAAAATCAGAATAACCATTAGAATCCTTTAGTAATTCATCAAGCTTATTATAATCGTCCTCTTTTATTTGTAATAATAAATGAGAAACAAGATTATAGTTTGGTAAAGCGATTCTAGCTTCTTCATCTCTTAAATAAAATACCGTTTTTTGAATTTCTTTAATACTTTTAGTAGCAAAAAACTTATTTACAAGATTAAATAAAAAATCTCCAATATTAGTAAAATTAATACCACTAACATTAACACTATCTAATTGTAAGGAATCAACAACAAACGCTAAAGCTCTAACTCTTTTATAATTAGGAAAAACACCCATAAAGATACTACGATAATAACTATCTTCATAATAATTCTTACATCTAAATATTGTAATAAGTAATTCTTCTATAGATTTACATTTATCTAAACCAATGTGATATTTAATATTATCGTGAATCTTTTCAGCATCTAATTTTTTACCAATTATTTCTTCATCATCAATTATATAATTAGTTGTAACCATCTTTTTTAGTTCAGCAATTATTTCATTAGTTTCCGTAAGTTTAGAAACTTTTTCATTTTGTCTTGAGCTATAAAATTCTACCCTAACCATCTCAAAGTCATAAGTACATTCACTATTATACTTATCAACTTCTCTTAAAACACTCTCTACCAAAGAAACTTGGGACATACTAAGTCTTTGATCTTGAGGTAAATCAATAAGAAGAGTACTAGGGCCAAGGCAAAAGAAATGAATATTATTTTCACGAATTGCATCCCATCCTCTACGTTCTTGCTTAGGATGAATAGTGTTTTCTATATCAACAGCAATATTATCGTGAGTAGCATAATCATTTTTTAATATTTGGGAATAAAAAACAAGTTGTTTATCTGTAATTACACCTACAGCTCTAATATTCCTTCCAGTATCGGAACATCTTTTTAAATATTCATAAACACTTAATTCTAAACTTCTTTTATCAATAGCCATATTATCACTCTCTTTTTACAATTAATATATCATAAAAAATAATATTAATCAAATTATTATTTATAGTTATAGATAAAAAAACAAGATACTAAATATCTTGTTTTTAATTGTTTACTCCATGAGTTACCATTACAGTATCATAGGTTATTTTTTTGAAAGTAAAGCCATTTTCTTTGCCATATTTTATTATGTTTCTTAGGGCATATGTTGTTGTGTATTTAATATCATGCATTAGAACAACGTTTTCTCTTCCTAGTGATATATTACTTGCTACATTGTAATAGATTTGGTTTGTTCCAGCTCCAGCTGCATCTCCGGAATCGACATTCCAATCAAAGTAATGATAGCCTCTTTTCTTTACTTCACTGGTTAGAGTTGTCATAATTCCTTTACTATAATTTCTGCTTACGGTATTTGAGCTTCCACCAGGAAATCTTATAATCATACTTTTTTGGCCGGTTAGTCGTTCTACTCTATTACTTACTTGATTTAGGTCGTTAAAGTAATTATCAACTGAAGAATAGACATAATAATAAGCATGTGAGGCAGTGTGTAAGGCTACGGTATGACCTTCGTTATACATTCTTTGGATTAGGTAGTCTGGTCCATTACATGTTACAAAGAATGTGGCTTGGATTCCTTCTTCTTTTAGGATATCTAAGATTATATTAGTTGTTCCTTCATTTGGTCCATCATCAAAGGTTAGATATACTATTCCTCTTCCTGAGCCACCACCTGATGGTCTTATTATTGACCAGTTTTTTACTATTACTTTTCTGGTTTTGGTATCTTCATTATCACTTTTATCTTTTACTTTATAAGTTATTGTATAGGTTCCAGCTGTATTTTTATTTACTGTTCCTGATACGGAAACATTATTTGTTATGTCTCCATCACAATTATCGGTTGCGGTATAGCCAGGTTCGGTATAGTTATTTCCTACATATATTGTTATTTCAGAACTACCTTTTAGAGTTATTGTTGGTTTTTCTTTGTCTTCATATTTTAGGGTTCTGGTGATAGTGTTTTCGTTTCCTGAGCTATCTTTTATGTTATAGATTATTTTGTCTGGTTCTTTGGTTATTTCTACTTTTTTTGTTATATCGCCATCATATTCGTCTGTTGCAGTATATCCTTGTTCTTTGTATTCGGTATTAGGACATACGTATTCTGTTTCTTCTCCTTCTAGTTTTAGTTCTGGTTTTACGTTATCTATTACTTTTACTGTTCTTTCTTTAGTTATATTAATAAATAAGAATTTAAGGGTGTATTTTACTTTGTAGGTACCTACTTTATTTGGATTAATATTTGTTTTGGTTTTTACATTTTTAGTGTAGTCTTTAAAGAAGCTTTTGGCAGTATAGTCGTTATTTTTAAATTCGGTATTGTATGTAAGTTCTAGATTCTTATTTTTATAAGTTATATAAGGAATTGTTGTTATAGATGTTATTAGACTTATTATTAGGATAAATATTACTATTATTAGTTTAGTTGTTGTATCTATTTTTTTTGTTGTAATAATAGGTTTATTATCTATCTCTTTAGGTATTTCCTTATATTTTAGAATTCTGTTATTATTTATTTTTTGTCTTTTAATATAGATTTTTTTCTTTGTTATTTTTTTATTTTTTATTTTACTTCTCATACTACCACTTCATTTACTAATATTGTTTTATATTATTACATTTCTCCATTTTGTATTTCCAGTATTCTTCATGTAATTGATATGTTAATTCATTTACTGTATCAAAATAGCTTTGATATTCTTTATCTCCTAAGTTGGATAAAGCGACTAAAATATAGGGGTTATCTGCAAAGACAATTGTTACTTCATGTAATGCAGTTCCTGCCCAACCACTTTTACTAGCTACTTTCCAATTGTTTTTTCCTTTAATAAATTTTGGATAGGAATTTAGGAAATTATTCATTAGGGCATTTCCATATTCGTCATTGCTAGCATAGAACCTATATAATTCTTCCATATAGATTGTTGCATCATGAGCATTTGTTACTCCCCAATTTGTTTGTAAGGTAAATATTCCAGTTGTTCCTTTTTCGGACCAGAATTTTAGCATATTTTCTCTTCCAAAGCGATCCATAAGCATATTGTGTGCAGCGTTATCGCTTGTTACAGTTGAGTATTCTAGTAGTGTTCTTACGGTATATTTGGTATTTACGGGTTTGTTTTTTAGTACACCACTTCCAGAATTTACGTAATTTCCTGTATAGGTTAATTCTTCGTCTAAGTTTATTTTTCCTTCACTTGCCATTTCGTAGATATATATATCTTTTGGTGCTTTAATTGAACTTGCTGAGAATATGTTTTGATTAGCGTTATAACTTACGGTAAAGCCAGTATAGATATCTTTGTAGCTATAGGCAAAGTAATTGTTAGAGCGATTATAATAGTTATTTATCTCGTTTATTTTATTTTTTATACTATCTGGTAAATTGTCTGCTGGAACTTTGGAATTGATACAGCTTATTAGTTCTGTAGCTGCTACTTTTTTTAATACTTCACTATCTATTTCTTTTCCTTCATAGACAATTATACTTTCTTCGTTCTTTTTTTCTATTTCTGTGAATACTTCTTCATATTCGTCTATTTTTTCTCCATATACAAACGTCTTTACGACTAATACACATACTGATAAAAAAGTAGCTACAAAGATTATAGAAAGAAAGATACTACCGTTAAGTTTTTTCTTTGGTTCCTTTTCTTTTGCTTGTGGTTTTAGGATGTCTATTTCTTCTGGTTCTGATACAACATTTGGAGTTGTAGTGTTGTTATTTATTGGTGTGTCTGTATCTTTATTTTCAAATATATTAAATGGGTCATTGTTATTCATCCTATCACCTTCTTCTATTATCCTATAGAATATTTTACCACATTTTTTTATTTTAAACAATTAAAAAAATTTAGTTTTTTTAACTAAATTTTTATCTTGTATTGCTACCGTTTCCACCGCCACTATTATTATTGTTTCCAGATCCGGAATTTTTACTTCCTTCTTTTGCTCTTTTTAGTCTTTCAATATACTTTTCTCTCTTTTCTTTATCACTTACTTGATTGATCGCTGTTTCGGCATCATTATAGTTTTGTTCCGTATAGTTTTCTTCTAGTATTTTAAGATATTTTTCGGCATCTTCTATTTCTTTTTCTTTAATAACTTTTAGAGTTGCATTTTCCCAACATACTGCATATGTTACTTTAATACCAATTTCATTTACTAGTGCTACAGTTAAATTGATAAAAGTTGGTACTAAAAATAGTAATACGCAGTAGATTGCTCTTCTAATTGCTTTTTGGAGATTCTTTTGCATAGCGTCACTTTTTTCGGCAATATTTTTGAAGAAATCAAGCATTATCATTACTATTAGTCCAATAGGAATTAAAGTAAAGGCTACACTTAATATTTGTTTGGCAAAGTAAATTGCTTTTAGTGATCCGGGATCTTCACATATTTCTAAAAATTGAATCATTTTTACACCTTCTTTATTTTAGATTTAAGTTTTCAATACTTATATCTTCCTTTGTTATTGTTTTTAGGATATTCTTTCTTTTCTTGTCTTTGGTATTAGTAGCGTGTTTAATAACGGTTTTTTCGTATATATTTCTTATAAATCTTGCATTACCAAAGTTTTTGACATTTCTGTTTTCTTCGATTATTTCTTCTAAATATTTCATGGCTTCTTCTGTTACAATAAAGCCTGATTTTTTCATCATACCATTAAATATTTCTTTTAATTCTTCTGTAGTATAGTCATCAAATTCTAGGGTGTAACCTATTCTTGATACTATTCCAGAGTTAGAATTTAAGAAGTCTTGCATTTCTTTGGTATATCCGGCAAAGATTACGACTAGTTTATCACGATAATTTTCCATTGCTTGAATTAGAGTAGCTATTGCTTCAGCATTGTAGGAATTATCATTTTTTACGGCTAGACTGTATGCTTCATCGATAAATAATACTCCATTTAGGCTTTTTTCAATTACGCTCATGGTTTTAGGCGCTGTTTGGCCTACATATTCTGCAACTAGGTCTTTACTTGATACTTCGATTAGTTTGTCTTCTTTTACATATTTTAGGTTATATAGTATCTTGGCTATTATTCTTGCAATAGTTGTTTTACCTGTTCCGGGATTTCCTAAAAAGACCATGTGGAGATTAATATCATTTATTTTTAAATCATCTTTTGCTTTTTCTTTTAGATTGATTACATCTACTAAATCATATAATACTTTCTTTACTTTATTTAGACCTACTAATTCGTTTAGTTCTTTAAAGATTTCATCGATTGATTTTTTTTCGTTAGGAACTGGTACTTCTTTATTAAAAGATATTTCTTTTATTAAATTATTTATATAACTAGTATAGTCTACTTCTTCGTTATATGTAGCATTAATGTAGTCTAGTAGTTTAATTTTATCATCATCTTCTAATTTTACTTTTTCAATTATTTGGTTATATATATCTTGATTATCAGGATTTTTTCCTTCTATTTCAAAAGTTATATATTTATTTTTTATTGTTTCTCTACCTAAATAAAAGTTATAGATATCGTTTTCTTTTCCGGATGTTATTATTATATCTTTGGCATCTTTTTTTAGTAATTCTTCTATTTCAAAGTATACTTTTTCTTTTTGATTATTGTCTAATAAATCGATTCCTTTTAAATCTGTTAGATTAAGAAAATTATTGTTTGTTATTTTTAAATCACTATCTATTTTATATAGTGATAGATTATTTATTTCTTTACTATCAATATATTTATAATAGTTACTTGAATTGAAAATTAATTCTACTACTTTTTTTCTTTCTTCATCGTTATCTATTTTTATTATTATACGAAAAGGTATGTAGTTATTTTCTATTTCTTCTTGATACATTCTCATGTATTCAATCATTTTCTTTAATATTTCTTTTGCTTTATCTGTTACGTATAATTCATTTATTTGGTCGAAGAAATCGGTCATCTGTTTTGTTTTATCTTCTTTTGCTTCGGTATTGTTTGATTCAATATTGAAAAAGTCTGTATATATATCTTTAAAATAATCTCTGTTATTCATACGTCACCTCTTGTTATATTTTAAAAATGTTCAGATTGACTGAACAATTTTTATTTATTAACATGAATTTCTAACATTTTGTCTTTTAGTTCTTTTTCGATAGCTTCTAATTCTTTTTCAGCTTCTTGTCTCTTAATTCTACCATTTTCATGGATTTCAATTACTTTATCTAATGTTTCGATTAAATCTCTATTAGTTTTCTGTAGTGTTTCAATATTAACAATAGCTTTTTCACTTTCTTCTGCTATTTCAATAGATCCTTGTTTTAGAGTTTCACTATTTTTAACTAGCATTTCATTTGTTAATTTAGATACTGCTTGTTGTCCTTTTAGAGCTTGTTTAGCGTTGTTAATACCTAGTGCTAAAACCATTTGATTTTTCCATAGTGGTATTGTATTAGTAATAGAACTTTGAATTTTTTCTACTAGTTCAGCTTCATTATTTTGTAGTAATCTTATTTGTGGTGCCATTTGAATAGAAATAATTCTTGTAGTTTTTAAGTCATAGATTTTCTTTTCAAATCTATTGATCATATTTTCTAAGTCATGTACTTTTTGAATATCTAGTTGTTCACCTGATTTTTCGGCTTTTTCTTTTAATTCTTTTAGTGTTACATTTCTTAATTCTTCTAATTTCTTTTCACCAGCAATAATATATAGTGATATTTCTTTAAAGTATTCTAGGTTTTTGTCATACATTGTATCAAAGATATTGATATCTTTTAGCATTTGTAATTTATCTCTTTCTAGTCCTTTTTCAATAGTATCAATATTCTTTTCTATCTTACTGTATTTTGCAATTATTTTATCTAATTCTTTTTTGGCATTATTAAATAGTTTTTCTAATAATCCTTTTTTCTCACTGGCAGAAATATCTCTATCAAATGATTTAATTTGACTTACTAAATCAGATAATAAGTCTCCTGTTTCTCCAATATTCTTTGTTTTTACATCTTCTAAGATACTATCTGAGAATTCACTAATTTTTTGTTGTGCTGCTGCTCCAAATTGTAGTATTTGGGTAGTATCGTTAATGTCTATTTTGTCGTTAAATTCATCAATAGCTTCTTTTTCTTCTTTTGATAGCAAGTCATAATTTAATGATTCTTCAATTCTTTCTTCAGTTACTTCTTTTACTTCTGCTAATTTGTCTAGACTTTTTTCGTCCATCTTTTTTTCTACTTTTAATTCCATTTCCATATTTTTCCTTCTTCCTATTTTCTCCTTATTTTATTCTTTATTTTATTATATTTTTCTTTTAATTTAGAAACTTTTTCATATGATACTTCTAAATTATCAATAAAGTAATCCGTAGAATAGAAATTATCTTGTTTATTATTTATTGGTAAGAAATTCATATTATTTGGTGGTAATATTTGTTTTATTATTTCTAATTTATTATTGGGAACAAATATTGCTTTTATTTTGTCTTTGGGAAATTCTTTCATTACTCCTACTTCCACTACTTCTGAAAAGACTTCACAGTTATTTGTCGTTAATAATTCTTCTTTGGAAGTACCTATTACTGTTGAAAATGATAATTCGTTTTCATTAGGTATTTTTATTTCCGAATAATTTTTAGCTATATCTAAGATGTCAGTAAAACTTATAAAGTCTCTTTCTATTTCTGTTTTTTGTTCTCCTGTTATTATGTTTATTCCTCGCTCTTTAGCTTCTTTTTCACTTATTAATCCTTGATTTAATATACTTGGTAAATTTATTGAATTAGTTCCGTGAAATAGATTTATATTATTTTCACAGATATATTCAAAGGTATTGGGATTATTGATTAGTAGATTGGCTAAACATATTCTTCGATACGCTTCAATAATAACGTTATCTTCATTACACATTTTAGTATTAAAGGTATTGTTTTTATATTTTCCTTTAAAGAGTATTCTTAGTAGTTTATGTTTTGTTTTATTATTTGGCGCTAAAGATAGGAAGCAATCACATATTTCTTTATAGTTTTTTATTTCTAATAATTCTTTTGTCGTATAATCCATATTAATTTGTTTTTAAGTAATCAATTAATTTGTTATAGGTATCCATCTTAAGACTTGTTACAGTACTTGTTATTGTTTGTGGTATTCCTATACCAATACTTGATACGTCATAACTTCCCCCTGTTACACCAGTTCTAAAACCATATTTTTCCCAAGCTATTTGGCTTATTTCTTTATCTTCAATTGCTTTATATAGTTTATTTCCATTTTCAGTAAATACGGCAAAGCAATGGGAATTCCAAATTGTTGGTGTTGGATATAGAACTCTTATTTCATCTTTAACTTGAGCAAAAGCTTCTGGTGATGAGTTAGCAAAGTCAATCATACTTTTTTCGTAGTCAACGATCATTGGTTCACCACCCATACCTGTTTTTAGATATCTTTCAAATAAGTCAGCTGGTGTGTTATTCATATATCCTGATTTTATATAGAATTGTTTTAATTTTGGTAAGTTTTCATTTACATTTTCTTCTGTTACTTGACCACCAGATAGGATTGATAGTAGTAATCCATAATAGGTTGCTCCTGGTGAAGATGATACAGGATCAGTAGAGGCTATATTAATTGTTCCATATAATCCTTCTAATCCAATATCAGTCCATTTTTTCCCTTCTAGGATATAGTTTATTAGTTTATTCATATCACTTATGTAATAAACACCATTTGTTTCAGTAACAATATTTTCTTTCATTAAGGCTTCGACTACACCTTTCCAACTATAAATTACAATTGGAGTATTTAGGGTTAGTCCACCATCTAGAACAGTATATCTATCTGCTTCTTTTAATTCTTTATTTGGTTGTAGTTTGTAGTAGTCATAGAATCTTTGGTCAGATGTAAATAAGGCATCATATCTGGTTACTCCTTTACTGTTTATATCTAGTTCAGTACCAGAATTGATTTTATCTATTGCACTTTGATTTCCTAGTCCTACTTTTTCTCTTATTAATGGCCATAAAACTGTTTTACCATTACTCCAAGTATCAAATACAACGTTAAGTTTGTATTTTGTTTTTAAAATCTTGTTTACTTTTTTGTCAGCTAGGAAGTCTTCTTTACCTCCACCTGTTGCTACATATACTGTAGTTAGTTTTGTAGTGAATATGTTAGTTCCATCAGATTTATAGTTTTTTATTACAATTATTGCTGCTATTATGATAAGAAATAATAATAATCCGATGATTGTTTTTTTATTTTTCATCTACATCTTCCCCTTTCATTATTAATTTATCTTTAACAATGCCATCTGCTTTTAACATTAAATCATATACTTTCATTTCGGCATCAGCATCAACGATATCTGTTCTATAGAGATTTGATAGAAGTGTTTCAAAAGCATCACTTGTTTCTGAAATCATTGTATCAGCTTTTTCCATAAATTTTTTACTTTCAGTAGAAGTTACTTTTTTATCTTCTATTTCGTCATATTTTTTTACTATTTTTATTAATACTGGTAAATAGTATTCAAAGAAATTATTTAGTTTGTTTTCTTTCTTTGGATTTTTTTCTACTTCTTCTAATATTTTAGTTACCGTATTATTTATATTTTTTAGGTTTTCTTTTGTTTCTTTCTTTTCAACTTTTGCTATTAAATTAAATATTTCTTTATTTTGTTTTTTAGCTTTATTTATTTTATTAAATAAACTTATATTTGTTTCTTTTAGAGTTTCTTTATTTTTAATTCCCGATAATACTAATTCACTTGCACCATAAGCTGCACAGCCAATTATTAGTGATGGTGCTAAGGCTATTGATAAGCCTACATATGGTATTGCAAAAAAGGTACCACCTAAGACTGCGGATATTACTTCTTTATTTTTCATTAGTTGTAACTCCTTACTTCACTGAAGGCTTCTTTTAGTCCATTCTTACCATCAAATACTTTACCGTTTGATAGGTCTGCTAAGACTTGTAATTGTTCTTCAGATGATGATCCAAAGGTTATACTGTAGATTGGTGTTGATAATTTGTTATATTCGTAATATTTTTTTAGGGTACTATAAGAACCTGTATTTGAGTAACCGTCAGTCATTAGTATTACTGTTTTTGTATATTCGTCTTCATTGTCTTCTTTTAATATTTTTAAGGCTTCCTGACTGCAATCATATATATTAGTTCCACCACCCGCTTGTAGTGAATTAATAAATTCTTTTACTTCTTCAGTTTCGTTTCCGTATTTAGTATTAAATACTTGATATTTATCGTTAAAACTTATAATAGTTATTTTGTCTTTATCAGAGAATTGCAAACGATCTTTACTAGCTTCTTCTTTATCTAGGATATAATTCATGGCATCTTTTAATTCGTTTAATCCGCCATCATTCATACTTCCTGATACGTCTAGGCAAAAGACAACGTGAGTTGGTTTTCTTAGAGCATCTATGTATAAATCAAAGGCTTTTGTTATAACAGCTTTACTTGGGTATTTCATGTCTTTTAAGTATTTTGTTGTATCAATTCCCCAATCTTTGTTGAAAGTCTTGCTATCGGTATTTTCTTTTATTCCACCATACCATGCTCTATAACCTAATTTTTCCATTTTACTTTGCATTTCTTTGCTTGTTAGATAGGTTTGTATTTTTAAGAAATCTTCTTTATTTTTTGTGTCTTTAGCATCATTATTGATATAGGCAAAAGGCATATCGTTAATTGCTACTCCATCTTTAGGATAAATTAGATATAGTGGTTCTTTTCCTTTTTTTACTAATTCTTTATTTATGTTTATTAAGCTGCTTTCATAATTTATCATGGCATTGTAATCACCTTTTAAAAACATCGTTTTAAGGTAATCTTCATCACCAGATACTCTTTCTACACCTTTAAATAGATTCTTTAAATCATTTTTTAGACTTTCGTTATCTAACATACTTTCTGTTAATACTTCAGGACTTCCTGCTAAACTATTAAGAAAACTTAAATAACTAGTTGCTCCAGTATTAGTTTTAGTAACAGAAGCCATGATATATTTTAGTTTTCCTTCTTTAATTATGTTTAGGATATCTCGATTGTAGACTTCTTTTCCAACTAAGCCTAATTCTTCAGCTTTACTTTTATTAATTCCTAGGACAACGGGATTAATTACGATTGATTTGCTATCTGTAGTTAAATAGGAATTATTTAACATATATAACCAGATGGAATTAGATATCCATACAGCATCATACTGTTCACTATTATTGTTTAAGATATCTACTATTTCTAAGTCCCCATAGTGATCAATTTCAATGTTTATTTTGTTCTTCTTTCCATAGTTTATTATTTCTTCATCCATTTGACTTGTAGATGAGGAACTAATAATTTTAAATGTATCATCATATATAACTTTATTGATGTCTACATTTTCAGTTAAATTGTTTAAATATCCTATTAATATTAATGCGATTATTATTATGAATAATATATTGGGTTTGCTTTTATTTCTTCCCATTATTCCACCTCTTTATCTATATTTAAATATACCATAAAATCTTGTTTTATACAAGATGTTATTCGTCTAATATTGGGTATAAGTTATGTCTATAATTATGGGTTCTTAATATAATAAAATGAAAGGAGTGACATATATGTATTATGGATATCCGGGTTATGGATATGATGGCTTTGGTAGTGGTATTTGGATTATTATTATAGTTCTTATTATCTTCTTTGTATTATTCTGGGGTAATAACAGCTATAACAATGGAAATAATAACTGTCATTAAAAAAGATGATGAAAAAACTCATCATCTTTGTTTTGGTAATATTCCTTCAAATTCGTTTTGTCTATTTATATATTCTGTTTCTAATATACTTAAAATTTTCCCGTATTCTTGTAATTTTTTATCTTTTTCTTTAGGTGTTAGGCTATCATCTGCATTTATTCTAGCTATTTCATCAACATTTTTTTCATAACTATCAATTATGGTTAATAAATGTTGTTTTTGATCCGGTGTATAATTATTATTTCTATTAATATACTCTATTTCTTCAAATCTAGTTTTATCACTTACTAAACCTACTTCTTTATCTCTTAACATTTCATCCTCCTAAAGTAATTTTATCATAGAAATTCTTTTTAGGCAATAAAAAAATGATTCGTAAGAATCATTTTATTTAATTATATTTTTTAGAATTACAGTTTTAGTTCGAGACATTTCTTTTAGAGTACTCATAATTCCTTCATTACCAATTCCTGAGTACTTCCAACCTCCAAATGGTTGTTCAAATGATCTAAAGAAACTAGCTCCATTAATTACAAAGCCACCGCATTCCATTTTTTCACTTACTTTGAAGGCTTTATTCATATCTTTTGTTATTATAGAACCTGATAGGCCAAATTTTGATTTATTTGCTATTTCAATTGCTTCATCAATAGTATCAAAACCAATTACTGATATTACTGGGCCAAAGATTTCCATATCGATAGCAACATCCATATCTTTAGTTACATTATCAAGAATTGTTGGTTCGTAGAAGGCTCCGTTTCTTCTTCCACCTCTTACTATTTTAGCTCCTTGTTCAACTGTTTTATTAACTTGTCTTTCTACTTCAATAGCAGCTTCTTCACTAATTAAGCAACCAATATCAGTAGCTTCTTCACTTGGATAACCAACTTTTAGGGAATTAATTTTATCACACATTTTTTCAATATAAGCATCTTTAATTGAGTTTTCAACTAAAAATCTTTTACTTGCACAACATACTTGACCAGTATTATATAATCTTCCCCAAACTGTTTCTTCAACGGCTAAATCTAAATCACCATCAGCACAGATTATGAAGGCATCATTTCCACCTAATTCTAGTGACGAATGTCCACAGTGCTCAGCACAATTCTTAGCGGCGTCAATTCCTGCTTCTGTAGAACCTGTTAGGGTTACAATAGCTACTTTGTCGTTCGAAGTTAATGCTTTTCCAACTACAGAACCAGATCCATGAACAACTGATATTACTCCGGCAGGTACTCCTGCTTCTACTAGTAATTCAACATATCTTGTTAGTGTTAATGGATTAACACTAGCTGGTTTTAATACAGCCGCATTTCCCATTAGTAATGCTGGAGGTATTTTATTAATAAAGATATCACTTGGGAAATTAAATGGTATTATAGCTGCACAAACACCTAATGGTTGTTGTATTGTATATTGAATTGTTTTTTCTTGTCCTTTTTCTGTTCCTCTTGGAATTACATTACCGTATTCGTGTTTTACTTTTCCTACATAAGCTGGTACACCAATAGATATATTTCCTATTTCTGCTCTAGCTTCTTTTATAGGTTTTCCCGTTTCATCAGATAATAGTTTTGCTAATTCTTCTTTATGTTCTTCTACTAATGATACAAATTTCATCATTATGTCACATTTTTCATGAACAGGTACTTCTGCCCATTCTTTTTGATGTTCGTAAGCATAATTTACGGCCTCATCAACTTCTTCCTTGGATAGGCTTGGAACAGTGTCTACTAATTCATTTGTGGCAGGATTTTTTACTTCTATTACACTGCCATCTTTGGCATCTTTCCAAGATTCTCCGATTAAACTCTTCAATCTATCATCTCCTTTTTAATACCTTTGGTATTCTATATTAAGTATATCTTTTAAACAAAAAAAAGTAAAGTTAATTTAATAACTTTACATTTTTATTCTTCTTCATCATTTAAACTAAATTGTAGTTTTAAAGTTATAGAACCACCTGATGCGTTGTTTTCACAGTCTACATCTTGTCCTTCAACCCAGAAGTATACTTTTACTTTTGTTATTTGGTTAACACCTAAAGTAAAGATTTGCTTAAATTTACCTTCATCGGCTGTATCTACTTGACTTGCTGCCCAACCTTCTTTAGTATTTAATTTAGTAACTGTATTTGGTATTGCAGCAAATTGTGTTGAGTGTGCTGTTGCTGTTGCATTTCCTAAAGTAATATTATTTGCTTCTGTTACAGCTGCTATAACTCCATCATAACTTAATACAGCATTTTTTCCAGATTCTGTTGGATCAGTACTAATTGTACTTGCTGTTACACCATAAACGTTTACAGCATTATTTACACCACTTGAAGTGTGTTTATCATAGTTTGGTTCCCATAGATATACATTTCCAGATATTGTTGTTGTTTTTAATACTTGAGCATCTGCTGCTGCAGAACCCGCACCTACAGCTCCTTCCTTGATGAATGCTACACGAGCAGCATTTTTAATTCCGGAATCTGCTCCATTTGCGATTACATCAGATGTTGTTGTTAAGTATATTTGTTTTTGTGTTCCAGTTGTTTCACCTGACTCGGCATCAACTTTAAAGAACAAATCGAAACATACAAAATATCCTGTACTTGTACTATGTGCTACTGTACTTGTATCTGTTGCTGTTAAGATATATTGACCACCAGCATTAGATTTAACAACTCCATGCCACATTGATAGATATCCATCATCATTTCTCTTATCTACAAGAGGTGATGTAGAATCACTTGGATCTTCATGATCTGTTGTATTCTTTGCTAATGATGTCAACGCAGTTGATACTGGTTGTAGTGATGCAGTTGTTGCTGGAATCTGATTAGTTGCTGCTGAATATGTTGAGTTTGCAGCATTTAATTCTGCAGTTGATACTAATGATTTCCAGTTTGCAGCATCTACTGATATTTGAATACCACCACTAGTAGCAACATTTACGTTAATATCTCCAACTGTTACTGTTCTATTTGATGTAAACCATGCATATGTTGTTGTTGTTAATAGAAAACCAGTTGCTATAAGTAGTAATAATAATAGTAATATTCTTCTTCTACTTTTAGGTCTTTCTTCTATTATTTGTTCAACATTATCTTCTTCGTGTTCTACTGGTGCTATTCTTGGCATTTGTTGAACATTTACTTGACCAATATTATTTTCTACTATTGGTTCTTGTTTTGGTTGTTCATTTAATTCTCTTTCGTCCATAACTTCTCTCCTTAATTTAATAATTACCAAATTGCCCTCTTTTATCCTACATATAATATAACATATTATTAAATAGAATGCAATATTTTTTTACTTTAATTTCCTACAATTTGATTTGAATCAATTATTATTCTAATACTTTCGATTGTATTTTGGTATTTTGCGTCTGCGCTAGCTGTAGTATAGTATATAAGCAAGGTATAATTATTAATCGTTGGTGTACTATAATATAAGCTTTCTTTACTTAGTGTTATATGCTTAAAATAAGTCCCATCATCATCTTGGGTAACAGTTGTATTGTTATTTGTTACTAAGTTAGTTGATGATGCTGAAGTATAATCTTCATTTAAGTATAATTTATATGTTAAAGGTAAGTTAGTTGTTGTTACTACCTGTAACGTATATTCTAAGTCTACCTCACTTGTATCATTTGAATCGTAATTACTTACTGAAAATGTATATACGTATGGATTATTACTTGGTGTTAGTGTTGTTAATTTAACATTATTCGTTACGTAATTTGGTTTTAGTAAGTAAAACGCTATATTTGTACTTGTTCTACCAATAGCAGTTGAATCATATCTAGATATTGTTATTGGTATTATACTTATTAGTATTATAAATGTTATTATTAATATATTAAACCTAATTATTTCTTTAAATCTATTTCTATCTATATTTTTACTAATATTTTTTCTACTAAGATATATATTAGGATTTAGACCTTTAACGGGTTTTTTTAATTTTTTTCTTATAAATCGTTTATATGAATAAGCGATACTTATTACAAATAATGTTATTATTATTGATAACAATACTTTAGGTGATAGAATGGTTCTTCTTATTAATCCCGCTTTAGGTATTACTAAGACTTTCTTACCTACGACATTTTTTCTAACAACAACTTTATCTAAGTTATTATTAGCATCTCCTTGGGTAATAATATTGTCCTTAGAAATTTGTTTAATTCGGTGAGTAACATAATTTTTCTCATCTTTAAATGTTACGATATCTCCCTTTTTAATCTCTTTGGTTTCTTTTATTATTACTAAGTCGTTTTTCATTATTGTAGGTTCCATACTACCACTTACGACTTCGAAACAGGTATAGCCAAATATAGATGTATAATCCTTTTTTAGTATTTTGGTATTTACAAAATTATATATTATTAAGAATAGAAATAAGAATATAAATATTATTAATATAATAGATATTATATTTTTAATCTTCTTCATTTTCTTCTTCTTCAATACTATTTGGATCTACCCAGGCTACAATTTGATCTCCGCTTACATATTGTCTTACATTAAAAGTAATTGGTATAAAAATATCTTCGTTTGATCTTGATCCTAAATTATAATCTGCATCGTCATTATCAGCACTATTATTCCATATAAATTGTATTTCTATCTCATATTCTTTATCATTTCTTATATCACTTAAATAGGCTACTCCTGTATAGGTATATTCTCCAGTTCGTGTTATTGTTTCGCCACTTGTTTCTGTTATTTGATATACTTGAAACTCACTATTATTTAAACTAGACAAATCGACTGTTATATCGTAGATAAAGGATACTTCAGTATCAGTTGGATCTATAGTTATGTCTATAGTTCCAATACTACCTGGTGCTCCTTTTCCACTTACAACATGATTTTGATTACTCCAACTTAGTTGTCCTAGATTAAAGGTTCTATTTGATGCTGCTAAAGAAGTAATAGTTGTATTATCTACCTTAATAGCCCATTTAGCTAATCTAGATTCAGCTGTTCCAGAGGCATTAGTTTCAAATAAAGAATATGTTTTATATACTGTAAATGATAATATACCTACAGATAATAGACTTATTAGAATTAATTTTGTTTTATTCATTAGCTCTTTAATTGAGATTTAACTTCCATTGCAATAGTATATATTTCATATAAGAATATGAATAAAATTGGTAATACTACAAATGTTAGGAATATCCATCTTGATTCTAAGAATGCTAAAACAGCTCCTACACCACTATAAACTTTAGTATCGTTAGTTGAACCAATTACATATTCACTAGAAAAATCTACATTACCTTCCATTGTGAAGGTTGTTTCTTCCTCTGTAATATCTCTTTTATTAATTACTCTACCTAAATTGATATTTACTTCTTTTTTTACTGTATCTGTTTCATAGAAAAATACAGAATCATTTATTTGTATATCACGATTAGGTGTCTTCTTTACAACCAATAAATCTCCTTTTTTGTACTCCCCTAAATTTTCATCAGTTAATGGAATATATGTTTTATTTCCTAATTGAGTTACATTATAATCATTATAATTTAATAAGAAAACAGTTAAAATTATTACAATTATAAGATAAATTGTTAGGAATATTCCACCTATGAATTTTAAAAATCCTTTCATCATACCACCTTCTATTCTAAAGTATATCACATATTATTTCTATGTGCAAATATTATTTATTAATTATTTCATTTGAATTACAGACAAACTCTATATCCTCATAATTTAAAGCACTTTTATCCATTTTATTTTTTAAAATTATTTTTTCAATTGTTTCGATAGTTGGATCTAAACTGTTTTCAATATTATCACTAGGAATATTTATTCCTAATAATTTATATTTATCACTTATTATTAAAGCTATATTTCTTTCTTCATTAATACTTATATAATTAATGATATTTATATCAAATCCATCTACAAATTCTTTTAATTCATTTATCTTTTTCTCTATTTCTTCATTACTAATTCCTTCGTTAGTTTTCTTTATTAATTCTTTTATATATATATAATAGGAACTAGCTATCTTTAATAAATCATAAATTGTATATGAATCAGTTAGAGTAAAGATTAATTCATTAAATTTATCTAATTCTAATTCATCATAAGATGCTTTAATATTTATTATTTCTGTTTCATTATCTAATAATAGTTTTTCTAATTTATCTTTATTATTAAAGAATTTACTCTTTTCTTTACTTAAATATTTCTTAGTTAAACCAATTATTTTATTATTATTTTTAGTTACTTCTTTTAATTTATTTTTAAAGATATCTTTATATTTTGTCTTTTCCTTATATATATTAGAGACATCTTCTATAATATAGGCATACTCTTTATAGTATTTATATTCTTTTAAAGTAGTTAATAGATTGTTTAAAGCATCTATATTTCTATTATTATCTCCTATACTATTATAATAATTATCTATCTTAGCTTCTTCATAATCTTCTATTTTATAGGTTTTATCAAGAAATTTGTTTAGTATATTTTTTATATTATATTTTTCATCTAAATAATTATCTAATAATACTTTTTTATAATTAGTTATTACATCTTTTTCATTTATATTTAATTCTTTTATTACTTTGTTTTTAGCTTCATTATAATACTTGTCAAAGGCTTTTTTATTCTTATAATATAAATAACTAATATTAAATGCTATTTCTGTAATTAAATCAGGACATTTCCAATAGACTTCTTCAAAACATTTTTTTAGATTTTCTGTTTCTAAGTTATCTTTTTTATATTCTTCTATAAATAAAGTCATATATTTATTTACATATATAGAATAATTAAAATTATCTTTTGTTAAATTAATACCAACTGTTTTAAAGATATTTAAACATTTTTTTATATCTTCATTTACTTTAGAAAAATCATCTTGATAATAATGTATTAATTCATCAATTATTCTATCTAAACCACTCTTTTCATAAGAGGTATTATAGGTATTAGATAATTCTAAATACTCTTTATATTTATCTATTCTAGGGTCTACTTCTATATTTGGTCCATTATTACTTGTATCTATTATTCTTTGATATCTATCTTTTATTTCTTTATTAACTTTTTCATTTAAGATATTTGCTTCTTCTATTAAAGAATCAATATATTCTTTATATTTTTCTTTGTTCTTAACATTATTCTTTGGCATATTAGCCATTGCTTCTTTAATAGAATTTATTTTATTTTCTAAATCACTGTTCATTAGTTTCTGGTTCCGTTTCTACAGTTTCTTTTTCTTTATTAAGAAAGCTAATAAATTCATTAACCTGTTTGTAGATATCTAATAATTCTTTATATGATAGACCATTTATTTCTAAATCTTTCATCTTATCACCCTATAATTATTATATCTAATTTTTACTTTAAAGTCTACAAAAAATAAAAAGAATTAATTAATAATTCTTTTTAATTAATACTAAATTTTTTTAAATAAAATCTTCCGTTTTCATCTGCTTCAAAAGTATAGTGGTAAGTATCTAATTTATCTTCGACGTCTACATAATAATTATTTACGTAATCAAATAAATTAAAGTCTTCTGTTATTGGATCAATGGCTTTTTTGGGATTATTTAAATCTTTTACACTTCCATATAAATATTTACCTTTATCCCATGTTTCTTCATTATTTTTAATTATATATTTGGCGTCTATAGTATAAATATTTCCCTTTTTTTTATAGTTAGTTTTTCTACATTCTAAAATAACAGCATATTTATTTCTTCTTGTTGATTTTACTCCTTCTTTAATTAGATAGGTTTCAGTTTTATCATCATACGTATAATTATCAAAACTATAATGTTTTATAGATACTAATTTAGTAAATGGTGTTGCATTATATATATCTTCAACATCCTTTTTTACTTGGTCTATTTCTAATACGTTTCTTTCATTAAATTCATTGAAAGCATATGTTAAAATGTCGTCATTATTTATATCTTTTACCGAAGTAATTATCTTTCCGTTATCGTTTCTAAATAAGATATATGTGTATTCATCTACTAAATATTCAATATCTTCTTTTCCATAAGTACAGCCCAAGTGATTACAATTATAGACTGATCCTCTTGTTATAAGAATTGCTATTAGAATAATTACTATTAATATAATAATTAAGGTTTTTTTATTTTTCATCATGTTTCCTCCTTATATTTTAATTCAAATACTCCTAATTAAAGGAGTATTTGAATTATATAAATACACTTAATATCTAGCATATAATACGTGGTTAGCTTCTTGAGTTACGGTTGATGTAGATGTTATCGTAGTACCATTTGTATCTATCCACTTACTAAATGTATATCCATGTCTTTGAGGTATTGGTAATGCTCCATAAGTGCTGTTATAGGTTACTTGCTTTCCACGATCGTTATTCATTTGTGCGTCTGTCCTTGCTGTATTATGAATTGCAAATTCATATATTTTGCCATTGAACTTAGCTCCGTATCCACTGGTTGGAGATATTCCTACCCTCAATTTTTGTGTGTTAGTACCTATGGAACCAGAAACACTTTCTGATGCTTGATGTACAACAGTAGATCTTGAATCAAATGCTCTTATCTTTAATGTTGAACCATCATATGTTAAGAATACCGTTACTCTTGCGGTTGTTGTCGGTACTAGTGATGTATATAATCTATGCCAAGCTCCTGCAATATAGCATCCTCCACCTAATCCATTACCGTTAGATGCTGTTGCTTTATATATGTAACATCCTCCCGATCCTGAAGGATTTCCTATTATAAACGTTGTACTTGTTGATACTTCATCAAACGTAAATGAAGCTGCCAATGTTACCTGTGTATATGAAATTGCATTAGCTAGTTGTACATATGTTGAAGAACCATCTAATTTTAAATAGGTGTTTGCCCACGAAACAGTTCCACCTACTGTTCCATTATTTGCGTTTGATGTTAAATCTTTCCACGTTGTGTTTGATGATGATGTATCTCTACCGCTCTTTGTATTAAAGTTTGCGCTAAATTTTGCCTTTACATTGGAATCATTTAACATAGTCATTCCATGACCAAAATAAGATGCATAATATTGACTTGATGATATAGATGATGCCTTTAATGTTGACTCTCCGCCTATCTTTAGTGTTGTTGAAGCTTTGCTTGTTTCGGTAATAAACATCGAGTGTGTCGCTCCAGCTGTTTTCGACCAGAAAACAAACTTATTGCCACTACTAGGTGTTGCCTCAATTGTATGAGCATAGTTGCTATTTGTTGTAGTAGTTGGACCTAACAGTACCATGGTAGTATTGTTTGTCCTACTTCTGTTATCAATTTTAACTGTTGTATTAGACGTTTGAACTGTTATTGTAAAATAATGTACTGTTGCTGTTGCATTTGGGGCAGATGTTGTTCCGGTTGTAACAGTTACATCAATTCCTGTATCTACGGTTGTATATGATACTTCTGCAATTGATGCGTATAAATCATATGTTCCTGCTGGAACTCCTGTAAATACTGCTGTATAATCGTTACTTCCTTGTTCAGGTTGCAAATCTATATATGTTGATCCTTGCCTTAGTTCAATTTGATTATCATCATCAAACCAACCAGTATAATCGTCTCCATCTATTTTTAAATTAATTGTAACAGTATTAGGCTTGCATATTCCATAGAGTGTCCTACTTCCTGTAGTTGCACTTGGAGTATATGATCCACCGCTTGCATATGATATCGTAGTTGATGTTGACGATGTTGTCCATCCGCAAGTATATCCTGATTTTGTTATTGCAGGAAGAGTTACTGCAACTGGCGTCCAGTTTGCTGTTAATGTTACAGTTCCTGATGCATATCTTAAGTTTTTGAAATACATTGGATTTGCTGTTTGAGCTGTTGTTCCATCTGACCAAAGGGTTGTTGGTGGATTTCCTCCTCCAACATATGCTAGTGACGTATTTAAGTTTCCATCCGCTGTCCAGCCTGCAAAAGTTTGAGTTTTTGATACCGATGATACTCCATTATATCCTGTTCCATTTGCGTTTAAATTTACAACAAATGATTTTGATGTTTGTAAGTAGTCAACTGTATCTGTATTTACTATTGTTGGACAATGTGAACATGTTCCACCATTCATAGTATAACTTATATTATATGATGTAGAAGTCCAATGTGTATATAATCTGTGATTATCTGTTCTAGTTACGGTAGTAGATGCTGTTATTTGTGTGTTTCCTTCACTCGCTGCTGTATACCAGCCATCTAAAGTATATCCTGATTTTGTAACTGTTGGTAATGTTCCATATGTTTGGCCATATGTTACTGTTCTATTTTCAATTACTTCATAAACATAGAAGTTTGTTATATTTATTGTTAGGGCTGTCGTTACACCTCTATTTGGCTGAATGTATATTCCAGCATTACTTACACCAGATGAGTTATAAGTAAATTCAAATTCAATTGTATGAACATTGGTATCATTCATTGAACTCATATTTGTTCCTGGAGTATGATACGTTCCAGAT
>JAEEGL012252665.1_pt1 | contig 53747 bp, 52 predicted proteins | sample 9134231 | NCBI WGS metagenome assembly JAEEGL01 (sample SAMN16246548, study PRJNA631951) | gut metagenome | biome: gut microbiome; feature: rumen; material: fiber-attached | host: Bos | place: Iran: Karaj | collected 2018-10 | reverse complement strand
CTCCACTACTAATAAATACATAATCATTATTTTTACTTAATTCATCTAAAGTTATTGCATTACCAACTGGAATGTCAGTTAATATTTTTACTCCCAATTCTTTAAGGGACTCTACTTGTTTTTCTACTATCTTTTTAGGTAATCTAAACTCTGGTATTCCGTAAGTTAATACACCACCGGCTTTATGTAAAACTTCATAAATTGTTACATCAAATCCTGCTTTTATTAAATCGCCAGCACAAGTAAGACCAGCAGGACCACTACCAATTATTGCTACTTTTAATCCATTCTTCTTTTTAACAGAACCAATTTTAAAGTTATTATTTATAGCATAATCCGACACATATCTTTCAAGTGCTCCAATAGCTATTGCTTCACCTTTTAATCCTCTAATACACATACTTTCGCATTGACGTTCTTGAGGACATACTCTTCCACAAATTGCACTTAAACTTGATGATTCATTTATAATTTCATATGCTTTTTTTAAATCCCCCTCTTTAATATACTTAACAAACTCTGGTATTTTTATACTTACAGGACATCCAGTCATACATCTAGGATTTTTACATTGCATACATCTATTTGCTTCTTTTAATGCTTCTTCATCATTAAAACCAAGTTCAACTTCATTAAAATTATGAATTCTTTCTTTTGAAGTCTGAACTCTCATTTTGACTCTATCACTATTATCCATTTTCATTCCTCTTTTTCATTTCATCTAGTTTAATTTTTTCTTCTTCTTTATATATATTCATACGTTTCATAGCTAAATCAAAATTAACTTTATGTCCATCAAATTCTGGACCATCAGTACATGCAAATTTGCTTTTTCCATCAACTTCACATCTACATGCTCCACACATTCCACTTCCATCTACCATTAGTGGATTCATACTAACAATAGTTTTAACATTATATTCTTTAGTTAATAAACTAACATTTTTCATCATTATAACAGGACCTATTGAAACACATATATCATAATCTTTTATTCTTTTCTTTAAAGCATCTGTTACAAATCCTTTTTTACCATAACTTCCATCATCAGTAACATAATACACTTTCCTTGCTACATCTTGTATTTTATTTCTAATAATAAGCATATCCCTACTTCTAGCGCCATATATTACGTCTGATTCTATTCCATGTTCTTTTAAATATTTTACTTGAGGATATACAGGAGCAATTCCAACTCCACCTGCAACATATACTATCCTCTTTCCTTTATACTTTTCTGGATTTTTACAAATTTCATTTGCATTTCCTAAAGGTCCACTAACACTATATAAATATTTTTTTGCATTAGTTAATTCTAATGTTGAAGCTCCAACTACTTGATAAATTAAATATAATAATCCTTTTTCTTTATCATAGTCATATATAGTTAAAGGAATTCTTTCACTATCTTCATATGTCATCACAATAGCAAATTGTCCTGGAATACATTTATTTATTACAAATGGTGCTTCTACTGCAATCTCATATGAAGTAGAACTAATTTTTTTATTATATAAAATCTTATACATATTACACCTATCCTATCTTAATAATTTTATCATAATTTATAGTATAAAAAAAGAAGATTATTAAAAATCTTTCTTCTTTGTAACATTACCAAATTTGTTAAATGGATATAACCTATATTTTACTCGTCCAACAAAATCTTCTTTTTTGAAAGCTCCAAATGATCTACTATCTTTTGATACTGGTCTATTATCACCAAGTACAAAATATTCTCCATCACCTGTCATAAATGAAAAATTTTCTGTTTCTTTATAATCAAAATCAACTTCAATTAATTCATCATTAATATATAATCTATTTTGTCTATACTCTATTTTTTCATTAGGAAGTCCAATAACTCTTTTAATTATTTTATCTTTTGTTAAATCATTATCTAAAACAACAATATCAAATCTATCAATATCACTGAATCTATAAATAAATTTATTAATAATAACTAATTGACCATCATTTAGTGTATCATCCATACTTGCACCACTTACAATAGCTGGTGTAACTATAAATGTTCTAATTACTAAAACAGTTAAAACTATATATACATAATCTTTAATTGCATCCCAAAATTTTTTCACTTTTTATTCCTTTCTTATATTAAAAAATTAGGTATAAACCTAATTTCTTTCTTTAATTCTAAAACTTCCTGTTAAATTCTTTAAGAAGTTAAGTTTAGCTCTTCTTACTTTTCCTTTTTTAACAACAGTAATTTTATCAATTAGTGGACTATTTACTGGGAAAACTCTATTGATTCCTACACTACCACTTTTCTTTCTTACTGTAAATGTTTCAGATACGCTTCCGCCTTTACGAGCAGTTACAACTCCTTCATAAGCTTGAATTCTTTCTCTTTTACCTTCAATGATTTTAACATCAACTCTTACTGTATCTCCTACTTGAAAATCAGGAACATTTGGGTTGATTTGTTTCTTATTAATCTTATCGATTAAATTCATAACTCTATTCCTCCTTTATGTGCTTCTTTAATCATATACATCCATAATGGATACAAGTACATCGGATTAAGCAATATGATAATAACACAAAAAAAAGAAGATATCAAGCATTTTTAAGCCTTTCAATCTCATTTTCTATATTAATTCTTTGTACTAAAGCAAATGAACATATTAATGTTATACAGAAACTTCCACCATAACTTAAAAATGGAAGTGGTACTCCAGTTAATGGAATAATTCCAAGTACTCCACCTAAATTAACAAAAATATGTAACATAAAATAAATACTAATTCCATAACAAATAATTGAATTTTGAAGATTTTTAGTATTTACAGCAACTCTAAATATAAAAAATATTAAAGCCATATATGCAAGTATAATAATAACACCAACTACTACTCCTAATTCTTCAACTACTATAGGAAAAATAAAGTCAGTATGACTTGCAGGTAAATACATATACTTTTGTACAGAATTTCCAATTTTAACTCCCCATAATCCTCCATTATCTATAGCAATGTATCCATTACATACCTGATATCCTGAATTATCTTCATATCTATCACATGGATTTGCATAAACAAGTCTATTTAATCTATAACTGCTTTCAAGAATAGAACTGGGTATAATTTTGTAACCAAATTTTAATAATAAAATAGCGCATACTAAACCAGAAACAGCCAAAAATTTTACTATTTTAACATTTTTATCTTTTGATGGAACACTTACAAATGTTAATGCATATAAAGCAACCATTATTGCTGCACTACCAAAGTCTCCTCCAAGAAGTATTAATACTGCAGATAAAAAACATAATACTAAAGGTATAATAAAAGAATATTTTGAAGTTACTTTTCTATTTGCCCATGATCCATAAAAAGATCCCATATACATTATTAAAAACACTTTTAAAAACTCTGCGGGTTGAAATTTTCCACCAAACATAGAAATAGTTACTTCACTTACTCTAGAGGAAAATAGTGAATTTTTTATAAATAAAACAATCAAAGTTACAATAAATATCATTGTTAAAAATAAACTAATACCCTTATAATACTTGGTTGGAAATTTAATAATAAATAATGATGCAATATAACCAATTACAATAAAAATAATTTGTCTTATTAAATAATAATATGGTGTATCAAAGCCATAAGTTAAAACAGCAGAAATACTTGATGCATCAAGTATTAAAAAAGCTCCACCAATAGAAAAAATTAAAGTCATAATCAAAATTGGCTTATTTAATAATTTAAACGTAGGATATTTTATTTGTGCATTCTTCTTCATATTATCAAATATATTATATATTAAAAAATAAGCCAATGTAAATTATTTGAGTAAATAATAGTGTCAACATTACATTAATATTAATAAAATAATATAGAAATCAAAGGAGGTATAATAATGTATTATTATGGATACAATGGTGGATATGCAGGAGGAAACGCAATGACATATCCAACATATCCAACATATTATTCTAATGGTTATGGATATGGAGCTGCATTTATATTAGTATTATTTATATTACTAGTTATTATTTTTGGAGTTGGATTTTTAAATAATGGTAATAATTGCAACTAAAAAATAGAGATTATTCTCTATTTTTCTTTTTAAATAAAATATGTTTATATTTAATATTGTTTTCTTCATTAGAATCTATTAATTCTTGATCCCAATCGCTTTCATTAAACTCTGGAAAATATGCATCTGCATCTAAACACTCTTCATCAATTAAAGTTAAATACATTTTATCAGAGTAATCTATAAATGTTTTATAAACTGATGCACCTCCAATAATAAAAGCTTCTTCATTTATATTATCTAATGCACGTTTTAATTCATCTATTGATTTATATACTGTAACTTCACTTGGAAATTCATTACTACTAGAAAGAACTATATGATTTCTATTTGGAAGCATATGAGGAAGAGATTCAAAAGTTTTTCTTCCCATAATAATAGTTTTTCCCATAGTCATCTCTTTAAAAAATTTTAAATCATTTGGTAAATGCCATATTAGCTTATTATCACGACCAAGTTCATTATTTTTACCTATTGCAGCAATTATTGAATAACTCATAATTCCTCCTATTGACTAACAGGGATATTTAGTTTCCCCATATGTTTATAATTCTTGATAGTGATGTGTTTTATGTCTTTTGAATTATCAAAATCATAAAAATCTTTTATACTTGGATCTAATTCTAAAACAGGTTTACTTGGATTTAAAACTAAATCTGCAATTTTATTTTCTGTATCATAATATTGATACTTTTTGGATTTTTTATCTTCAATTTTTTCCATATTAGATAATGAATCCTTAATTATTTTTTCTAATTCTTTTTTACTCATTTTAGACATTTGTTTGTATCTCTTTCCACGTCGAATTTGTTCTTTAATCATATCAATTTGATTAACATAAATATGAGCATCTTTAATAGAATAATCTATTGTTCCTGGTTTTAGATTTGTAACTTGAGCAATCATTTTTAAAAGTGTTGCATATTGTGTTACATTAAATGGAAGTCCAAGAGGAACATCACAACTTCTTTGATGAACCATAAGATTTAATTCATCCCCTGTAACACCCCATTCTGTTGACCAAACGCATGATGGTAATACTGCAGTTCTTAAAAATTCATCCTGCCATAATGACTTTACCATACGTCTATCTTCTGGATTATTTTTAAGTGTATCTATTAAGTTTTTAGTATGATTATATCTACTTATTATAAATCCATATGCACTTCCAATCGTATGAGCATATTCTTTTCCATAGTATTTTGCCATTTTAATAGTTTTTCCTTCTATTAAACTTTTAGCTTTCATAACATTACCTTTTTTATCTTTTTTTACTTCAAGTTTGTGTCTCATACCAAATGGATCATCTACTGGAGTACTTAGAGGATCTATTACCTCTACTTCTTTATCTGGATCATATTCTTTAAATGGTTCATATATTCTATATATTCCATCATCATCTACTTCCCATTCATCCCATATATGAACACCTCTATTTTGAAGTTCTCTAACATCATTACTTCCCATTTGCCATATCCACAACATCTCAATTATAGCTTGACGTGAAAATAATTGCTTTGTTTGCAATATTGGAAATTCTTGTCTTAAATCAAAATGTAAAGTATATGATGGAATTTTAATAGTATTAACACCTGTTCTATTTTTAACTTCGATTCCTTCTTTTAATATTTTTTGACATAATTTTAAATATTCTTTATCCCACTCCGTCATATTAAACCTCCTTAAAAGATAGTTAATTTATTAATTTTACTACTTGTTTCTTTCAATAATTCATCTACAATAGTACTTACTTCTTTTCCTATTTCATCTATTGACTTAATATCTTCAATTTTTGTATATTTTTTTGATTTAATACAATTAATATAATGCCAATTATATAACTTAGCAATTTCAACATAATTCTTTTCAGCATGTTTTAAATATTCTTCATTATTTTCATTTCCATCTGTAGAAGTTCTACTCTTTCTTAATTCTTTTGCTGCTTCAAAAGGCATATGTAAAAATATTACTTTATCAGGTCTAGGTAATTCACATAAATTGAACTCTAATTCTTCAATAAACTTTAATATTTTATCTCTATCTTTTTTTGTTTTAGCTTTACATGCTTGATGTCCCATATTAGAAGTAACGTATCTATCTAAAATAATAATATCATTTTTATATATTTCACTTTCTATTTCACTAAGAAAATTATATCTTCTATCAGCAGCATAATATAAACTACTTACCAAAGGATCTACATTAGCACTAGATTCAGGAAAGAATGATTCACTTATTTCACTTTTACCAAGATAAGGACCACCAACTATTTTTCCAGTAGGAGTATTATATATTGGGAATGAATAACTCTTTACTTTTACTTTTTTATTTTTTAAATATTCTAATAATTTCTTACTTTGTGTTTCTTTCCCACTTCCATCAGTTCCTTCAATAACAAGGATTTTAGCTCTTTTCATAATACCCTCCTAAAAAAAATAACATGGGTAAAACATGTTAAATTTTCTATAATTAACATTAATATTACCTCTAAATTAATTGTACAAAATTTAAAAGTAAATATCAATTAAAACAATTATTCATTATCATATTTCTTAGTCCATAATGTAAATCTGTCAAATAGAATAAATGATCCTTCTTTTACACTTACAAGTTCTAAATCAGATGATTTCATTGTTCTTTCAATTTTATAAACAACTTTATATCCATAGCCAAAGTAAGAAACTTCTTCATCACTACTTTGTGATAATGAAACTAAAGCTGGTTTACAAATATTAGGAGCACTTTTAATTCTAAAACATTCTATACATACAAAAGCTGCATAAACAAATATTAAAGAGAAAACAAAGCCCAATACTTTTTTCATGATTATTATCCTTTCATTATACATATTATATCAAATACTAGTTATTTTTAATAGATTATATTTTATTATTATGCTAAAATATATTTGGTGATAAAGTTATGGATAACAAACAAAAAACCATTGTATTTAAAGTAAGTGATAATATCAAAGAAAAAATGATTGATTACTATAAAGATATGGTAACAGGTAAACCACCATATAGTGTTTTTCAAGTAAAAGATTATGATTGTGTCACTACATTATATGAAAGTGGAAAGGTAATGTTTCAAGGAATCGGTGCTGATATTGAAGCAAATATGTGGAAAGATTTAGAAAGTCACTTTAATGATAGAAATATAGATAAAGAAATAGAAGAAAAAGATGAAAAATTAAATGATAAAACATATTATTACTATGATGCTATTGGTAGTGATGAAGTTGGTACAGGTGATTATTTTGGCCCTATTATAGTTAGTGCCACTCTTGTAACAAAAGAAACAAGAAAATTACTTGAAGATTTAAAAATAATGGATTCTAAAAAAATGACTGACGATAAAATTAGAAGAGATGCTCCAATACTTATGAAAAAATTACCATACGTTACATTTACTTTATCAAACTCAAAATTTAATGAATTAACCAAAAAAGGATTTAATATGAATAAAATAAAAGCAATCCTACATAATAAAGTTTTATATGAACTTTCTAATAAAGGATTTGCTTATCATAAAATAATAGTTGATCAGTTTACTAGTCCAAGAAGTTATTTTAGTTATCTAAAACAAGAAGGAATAACAGAAAAAGTAACAAAGATTACATTTTTAACTAAAGGTGAAAGTAAACATTTAAGCGTTGCAGCAGCAAGTGTTATAAGTAGATATCTATTTTTACAAGAAATGGACAAATTATCAGAAAAATATGGCGTTACAATTTTAAAAGGTGCAAGTGATAAAGTTGATGAAATAGGAAAACAAATAGTTAAAAAATATGGAAAAGAAGAATTATATAAAATAACTAAAATTAATTTCAAAAATACTGAAAAAATATTAAATAGTTAATAATATAAAGTATTATATATTTTTCTATAATTAATTATTAAATAATTCAATATAAAAAGTAAGTCAAAATTAAAAAATACTCGTTTGACTTACTTTTTTATTTATTGTATTTTTGAAGTGCGTTTGGTGATAAATGCTCTTCTTTTTATTTTTATTCATTCATTTTGACTTCTATTTTAAAATTATTATTGATTATTAACTATATAAACTACAAACTCTATTGTTTATCACCATACGTTTTAATAGATAACCCAAGAGTTTTTATAGATTCATCTATTTTTTGATTTATATCTTCTAAAGACTCTTGGCTTTTATTTGTTCCTAAAAAGTTAATTCCTTTAGTAGAAAGTCTACACATTTGTATATAATTATCTAATATATCAAGTAATATAAACCCTTTATCATATATACATTTAATCAAATAATTAATTTCAGAATTACAAAGTGGTGAATTATATTTTTTTAATTTAAGAAGAGATAATTTAATATTAAGTAGTCGTTTATTTAGTTTTTTATACTCTTCTTGTGTATATTTTATTTTTTTTATTAAATCATCAGCTATTTCTAATTGTCCATTTTGAAAAACCAAAGAAATAATCTTAGCAAAGTATCCTTCAAATTCCATAAGTTTTAATTTTAATAATGTCATATTTCCAAGTATATATGTTTTATTGCAATTACTATTTGTTATTTTAAAACTTTCTTTAATTTGTATTTTTTCTTGTTTTGATATTTCAATAGCGCTTTCAATTGAATATGATTCACCAAAAGTACTTGCCAATAAATGATTTAATTCATCAAAATCAATTTCTTCATCTTCAATTTCTTCTTCATCAATTATTTTATCTTCATCTTCCATAATTTCCCCCCCTACTTATCAGATAGCTTTTTAATTTTATCTAAAATATTAATTGCTTCAATTGGTGTTACTTCATAAGGATTTATTTCTTTAATATAATCTCTTAATTCATCTTTGTTTTCACTATCAAAATCTAAAGATAATTGTTTTACTTTTTTACCTTGGCGTGATTCTTTACTTTCATAAACATTTAATAGCTCATTTGCTTCTTCTATTACACTATTTGGAAGGCCTGCTAGTTTTGCAACATTAATACCATAACTCTTATCAACAGCACCATCTAATACTTTATGTAAGAAAGTTATATCTTCCCCTTCTTCACTTATTGTAACATGTACATTTTTAACATTATCTAATTTATATTCCATATCTGTAAGTTCGTGATAATGAGTTGAAAACAAAGTCTTACATTTTATATTTTTTGAAATATATTTTATTATTGATCCAGCCAAACTCATTCCATCATATGTACTAGTACCTCGGCCTAATTCATCAAATAATATCAAACTATTTTGAGTGGCATTCTTAAGAGCATTGGCACTTTCTTTCATTTCAACCATAAATGTACTTTCTCCACCAACCAAATCATCGCTAGCACCAATTCTTGTAAAAATCTTATCAAAAATTGGCAGATTACATTTTTTAGCTGGTACATAAGAACCCATTTGATTTAAAATTGCAATAATTCCAAGTTGTCTCATATAAGTACTTTTACCACTCATATTAGGACCAGTTATTATTAAAATATTTGTATTTTCATCCAATATTACATCATTATCAATATATTCTTTATCAATTACACTTTCAACTACTGGATGTCTTCCACCTATTATTTCAATAACATGATTTTCATTAATAGTTGGTCTTACAAAATTATGTTCTTCTGCAATAGTTGCAAAATCACAAATAACATCTAAATATGCAATATAACTTGATACTTTTTGAAGCGAAGAAGTATATTTTTTTATTTCTTCTTTTATTTGATTAAATACGTCATATTCTAAAGTATTTAATTTATCTTCAGCATTCAATATTAGATTTTCTTTTTCTTTTAATAAAGGATTAATATATCTTTCTGCATTAGTTAACGTTTGTTTTCTATCATATCCATATTCTTCTTTTACAAGAGAAACTTGTCCTTTTGGTATTTCAATATAATAACCAAATACTTTATTATATCCTACTTTTAATCCTTTAATACCGGTTCTTTCTTTTTCTTCACTTTCAAATTTAGAAATAAAGTCTTTACCATTAGTTTTAATACTTCTTAACTCATCTATTTCACTATTAAATGAAGGTTTTATTATTCCGCCTTCTTTTATAGAAATAGGCGCTTCTTCTATAATTGATTTTTCTAATAATTCATATAAATCATCAAATGTTTCTAAAGGTTCTAATGAAAGCTCACTAATTAAATTATTAATATCTGGTAGTACTTTTAAACTAGTTTTTAATTGAATCATATCTCTTGGATTTAAAGAAGAACAAGCCACTTTACCAGTTAATCTTTCTAAATCATATATTTGATATAAAAATTCTTGAAGTTCACTTTTAATTAAAAATTTATCAATTAATTTACTTACTAAATCTTGTCTTTTAATAATCTCTTCTTTATTAACACTTGGAGAAATAATATAACTTTTAAGTAATCTACTTCCCATAGCAGTTTTAGTTTTATCCATAAATCCAAGTAAACTATTTTGACGCATTTTATTTCTTATAGTTTCAACAAGTTCTAAATTCTTAATACATTCTTTATTTAATTCTAAGAATAATTTATTATCAACTATTTCTATATGTTGTAAGTGACTTAAATTCTGTTTTAAAGAAGATGCTAAATAGTTTAAAACTAATGATGTGTTTTTAATAATTCTTTCATCCTCTATTCCATCAAATATATTATATTTATAATTTTTATCATCATTGTAATATGATATCAATATATTATAATTTGTTTTTAATTTATGAATAATACTAACATCAAAATTATCCCTTAGTACAACTTCTTTTATATTCAAATTAACTATATGGCTTATTAATTTATCTTCCTCATGACTAATATATGTTGCATAAACTTTTCCACTTAATAAATCTGCATAAGATAAAATATATGTATAAGATAAATCACTAATACTAGCAATAAAATTAAAATCTTTTTCATTAACCATTTCAGTATTAGTAATAGTTCCAGCACTAACTACTTGAATTACTTCTCTTTTAACAATACCTTTTGCATATTTTGGGTCTTCCATTTGTTCGCATATTGCTACTTTATATCCTTTTTCTATAAGTTTTTCTAGATATACATTTACGGCATGATGTGGAACACCACACATTGGAACTCTTTCTTCAAGTCCAGCATTTTTACCAGTTAAAGTAAGTTCTAGTTCATGTGATGCTGTTATTGCATCATCAAAAAACATTTCATAGAAGTCTCCCAATCTATAAAAAAGTATAACGTTTTCATAATCAGCCTTAGTTTTGAGATATTCCCTCATCATAGGACTAACACTCTCAAGTTTTACATCTTTTCTTTCCATAGCAATTATTATATTACAATTAATATTTTTTTTAAAGAAAAATTCAATTTTATATTTAAATAATTATTAAAAAAAGAGGTTTATACCTCTTTTTATTAACAAATATCATTACTATCTAAAAGAATTGTTGCTGGCCCATCATTATATATTTCTACTTTCATATCTGCTCCAAATATTCCTGTCTCAGTATGTATGATTTTTTTTAATTCTTGATTAAAATAATCATATAGTTTTGTTGCTTCATTTGGAGCCATAGCACTTACAAATGAAGGACGTCTTCCTTCTTTACAATTTGCATATAAAGTAAATTGCGAAATACTAAGAATACTACCACCAATATCTAGAATACTTTTATTCATTTTGCCATTTTCATCTTCAAATATTCTTAGATTAATTGTTTTAGAAATCATCTTATCAACTATTTTCTCATTATCTGTTTCAGTAAATCCAACAAATAACACATATCCTTTATCTATTTTACCATTTACTTTGCCATCAATTGTTACTTTACTATTTCCACTTCTTTGAATAAGTATTCTCATTAAATTATAATCCTTTCAACATTTGATACACTATTTAAAAGTTTAATATCATCTATAAATTTATGTAATGAATTAATATCTTTTACTTTAAGAGTAGTATCATAAAATAATTCTTTATTTCTATTTATTAAATTAATTGAATCAATATTTACCTCATTTTTAGTAGCAATTGATACTATATCCATTAAAATATTTGAAATATCATTAATATATATTTTAAGTTTTGCAGTATACTTATTTTCATTATTATCTTCCCATTTAGCTTCTATAATTCTTTCACTAGAAAGATCAATATTTGGACAATTCTTAGCATGTATTTTTACACCATATCCACGAGTAATATAACCCACTATTTCCTCTCCATAAACAGGATTACAACATGTTGCTAATGTAGATAAAATATCACTAGATCCAGCAATTATAATACCATTTCCATTTGATTTTCCTTTTTTAGGTAAAATAACTTGTTTTTTCTTTGGCTCTTGTATTTCTAATTTAGATAAAATCGTTGAAGGTAAATATCTTAAAGTAGAAACTGAAAAATAAATATCATCAAGTGAATCTAAATTAAGGCTTTTACAAATAATATCAACATTTTCATCTGTAAATACTTCACTAAATTCCATATTTCTTTTTTTACATTCAGCTACTAACATTTCATGACCAAGATCTAAATATTTTTGTCTTTCTGCTTTATAGAAATAGGCTTTTATTCTAGACCTTGCTCCTTCAGTTTTAACTATTTTTAACCATCCACGTGAAGGGGCATGTCCTTTTTGAGTAATTAATTCTACTAAATCACCATCAGATAGTTCATAATCAAGTTTAACCATTTTAGAATTTACTAATGCACCAGTTGTTGTATTACCAACTTCACTATGAATTTTATATGCAAAATCTATTGGAGTAGCCCCTTGAGGTAACTCAATAATATCTCCTTTTGGAGTATAAACATATATTTCACTTTTTTTAAGCTCATCTTTGATATTTACAAAGAAATTCATATTCTTCTCTATATCATTTACTTCTACAAGCACTCTAAATTGTTCAAGTAGTTTATCTAAATTATTTTTAACACTACCATCAATTTGTTCTTTATAACTCCAGTGAGATGCAATACCTTTTTCAGCAATCTCATCCATTTCATAAGTTCTTACTTGCAATTCATAAATTTTCTTTTCTTCACCAAATATTGTAGTATGTAAACTTTGATACATATTTGGTTTTGGATTAGCTATATAATCTTTAAATCTATTAGGTATAGGTTGATATTTTGATTGTACAAGACCAATTACTCTATAACAATCCTCTATATTATCTACAAGAACTCTAATACCAAGTAAATCATAAATATCATCCCATTTTTTTCCAGCTTTTAGTTTATTATATATACCTCTAACTGATTTAACACGAGATAATATTTCGTATTTTATATTATGTAAATCAAGTATTTGCATAATCTCAAATTTCATTTTTGATAAAGCTTTTTCAAGCTCTGCTTTAGATGCATTTATTCTATCTAAGATTTTATTATATTCAACTGGATCAGAATATTGCAAACACAAATCTTCCATTTCACTTTTTATTCTTTTCATTCCAAGTCTATGTGCCATTGGAATATAAATGTTTTGTGTTTCATCTATTATATATTTCTGATGATTTTCATCATGAACTTTAAGTGTTCTTAAATTATGAAGTCTATCAGCAAATTTTATAAATAAAGTTGCCGGATTATCACATAGTCCAACTATAATTCTCCTATATTTTTCAGGATTATTTATTTTAAAAGTTTGTCTTAAATTGCTTATCTTAGTAACTGCACTCACTATATTAGCGCTTTCTGTTCCAAATTCATTTTCAATTTCTTCATAAGTCATTTTCTTTAAAGAAATAGCTTCATGAATTAAAGCACACCCAATAGTTAATGGATCCATTTTAAGAGTTGCTAGTATATAAGCAACATTTATTGGATGTAATATATACTCCACTCCTGTTTCTCTTTTCATACCAGCATATATAGTTGTTGCTCTTTCATAATAGCCATTAATAAATTCGATATATTCATCAGCCATGTATGACTTTAATACATCCATTAATTCTTGATAAGTATAATCTTTTATAATTATCACATCCTTTTAATCATTAATTCCTTTAATTTTTAACTCATGTACTTCATCATCGTCATCATCATCAGGTTTTAACATACTTCTTCTTTCAAGTGAAATCCATATTCTTGGACCAATTAATAATGAAGAAATTGTACCAGCTATTAAACCTATTAAAACTGCAATATTAAATGTAAATATATCACTTAAACCAATAAGTATTAATGTTAAAACAGATACTATTGTAGTAATACTAGTCCAAATATTTCTATTAACTGTTTGAACTGAAGAAGTATTAACTAAAGATCTTAATTCTTCAACAGTAAGTACTTTTTTATTTCTGTATAGTTTACTTCTATTCTCTCTAATTCTATCAAATACGACTATTGTATCATTTATTGAATAACCAATTATAGTTAATAATGCGGCAACAATTATAAAGTCAACTTTAATATGAAGAACTGCAAATATACTTAAAATAATTAATACATCATGAAGAAGCATTAATATGCCAGTAATAGCATAATTAAAGTTAAATCTAATTGTTATATAAATTATTATTGCAACAAGTGAATATAATAGTGCTTTAATTGCATTCTTTGTTAAAGTTTTAGTAACTAAATTACTAATTTCACTTACTGAAACAGAAATATTTAATTTTTCTAAATCCTCTTTTATTTTTACTTCTTCTTCCTCATTTAGAATAGTATTTAATTTTATATAGCCTTCTTTTTTATTTCCTAAGTAATAATCATAATCTCCTATTTCATAGTTAGATACTACTTTTTTAACATCATCAAAATTAAAACCATCTTTACTTGATAATACAATATTTGTTCCACCTGTAAAATCTACTCCAAAATTAAATCCTCTAAATATAGTAAATCCAACACCCAAAGCAATAATTATTAAAGATGCAATCATAGGATATTTCGCTATATTTACATAATTTCTTTCTTTCTTATTAACAAATTTTCCAACAAATAAATTAGTTTTATCTTTAAATACTCCACTTTTAACTGTCATAGAAAGAATAATTCTATACAATATAACTGTTGTAATAGCAGTAACAAAAATTGTAATAATTAACATAGTTGCAAAACCTTTAACACTAGATTCACCAAATACATATAATACAATTCCTGCTATAAGTGTTGTAATATTTGAATCTACTATAGATTTTAAACTATTTTTATTAGCTTCTTTAAATGAAACATTTAATTTAGAATTCTTATTTAATTCATCTTTAACACGTTCATTTGAAATAATAATTGAATCAACAGCCATACCAATACCTAGTATTAATGCTGCTATTCCTGTTAAAGTAAGAACTCCTCCTACCATATTAAATATTCCAAATACTAAAACAACATAAGCAAATAAACAAATACTACCAACAATTCCACTAAATTTGTAATTGAAAATTAATATTAAACAAATAATAGCAAGTGTAATTAATCCTGCGATTCCTGTTTTAGTAATAGTTTCTTCTCCAAATGATGGACTTACACTTTTAGGAGTAGATTCCTCTGTTAATTTAGTTGGAAGAGATCCACTATTTATTAAATCAACTAATGTTTTTGCTTCTTCTTCAGTAAAACTACCTTCAATGACAACATTATTACTATTCAAACCTTTATTAACATAAGCAGCAGAAATACATTTTAAATTACCTTTACTTCCACATGTCCCGTTTTGGCCTTCATAACTATCTGTTGCTTCATCAAAATCCAACCAAACAACCATCATATTTTTTCCACTTGTACGTTTACTTAAATTGTTTGTAACATTATAAAACTTTTCAATATCTTTAATATCTAATTTTACTTGATATGCAAGAGTTTTATCATTTTGACTTAAAGATGCTCCTCCACGACCTAATACTTCACTAGTTAGTAATAAATTATCTTCTGTATCTCTAAAAGATAAAACTGCAGTGGTACTAATTCTACTTCTTGCTTCATCTTCATTTGATACTCCAGGTAATTGAACTCTAATTAAATTATCACCTTCAATAGTAATAACAGGTTCACTTACACCTAAAGTATCTATTCTTTTTACAATAGCATTATATGTTTTTGATAAGTCTTCGCTTGTAAGACTTTTATCTTTTTCAAGTGGTTCAACATTATATAATATTTCAAATCCTCCTTGTAAATCAATTCCATATGAAATATTATTAATAATTGGTTTAATTAAGAATAATCCTCCTACTAATAATATTAATAGTATAATTAATGGTTTTATTATTTTTTTCATGTTTACCTCCCTAAAATAAATCTTCCTTATCCATTATTAAATCTTCTTTTTCTTTATAATCCTTTACTTTTCTCATGGCATATTCATTTAAATCATAATTATTAGCATACAAAATATCATTAATAAGTTCATGCAATTCTAAGTTTTCCTTACTTTTCCAAACATTTTCAACAAGATAATTCCAAATATCTTTTTCAGTGACGTACTTTAGTCCTAACCTTCTTGTTTCTTTTTGCTTAGAATATAATGCAGGTCTTACTCTATCATATAATTCTTTCAAAGATTTAAATTCAATATTATCTTCCATAAAATTCACCAACTTAATTATACAATATCATAAACAAAAAAGGAACTTAAAGTTCCTTTTTATTTTATAAAATTGATGATGTGGCTACTTCCAATACCACTTTTACTCCACCTGTTGTATTATCATTATAAGCAGTGGGTGTATGATAATTATCAAAATATTCAGAAGGGGTATATGCAATAATAGAACTAGAACCCCAAGCAGACCCCATTAAGAAACATTGTTTTTGAAAAACTAGTACATTATCATATGATCTTAAAGTTCTTCCTTTATCTAAATCAGTCATTTGTGGAATTCTACCAACCATATTAAATGAAACAAAACCGCTTAAATAATCTATATATTGATTAACATAATATGCAACACTATAATTGCTACCAGATGCATCTTTATAATCATTATCATAAACAAATGCATATGGACTAGTACCCAAATTACCAGGATATTTTTTATTATTACCAGTTTTTCCTTCCCAATATTTTGAACCAGAAAATGCAACACAACCATATTTATTAAAATTGTTTATATATCCATTAGCACCAGAACTTTGGAGTCCTTCTTGAGCACTTGTAACCAAAAAATTCCCAACATTTAAATTATACTTCGCAATTACTGTTGTTTTACTTGAATCAGATTCCAAAACAATAAAATGTTCAGTATCAATTGCCACTTCATCTCCAAGTGTTAAAGTTCCAGGAGTTGCTTGATATATAATATCAAACTTTCTGTTTTTCTCTTTTGTTAAAAGAGTTGTGCCTTTAAATACATTATTATTTTCTATTTTAATTATATCTTCATTTCCAACACTAGCTATTTCTTCTGCTTCAGTTATATCAGTAATAAGAAGGTTAGCTCCATTATACTTATATTGAAAAGTATTATCTGTAATATAAAAATCTGTTATTTTTCCAGCCTTATTTAATTTAATATAATAGTCTATTTCTTCTCTTCCACTTAATTTCAATTTTTTTCCTGTACAATCATTACATCTTGAATATAGTTGATCATTTGTTTCAAACATTGAATCACTCATCCATTGATTTTGAGCTGTTTTATATATTTGTTTACACTCAGTTAAAAACGAGTTCTTTTTCGCTTCCTTAAACATTTCAATTGTATTTGGAAGAGCTATTAATACTAATATTGCTAATATTGCTATTACTGCAAGTAGTTCTACTAATGTAAATCCTTTATTACTCTTCATATTATCACCTATTCTAATTATACAACTTTTTTTATAAATAAAAAGAACTATTTTATAGTTCTAATTATGCTTGTATTATCATATTTAATTGACTTTAATATAGAAAGTGCTGTTTTATAATTCATATTCTTGATTTGAGAGTATTCATTAAAATCTACTTTACCATCAATTAATATAGATTCACAAATATTATATTCAATGTCTTCTATATTATCAAAATCTAAAATATATGATTTTAAGAAAAGTTTTTTCTTTCTTTCAAATTCTATTTTATTTAATGATATTTTTTTAATATCTTCTTTAATTCTTTCAATAAATTTATTTCCATCATTACATGTTGCACTAACTATTATTACTACATAATCATCAATAATATTAACTCCACTACTCATGCTTATAATAAGACCTTCATTTTTATACTTTTCATATAAAGATGATGATGAAGAAAAATTACATGAAAGAATGATACTAATATAATATCTCAAAAAAACATCACTTTTAAAATTGAATCTATTTTTTTTCATTTTTATTGCATACTTAACTCTAATATTTTCAGAGTCTTTTTTAATTTCTTCATATGCAACATTCACATTTTCATTTTCTTTATCTGTTATTCTTGCTGGTATATTTTTTTTCTTAAGTTTTAATCTATCCATATATTCATGAATGATATTACTTACCTCTTCGGGATCAAAATTGCCAGTAACAATAATAAACGTATTATTTGGAACATAATAGTCATCATATATTTTATTTAAACTTTTAGCAGTTATTTTTTCTATATCACTTCTTTCACCAACAACGCTTGATTTTACATAAGAAGAATTAAATAAATTGTTAAATAAACTATTGTACATAAAACTATTTATATCATCTTTGTACATATCTATTTCTTCACCAATAATACCTTTTTCTTCAAGCACATTTTTTTCATTGATATCAGTATTATAAAAAATGTCTAATAATAATTTTAAATTTTCTATTAAATTAATACTGCCAAAAATATTATAATTTGTTCCATAATAATTAGTCCATGCATTAGCAAGACTACCTAACTCATTTATTCTCTTTGAAACACTTATGTTTTCACTTAATGCCATAACTTTATGTTCTAAAAAATGAGCACTTCCTGGTATCACATTAACTATTTCATTACCTACTTTATACTTATTAATTCTAGCTCCATATTTAACAGAAATTGATATATAAAAATTCTTAGTTTTATTAGTTGGATATAAATATACATCTATACCATTACTTAGGGTTTCAACATATACTTTTTCATCTACTTTTTCAAATGAACACTCTTTCATTACATTTTATCCCCCTTTAACATATAAATAGTATTTAAATGTATTTTTTTATTTAGTTCTATTACTTCTTCTATTGTTACTTCATTTATTTTTTCTCTAGTAACTTCAACATCTTCAATACTATCAAATTCTAAATTAAAGTAATGATTTATTTGAGCTACACTATCATCATAATAGTTATTAATATACGTATTAATCATCTTTTTAGCAGAAGAAAATAATCTTTCTAATACTTTTTTATCACTCATACTACTAACACATGATTTAATAAGTTCAATAGTTTTATCATAATTCTTTTTATTAATACCAGCATAAATAGTAAGTGATGGATTATATCTTGTTACATAAGAGCCAATAGAATAACAAAGGGAATTTTCTTCTCTTACAATATTAAACAATATTGAATCATTCATTGTTCCAAGAATAGTATTATAAACTCTTAATACATGATTAAACTCATGATAATTCATTTTATCTAATTTGTAACCAATATATAATTTTGATTGATTAAAATCTAAACTATCTATCTTTTCTGTAACTTTATTCTCAAATTTACTTTTAATCATAAAATCATATTTTTTATTATTTGATTTTATAGAAGAAAACATATCATTTATAATATCAACAATATCATTATTTACATCTCCAAGAATACAAATATCTACTTTAAATGATCCATCAAATAATGCTTTATAAAAGTCATACAGATTTTTAGGATTAACTTTTTCTATGTCTTTTAAAGAAGGAATACTACTATATTCATTAGGAGTACCTTTATACATTATTTTGGAATACTCTATACTTGCAAATAAATTAGGATTATCTTTTATATTTTTAACATTACTAATTGCATCTTTCTTTATTATTTCAAAATAATCATGATTAAATTCATTATTTTTAACATTAGGATTTAATACTATCTCTTTTAAGAAATCAAGTGATAATGATTGATACTTACTTTCTGTATATTTTGGATTAATATATTCAAGTGTAAAAGAAATAGTTTCACACTTTCCATTTATTAAAAATGATGATGATATTTTAGTTCCATATAAATCCTCTCCATAAGATGCAATTTTATTTTTTGTATTATATTTTTTTGAGGAATAAACTAAATTATTTGTTAAAAAATTACCAAAAACAATATCATTTTTATTAAATTCTTTTGTAAAAAATAATACAATTGTTATTGTTTTAAATCTATCTGTATTTATTAAATGATATGTAATATTATTTTTTATTATTTTTTTATATTCCACTTGTACTCCTCCATAGTTTTAAAAAGAAGATTACAGATGAATCTTCTTTTTTATTATTTACAAACTTTAATTTTTTATAATTGACTCTAATGCTAGAACAATCATTTCATCAAGTTTCTTTTCTCTAGATTCTGAATCTATTAATTCATGTGTCACCAAATTATCACTAATTGTAATTAAAGCAGTTGCTTTTTTCATAAATTTTTTTGCATTATATAAAAGTGCAAAAGTTTCCATTTCTACTGCCATACATCCCATATCAGTATATTTTTTATAATCACCTATAGTTTCTTCATTATAAAATGCATCGCTTGTATGAACCCTTCCAACTTTAAGTGGTATACCACTTAATAATGCAGTATTAGTAATATCGCCATTAAGCTCAGTAGATGAATTTATAATATCCATTTCTTCTCTTCCAGATTGTTTGTCGAAAGTAGACTCTGAATAAGAAGAATCAGCAAGTAGTATATCATAAACTTTTAAATCTTCCAAGTATGAACCAGCAGTTCCAATACGAATTATTTTTTCAACATCAAAATCTTTAAATAATTCATGACTATATATTCCCATACTTGGAATACCCATTCCACTTGCAAATACTGTTACACTTACTCCTTTATAAGTTCCAGTGTAAGCAAGTTCTCCTCTTACTTTATTAACAAGGCGAGGATTTTGTAAATACTTTTGAGCAATATAATATGCTCTATTTGGATCCCCTGGCATTAAAACTCTTGGTGCTATATCTCCTTTTTCTGCACCAATATGTACTGTAGACATATATTATTCTTCTCCTTCTGTTTCATCACCATATTTAACAAGAACATCTCTTGGTTTACTTCCTTTAGCAGGACCAACTATTCCACGTTCTTCAAATATATCCATAATACGTGCTGCTCTATTATATCCAATAGAATATTTTCTTTGAATTAATGATGCACTTATTTGTCCCATACGAATAGCATAATTTAATATTTCATCATATAATACATCTTTCTTGTCTTCTTCACTTATTCCTGATGATCCACTGGATGTTTCATCATCACTTATAGAAGATGAGCTAATTCTTTCAAATTCATCACTATATCTAGGCCCATGACTTCTTTCTTTAATGAAATCAACTACTCTTTCTATTTCATCATCTGATACAAATGAACCTTGAATACGAGTTGGAGCATTATCATCCATTGGTTTATATAACATATCACCTTTACCAAGTAGTTTTTCTGCTCCTGTCATATCAAGTATTGTACGAGAATCTATACTAGAAGAAACAGCAAATGATACACGAGTTGGTATATTTGATTTTACAACACCAGTAATAATATCTGTTGATGGTCTTTGAGTTGCAACTATTAAATGAATACCAGCAGCACGAGCTAATTGAGTTATTCTCATAATTGACTCTTCTACTTCTTTAGCAGCAACAAGCATTAAATCAGCAAGTTCATCTATGATAACCAAAATAAATGGCATCTTTCTTAAACCACAATCTGGTTTCTTTTTAAGTTCTTTTTCAACATACTCATTATATGTTGATATATTCTTTGTTCCACTATTTTTAAATGTTTCATATCTATCATCCATCATTACAACTATTTTTTGTAATGCAGCAGATGCTTTTTTAGGATCAGTTACAACTGGAGTAAGCAAATGTGGAATTCCATCATATACATTAAATTCAACTTTTTTAGGATCAACAAGCACCATTTTTACTTCATCAGGAGTTGTTCTCATAATAATTGATAATATTATATTATTAATACAAACAGATTTACCACTACCAGTAGCTCCAGCTACTAACATATGTGGAGTTTTATTAATTTCAACATATTTAACATTACCCATTATATCTCTACCAAGTGGGGCAGCTAATTTTGAATCATCTAATTTGTGATTTTTAAACATAGCATCCATTATTTCTCTCATAGATACTGGAATAATATTTTGATTTGGTACTTCAATTCCAACAGTGTTTTTTCCTGGAATTGGAGCTTCAATTCTTACTTCTTTTGCAGCAAGAGCAAGAGCTATTTCACGAGAAATACTAAGTACTTTATTAACTTTTGTTCCTCTTTGAAGTGTCATTTCATATTGAGTAACAGCTGGTCCAACGTGAACTTCTACTACTTTTGCAAGCATTCCAAAATCATTAAATACTCTTTCAATCGTTTTAGTATTTTGATTTATTATTTCAGTTGAATTAGCTTTAGAACCTTTATTTTTAGAAACATCTAATAAATCAATTGGTGGCTTAATATATATTTCATTAATCTCATCAATTTTCTCTTCTTTTATTTCATTTTTAATCTCTTTTACTTCTTCTTTTTTAGGTTCTAAATCTTCAACAGAAGTGATAACTACTCTCTTATCTATTTGTTTATCATCTTCTTCATTCATATCACCAATTAACCTTTGCTCAAGATTTTTATTTTCTTTTACTAGTTTAACTGGTTTTTCATCTTCCTCATCATCATCTTTTCCTCTATTTTGGAAAACAGCAGCAATAGCATGTCCAATATCTGAAAGTGTAATATCAAATATCATTATTAATCCAAATATTACTATAGCTACTATAACAACCATTGTTCCTTCAGTAGAGAATAATGATACAAATGCCCAAGAAATGACAGATCCCACCATTCCACCGCCAGTATTTATATCACTTCCAGTATCAAAAGCAACTTCAACATTATTCATAGTTGTAGTAATTATTTCTTTTCCAGAAAGTTCATTATCACTAATATAATTTAGATGAGAAAACAATAAAAGAGCAATAACTAAAGCATAAACTCCAAGAAGTCTACCTGTAAAATAATTAACTTTACCTCTTTTAGCTATCATTGCAATTCCAAGAATCAATATTAATACAAGTAATAATACTGACCATGTTCCAAACATAAAAATTGCAAATTTCTTTATTAGATTTCCAACTACTCCAAATGAACCAAGACCAGTTATTGATAATAATATAAGTAATAATCCAATTAATTCATTTGCATATGCGAATCCTTTTTTCTCTTTTTTTTGTCTTTTTCTTTTTGCCACAAAAAACCACCTAACTTTCCATCATGTTTAATAATTTTTTTTGAATTCCCGGTTCAACTATATTAATTGCACCTAAAACAAGTTCTAAAGATTTTGTATAGTCTCCATTTTCAAAAGCCTTTGTTCCTTCAATTAGCCCTTTTTCTACATCTTTATTACTTGATCTATATCTATTTCCATAAACTATAGCCATTTCTGCCATAGCTGCAGTTTTAGTTGTACTTGAAGCCGTTTGATACAATTTAAGTGCTAAATCACGAGCAGTATCAACTCTTAAGTTTAATGTTTTAATTGATATTGGTTTCTTATCAATTTCTTTATTTATTTCTTTAACAGCATCATATGCTTCTTTTAATTCAATATAAAACTTACTAGGAATTAATGGTAAATCATAATCTTTAATTTTATACTTAGAATTATTTATTATATTTTTGATTTCATATAATTGATCACGTGCTCTTGCCTCATCCTCTTTTAAACTTCCTAAATTCTTAAGTGTTGTCTCTAATTTATCTTCAACTTTAGATAAATTTACAGCGACCATTTCACACTCATTTGAAAGACGTGAATATGGCATAACTTTAATCAAAGTTCTATCATTTATTGCTTTAAAAGATTCTTTTACCTCATTTAATTCGTTATTTATTTCATCAACTATTTTTACTTCATCATCACTTAAATCATAAGTATCTTTAATATTACCTATTTCTAAATATAAATTCTTAACTATAGATGTTGTTTTTCTTAATCTTTCATCTACATTTATAATTCCTCTTTCAAAATTCTTTTTTCCTCTTTTTTCAGCATCAAAATCACTATAAAGTCCTTCATAATAATCTATTAATGTTTTTAAATCAAAAATAGAATCTTGTAAGTTAAGAACATTTAATCTATCCATTATTTCTTCTATTTTTTTATTTGTTTCTTCAATATTATAATCAATATTTAAATATTCTAGATTATAACCATCTTTAGTCATCTTAGTACTAACACTTTTTATATCACTCATTTTTTTAGGAAGAACCATAGTTGCCATCATTACTATAGTTGGTGCTTCATCTATAACAATGCTTATGTTGTTTATCATATCATCAAGAACTTTAACTATTTTAGACAATTCTTCATATTCTTTATTCTGAACTGATGTTTCAAAAGCACTAAATAATTTATCTATATTTTCAAATTGTAATTCTATTCTATTAGATACATTTTGATAATCATTTTTATTTTTATTATATTTAAAAATAATTTCTCTATATATACTCTTTAATTTTGTAACTGCTTCTCTATTTCTTTCTTCACTTTCAGTAAGATCTCTTATTTCATTCAAAAGAGAAGTAGCTTTTGCTTCTACTAAAAATATATCTTTTTCACATTTTTGAAGTGCTATATAAGCTCCATCAATATCTTTATTAACACTTAAATTTTCTGCCTCAATTAATTCATCAGTTAATTTTGGCATATCTATTTTTTCAATATCTTCAAATCTCTTTTTCCAATCATTTACTTGTTTTTCTATTTTTTTATTATTAACTAATTTACTAGCTTTTCCTAGTTCAGTTATTAAACTATCGGATATTATCATATTCTTTTCAGTAGTAAGATAATCTATAGTAGCTGAAATATTATTTTTGTTTTTTCTTTTTATAATAAGCCTTAAAACAAATAATAAACCCATAATAACTAAAAATACAAGTGCTATTATTGCTGTTACTTTATTCATAATATCCTCCTAATATATTCTAACATATTTTATATGTTTTTAAAAGAAAAAAGTTGACTTTAGTCAACTATTCTTTTTCTTTTTAAATTTTTCTGTTTACTTTTTACAACAAAGTAATTTCCATCAAAATTCATATCTAATTCATCATCAGGATTAGTATTATAAGTTAATAATCTAAATGAACTTTTACAAAATTCTATATCATCTACATCACTAACTATACTTCCATCTATATTATAAATAATAACTCTATCAAGATTATATGATGAACAAGCATTATAATTTCCATTAGTAATACCCATTAAATATGGGTATGGAATATCAGGATATAATACTTTTGGTTTTTTCTTTTTAAAAGCAATCATTTCTTTTAATTGCTTTATCATATACTGTCTATTTCTTTTTTCTCTTATTACTTCATTTAAAGGTAAGTTTTCTCCCTCATTATCTCTAATCATATCTTCAATAATAATAGCATGTATTCTTCTTTTTAATTCAGCTATTTTTAACTTTGATAAATCATTAAATGTAGGAACACTACTATTATAAATGTATTCTAAACCAATTTCATCATTTACTTTTACATAATCTGAATTATTTATTAATGCACTTCTTAATTCTATTTGAAGACTTAGAGGCATACACTCATCATTATCAAATAAGTATAATAAATCGTCTTTACTAACATAACAATCATTTTTGTCAATTATTTGCATAACATACCTTTTATTTAAATATATTTTTCCACAAAGAATTTACAACTTTACTAGTGGCTTTACCAATTGTTTTATTAACAAGTTGATCTCCAACTTTTTCAGTTATTGATTTACCTTTCTTAGAACTAGATTTACTTGATGTTTTAAGTGGAGCAGAATATGTTTTTGCTTGAATTTTCTCTTCTTTTAATTTTAATTCTTCTTCTCTTTTCTTTAATTCTTCTTCTCTCTTTTTGTATTCAAGTTCTCTAGCTTCTTCCTCTTCTTTTCTCTTCTTATCTTCTTTTTGCTTTTCTAATTTTTCACTAGCACTTTCTAAATCTTTTACCTCTTCATATTTACCATATAATCTACTATTCTTAATTAGTTCACTTCTTTCATAATCAGTTATAGTTCCCATTCTACTTTGAGGTGGTAGAATTGTAACTTTTTCAACTATTTCTGGTTCACCTTTTTCATTTTGGAATGATACTAATGCTTCCCCAGTTCCTAAAAGTCTAATCATTTCTGCAGTATCAAACTCAGGATTACTTCTAAATCCATTTGCTGCTGCAGTAATACTTTTTTCATCAGTTTTTGTATATGCTCTTAATACATGTTGTACTCTATTTCCAAGTTGACTTAATATTTCATCATTAATATCACTAGGGCTTTGACTAATGAAATATAGTCCCACTCCTTTAGATCTAATTAGTTTTACTATTTGAATTAAACTCTTAATAACATTTTCTTTCATTTCGCTAAATATTAAATGTGCTTCATCAAAGAAGAATACAAGTTTTGGTTTCTTTAAATCTCCAACTTCTTCTAATTCATTAAATAATGTTGTTAGAAGCCATAATATTAATACTACATAAGTTGTTGGATTTTTAAACAAGCTTTGAGCATCTAAAATATTTATATATCCTCTTCCAGTTTCAGAATCATATTTCATAAAATCTTTTATATCAAATGAAGGAGTTCCAAAGAATAAATTTCCTCCAGCATCTTCTAAATTAAGAACTGCTCTTTTAATTGATGTAACACTTTGAGTTGAAATATTTCCATATTTAACACTATAATGTTGTCTATTATCAATTACATGATTTAATAATGCATCAAGATCTTTTAAATCAATAAGTTCAAGATTTTCATCATCAGCAACTCTAAATGTTACACCTAATACTTCTTCTTGAGTATCTGTTAAATCTAACATACGAGATAGTAATCTTGAACCAATGCTTTTTACTGTTGCACGAATAGGATGTCCATTTTTACCATAAACATCATAATATGTTGTTGGAAAACTTTTAAGTTCAAAATCTTCAAGTCCCAATTTTTCAACTCTTTTTAATATATTTTCGCTTGCTTCACCTTGAAAAGGCATACCAGCAAGATCACCTTTAACATCAACAACAAATACTGGAACACCTGCATCAGAAAAACTTTCTGATAACACTTTTAATGTAACAGTTTTACCAGAACCACTTGCTCCAGTAATAAGACCATGACGATTAGCCATGTTTGGTAAAATACAAACTTCTTTATTTTCATTTTTACCAATTAATAATTTTTCATTCCTATACATAATTACTCCTTATTTAAAAATATTTTTATAATGCACATACACACATAATTATTTTATCACATCTTTTTTTTAAATTAAATAAAAAACGTAATAACTATTAAGTCATTACGAGTAATTATTAACTTTCGTTTATATCTATTAAAGAGAATACTTCTTTATTGTTATTTAGTTCAACAATATTTATAACAGCTCCTACTCCAATAATATTTCCCCTAAGTCCTTTTATAGCATCACTTATAGCATTAACAGTATTACCGGTAGCATAAATATCATCTACTATATAAAAGTTTTTATTACTATAATCTTCATTTACTAATTTAGGAAGTTCAAGAGTATCGCGTCCATATTCTTTTTCATAATCAAATGTTGCTGCTACTGTTGATGGTGGCAATTTACCTTTTTTTCTAACTGGAATACAACCACAATTTAAGTTATCACTTATTGCCATTCCAAATAAGAAACCTCTTGCTTCTGGAGCAACTATATAGTCTATATTCTTATCTTTTAATTCACGAACAAATATTTTAACAATTTCTTTTAATGTTTTCTTTTGAATAATTAATGGATTAATATCTATAAATTCAATTCCTTTTATAGGAAAATCCATTTCAGTTCTAATATTAAGTTCACTTTTTAATTTGTTTTTTAATATTTTCATTTAATCCTCCCTATAATTTTTAATAAATAATCACATACTTTATTACTTGATTCACTTAATAGATTATCATATGTTTCTTTACTATTTCCTTTATAAATTGAGTCAGATATTCCTCTAATAATTAAACAAGGAGTGGCACATAAAAAACACACATGAGAAATACTAGCCCCTTCCATCTCAACACATAGACCATCAAATGCTTGACTAATCATCTCTCCTTCTTTTTTATCAGTTATAAATTTATCTCCACTTGCTATAACTCCAAAATGAACATCTTTTTCATTTATACTTTTACATATATCTATTAATTCATTACTATTATTTATATATATTCCTATTCCAGGAATAAAACCTTTTTCATGATTAAATTCAGTAATATCAAAATCATGTTCAACCATTTTAGTTCCAACAACTATATCTTTTAAAAGCACATTTTTAGAAATACTACCTGCTACACCCACATTAATAATATAATCTGGATTCATTTTATCAATTAATAGTTGAGTTACCCTTGAAGAGTTTACTTTTCCAACTCCACTTTCTGTTAATATACAACGATTATCATTAATTAAACATTCATAAAATGTAACATCATATACTGTTGTTTCACGAGAGATAGATACACTTTTTAATAGTTCATCTAATTCTTCTCTCATAGCAAATATAATACCTATTTTTTTCATCTACATTGTCACCTCCATTACAATTGAAATAATAATTGCAATTACTACTACTATACAAATATTTTTTACTGCATATTTAAAATTATAACCATTAGTTATTTCACTACTATTAAACTTAACATTATTTTTTGATGTTTTTTTAATTAATATAAGACTGATAACATACAAGAAAATCGTACATATTATAAATAATACAATTGAGCCATTCATCTTACTAAATGCAAAAGTATCATATAAAGTATGTATTATTGCAGGTAATAATATACTTAATAACATATATTTATTTGAACTTCTTTGATTATTATTTGTTTCCTCAATTTTAGCTTTTCCTAAAAAATAACCCATCATAACACCAGTACAAGTATGTGCAGGTACAGATGTAAAAGCACGAAGTAATCCAGTTAAAGCACCATTTGATATTACATATAATATATTTTCTATTAAAGCAAAACCTAAAGAAACAAATACAGAATATACAATCGCATCATAAGCTTCATTAAATTCTCTGTCTTTGTAAACAACTTTATAAGATATAATCCATTTTGCAAGTTCTTCAATTAATCCAATTCCAACAAAACAATATAAAAATGTTTTTATTATTATTTCTTCCCCAGTAACTTTGAAAAAAATATCTAAAAATAATTCTACTAATACAACAGGAACAATTGAAAACACTCCCCATAACATAAGTTTTTTAAGTAAACTTTTAGGTTCTTTTTCTATATCTTTTTTATATACATATAAACATACAAGTACAACAGGAAGTGCGGCTATAAAAACTAATGTATTCATACAATCACCTATTTTATACTTAAATTATAACAAAAAAAGACTAATTTTATTATTTTTTTTTAGTCTTCTTTACATTAATCTATATTAATTAATTCATAATCAGTACTTCCAAGTCCAAGACTCATAGCATATTCTGTTATATGTCTTCCTACTCTAGTATCAATTCTCTCTCTTAATTTTTCACTACCTTTTTCTTGTGAATTAAAAACCATATCAAGAAAAGCTTGATCATTAGCAACTGGATCTAATGAGGCAACTATTCCTAAATCACTCATAACTGGCTTACTTTGATTTTTATCACAATCACAATCAACTGATAAATAATTCATAACAGTAATATATACAATTGGTTTATTTTGACTTTTTAAATAATCACTTACAGATGCTGCAGCTTCGGCCATAGATTCAATAAAATCTTTTTGTTCATATTTACAACTCCAACATTCATCTGGATCTTCACTTTGTCCACAACTATGAATATAAGCTTTTCCATTTCTGGAAGCGATTCCAATTGATTGATTTTTAAGATTAGCTCCAAATCCACCCATAGCATGTCCTTTTCCATGAGCAAGATTCAATATTGAATCATAATTATCAAAATTTGATCCAATAATATCATATTTTAAATGGCGTCCTTTATTAACGGGTATTTTCTTCTCGCTTACTGCATCCATAATATCTACATTTGCAAAAGAAGTAAAACCATGTTCACGAGCAACTTCCATATGTTCTTTTGCATTGTTTCTTTTACCAGGATAAGCAGTATTACATTCAATAATTGTTCCATTTAATTGTTTTACAAGAGGAGAAATTAAATCTGCTTTCAAGTATCCACTACTTCCTTTTTCTCCAGTTGAAACTTTTACTCCTACTTTACCAGGAAGATCTACTCCTAATGCTTTATATATTTTAATTAAATTTTCTGCATTAATTTCTTTAACAAAATATACTTTTGATTTTTCCATTACTTTATCCTTTCTAAATCTTCATCATTTTTAATTCTAATTACTTCACTTATAAATTCATAATTTGATAATGACTTTTTAACTTGTTCTTCACCAGTTGATCCACTTGTAAAAAATACTTTTACATCTTTATTTTTAAAATCATAATATTCTAAAAAAGAATTAACTATATGAGGACATGTATACCACCAGCAAGGAAATCCAACATAAATAGTATCATACTTATCAATACTATCTAACTTATCCACAAAATCAACTCTACTAGTTTTATCTTTCATTTCCTTACTACTTCTACTAAGTGGATTCATCCAATTTAAATCACTTTCTGAATATAAAACTTCAGGTTTAATTTCAAATAAATCTGCATTTAGTTTTTCACTAAGTTTTTCTGCAACACTTCTTGTTACACCACTTGCTGAAAAATAAGCTACTAATTTCATATAATCACCATCCTACTTTTATTTTATCATATAAACTCTATTTATCATAATCATCTAAAAAACTTTTATATATTCCATCTTTTTTAGTACCTAAAACACAATTTAAATTTATATTATCAAGTGCAGTAAAAATATTAACTGCTATATTAGGATTAGTTTTACTCATTTCATTAATTAATTTTTTCATTTCACGTCTTTTACTTAGATTTTCATCTAATAAACTTCTTTCAGTAAATTTACAAGCACAATTTATAAAAGATAATTTATTTGATTTTGCCCAAGCAATAACATCTTTTTCACGTATTAAAAACATTGGTCTAATAAGTTCAATACCACTATAATTATCACTATGAAGTTTAGGCATCATAGTTTTTATTTCAGAAGAATAAAACATAGAAAGAAGAGTTGTTTCAATTACATCATCCATATGATGTCCAAGAGCAATTTTATTGCATCCAAGTTCGCGTGCTTTATTATATAAATAACCTCTTCTCATTCTAGCACACATATAGCATGGACTTTTAAAATTAACATTTTCAACACTTTCAAATATATCACTTTCAAATATTTCTATATTAATATTTAATATTTTAGCATTTTCAATTATTTTTTTTAGATTCAATTCATTATATCCCGGATTCATTACAACATAACGTGCTTCAAATTGTACTTTTCCATGACATTTAATTTCTTCTATTAATTTTGCAAGTAAAAATGAATCTTTTCCACCACTTATACAAACCATTATCTTATCATTTTCACTTATTAATTTATAATTATCTATAGCACGAGCAAAAGGACTCCATAATTCTTTTCTATATTTTTTAATAATACTTCTTTCTATTTCTTTATATCTTTCCATAATTATTCCTCTAATTCAAAATCATTATAGCAAAAATATTAACCAAAAGATATATCCAAAATCATCATAATAATAAATCCTATCATTACACCAATCATTCCAAAGAAGTTTTTATTTTTATTAAGTTCAACTGCTAATTCATCAATAATAACATATATCATTACACCAAAAGAGAATGATAATAAATAAGGAAGCAAAGATATAAAATTTTTAAAAAGAATAATTGTTAAAAATGCAAATATTGGTTCAACTGCACCTGATAATACACCCATTAAAAATGATTTGATTTTAGAATAATTATTTAGTTTATATGATATTGATATTATTGATCCTTCTGGTATGTTTTGAATAGCTATTCCAAGAGAAATAATAAATGCACTAGGAAGTGTTATTATGTTTTCTAAAAATAATGCACTAGCAAAAGAGGCACCAACAACCATACCTTCCGGAATATTATGTAGTGTTACACTGAACATAGTCATATTTATATTTTTATTTGTTATTTTATTAATTGTTATTAAAAATAAAAAACCAAGTATTATTCCAATAGATGGGGTTAGATATTTTATTTTAGATAATTCAATAGATGGAATTAAAAGTGAAAAAATACCTGAAGATAACATCACTCCAATACTTAAACCAATTAACAATTTTTTAATATTATTATTTATATCTCTTTTTAAAAAAAATACTAGTGAACTTCCAAATGATGTTAATAAAAAAGGAAGAAAAATTCCAATTACAACATATATGTTTTTCATATACTCCTCCACAATATATTATGAAGAATGATTATATATGTTAATTATTGCTTTTCTTCCATTTTTTTATCATTTTTATTATTCTAAGAGAATCTTTAATACCTCTAAATTTACTTGTTTTATTATTATCAATATAAATTGTTTCTATATCAATTTCTTTATATTTAATATTACTATTTTTTAGATGGTATAAAACACTCATTTCATATTCGTACCTATCGCCCTCTATACTTAACATATAGTCAATTAATTTATATGAAAATGCTCTTAATCCACTTTGAGTATCATATATTCTCATACCGGTATATCTTTTAAATCTACGCCTCATTATACTATTTCCAAATCTACTTGATAGTGGTGCTGTTTTATCCCAATGTCTTCTTCCAAGCGCTAATTCATCTTCATGATTACTAACATAATCACATAGTTTTATGGCATCACCTAATTTATGTTGCATATCATCATCCATCGTAACAACTATATAGTTTTGAAAATTATCTTTTATATATTTAAGACCCTCTTTAATTGCATATCCTTTTCCTTTATTTTCTTCATATGATATAACTGTTGCATAATCTTTACATTTTGCAAATAGACTCTTATCTATACTTCCATCATCTACAATTATTGTTTCATATTTTTTATTAATATTTTCCAAAATACTAAGTAATCTAGTATCAGGATTATATGTTGGTATTAATATAATATACTTCATACTTACCTCTTATTCTACCTTTTCATTATAACATAACTTTATATCAATTATTTCATTAATTGGTATTTTTGTATTATCTTTCATTATAATTATTTGATTATATATATCTATTTTTTTAACATATCCAATTTTATTTTTATAAAGTCCTCCTTCTTTTTTCACATCTTTTATAAAATATGTTATTGATACTTCAATATCACTAGAGTTTTTTATTATATTAAGTTTACTATTTAATATTTCCTTTGCTTCTTCACTTAAAAAAATCTTTTTTGATGTTAATCTCTCAGTTTCTCTTACTTCATCACTATATCCTGTAAGAGCATCAAAAGGAGCAAATTGGGCACTCCTTTGTTCTAGTGACATTCTAGGATAATATTTAGATTCGTGATGAGGTAAACAAATAATATCATCATACTTATTCATCCTTTATGTCCTCCTACTAAACTATTTCTTATAATTGTAGTTCCACCATCTTCAAGATTCATTGCTTTAAGTATTGAATTTTTACCATATTTATTAATAATAGAAATCATCGTTTCTTGTAATTTTTTTTCTTCTTTTACATCTCTCTCTTCTCTAATTTTATTTGTATCTATTTCACTAATATTACTAAATAAATCAAATTGTTTATAAACCACTTCTTTTGAAGAAATATTTTCATTCATTAAACCAGCAAAACAAATATTAATACGTCTTACTAATAATTTTGGATTAATTATTTCATCAAATAATTCTAATGTTTTTTCCATTATTATTTTAGTTGATGATGTTCTCTTTTCTAGTCTTATACTTCCATGAGAACTTTTAGGAACAAACCTTCCATAATGATCTACTACTACTTCACCATGATAATGCCCCTTAATATTTGGATCTGTTAAATTAGATATATCATATCCAATAGATAAAGTAATTAAATTAGTCATATATTTTTTACTAACTAAATCAAGCACTAGTAATTCTGTCATTTCTTTAATAATTAATTTTGTTTTTTCATAATTATATGGACTATATAATACTTGGCCTGAACTTAAACTTTTACTAGTTGGTTTATATGATTTTGCACTTTTAATCGTACATGGCTCATATCCCCAAGCATGATCTATTATAAGTTCTGCATTAATACCAAATAACTTATATAATAATTTTTCATTTTCAAGACTACATCTAGCAATATCTCCCATTGTATACATTTTATTATCAATAAGTCTTTTAGCAATTCCTGGACCTATTCTCCAAAAATCAGTAAGTGGTGTATGAAACCATAATAAACGTCTATATGACATTTCATCTAAAGATGCTATTCTTACCCCATTTGAATCAGCATCTTTATGTTTAGCAACAATATCCATTGCTATTTTAGCTAAATACATATTTGTTCCAATTCCACATGTTGCTGTAATACCAGTAGTATTATATACATCAGTGATTATCATTGTAGCAAGTTCTTCTGGTGTTTTATTATAATATTTTAAATATTCAGTAATATCACAAAATATTTCATCTATTGAATATGAAAATATATCATCACGTGAAACATACTTTAAATAAATATTATATATTTTAGCACTATATTTCATATAGTAATTCATTCTAGGTGGTGCAGCTATATAATCAAGTTTTAAACTACTTTCTTTTTTTAATAATTCATTATCACAGGAAGATCCAGTAAACATATGACTTTTTGTTTTTTTAAGTCTTTCTAAATTTATTTCTTTTACTTTTTCAACTACTTCAAAAAGTCTTGCTCTTCCACTTAGACCATAACTTTTTAATGATGGTGTCACAGCTAAACATATTGTTTTTTCTGTTCTTGAAGCATCTGCTACAACTAAATTTGTAGTTAAAGGATCTAAATGTCTTAGAACACATTCAACAGAAGCATAAAAACTTTTTAAATCTATACACATATAAATCCTATTCATCCTTCATCACCAAAAGTATTATAACACAAATACTTGTTCGTATTCAATACACAAACAAAAAAAGAGACTTAAAAGTCTCTTATTTACTTATTATTGATTTAATACTACTAAATGGACTATATATACTCTTATCATCAACCACTTTAAAACATATTACTTCAAAGTAATATGTTTTATTTTCTTTTAATCCTTTAATTGTATATTACAATGTTTTATTACTTGTTATTGTTGCTTTCTTACTAAAATTTTTATTATCTGTACTTATATGTATTTCATATCCACTTGTACTAACTTTATCATATCCAAGCTTTACACTATTACTGCCTACACTTAAAATAGTTTAACTTTAGCAGGAATTATTTTTTTGCTAACTATGTTAGAATACTTATTCCATGATTTACCATCATATGCTTTAACTCTATAATAATATGTTTTTCCATACGTTAAATCTTTATGAATATATACATTTTCTACTTGTTTAGATAGTTTTGTCCATGTACTACCATCTGTACTATATTGTAATAAATCTTTTTTAACTACTTTTTGTTCATTCCAACTAAGTGTTATTGTATTACTATTTAAGGATAATTATAACTCTGGTTTAACCATTGGATCTTCATCATCTTCATCATCATCTCCTCCAGGTCCATTAAAAGGAACAATTTGAAATGTTACGTGACGAGTACCTTTGAATTTACCAATTCCCGTAATATAAACATCAGCTATTCCAACCTTTATATTATTTTCATAACTAAGAGTATTATACGACTAATTTTTTCTTTTGATTATTTAATTTTTCAAGTTCTTGTTTTTTATTATTTTTTTCTTCTTTTTTTTGTAGTAAATTTTTTGATAATTCATATATACATGCAAACAATGGAACAGCTAAAATCATTCCTGCAAGTCCCCATAATCCACCAAATAGAAGTATTGCAAATAATACCCAGAAACTTTTAATACCTATTTTATTTCCAATTAGTTTTGGACCTAATATATTTCCATCAAATTGTTGTATAACAAGAATAATAACTCCAAACTCAATTGCCTTAGTTGGACTAATCATTAAAAGTAATACAATAGATGGAATTGCTCCAATAAATGGTCCAAAGTATGGAATAATATTAGTTACACCAACTATTAATGAAATAATAAGTGCATATGGTATATTAAATATACTTAATACTATAAATGTAAGTACTCCTATAATTAATGAATCTATTAATTTAGCAACTAAGAATCCTCCAAACACTTTATAAATATATTTAGATATATCAACTATTTCATCATATACTTTTTTTGAACAATATGCTTTTAATACTCTATCAATACCACCAAGAAATACTTCTTTATCATATATTAAATATATTGAAATAATAATACTAATTATTGTATTAGTAATTAATTTAATAACGTTAGTTATTCCTGTTGCTAAATTATTTATAATAATATCGATATTTGGTACAACACTATTCTTAATTATATTATTAATATCACTTCTATATGTATCAACAAAACTAGAACTAATATTATATTTTTCACATACTGTTTTTATAAAATTAAATATATTTTCTAAATATTTTGGAATATTTTGTACCATAAGATTAATACTATCTAAAACATTAGGTATAAAAAATCTAATTAATATCACAAATAACACTAAAAGAACAACATATGTAATAACAATTCCAAGTATCCTTGATAATTTCTTTTTATTTTTAATTTTTTCTTTTTTATTAAAATAGTTTTCTATTTTAGATACAATAGGATTCAATAAACCAGCAAATATTAGTCCAATAATTACTGGAGATAAAATCTTAAATAATTTTGAAAAGAATGCAGTAATATATGATATTTTAGAAAACATAAAATACACAAAAATACTACATGCTATAGCGGCAAATACTGCTAAAAATATTTTAAAATAATTATAATCTCTACTTCTCTTATTATAAAATTTCATAATAATCACCCCTATTTCCAAGTATTATAACATATTTCTAATTATTGTTTAACCCAACATTTTAAAAAAATATACTAATAATCCACCTAATACAATTAATATTAATATAATTAGTTCTATATTAATAGTTCTATATTTCTTTAAAAACTCTTTGGTTTTATTAATATTATATTTATCACTAAATGATATTTTTCCTATTTTAAAGCTATTAATTTCTATTTTTACTTCACAATCATTTATTTTATTGATATTATTTGCTTTATAAAAAATAACATGAGGTATAAAATTTTTTGATAAAAAATAATATAATTTTCCAAAAGGCAATTTTTTTAAATATATTGATTCATTAGTTACTAAAATAACTTTATCTTTATATTCGTTTATATTTTCACGAGCTTTTTCTCTATTTGTATGAAGTTCAATTATAGTATTATTTTCATTCATATTAAAATAGTCAAAAATACTTTTTAAAACTTTAATATTTAATTTTATATTATATTTTATACTATTCATTTATTACTCCTAATATTTATAATTGTATATTCTGATTTAGTAAATGTTTTAAATTTAATTGACCAAGAAGAAATACCAGTATTAACAATAAATGTTGTATTGTTTATCATTTTCATTCCTTTATATTCATCATTAGCATGTATTAATTTACCAATAGGCCCAAGAGGAAATATTTGTCCTCCATGAGAATGACCTGATAATACTAAATCAACACTACTTTTACTTTCATTATCATAATCATTTGGTTGATGATTTAGATCAATTATATATTTATCAGAATCAATGTTTTTTGTAAGCTCATAAATACTTGCTCTACTGGGTACATCTTTATCTTGTCTTCCAATTAATACTATTCTATCTGTAATATTAACTATTTCATCTTCTAATATTATTACATTATTACTAATTAAATTATTTCTAAGTTCACTTTCAGTATAGTTATTAGCATAATATCCTTTATCATGATTACCAAATACATAATATATACCATATGTAGGATGAATTAAACTAAATGCTTCACATGTTTTAATCATATCTTCATGTGTTGTTGAATCATCAACTAAATCACCTGTTATTACAAGTAAATCAGGATTCTTTTTATTAATATCACTTATTATTTTTTTAAATTCATCACCATCAAATGTAACTCCAGTATGACTATCAGATATTTGTATTATTTTAAAATTATCAACACCTATATCTTTAGATGTATAAACATCATAGATAGTTTCATATATATGATAACCTTGATATAATCCAATAGATAAATAAATAACTGATACTATAATTGCTAAACAATTAAAAATCAAAGTATATTTCTTTTTAAATATTATATTTAATAAGTCAAAGATAAAGGAAAATGTTGCAAAATGAATGACAACAACTATTCCATTAGTAAAACCAAAGCATATAAAAGGAAGCAATACCAAAAATAATCTCAAAATAATTCTTAAGTATTTATTTTTGATTTTAATAATACTAGTCTTTTTATATAAATAAACCATTACAAAAACACTTAATATTAATATAATAATTGCCCCAATTATATAGTACATCAATTACTCCATTCTATTAAAAATCTTCAAATTTCTTTATTTTTTTATTTAGTTTTCTATTCATTATTACTTTTACAATCACAACAAATACTATTATACCAAATAATATAACACCAATTATTTCTAATAATTTTATTGTTTCTTTATTTTCTAATTTCTTTTTAATATCATTATATAAGTTTTTAATATCCTCTTTTGTTTCTATTTCTTGTGGAATTTCTTCTTCATTTTGATTTTCTTTAATAACATTAATTTTATATGTTTTTTTACTTTTATCTTCTGCTGTTACAATAATCTCTACTATATTTTCTTTTTGATTTAAATCATCATTGCCCTTTATTTCTATTTTAGCTTTTTCATTCTCACTAGTTGCTTTTATAACTATATTACTTACATCTGTATTAACACTTAAATCATATGTAAGTATATGTTTATCAAAAGAAATATCATATCCTTCAATTTCAAGAGCACTTAAATAATTATTACTTTTTGAATCACTTAATATTTTATAATCTTGAACTCTTGATTCAACTGTTTTTTCTATTTCTTTAGTTTGAATTTTACTTGAAATATTCTTAGTATTTGAACTTTTTAAATTTGATTTTACTATTTTAATATCTTTATTAACATCTTTAATTGAATCAATTATTAATCTATCCGTATCTTTTAATTCAGAATTGACCTTATATAAATATGCACTAACTGCAAATACTTTTATATTAGTTTTTGTCAAACTAGTACTTTTTACATTAAAAACAATAGTATTCTTTATATTTGAACAATATAAAACATTATCAGCACATTTTTTCTTTGATTTATTATCTTTATTAATCGTAGCTATAACGTGATATTTTTTATTTTCATCTTTATATAAATTAATATTAAAAAATTCATTCTTTTCTATACTAGCTGGAACAAGTACTGTATCATCAAAATCAAGCTGAAAAGTATATCCACCTATTCCATATCCATTTGTTGATTTTGCATTTAAACCAGAAAAAGTTAAATCAAATGAAACACTTATATTACTATTAATAGATGCTTTACTAGGAACAGTAATATCTACTTTTTCTATTTCTTGAGCATAAATAAATATGGGGAAAAACATAATTAAAAGTACTATTATTATTTTTTTCATTATAACTACCTTCTTTTCTACTATTTCATTATAACATAAAACTTGATAATTTTCTCATTTAAATATATAATTAACTAGGTGACAATAAAAATGAAGAGCAAAAAGAAATTATTTTCTAATTTTATATTTTTTGTATTATTAATTGCTATTACATATTATATTATCTTTAGAAAACAAGATATGTCTTTATTAATACATAATTTAGAAAAAGTAAATCCATACTACATTGCTATTAGTTTTATATGCGTAATATTATACTATTTATGTCAAAGTTTAAATGTTGCCAATCTTTTAAATGCTTTTGGTGAAAAATATTCTTTTTTCAGATCTTTTAATTCAACTTTAATTGGAGCATTTTATAGTTCAATTACACCAGCTGCTAGTGGTGGAGAACCAATGCAAGTTTATTATATGTCAAAAGAGAATATCAAAGTATCTCATTCATCACTTGCATTATTAATTCAATTATTTTGTCATCTATTAAGTATTGTCCTTTTAGGAATAATTTCTGCAATATTTAATAGTGAGGTTTTAGATAATAAACTACTTATTTTATTCTTAATTGGACTTATTTTTAATTCAATTGTTTTAGGTTTATATTTTATTGGTATTTTTTCAAAAAAATTAACTAATAAAATAATTAAAATTATTAAAAAAATACTTAAATTTTTTAAAGGTAATAAAGCAGATGAAATAAATAAGAAAATTGATGATGAATTAATACTTTTTCATGAAAGTTCTTCATTTATAAAGAAAAATAAAACAGAATTTGTTAAAGCAATTATTATAGCCTTTTTACAAACAATAATTAATTATTCAATACCATATTTCATATATAGATCATTTGGACTTAATAGTTATAGCATAATTTATATTATTTCACTTCAAGCAATACTATTTTGTACAGTATCTTGCCTGCCTCTTCCAGGAACAGTTGGAATTAATGAAACAGTTTTCTTAATACTATATTCCACTGTTTACAGTGACAATATTATAATGAATGCACTTTTATTGCAAAGAGGAATATCATTCTATATATTTGTCTTTATAAATCTAATTGTTGTAATTATAAATAACATAATATTAGCAAAAAAAGGTTTAAAATAAAACCTTTTTTAATTGTATAAATATTCATTTATTTTATTAATATATATTAATGCATCTTCTACACTTTTATTATATAATTCATCTAATTTCATATCTCTTGTATTTAATAAATCAATATTTTTATTATTATTTAAGAATTTATTCATACCAACTATTTTTTTTAACAAATTAAATGGTAATAATAAATATAATAATTTAATACTTTTATATAATATTATATTAAATTTATAATAAAAAGATATATTATTACATTTATATGTTCTCTCATATGTTTCATTTAATAATCTTTTTATTTTCTTATTTATTCTTCCTTTAAATAATTCTTTATTATTGTGTTTATTTAATCTCACATTATAATATTTATTAGATAAATAATTATCATAATATAATTCTATCATTGAATGATTTTTTTTATTTTTAGCACATATTTTAACCATACTATATACAAGTGGATGAATAGTTTTATCCATTACTACATGACAAATATGTCCATACAATACTCCTAAACAATCTTTATCATGTGTAAGATTGTTTTCTTTCATATAATCACACATATTATATATAAATTCATCTAATAATTTGTTATGAGAATCTTTTCTACATTTTGAATATTTGCATAAATCTCCACCCAAAGAAAATGTAATCATATAATCTCTATTAACATTTTTATTATCAATTTTATTATAAACATCTCTTGCCATAATAGTATGGCTTATATATGCTGGCATATTAACTCCTTAATAACATTATTATATCATATTAAAAAAGATGATTTAAATCATCTTAATTAAATATATATTTATCAAAGTATTCCAATATACTTCTGACTGATCTATTATAAGAAAACTCTGGATATTTTTCTGTTAATGTGACAAAGCTTGATGTTGGAAAAGGTTTCAAATAATCAAAATTATCATCATAGTCTTCTTCATCTTTACTATCGCTTAAATATAAGTAAGGAAAATAATAAGCTATAGTATTTAAATATTTTGTATTATCATCAAATAATTTTTTTGTAATATTACCAGAAATAAATAAATAATGAGTAGATTCTTCATCAATTAATTTATTTGCTTCTTCTAGTGTAATTTGTTTATCTTCCTCTGTAGCAATTGTTACATTAAATCTGTTTTTAAGACCAACTAAATATTGTTTCAATTCTTCTTTGTTATTTTTATAAACATCAAGAGAATATGTATATAAATTAATTGTATCTGAACCATCTACAAATCTATGTAAATCTTTTGAATATAAGTTGCATAATTCATCATATCCACTTTCCATACAAATAGAACCAAACTCATTTATAACATTATCACAAGCTTTTTCATCATCTAACGCACCTAATAAATTTAATATTACATTCAAATACATAGAATATTTTGAAACATCATTATTTGAATTATAACCCGCTAGAAAAGCACAATATTCAGCATCAGATTCCCTAGATACTCCCTTAACATGGCATAATTCATGAGTCAAAACATTTATCTTATTTAAACTAGTTAAATTAATTTCATCAAGCCCAACAGTATAATTATAAGTTAGTCCATCTGGTTCATTAAATAATTTTAAATCATTGTTATTTAAAGCACGAATTTTAGAAGGATAACTTCCATTTAAGAACTCATATTTTATTGATAGATTCTTTAAATCTTCAATTGCCATATCAAGAGGCTCTTTATTAACAATAATCTTTCCATTTTTTCTATTTAATGATTCTGCATAAGTAATTATTCTACTCTTAAAATAATCAATTACATTCTCTAAATTCTCTTTGTTATAAGAAGATTTCAAATTATCTTTCATATATATTTCATTTATACCTCTATGTGATTCATTACTTAATATATAATAATAATTTGACATAGTTATTACCAACAATACTCCTATAATTGGTAGAAAAATATGAATTAATATATTTCTTTTTTTCACATCTTTTGCAAATATTAAATATAAAGAAACAAATATAATAAATAAGACTACATATATTATAAATATAATAATACTACCATATGATGATAAAGATGGAAAATTTTGCATTATATTGAATTTAAAATCAGATATTCTATTATTTATATTAATCCACATATAATTTGAAAAATCACTATTTACAAATTGAAATAATAATAGTAGAACTACTATTATAAAATATGTAATTAAAATATATAGAACTACTTTATCAAATTTATTTAATTTAATAGTTGGTTCTTTTACCACCTTTTCTTCTTTAGGGGCAACTTCAGGTTTTTCTTCAACGACATACATCAAATTCTTTTTAAAATCATCCATATAATCCACCTATTATAATAATATCACATTTTTTACAGCCATTCAATTAATTGATTTTATTTTATAAAAAAATGTAGACCTTTATAAGTCTACATTTATTATTTTGACATTATATCACTAATCAGATTAGATAGTTCTGTTGGATTATCAATTGGTAGTCCTGCAATTAGTCTAGCTTCATTATATAGTATTTTAGTATAGTTATTAAACTCATCTTTATTATTTTCATATAAATCTTTTAGTTTACTTGCAATCTTATGATTTTCATTTATTTCAAGAACCATTTGAGCTTTAATACCCATATTATTTCCATTAGGCATAGCATCAAATACTTTTTGCATCTCTATTGATACTTCACCTTTACTAGTTAAACATACTGGATTATTTTTAAGCTTATTAGTAAATCTTACTTCTTCTACATCTTTAATAAGCTCTTTCATACTACTTAGCATATCTGTTGATTCTTTGTTAGCTTTTTCTGTTTTTTCTTTTTCTTCTTTTGTTTCTAAATCTAAATCATCTTTTTCGATGTTAACAAACTTATGATTATCATATTCAGCTAATGCAGTAAGGCAGAATTCATCAACATATTCTGTTAATAGCAATATATCATATCCCTTATCTTTAACTTGATCAACTTGTGGCATTTGTTTTACTTTTTCAATACTTGATCCACTAGCATAATATATTTTATCTTGATTTTCTTTCATATTAGAAACATATTCTTTTAGTGTAATAAGTTTATCTTCATTATTTGAATAGAACATTACTAAATCTTTTAGTTTATCTTTATTTTCTCCAAAATTATCATAAACTCCATATTTAATTGGTGTTCCAAAAGTGTTAAAGAATGAAATATATTTTTCTCTATCATCACTTTGCATTGTTTCAAGTTCTTTAATAATTTTACTATCTATATTTTTCTCTATTAGTTTTAAACTGCTTGATTCTTGAAGAGTTTCTCTAGATATGTTAAGAGGTAAATCTTCACTATCAATAACGCCTTTTACAAATGCAAAATAATCAGGAAGTAAGTCACCACATTTATCCATTATTAATACACCATTAGAATATAAACTTAAACCTTTTTCATAGTTTTTATCATAATAATTAAATGGTGTATGAGATGGTATAAATAATAATCCTTTATAACTAATTTTACCTTCTACACTTGTTTGAATCATTTTTATTGGTTTATCATAATCATTAAATCTTTCCATATAGAAGTTATTATAATCTTCTTCGCTTACTTCATTTTTTGATTTTTTCCATATTGGAACCATACTATTTAAAGTTTCTTCTTCTTTAACTGTTTTATACTTTGGTTTATCATCTTTACTATCTACTTGTTCTTTATGTTCACACATCATTTTTATTGGAAAACTAATATAATTTGAATATTTATGCACTAATTCTTTAATTCTATATTCATCCAAATAATCACTATAATTAATTTCTTCAGTATCTTCTTTTATATGAAGAACAACTGTAGTACCATTACTTTTTTTAGATGATTCATCTATAGTAAATCCATCTACTCCAAGTGACTCCCAAACATATGCATCTTTAGAATCTATACTTTTTGAAGTAACAGTTATTTTATCTGAAACCATAAATGCAGAATAAAAACCTACTCCAAATTGACCTATCATGTTTTCTTTATCTTGTTCACTCATTCCATCCTTAAATTCAAGAGTTCCACTTTTAGCTATTGTGCCTAAATTATTAATTAATTCTTCTCTAGTCATACCAATACCATTATCACTAATAGTAATTGTTCTTGCTTTTGAATCAAAATCAATGTTAATTTCTAATTTATCTTTATCAACTTTTAATTCTTTATCAGTTAAACTTCTATAGTATAACTTATCTAATGCATCACTTGCATTACTAATTAATTCACGTAAAAATATATCTTTATTAGTATAAATTGAATTAATCATTAAATCTAATATTCTTTTTGATTCACTTTTAAATTGTTTCTTTTCCATAATTATTTCATCCTCCAATTAATAGTTATATCACTATCTTTAGCACTTGTCAATAAGGAGTGCTAAAGTTTTTTAAATTAAAAAAAGAGTATTAAAACTCTTATTTTATATATTTGTCTAATACTACCTTAGCTTCTTCTTTATACTTAAGTGGCTCTGTTAATGATATTATTGTTTCAACTTTATAATTCTTTAATTGATCAACTACTCCTTTAGATTTTCCACTTCCACTATAACATATTAAATTAAACTTTTTATTTTTTAATACATCTATTACTGTATTAATAGGACAAGATATTCTATTATTCCATACTGGAGTTCCAACATATATTTCACTATAATTATTTAAAACACTTAAATTATTTTTTAATTTAGGTTTTTCTTTTATTAATGCACTAAATCCTCCAACTAATAATTTTAGATAAAAATTTTTAGGAAGATCTTTAACAGGCTTTATTTTTAATATTTCAAATCCTTTGTCTTTCATAATATTAGCAACATAATCTCCATTTCCACTATTACTGTAATAAACAAACAATTTCATAAAATCTCACTCCTTTTATATTTTTTAGCAATTGCTTCAAATACTTTAATTCCATCTATACTTGAAGAAGTAATACCTCCTGCATATCCTGCACCTTCTCCACATGGATAAATTCCTTTAATACTTGATTCAAAGTTTTCATCTCTTATTATTTTTATTGGTGAAGATGTTCTAGATTCTATAGCAGAAATCAAAGTATCTTCATCATTAAATCCTTTAATTTTTTTACCAAAATTATTAATGCCTTCTTTTAATGATTCATTTATATAATCGGGGAATATCTCATTTAAATTTGCAAAATCATAATTACCTTTAAATAATGGTTCAACGCTTTTAAAAGAATTACTTTTTTTATTATCTAAATAATCTTTAAAAGTTTGAGTTGGAATTTTACCATTACAAATATTATATGTTTTTTTCTCTAATTCTCTTTGAAAATGCATTCCATCTAATGGACCATTACCAAAATCATTTGGACTTATTGTAACAATAACAGCGCTATTTGCATTTTTACTATCTCTACTTCTATAACTCATTCCATTAATCGCAAGCATTCCTTTTTCGCTTGATGAATTTACTACATATCCACCAGGGCACATACAAAATGTATAAACTCCTCTATTATTTTGGCATGTATGAGTTAATTTATATGATGCATTTTCTAATCCTTCATAATAATCTTTTCCGTATTGGCTTTCATTAATCATACTTTGTTTATGTTGGACTCTAACTCCTATAGCAAATGCTTTAGCTTTTAATTCTAAATTTGTTTTATTTAACATTTCAAATGTATCTCTTGAAGAATGTCCTATTGCTAAAACTAACACATCACATTTTATTTCTTCATTATCATTAACAATAATACTTGTTAATTTATTATTTTCATAATTAATACTTGTTAATTTTGTATTAAATCTAAATTCTCCACCTAACTTAATTATTTCATTTCTCATGTTTTTTATAACATCACGAAGTATATCTGTTCCTATATGAGGTTTAGATTTATACATTATATCTTCAGGGGAACCAAATTTAACAAATGTTTTAAATACTTCTTTCATTCTATTATTTGTGTCTTTTATTAAAGTATTTAATTTACCATCTGAAAATGTTCCAGCTCCACCTTCTCCAAATTGAACATTGCATTCTGGATCTAATTTATTATTATCCCAAAAATCATTAACTTTTTTAATTCTTTCTTCTAAACAGCTTCCTCTTTCAATTATTAAAGGTTTATAACCATTTTTAGATAACATATAAGAGCAAAATAATCCGGAGGGTCCACTACCAACAATAACTATTCTATTTTTAATACCTTCACTACCAAAATCATTAAATGAATACTCTTCTTCTTTATATAAAGATATATCATTACTATGATTGTTTTTTAATATTTCATTTTCATTTTTAAGAGTAACATTTACTTCATATATATAAAATATTTGTGGTTTTTTCCTTGAATCAATAGATTCTTTAGTAATTGTATAATCTATTATATTATTAACATTTGTTTTTAGTTTGCTTGCTATTTCTTTTTTTAAATCATTATTTCTAACATCTAATTTTACTTGTCTTACTTTAATCAAATTTCTTCACCTACTATTAAACCACTAATCCATGCAAATCCAAGATTGTATCCTCCACAATCTCCATCTACATCAAGAACTTCACCAATTAAATAAAGTCCATTTATTATTTTTGATTCAAAGTGATTATTAACTTCATTAAGTGAAACTCCTCCACTTACTACTTGAGAATATTCAATACCTTTTGTTCCTGTAATATTTAATCTAAAATTAAATAGATCTTCAATAAATTTATTCTTTTCTTCATTAGTAAGTTCATTATATTTTTTATTTGTATCAATATTATTCTTTTTGCAAATAACATATAATAATTTATAGTTAATAATACTTTCTAATAATTCTATAATTGTTAAATCTTTATGTAATATGCTTCTATTTTCTAGATACTCTTTTGCATTATTAACAAAGGGAATAAAATTAATTCTTAATTCTTCCTTTTTATTATTTAATAAACCTCTTGATACTATACCACTTAAATTCATTATACATATTCCACTTACTCCATAATCTGTAAGTTGTACTTCTCCATTTTCGCATTTTATAAGCTTATTATTTTCATATAAAGAAACACTCACATCACTTCTAATACCAGCCCATTCTTTAAAATATTTTTCATTTCCTACAAGCATTACAAGAGATGGGACCACTTTTATTATTGTATGTCCTAGATTAGATAATATATCATAAATGTTATAGTCATCATTTTTAATAGATGCACTCGATCCACTAGCAATAACCACTTTATCACATGTAATATCTCCATTTGTTGTTTTTAAAATAAATTTATCATTTTTAATAATATCTAATACTTTTGTATTTGTTTTAATATTTATTTTTAATCTTTCTGCTTCAACGAGTAGTAAATTCTTAATAGTAGTAGACGAATTTGAATATGGATAATAATAGCCGTTTTTTATTCTTGGAACAATTCCTAAAGATTCAAAAAAATCTAGAACTTTTTTTGAATTTTCTTCATTAATAATATTGTTTAGTAACTCTTTATTACTACTTCTATAATGTTTTACAGTCATATCTTCATTAAAATAATTGCATTTTCCATTTCCAGTTAGTAATAATTTTTTCATTACACTATTATTCTTTTCAACAATAGTAACATTATATCCTCTTTTTCTTAAAATAATAGCGCAAATAAATGAAGAAGCGCCTCCTCCAACTATACATATATCCATATTTATTACTCCTTTTTCTATTAGTATTTTACCATAAATAAATGCAAATTAAAAAGTATAATTATTATTTTAATTATACCTCTTTACTTATTATTTTTCTTTATTATTTTTTTTGTATTCATCAATTAAATTAGTAGCAAATTTAGCATTAGCTAAATTCATTTCAGGAATAGTCCAAATCCATAATATTCCAAGAGTAAACATTCCTACAATCGCCATAAAGAAATAATATAAATTCATTTTAAAGTATTCTGCTTTATGACCATCCATTATTTTTCTACTTAAATCAAGTATTTCTCCACTACTTAAATTATCAAAGTCAGAGTCTGCTAAAATATAATTTACTAGAAAATATGAAATTGCTCTAATAATTCCAGGAACAATTAATAATAATGTATATAAGAATACAAAAATACAAACTAATAAATTAGTAATAAATATTCTAAAAAATTGGTTGTATTTACAAAATAATTGTCCTAATTCAAATTTTTTTCCTTTTACTATATTAACAACATATACTATTATACCAATTGTCATTGGTAATAATGCAAATTCTATGATTGAAGATAATAAACTTGTAATACTTTGAGCTAAATCTTCATTAACAAAGCTTATAAATCCTCCTATTAATATTCCAACATATGATGCAGCTCCAGAGATTGCACCCATTACTAAAATGGCTTGCCAAACATTCCATTTATTTCCTTCTCTATGTTCTTTTGCCCATAATCTTGCTTCTTTTCCCATAAATGTACTCCTTTCCTATGATAATTATAAATCAAATAACTATTATTGTAAATTAGTATCATAATCAGGAGTTGCACATTTATCTAAATTTACTTTTATAGATTTTAAAAAGTCAGTTAAATATTTATTATCATCATCACTAACAAAATGATGGCCATTTCCACCATATATATCATATTTGGGTAAGTTATCACTTGTAAAACTAAGCAAATTAGCATCCCTACTATGTCTAATTATATCAATTACATTAAAGTTATAAGTACCACTTTCTTTTTTAGTATAAACAAGCATACTAGTACACATTTGGCCTTTTGGGCATGCCCTATAATCAGTATATAAAATATATCTATTGTTATTGAAAACTGATAACTCAACTGGAATACATTCTTTATTCCCAATTCTAACATTAAATAAAATATTATGATAACTTATATCTTCTAATGTAATTTTACTCATATCATAATTTAAATAACTATAATAACTATTCATTTTCTCTTGTACTTCCTGCGCTAATTTATTAATGTTTTTTTCAGTATGAAAGTTTAATACTTGAACACTTATTATACCTGGAAACATCTTTTTAATAGAAGGAACATATAGATTTCCATCTTTAGGTGTTTCTACCCTAAGTACTTTTCCATCTCTAAAAACAAACTTATATGGCATACTAAATCCAGAAGAAGTTGCTAAAGCATATGTATCTTCTAAATAATAACTTTGTGAATATATCCACATATAAACATATTTATAATTACCATTTTTTTCTATTCCAAAGCCATGATAAGCATAAAATGCATTAAAATCTTTATATTTTTTATCAGGATTATACTCAAGTTCATCTTCTTTTAAATAATTAATTGCGACTTCATATAGATAATCACTATGAGTATCAAGATCAACTTTAAGTTCTATTTTATAATATACAAGTCCAAATATAATAAAAATAGAAATGATAATACACAGAATTGCTATTATTTTTTTAGATTTCTTTTTTGTTTTATTCTTTTCTTCTATAGTTTTATATATTGCTTTTTCTTTTGCTTCTTCACTACTTCCTCTTTCACCATTAATTAATTCTTCAATACTAATACCAAGTTCACTACAAAGAGATTTATATAATGAAACATCAGGAAAAGAAAGTCCTCTTTCCCACTTACTAACTGCATTTATACTAACACCCATTTTTTCAGCAAGTTTTTCTTGTGTCATATTTTTTTCTTTTCTTAATTTAGAAATAAACTTGCCTATTTTTTCTTGATTCATAAATTCACCTTCTAATAAAATAATATTATCATTAATTTATTATAAAATACACACACTATTGGTTTAATTATTAAAAATAATTCTAAACTAAATTAGAGTCATTCTTAATTCCAATAATTATAATCTTGTGTATCAATATAATTTGGTATATTTATATCTTTTCCTTTTGTATCCATAGCTCTATAAAACATTTTTGGATTCATTAAAGTTGTTCCTATATAATATTCCATTAGAAAATTATTTTCTTTATCTATAGTTAATGTATATATTCTAGTATCCTTATTATCTAAATCAACTACTGATGAAGAATTTTCATCTTGAATTATATATCCTATACATTTATCAATATCTTTTGTTTTTAGTTTTCCATTTTGTATTCCATATGGTAAATATACTCTTCCATTATATTCAAAAGTTAAATATCCAGTCCCATCACTTTCATCAATATAACTAGATGTATTAAATCCAATAGCACCATTTTCTAAGTCAGGTAAAACTAATGTACATGCTACTAATAATAAACAAAATAATAATATAACTAATTTTTTCATATTAACTCCTAAATCATCTTTTCAAATTATTCAAATACTCTTTTTGCGATTGGGTTATTCTGTAACTTTCTTTAGCTTTCTGAATTGTTTTATTATGAATCCATTTATCAAGTTTATTATTCTCTAAATATGGAATAGTACTATCCCATTGTTTAGCAAGACTAGTTGCATAAAACCATGCAATCATCATATTTATATAATATTCATCACTATGAATGCTTGCTGGTATTTCTAAATATTCACGTTTAAAGTCTTCATCTAAAAAATAACTCATTAACATTCCAAGAGCAAATCTACAAGTATATGTATTCTTTGATTTAGACCAAGTTTTTATTTTATTAATAAGCTTATCTTTATTCTTTTTAAATACTTTAGGAGACATTATATCACATACTGCCCAATTATCTACATATGGTAAAAATTTATCTAAATAATTAATGCATTCATCATAATCTTTTATTTCACTTATCAATAAACCATGTAGCATATTTTCATCATAATATTTATGAGGTAACGTATTTAAAAAATATTTAGATTCTTCATTTTTTAGATATTCTTTAGCAAGTTTTCTAATAATAGGAACACGTACTCCAATAACATTGTCCTTCTTTATATTTGGTGTTAATTTACTACTAAAAATAGCATATTTTTCATCTCTTAATTCAAATAGTTTATTTGTTATTTCCATTTTTATTATTTCCTTTTAAAACAAGTGATATTACTAATAAAACAATGCTTGGTAGTGCAAACTCTAGCGCTCTAACTAAAATAAGTGCACTAAATGGAGCAGAATAAGAAGCATTATAGATTCTATAATCTAAAATAATGAAAACAAAAAATATTAAAATTAAAACTAATGATATACATAATAGTATTTTTGATATTAACTCTTTTTTCATAATAACTCCTATCTATACTTCTTTATATATCTTAATGTTTTTCCACTTCTACAAGGACAACCTGTATCCCATGAAATATCATCTAAAATATATCTATTTGTTATATTTTTATCTCTATATAAATATCCATTTACATCTTCTATTGTTTCAAGTGAATCAGAAATTGATTTTTCCCATAAATCATCAAATGATTCTTTGCTTTCTTCGTCAGTTTCAGGATTATACCATTTTTCTCTATTTAGATTTAGAAAAGGTAATACTCTTTTATAATCTTTTCTATATGTAAAATCTCCAAGATTAGCAAGTTTAATTACTAAAGGAGCAATTAACATATAATTTCTTTTTGCTAGTATATCAAATACAATAGTTGCAAACATTCCAAAACTATATTTACTCCCTTCATTTAATGAACCGTATACTTTTTTATATGTTTCATCTATAAGTTTCATTAATTCTTTACTTTGAATAAACAACTTATGATAATACAATTTATCAGTTTTTCCCGTTTTTTGAGATGTATAATCATCAATCCAATTTTCTACTAAAGTATGAGATGATAATAAATGTTTAGACTTTATATCCTCAGTCATATAGTAAATTAATGGATGCATAACAGAATCTAATATAAAATGATCAATTTGGCCATATAAAAAAGCCATTGTTTCACTATTATCTTGTAATTTGTTTTTTTTAATAAGGTTAAGTAAAGTGCAAAAATATCTTCTTGTTTTATGAGCATGCTGATAATCAAATGTTTTATAATCTGTTGAAATCATAGCATCTGGGCCAATACAAAAAGACTTAATATCTTCTCTATCAAGTTCAACTTTACTATCAATTTGTGGTAGTACTAATTCACCATGTATAGAATGTGTTCTAAAATTTGGCATAGATTCTTTTTCACCCCAACCAAAACATTATAGCACAAAAAAAGACTTAATATAAGTCTATTCTTGTTTTTTATTTTTAGATTTTAAAACACATGCAATTATTACTATTAAAAGTACTACAATTATTATTAAAATCCATATACAAATTGATAATCCCAAAAACATATTACAACAAATTGGTAAATTAAACATACATGATTTTGTATTAGTTGAAATAACTTCAGGTGTTTCTTCTATTGATTCATTTCCACTAACTACTACTGGTGTTGCATTGATTCTAGGTTTTAACATTAATTCTTTTCCAGTATTTCCATATTCTCCACCTAAGTCTTCAATTGGTGTACCATTTAACATTGCTCTATCTGCACTCCAAACATTAATATCTGCACCATTTTTAGCATTAACTATAATAGTTACAACATACTTTTGATTTTCTTCAAAAACACTATCATCTTCTACTTCTCTAGTACTAGCACAGTCATCTGTTTCACAGTAACTCCAAAAATAATCAGTAATGTTAAATTCATCTGTTCTATCTACTAAGTTATTTTCTTCCCCTTCGATAGATGCAAATATTTTTAATTCTGTGTTACTTATTACTTCTCCTGGTTTCATTTCTATTTTAAAATCAAAGTATTCATATGATTTTTCTTCAGCAAATATAATTGATGGAACAATTATCATAATTGCTAATAACAACTTAAATAATTTTTTCATAATATATTCCTTTCTTATAATTAATTATCAATAACATTATATCATACCATTTTATCAAAAAATATTATTTTTTATGACTTTTTCTTTTTATTAATCTTAATATTTCATTTTCTTCTTGTAGTTTTTCTCCAACATCAT
>JAEEGL010974379.1_pt1 | contig 53749 bp, 71 predicted proteins | sample 9134231 | NCBI WGS metagenome assembly JAEEGL01 (sample SAMN16246548, study PRJNA631951) | gut metagenome | biome: gut microbiome; feature: rumen; material: fiber-attached | host: Bos | place: Iran: Karaj | collected 2018-10 | reverse complement strand
GCGGTGCGTAATTGGGGGAGAGAAAAAGACATAAATAACGCAGACAAACAGTTGATGAAGGTTTTTGAAGAGACTAACGAAATCACCAGAGAGTTCGTTAGAGGCAGGTACGACACCCCAGAGGTAGTAGACTCTCTGGGGGACTCCGTTGTAACTCTCATAATTCTAGCGGACATTCTAGGCTATGATATCCGAGATTGTCTACTTGGGGCTTATGAAGTTATTAGCAAAAGGACTGGCAAGAATGTTAGCGGTAACTTTGTTAAGAGTGAGGACCTGAATGGCAGTTAGTGTCCCTAATGCTTACACTGGCACAGACACATTGACTCCCGACCAGATACGAAAGGCTCTTTCTGGTAATTATGAGGGGTTCAAATACTATTTTGAGAACTGTCTTTTTCTCCAAGATCGGGACACTCGGCAGTTTATTCACCCAAAAATGAACAAGGGGCAGGAGATGATTGCTAAAACTATTATGGGGTATGTGGATAAAAAAACCCGTGCGACTTCGCATAAAGAGGTTGTGCTTTTAGCACCGCGTCAGATAGGCAAAAGCACTTTGCTTACTGCTTTGGCCAATTACATAATGGCTTATGTTCCATCTTTCGAAAATTTAAATATTATTCATACCTTACAGACGGGGACGACAGCAGGAAAATTCTTCAAGCAAAAGATGGAACCGATTGTTGCTAATGTGCCAGAAGCTATCTACCCTTCAATAGAGAGAGATACCCTTGGTAATTCTACTCTTCTCAAATACAAAGATATCAAAGGCATTCGCAGAGGCGGGTACTACGAAATTACTTCTGCCGGATCTAACTCTGTAAGGTCTGGTACGGTGAGTGTTTGGCTTGCAGATGAGCCGAGCGAATACAGAAATCCAGATGCTGTTCAAGATGCTATTTCTGGAGCCATTTCGAGTTACGGGTGGTCTCTGACTGCTTATATCGGGACCTTCTCTGATAGACTTTCTAATTACTTCCTAGAAAAGATAAAACTCGCCATGAACAACCCAGATGAGATGGAGCTTATTTTTATTCCGTGGTTTCTTTGTTACGGGCAAGAAGGGGACGGACTTGGCTTAACTGAGGATCAACTTACCGAGTACGACAAGGACGTGATTATTCCAGAGATGAGAAAATGGGGCATCCCAAGAGAGCAATGGTTCGACAAACTAGGCTGGTATCACACGAGGTCTCTACGCACGAGCAAGATTCGCTACGAATTTCCGAGTAGCATTGATGACATTATTAATCTTACGTCTGACCGATGTGTATTTCAACAAGAATCTCTTGACGCTCAAGAAAAGAATATAATGCTAGGTAAACCGATGCGTTTTGTAACCGATAACGGTACTGGAAAAGTAGAAATGCAAGAAACTGACGTGTCGCCATTTACTATGTTTGTGCCACCCAGAGTCGGCCATAAATACCGTATTGCTATTGATCCAATAACGGCAGTTGGGGAATCGACAGATTATTTCGCCATGCAGGTTTTTGATCTTTCCAACAACGAACAGGTAGCTGTCTTTAGAGACAGAGGGCTCCAAGATGAGGACTATGCTGACTGGGCAGTATCTATTGGCACAATCTATAATAAGGCCGAGCTATGTCCAGAGATAAATGTGGCTCAAGGATTTATTGTAGCCGTTAATGCAAGAAGATACTTTAGGTGGTTCTACCAGCATAAAAAGGCGCAGGCTGAGAGAACACCAGGACTGAGAACTACTGTCAGTTCGAAGGAACTATTTATAGATAAGCTTAACGCTATGTTGGATAGGGAAACTATAATAATTCATGACCAGGAGACCTTGAATGAATTGAGGAATTTTGTAAAGATAGCCAAGAGAAGGTCAGACGGCACGTCTTATGTTAGGATGGTAGCAAGGGGGAAAGGCCATGACGATCTCGTGATGGCCATTGCCATATACGCTGGGACTTTGGATTCTAGGGCAATTGAGGGAAGAAAAAAAGTTGGATGGGCAATGTTATAATAAAAGAAAGGAGATAAAATGCCTGTAAGGAAAGTAGGAAATAAGTGGCAATATGGCACAACTGGAAAGAAATATACTTCTCGTGCTAAAGCTGTGGCTCAAGGTAGAGCTATTAAAATAAGCCAATTAAAGAGAGGAAAGAGGGTCAAGTGATGGATATAGCAAAAGACATAGTAGATAAGTATACTACTGAGCAGATAGTAGCATATTTGGATAGATTGTCTGCTGGAGTGCTTAAGAATTATCAAACAGCCATTAAAGTTAATCAACCACAGATATTGTTTGGCGACTTAGGTGATATCGCTCAGATGCGTTCTATCTTACATGAGATAAATAAACGCAACCAAGAGCGTGAAGCAACAAAGCAAATGTGATATAATAAAATCATTAACTTAACAGAAAGGATACTTCAATGGACAATGCTCCAACAGAAGCGCCCGCTCCAGCACCAGTTGGGGAGAGTGTAGCTACGCCTACTAATACTAATGCAGAGCCGGTACAGGCACCGGCTCCAGATATGCACGGTTTCACGCCAGAAGATTTAGCTGGGATGAGAACGTTCATCGATAATAATGGGGGATGGGATAAAATAAAATCTCGTATCAGCAACCCCGAACTTGCTACGGCACCCACACAAACACCGGAAGCGCAACCAAATCCCACCTCACAACAATTTAATCAACCACAAGAACAGTATCAGCCAGAACCGACTTATCAAATTCCGCGAGGTGCTATTACACCACAGGAGTTTCTAGCTGAACAATACTTCAAATCTTTGGCCGGAGAAGAAAAATACGCCAACATCGCAGACGGCGTAAGGAATGGGGACTACCTAAAGGAAATGTCGGCCTTTGGCATTCAGGCACTTAACCCAGATGGCTCAATCAACGATCAGAAGGTAAGAATGTACTTAGACTTGAAGTCTCAAACCGTTCCAGCTAAGCCAACAGAATCAACCCCGAGTGCTTCTGCCGCCCCTACTGTGACCTATACAGAGGTAGGGGAAAACGGCATTGCTAACATAGACCAGGCATACAAGATACTTATGGAGCCCAACAACCCGGCTCAAGCCAAAGCAGAGGAATTTATTAAAAATTCTTTCAATAAGAAATAAATGTATTATAATTAAAGAGTCTCCTTTCACCTCCACTTTTGCGAAAGGACAATAGTTGTTGGAAAATACCCCAGAGACACTACTGATAAAAGGGGTATTTTTCTTGTTTATGAACATAGTTGCTATAATAAGGGTATGGAAATTGACTATAATGAAAATCATTGGAAAGAACCGTGTCCAAAGTATAACTGCAGAAAAAATGCCTGCAAATGTGGGCTGCGGTATGTAAACATTCCCGCTGTTCTTGGCGACGATTCTAATGGCAGCGATGTCGCTCCAAAGGCCGGCAATTATTGCAACGCTATAGTTGAGTATGAGGCCAACGGGGCGGTCTATATTTACTCCGTGGAAGGTGTTCCTGTGAATGTTAAGGAGGGAGCATAATGCCTCTCAAAAGTAAACCAATTTATATATTAAGGCCAGACGAAACATATTATTGTGGTCCTGGTTTTGTCCCGTACTATTATAAAGAAGAATTGAAAGAGAAAGGAAACTAAAGATGGCAAGCGGTGATACGAAAACCGAAGCAATGCTCAATGTCCTCGGCAACGGAGGAAGTGGAGATGAATTTAGAGGTTGTTGCAATACAAAAACTCAAACCTATATTCTAGATGCTATAGATAGAGTCCAGAAGGTGGAGGATGATGTCGAAGAAATGAAAAATAACCCAGATGTAGCTGATATTGTAGCTACATATGCTGATTTACAGGCATATGACACGTCGAAACTGACTGATAAAGATGTCATTCGTGTATTAGCCGATGAAACACATAGTGGCGACTCAACATATTATCGCTTTAATAAATCAGATGGCACTTTTACATACATCGGAGAGTCTAAGCAATATACTAATTTCATAGGTACAGATGGAACATCTGCTGGTGCTAACGGATTAGTTCCAGCTCCTGCTGTAGCTGATGCTGGGAAGTTTCTTAACGCTAACGGTTCTTGGGAGACGGTACAGGCCGGTCCGACCGTAGTGCAAAACACTGGAGGTAGTATTACTAATGTAATGAGCCAAAACGCTACGACTGGGATGGTATTTGCTGACCCAGCCACAGTCTCAAAAGTACGTATAGCAAGCGGTTCTATATCAGGGACAAATTCGATTACGATTGGTAAATTTTCGACTGGCGTAGGTGCGTATGCGGTTTCAATAGGTTCTGGGTCTGATGGCAGTAGTGGCCCAAACTCTGGAGACTCAAGTGTTTCTATCGGTCGGAGTGCACGTTTTACTGGTGGAGCTGGTGGTTCAGTCGGAAAACGAGGAATAGCCATTGGCGCTTATTCAAAAGTTGCGACCGCTGGTAATGGTGCAATTGCGCTTGGTTCTTATTCTTACGCTACAGAACAAGGGCAAATGGATATTTCTACATTGGCCACGACCAATACGGAGGGCTATAATAATTCCCAATACCGTCTTCTCACTGGTCTTTATGATGGCCAGAACGCTCATGATGCTGTGACGCTTGGTCAACTTAACACTCGGCTTGATAACCTTACGCTTCTTAAAATCTCACAGACCGACTATGACAATCTCCAGAATAAAGACGCGAATACTCTTTATGTGATTACAGGAGCTTAGTATGGCTATAAACTTAGGTTCAACAGCGATATCAGACCTTAAAGTCGGTAGTACCCAAGTGAATAAAGTATATCTGGGTTCTACCGAATTATGGTCTAAGCAGCCTGCCGTGAATGAGTATGGAATACTGAGATATTATTCTGTTTGGGTTGACGATTGGAGCGTGACGCTCGTAAATAGGTGTACGGCCACAATTGTGGATTCATCAAAGATTATACCATTTTTGGAGGGGGTTGGAGCTTCGACAAGTGGTGAAATACAAATTAGGTATTCATCAAGTCGAGGGGGGTGGTTCCAAATTGGGAGCGTGGCCGTGACCGCTATGACGACAGAGGCGCTTTCGTCTGCGTCCGGCATAAATGTCACCCTTGATGAGGGAGCTACTTCAGCTAATTTCAAAATAAGAATGCAAACAGTTGTCGATACCACATCTCCAGTCGCTTCACGGTTTTTGACACAGACAGAATACGAGGCTTTGGGCGATACCTCTGGCTCTACTGGGAAATTCGATTTCGGCACGCTCCAGTTGCCGAAGGCAGCCGTAATGTCTTTTTCATTCGGCACGCTAGCGACCTCTACCCCAGAGTGGTTTTTATACGCTTCCACAGTGCAGTCTCTTGATTTTTCAAATGCAACTAGCCTAACAACTATTGGTGATAATTTTCTTCGTGGTTGTGAGTCGATAAATTCCTCAATAATTTTGCCGAGTGGTGTGACTTCTATTGGAAAAAGTTTTCTTGCGATGACTTATGCATATAATTCGCCAATCATTTTGCCCACTGGTCTTTTGTCTATTGGGAAAGAGTTCTTGTGGTATTGCACAAGTTTCAATAATCCATTGACCTTACCAAATACAATTACATCTATTGGAACGGCTTTTCTTAGCGAGTGTCAGAGTATGGTGTCAACTGTCGATATTGGCACTCTTTCATCAAATATTATAGAATCTTCTAATAATACTTTTAGTACCAGTAGCAGCTCAGCGCCGTTATATCAAGTAGGACTTCCGATAAGAGGTACTTATGTTTTTGATTGGAAAACAAAGTTCCCAGATATGCCCGTATCACCTTATCGCAAGCTCATTGTAGCAAGCTAGATACAAAAAACCATGCACAAGACATTGTCAAGTGCATGGCTTTTTATATCTAGCTACTTAATGATATCGGGTAACACAACTGAATTTTCGCAATAGAATACCCTGCGTCTAGATAGTCTGCAATATAAGTATTGCCATTTTTATTGACGTAAAGATAAGCAATGCCTTGCACTCGATACTCTGTGCTCCCCAGAAATGTTGCAGTGTTTATGGTTGTAAGGGGGCGATAACCACTTTTAATAACACCAATCGTATCTTGAGTTGAAGTAAAGTTCCCGCTTGATTTTTTTATGAGAAACGTAGCATACAATATGTTTCCAGATACGTAGACTGCGTTGTTCGTCCCCTGAAGGGCGAATCCTGTGCTTAGTGTGATAAAATCAGTGAATGCCACGGTAGTACTATTGATTTTGGCAGCTGTTACCACCCCATCTTGCAACATCGCGGTAGTGATAGAGTCCCCAGCCATGCCCCCTGCGACTGGGAAGATATTGTTGTTCTGGTCATCTGTGAGTTGCACTATATTATTTGCCATTTATTATCCTTTCTTTTGTTACATACGGATCGGGGCCAGTTATCTACGACCTCTTAGAAGCAGTAACTTTAGCTATCCTTGTCAACGCTGTATTGCTGCTCATGTTAAGGGAGTTATTATTGACCGTTATTCTGGTGCCATTATTAGAGATAACAAGACGCCAGCGGACCACTGTTGTGCCATCATAATAGGCACACTGGAAATAGTTGTCTCGATACGTCATTGGGAACTCCATTAAATAAGTAGATGAGTTACCTAGAAAAGTGAAAATGTACAAATCTCCCACCACTAAGGCTTCAGAGAGGTCAATATAGTCAGAAATCTGGTATAGCGTACCGGTCCAAATGGTGGTCGCCGAGACCCTAACGTCGGACCAGTCTATTTTCTGAGCCGTCACTGCTCCATCTACTATATTAGCTGTATTTACGTAAGCCACATTTGTCGGGGTGGACAATACCGACCCAATCTGTACTGGTGGAACTATGTTGGCGGTGGTGTTGGTAGCTGAGTTAGCCGTAAAAGTCGCCACATTCGTGCCGTTGTTCTGTATAGTCAGAGTTGCATCATTTACAGTGGGGATTGTCGGTTTGTTCAGAATTTCTGCCACTCCGCTTACAGCGTTCCAGTCAGAGTTAACTTGGGCTGCTGGAATAGTCGGTGTCCCACTTAGGTCGGAATAATTGCCCGACGTGGCTACTGTTGCTAACTCATCGGCCTCTACGTAGACAGAAGTGTTGTCGGACCCATCGTTGGTTAGGTCAGAGGTTTTAGTAGGAATGTCGGATACCTCGGCTACCACGCTTGGGTCAATTTCGAAGGCCGTACCAGTAAGGGAAAGGCCATTACCGGCGGAGTAAGTAGTGTCGGTAGCGCTTAAGGTAAGCGTACCACTATTATAGCTACTGCTCATATTCGTGCCGGCGGCAATCTTGGTGTATGCCTCACGAACAGTTACACTCCAAGTGCCGTTGCTCTTGAGCTTGTAGACATATACTTGGTCACCCTGTTGGCTATCAGAGTGAGTCGCCACCGAGCGATAGTATTGGAACTCAACCTCGGTAGGGGTGGTGTCATTGTTCACATAGGCTAGGAATGCCTTGCGTGTCTGGGAGCCCGTGCCAGGATTGCTGTTGCTACTAGCCTTACAATACACCACGCTATGTGTGTTGTAGGCAGTAATAAACTCATTCCAGGTAGAATGTCCATAGGAGAGCTCGACCATATCTGGTGGGATGCTTGGTTTATCAATAAGGTCATCATAATCGCCAGTAGTTGCTACTGTAGCGAGGCTGCTCGCTTCCACATAAGTAGACAAGCCATCAGAACCATCATTTATCAAGTTCGACGTTTTTGTCGGGAGAGAGGACGAGGTTATGTATCCAGCCCCATTTGTGAGGTCATTCGTGTCCGTGGGGACAGAAATGTTAGCTGTCACATTAGACGATGCGTTCGAGGTAAATGTTGCAATGTCCGAGCTGTTCTTTTGGATTGTGAGAGTAGCATTATTGACAGTTGGAATAGTAGGCTTATTCAAGAGATCGTTGTAACTACCAGATGTGGCAACGGTCGCTAAGCCATCTGCTTCTACGTAAGTTGACGTGCCATCTTCGCCATCATTGGATAAGTCACTGGTTTTGGTAGGAACTTTTGGGATATTGGTTGTACCAGTCATAGTGGTGTTATTGTAGGCGGGACGGTTGGTGAGTTGGTTGAAATCTGTTGTACTGCCTCCGCCTCCTGATGATTTGACGGTAATGCGGTCGGGGTAATTCACTTTGTCTATGATTCTATTTATCAGCGCCGTTGTTTGGTCTGGTTGACCTTTTATTTGTTCCGGCCTGAGATATGGTAACTTCATCATATCTAAATTGTACCATAGTTGACGGTGTGGGATAGAATAGTTTGTTGGCTAAAATTTCCAATATCGAAAGGGTAGTGTATAATTGGAAGTATGAATCCAATCTTACCAACAGAAGAAACAATTGATTACGAGGATCGACTTTATTTGAATCCCCAGATAGGGCTCGACGAAAGTAATCAATTTATTGAAAATCTTAGAGAAACACAAGATAATAATATCGCACAAACTCAGACTCAAACGCAACGTCTTGGGACTGACATTCCGTCAAGTTTGGGTGGTCTTACTGGTCCAGGAAGCTACTTCACAAGTCGCTATGCTACGCCCCAAAATTCATCGATATTGCAAAATTTAAGGACAGCAGCGCAAGCTACGGCCTTAAACCAAGTCTTAGAGAACGAAGAGGCTATGTGGAAAAAGCGTTACCAGGAAGCTTATAGGAATTATCAGTCAAGAGCGTGGAACAAACAAAACAACGCCGGAGATGGTGATGGTACGGACCCCTCTAAACTCCCAGTTGACGTGAACACAGAAGAAAAACCAGCAGAGGGGAGTGCTAAAGAAAACACTAATACGAGCCAAGGTAATGTTGTCCCTGTGACTGATTATGTAAGCGATTATCAGGACTCTAGCGGCCAATGGTGGGTGTTGGGGTCAATTCGCGCGGGGGATTCAATCCTATTGAACAGTTTAGATTTAAGTATCCGCAATGCCAAAAATGGTGACATTGTGAATAAGGCTGGGCAAAATTTTATATTTATCCAAAATGATCAGTACCCGGATGGGATGTGGTTTAGAGCAACAAAATCTGCTGGGCCAGGAACATATTCACCTTATGCTGGAGAGAATGAGTAATGAAAGAAGATAATAATCAAAAAGTAGACGTGAAAGAAGGGGCTAAGCCGGCTGTAGGGTTGCCAAACATTCCTTTCTCTCTGCCGATAATGTCGTCCGACTCTACTGGAAGAGTAACTGATTTATGGTATCAGGCCACGCCTATTAATACCAAGACTTATAACGCGGATATCACCAATGAATCTGCTAGGATTGGTGATTACATAATTCAAAATGGGCGCCCAGTAGTCTTTCCTGATTCTCCAACTGATATTGCGCAGAGATACCAGCTTGTGATTGGAGGGACTGAAAAACCAGCAGAACTATTAAGCCCTAGCAGCGAGGCTCTTTCTATCATAGGTCCAGCAACAACTGGAGCAATGATTGGAGGCCCAGTAGGGGCAGTTGTTGGCCTAGTTGGGGGGCTAGCTGGAGGACTAGTAAATTACAACAACGCTCGTGAAGAAGCTATAAAAAGGTGGAGGAACGAAAATGTAAAATACGATTCAGCAGTAGAGTTTTACAGAGACGATAAAGGGGGTCTAAAGTATAAAATAGATTATCAAAAGATGGGGACTGGGGGAGCTCGTTCCGGAGAAGGCATAAAAGAAGCCCAAACTCGCGAAACACAAGTTTCACTGGGCGATGATGGAAGACTCAAAATCAAAGTTTCTCCGATATTTGCCTCCACGGCGAGATTTCAAGAATTAGTGGACTTTATCTCTGAAAATTATGGTGGTCTCTCTAAAAACACAGAGAACTTAGATGAAGTACTCACTGAAATTAAGAATGGGATTGACGGTGAAGCAAAAAGTTATATTTCAAATATGCGGCTTTATGCTGACTTCGCTCAGAAGTTTCAGAACGCGTCTCCAGAAACTATCGTAGCTAGCTATACAACAGAGATGGCTGGCTATGTCGACCCGGCTCAGATGAAAGATTATCAGATGTCTGTACTGGGTGACGGAGATATTGTCACTACGAAAAGCGCTGAAGAATTCTTTAATTCAGTCCTTTCAATGGATAAGGGGGCTAGAAATGATTTAGCAACTAAGCTAAACGACATCATCTATGGAGAGTCTAATGACTATTCTGATAATCAGAGGGCAATTGCCTATGGTGAATTGCAAGCGATGTACACTGCTTCGGCAAACCCAGAGAAGTTCGAGAATAACAAGTATCAGGGGATGATGGATGCTGATAGGTTCGCCAGTTTCATGAATAGTTTTTCTCCGCTTGGTCTTATTGGCGGCGATGTGTTAAAATTTTTGTCTGGTGGCGCATATTCTAAGCAGGAGATGCTCAATCCGGATGAATGGGCACAGTTCTTTGGAGGCTTAGCTGGCATCGGCGCTGGCTTTGGAATACGGAAGGGCGGAACTTCTCTTATCGAGAATGCACTTAAGAGATTGCCAGGTACAGCTGCGCTATTTAATGCTTCTATCTCCGGTAAAGGAACTGAAGCTATGGCATGGCTTGCCCAAAATACAGGCAACACTAGTGTCCTAGCAAAAGCGTGGGGTGCTGAAGCGGCGTTTAAGATGGTAAAACTCGGAATTTTTGACGCTGCTTTAGCTGGAAGTCAAACTGCGGTTAGTAATGAAGATTTTTGGTCTAACTTCGGTCGAGATTTTGCTCGAGATGCTATACTGGAAGCTCTTTTCTCATATTATGATATGGTAGCATTTAAGCAGGCAACATCAGAGTCCATGGTGCATGTTTATGAAGATCCTAAAACTGGAAACATGGTTCCTGTGCGTGTCCCAGAGGGTGAGACTATACCTGAACAAATTATTCTAACTGGAGATGATACTCCAGTAGATGAAACCTTTACCAGTGTAGGGCTAAGTGGAAAACCAGAAGAATTTGTGCGTAGTGGTAATGGGACTTCTGTATATAAACTGAAGGGGAAGGCGAACATAACAAAAACACGAACTGGAGATGTTGTTGGGATCTACGAAGACCCGAATGTCTCGCAGATAATGCTGAATGGCAAGACATATACAATCAGCCATACTGCGGGCGAAGAAGGTTCAGTTCTACTAGAGTCTGGAGATATAGGGATAGATGAGTTCCCAGTGATGTCTAGTGGGGTGGTAAATGTCACTCCATCTTCTGATGCCGATGAAATTAGCAAGATAATGGCTAAAATGAATCTTCCAGCAAATACGAAAACTTGGGAAGTCCCAGAGAGCTCCGCTAATGCCGCTCTGGTTGCAGGCAAGATAGCTAAGGTTCAAGCCACAAAGGCGGGGATGGAAGGATATAAACAGTTATTCAATAAAAACGGTGTGCTCGATGTTGCTAATAATATGGCCTTAGCAAAAGATGGTGACTTGAACTCATGGAGAAATGCTCAGGAGTATTTTGTTAGCGTGCAAAACAACGCTATGCGAAATCTTCAAGACATTCAGAATGGAGTCTACTTCAAAGAGGCTGCACTCGAATGGGCTAAGACTGTTGAACTAATGGGTAAATTCAACTACGAGTATAAATACAAGCCAAAAACTGATGGGTCTTATATTAACGCTATTCTAAATATTGAACGTGCGGAGCTCTTAAATCAGACTCGTGTAGAAGGTGACACCACTGACTATGTAGCAAAAGCTGTTGAAACCTATGGCGACGTGCTTGCCAAGATGCCAGCTGACAGGGGGCAGTTGCTCCAAGACTGGGTGCAGCAAGGCAAAAAATGGCTCAAGGCCTTCAACGAGTCGGTGAAGAAGTCTGGAAAAGTAGATATTGATAAGCTTGAGGGGGTGATGGACACGGATATTGATTCGGAGATTGGTTGGTTCCCAGTATGGGGCAAGAAGCAAACCTACATGGGTCTTTTGGACACCTTCCATGGTATAACTAAAGAACGCAATCCATACAAGAGCTGGCTAAGAGATGGGGAGTGGGTGCCAGCAAACCAATTAGGCGATCCGTGGCAGAACATGACACGCTATATGGGCTTCGTGACGAATAACATGGGTCTTAATGATATGATTGAGCAGGCTGCTACAGTGTATGATCGAGCGGGCTTGCTTGTGGACAATACTCCAACTGACGCTACTATTAGAAAGCGCAAACTTGATTCTATTAAGAATAAAGACGAACTTAACAAGAAGCTTGATGAGATGATTGTCGATGCCAAGAAAGAAGTTGAGGAAAGAACCCTGACTCCAGCTGAATATTCGGAGGCGATGACCAAGATATATGAAGAAAGCGCTATTCCAGAAACAACAGAGTCTCTTGGTAAAGCCATCGAGAATTGGGATGACTTTTGGAATAGTGCTCCTGCTCAGACTCGCAAAGACATTCGTAATGAACTAGAAAAAACTTCTCTCCAGACCGGCTACGGCATCAGCGACACGAGAGCAAGACTAAATGCTCAGGTGCCAGGTGCAGATGTTCTTGACTGGAGCTTGCTTGGTCGTGGCCACACTAACGGTCTTGTCCCAGGTGGGTTATATACTGGAAAAAGTGCCCCAGTTAAAGCCTATATAATGAGTGTCGACGACTTAGCAAAATTGGCTGGGTATGACTTAGACAAAATGCCTCCGAACAAAGAAGCGAGTGGTGCGATTGAAAAACATATTAACACTAAAGATGCTGTTCCGATGTTGCCAGCACACATTAGGGGCAGTGGTGATGGTCCAGAAATTTGGTTAAAGATGAGATGGGGACACAATTCTGATAGCCCATGGCATTGGGGGGAATACCTCAAAACGCTCAAAGAACGCAGTATAGAAAAAGTTCCTGTAGCTATTGATGATGCTAGGGGTTCAGACTTTAGTTCTGTGTTTTATCAGGTTCGTAATTCTGGCCTTGCTCAAAAAGGTATGGACAATATGGTGGCAGAGATTGATAGAGTGATTGCCAGTGGCGAGAAGCCAAATTTCGCTGTCAGAGATATATCTGCGGCGCTCCACCTCTCTGGTATGAGTAGAGACAGGCTGAGGAAGCGAATCCGCAGAAGCATCCCATCCAGCGCAGAAGAAGGGGTATCCTATATCACAAATGGCGAATTAGAAGATTTACTCGATGAAGCTGCAATTTATGATTGGGCTAATGACGCAGAGCTAAATAGTTTAGCAGATAACATTGAGAACGTGGTTAAAGCTAAGATCGGCTATGTCCCGCAGGATATTACCGCTGATGTCCAGCAGGCGTTCTCCGAATATGGTCGAATACCATTTTATCATGGTCAGCATGCTCCATTGGGTTCTATGGAGTATAACGACCCAAGTGGGGCTAGAGACGCTTATCGGGGGGCCGGGGATGCTTATTGGCTAGCCCCGAATTCAAGCTATACAGACGATTATGGTAAAAATAAATTAGCTGGCACTATCCCAATCAAATACTTTATGTCTGACAAAGAAAAAAATACTATTTCTACCGCCCTTGCGAAAGAACTTAGAAAGCTGAGAGATGAGGCTGCTAAAAAAGGGCTGGCTGAACTAAAAAAAGAAGATGACAAAATCTTGAAAAATGTTAAACAGGAGGTTTTGCACACCCAAAAAGATTCCATTGATGACGCTATGGCCCAGTTTAATCTACATGAAGCAGGGTGGAGCAGTGGTCTTGAAGAGAAACATGGTGCAGCTAATTATTATGTAGATAATCTTGGGCTGCTGTATAAGGGGAAGCACCATTTTATAGATGGGAATGTAACGAAAAAGCTTCCAGCTTTTGATTTTACGTTCACGCCTTTGAACGAGATATATCATACACCTAGAGAAGAAAACCAGGCCATAGAGGACGGATCGAAACTTCTACCTAAAAAAGACAAAGCTCGATATGACGAACTATATAGGATTGTAGAGCCATACATTGATGGGCAGAATTCGAGCAAGGTTATTTCATATCGTGCTCTTGCTGAATATGCCAAGAAGCCAATCATCGATATCTCGGAGGACGATTTTGCTGCTGGTACTGCCTTCTTCTATTACAAAGGAGTAGACCCAAAGTTCGACGAGGAAATAGGGCAACAATTAGCGGCTCAAGCGCTATTCGATAGGCAAAACCCACAGTGGACTGGAGACACAATCGCTAATGCAATGGAAAATTATGATGACATGTCTCTTGACGAGATGATAGACAGTGTCACTATGGGGCAAGGATTTGGCGAAGATTGGGACGACCTATTTGAACAATTTAATGCTGGTGAAATTAGCTCTAGCGAGCTCTCTGAAGAGGTTTCAAAATTCTTCGAAGGAGTAGAGAAAAAATATCCAGGTATAGGCAAAGTTATGCAAGAAACTTGGGATAACAACACTATCCAAGACTTGCGGGATATGAAGTTCAAGTACTGGCATCCATCTACTGGTTACCCAACTATTGACGATAACGTCGCTGGGCAGTTCTTGGAAGAAATGGGAGAAAGACCGCCTCAGGCTGGAGAGCCAGTCCCAGAGGGGCAAACTTCCATGTGGGATGTTATTGACCCAACCAGCTTTGCTAATGTCCCAACTGACCCTCAGTTCAAACAGCCACGAAGAGTGACATACGAAGATTATAAGCGAGGTGCGCAGGCTGACCCAGATATGCCAGTTCGCATCCAGAGTTCTTATAGGGCTGCAATGGCCAACAGGCTAATAAAAGAAGCTACTCGTGCAGTTGGACTTGCTGAGGACTATTTAAGTGAATACGGTTACGGAGCGGATTGGCAATCGTATCTCAATACTAGCCTTATTCCAGACCTGCAAAATGCTATCAACCAGAATATGCTACCGGATGAATTTAGTTCGTTTGTCCAGGCTAGAATGGCCCAAGCCATACAGGATGTTGCTCCTTACCAGAGCCCAGAACTATTGCTAAAAAGTCGTCTTGATGGTGTGGCCCAGGAGTGGCGGGATTGGGCATTCAGGCACATAAAAGGAGGAAGAGTTAACCAGAAAGAGCTTAAGGAGTTTGTCAACAGTCATAATATTGAGTTGCCAAGCGACAATCGTCCTTACCCATCCAAGATAAAGCATGCTCTTTGGGAAATGGTCCAAAATAACAAGCGTCTACCGGAGATTGAGGGCATCAACCCGACGGCTATCTCCAAGGAGATGGACAAAAAATTGTTTTATCAGATGCTTGACGATACTCCATTGTTCCGCAGTGCCGTAAAGGACAAGGACGAGCTGCTAGACCTGATGGCTCTCGAGCGAAACAAAGAAACCACCGACAGCTTCACAATGGGCACTGCTGCTACTGCGGCTGGCCTAGGTGGTCGTTACCCAATGACTTGGTTTAAGAAGGGCAAGCCGTATACTAGGTTTATCAAGTACGATACTAAGGGGCATCTCTTAATTGCCGAACAAACCACGAAAGCCTTGAATGACAAAGAGTTGCTGAAAGAGGACGGCCTCATCAGCAAAGCAATGGCCTTTGCGGCTAACGACTTCCGTCTTCTCACTACTGGGTGGGACCCGTCAAGGTCGCTCCCGAACTTGTCTAGGGATACCGGACGGTCGTTCACATTAGGCAGGCGTTTTATCAACGCTAAGGAGATGCTAAAATCTTCCATAGATGCTGGCAGTTATACTCCGAAGCAAAGAGAGAAATTGGAGAAGGCAATCGAGAACGCAGCGAATGCGGCTTCAAGCTCGTCTTACAACTCAGCTTATCGCACAACGAGGGCGAACATGAAAGAGATCACCAAAGATTATCTCTCGCAGTCTGGCGCTAATCCAATGAAGCGGTTCTTCTACAATGTGGCGCACGATAAACGTTCTATCTTGGAATGGCCGATGGAGTTCTTTGAGGGCTATTCCCGCCGTGCCAATGCTAGGTCTCTTGCAGCGGTTCAACTTAGAAAAGAACAAAAAGCGGGGGCAGATTTTAAGACACAGCTTAAAAACGCAGCCGCAGCGGCGGAATGGGCTGGGCGAGAATATACGGCAAACTTCTCACGCAAAGGAGAGCTTATTGGGCGCGTCAGCAAATATGTCGCCTATCAGTCTTCTGCTTACGCAGGCTTTGATGGTATGATGAGGGCTTTTATCAACGATCCAAAGCTGGTGTCTCGAAACTTCGCTGCCTTTGTTTTGGCATACTTAGTATTATTAGCAGACACTCTCAGCCGAGAAGAAACGAGGAAGCAATACTATAGACTTTCCGACTATGACCGGGAAAACCAAATTGTTATCGGCATGGGCGACAGCATCTTAACTATTCCGATGGACCAAGAGCTTGCCGGCTTACTTTTCCCATATCGCAGAATTATGGAGACGTTAAACGGCACAGACCCAGTTTCTTTCTTTGAATTTGTCTGGGGCTCACTTACTGCTGCTCTACCACCAGACCTCAGTGGTTTCAGCGAAGGCGACGGCTTCAACCTCTCTCGTGGGCTAGAAAAGTTGACGGCACAAAATATGCCGACCTTCTTCACACCGATTCAAGAAGCTGCTACTGGGTATGATCTATACTATGGCAGCAACTTAAGAGTTACAGACAAGACCTTAAAAGACTATGGAATCTACAGTCCAGAGCCAGGAGATTACACTACCACGGGCAAGGACTCGGCACTATTGCGTCAAGTAGCAAATACCACTGGTATTCCGCAGTGGCAACTGCAAGTAATGGCGGAAGGCTACGGCGGTAATGTTGGAAAATATGTGCTAAATATTTTGGACAAGCTCTCTGGCGCGACCAAGGAGCAGCAGGGTGGAAAAGGCTTCGCTGACACTGTGTTCAACTCATTCACCGGCCTTGACCAAGATGCGGCGTCGAGTGCGTTCTACACTGGCATTACACAGCTCAAAGATGAGAAGAATAAGTTAGTCCAAAAGCTTGCTGGTTATAACGAAGACTTGAAAACTGCTAGTGGAGATGCAAAAGTAGAGCTTCAAGGCAAGATTGCCAAAGCTAAGCAAGATTATGGTACAAAGGTAGGGGACTTTGTAGATAAGTATGTCAGTGCCTACGAACTAACTGGTGGGTTGTCCAAGAGTCAGGCTCAGCAGATATATTATTTGTTTAGACTGGACGATGACGATACGCTGTATCAGAGCGGCTCAGTAGAAGAATATTACAACAATCAGAGCGTTCAGCAATTCAAGAACCAGGCAACAGCAATGTCCGCCCCAATCCTAGACAAGTATTATAATAACCGTCTCGGGAATATCTACCAAGACTCTGAGGGAGTATGGCGACGGTATCTGTCTAGTGGTGCCCAGGCTATGAGAAATTCAGTGTACGGCCTAGGCGAGCAACAAAAAGTAGACTTGCTAAACATTTTAGAGGGGAAAAATTCTAATTTGACTGCGCTTAGAAGTCAGGTCAAAAATGCAAGAAATAAGGCTTATGAGACTGGCGATTGGGACACTAGAGACGCCCTCGCCTATGAATTCGATAAGCGAGTAGTCCAAGCCATTTCTCCGTACATTGAGAAACATGGGGCAGAAAATGTGTTAGGTAATGCTCAGGTATTGGATTATTTATCGGACTGGTTCTTTGTCCCAAGTGCATTTAAACGCACTAAGAAGGGTGGTTATGTCTCATTAGCACACAATGCCCAAACGGATGAAGCTTTTGTACGTCCGTATATTAAGTATATTTTTGGTTTACCCACCAATTACTACTCTTATAGTGAATCTAAATTAACCGCTCCATTGGTTGGAGAAGAAGGAGAATAATGGAAACGCAAGAAGCAATGCAAAGATTATACGACTCTTTCCAGATGGGGAGAGTAGAGAAGGCTATGGCTCGTAAGGCCAAAGAGCGACAAGCAGCGCAATCCCAGCAGGGCGCTTCAATTGAACCAGTAGACATATATCAGCGTAACCAAGACCGTATTTACGATGTGAGTCAGAAGTCGTATCCGAAAGGGTCAAGTCAGGCTGTTAATATGGCAACTACGGCTGTTATTGATGGGGTAGGCGCTGAAGGATTGGCTAAAGCTTACAAGAGAGCGCTAGACGATATCGATGCGCTTAAGAGTCAGGGAGAGAAAGGAAGGGCCGAAATTCGGCGTCAGCAATACATGCAGGAGTATTTTCTTCCAGCAGTAGAAATCGTAGTAAACTCAACCTCTCCAGACGAGGTTTTAACCAACAAAAAGGCTTTGGAAGAATTGGATAAGTATGCCCTTCTAGAAGGCTCTGGAAAGGGCTACACGGCGACTTATATACGTCAAGCCTATGGCAACCAACTTGGGCAGCAAGAGGGCCGTAGTGACGCTACTGTGAGGTCTGGCGTGATGCGAATCAACTCCTTGCTTGATGATGGTCAAGTACGTACTGCTATTGGTGTAGCGAACGATTTAAAAGTCAAAATTGACCGCGGGGAAGCTATGGCTGATGAGATTGATTTCGATTTAATAGGAAGAGTATTGTCATTTTATAATTAGTGTAGTATAATAGATATTGTATTACCTCCAAAATAATACACTCACCTAAATAATATCTTCTGTTTTGTGCTTTTCACAGAAGATGTCTTCATAAAAAAAGCCGCCGCCATTTCACCTCCACTTGAAAAATGGCGGCTTTTTTAATATAATAAAAGTAACAAATAAATGAGGTAATTTTATGGACACAATTAAAGCAGCAAACAAAATCATAAAGAAAGGTATTGAGTTACTGCCAGATGAGGCAAAGAAAGACTTTATGGCTGCAGCCAATAAGGACATAACTATAGATGAGGCTATAAACAATGCCTGCGGAGCTCTTAATGGCGACGATGAAAAAATAGCTATGCTAACGGCCTGGGCTGTTCAAGAGGCTAACACGGTAGTGTCTGCACTCTGGCGTGATGAGCTGCTGACAAAGGATTTAGAAGATGAGTATCGCAAGCTTCCTAAAATGGTAGATGTTGCGGCAGAATATAATAAATTTGTTGATGCCCGGAAGACCCGTTTAGATGAGGCTATGGATCTGCAAAGAAAATTGGCGGAAGAAGATAGGGACTTGCAAATATTCCAGGGCATTGTCAACGGTGTTCCTGCTGACAAAGCAGAAAAAGAATACGACTCGTTTAAGAAACAGCAACAGGCTGCTTTAGGGGCAAGATAATGACAGAGAAACGTGATGCCCGTGGAACATTGCGTGACTATGAGCGTGAGTACAAGCGTTTTCAGTCTTCTAAAAAAGCGAAGAAAGACAGGGCGGCAAGAAATAAAGCTCGCCGCCAGGCTCTTAGAGAAGGCAGAGTCCATAGGGGCGATGATAAAGAAGTCGATCATAAAGATAGTAACCCTCAGCATGGAAGCCCTTCAAACTTGCGAGTGGTATCTAGGAAGTTTAATCGGAGCCGTAAAGAGAACAGTAGGCGTCGTGGCTCAAGACGTAACAGGAGTAGCTGGGGACTATGAGTGACAAAAAATATTTTTATGCTGCAGATGATCCGTATAAATTGTTAGCCCACCATATAGTGGGCTTTTATCGGCCTGCTGATGTGACAAGGGTATTAACTGACAATATTTATCTTCGTACGCTAGTTATTAAAGAGGTCAGAGATTTAGATATGGGGGGGCATTTTATAGACTGCATTATTGAGAGTATACTTGAAGAAAAAGACAGAATGGACTACATGCGCAAATTAGATGAATTAGCTTTGTACTATTACAACCATTTAGACAAAAGGCGGTTGAGAGATGAAATCTTAGCTGTCCTTAATAACGCTGGCGTAGAAGTTGGTTAATCATTCTGTTGGCGGGAGAGATTTATCGCAGATTACATAGGACAAGCCAGTTCTTAATGTTTTGGTTTCGTGGACCCCCAAACTACTACCGCCATTAGGGCCATCAAAATTAGTAAAGCTAAAGCTTTTAATAAATTTGTCATAAAATTCTCCGCCCCCACCAAAACATTCAGGAAGAAGCTTCTTTTCCACACCCTCTTTATCTGTATATATAAAATGGTCACTTGCATAAGTGCAGTGAGCTTCTGGAAAAACAAAACCTAAATCGTTGCCCCAGCTGATTACCACTGGATGAGATTTTACTGTTTTGCAATTAATCCCATCTAATTGCTCAAAAACTATCGGTGATGCTCCCCCCTGTTTCCAGATGGACAAAAAACCCTTAAACTGGTCAATTGATGAGTGCCTATGCACCTGCGCATCTTCGGTTGGGTACAACATTTCGAATGCCATTATTTTCCTCCTGTGATTACTATACTAGCATCTCCACCATATTGCTTAGCCCATTTACTAAACATTGCCGTCATGTATTGGTCGCCATCTAGTTCGCCGAAATAATAGCGGCCCATTTTTTCGATGGCGACTACATTGGTCGGGTCGTCCTTTATGAGATTTACCAACTCTAATCTAGTGATGGCCAGGTTCTGTGCTGCGTCAGATGCTTTTACTTCCTGGCGGAATTCGTCAATTTGATTAGATATCGCATTTGTAAATTGGCTAGATATCCAGCTGTACATTCCAGAGAGGGCGCCAAATAGAACTAAAATAGATCCAACTGTACTTGCGACTTTTTGAAGTTTCTTGTCAGCTTTATCGTAAATAGTCTTTTTCGCCATGCTTTACCTCGTATATCTTATGCGTGGAGTCAAATTTGACCCTCGGTAATTTCGGATAAAATCGCGATAGTCTGGGTGGTAGATTGGGTTTTCACCTATATATCTAATTCTTGGGGTATATATGCTGTTTGGAGAGGACGGTAATATTTCTGTGTAATCCGTGCTATATCTAGGAAATATTGGGACAATTCTTCTTTGGTACGGTCTGCGGGTGCCATAGTTCTGCGGCTTTAGCATTTCTAATGCTTCTTCAACCGAAAGCGTGACGGTAGCAGGTTCTTTAGTTGATTCCTTCTTCGCCGGTGCTTCTTTTATCTCTTCTTGTATTGGCATTAAGAATTCTACTGTAGCCGATGGGCCTTCGTTCTGCCCATTGGATGTTGTCGGCTTAATGTAGATATTCCTGAATTTTTTTAAAAATGAATCAAACATTTTAGAATTCTCCATTAACGTTTAGAGTATATTCATTTAGCGGTTTAAACAATTTTTGTCCAGTCACTGTGCTATCTGTTATCGGTTGCCCGTCGTCTCCTAACCAATATTGCTGGCCAACGATATACTGATGCCCTTCTGGGATATTTAGAAAACCAGTTGCCTGAACTAGCATTTTCCCTTCTCCGTATTTTCCGAGCATCAGAAATTGTGCTGGGTGGGTGCTGTTGGCCAATCTCATGACATTACCGCCAGGTTGTACATCATAATAACCGCCCAATACTTGATTACTAGGCACATCTATGGCGGTGTTATTTGTGTCTAGTGCGATTACATTAGCGAGGTTGCCAGTCGGCATCACTCTAGCACCAGGTATTCTTACTGGCGTAGCTATTGTTGCTCCAGTCGATGGGTCTTCTACTGTCCTCACCCCAATGAAATAATCCGGAGTAGTAGCTAAGTCATCCACATCCAGGTCTAGGACGTGGGTAATTGTATATGGTTTATTATTGCAATTGTCGCAAGCCATATTATTTTCCTTTCTTCTCTGGCCAATTTGGGTTAGCCAGTTTTAATTTTGCTATATTTCGCTTCTTATTGGCTTCTGTCCGTGCAAATTGAGCGGTATATTTTTTCTTTCTTGCTTCATGGTTGCTAGACTTATGCTGGGACATTGGGCCTCCTATCCGAACAGCTCGTCACCGTAAACGGTGGTATTAAGGTTATGAGTATAGAGACCATGAGTCTTGTCCAATGAAGTAGCGGTACCGCTTGAGTTAACAACGGCATTCGAATCAGAGTAGACGTTTATCGTCCCCCAGGTTAGTTTAGCATTAGAAGGTGCATTAGCTGGAGGGGTCAGTAGGGCCTCTATTCTTTGCAACCTGTTCTCATGGTTAGCAATCGCAGCGTTGATGTTTTGGATTGCAGTATTGATATTCGTCACGGTAGTTTTCAGGTCATATGGTTCGAATAGATTAGTTGTTCCATTGAACCAATACACAATTCCATCGCTTGGCGGAGTGCTTTGGTCGACGTCTTTTAGATACTGCATGGAAATTATGCGGGATAAATCGTCGCCATGGATACATATATTGTCTCCACATTCTGGCTCATAAACAAGACAATTTGGGTTATCGTCAGGAGAAAGATATAATGTGGTGCAAGTCTCTCCGGCTTTTACCAATGGCTCTAGGTCTAAACAATCTCCGCCCCATGACGTAGAAACACAAACCGTGGTAGGTTCGTTGTCTGGGTCATAAGTAAATTCTACATATGCATCAATGCATTCTGCTGGAATTTTGTCACAATCGTCTGTATGATAAAAATCTGCTATCGTACTCATTGCTGTCCTCCTTCATAAACAACTATTTCTCCAGTAGTTTTGTCTAAATAAAGTGGATTATAGTTTGACGATAATGCGGTTATCTTACGTGGTTTTGTCCAAGTAGCTTTATCTTGAGCTGCCCAGGCTAAGTAGGAAAAAGTGGAAGTGTCGGTTGGCGGCATTAGGCTTATCATTCTTCCATCAGAGTCAGACCCTAGAATATAATCTAAAGAGGACGCTCCTACTTCTATAGGTGAGGTAGAAAACCAGCCGTCACCTATTCCTTCACAGCCTTCTCCGCAATCTGCGTTTTTTCTATAATTTAAAATACCGTTATCTTTTATGCTGTCTTTATTAACGTCGCCTAAATCTCCGATATGTAAAATCGAACCGAGCTCTTTAGCGGCGATTGTTTGGTCGCTGCACTCGCCGTGATAATTGAGAGTGCGGTTAACAGCGTCTAAATTAAGTGTTGTGCAAGTTTCTCCTGCTTTAACGACTGACTCAAAATCATACCATACTGATTTTCCGTTTACGTTAAAACGCAAAATGGTTGGGTCATCTGGCATTGCTTCAACCGAGAAAACTGGTTCGGCACAGCCACAGGGGTCAGCTTTGCATTTATTACAGTTACAATTGTTTGTCATACTTTAGATTATACTTGTTAATCTATCGAAAAAAGAAAAAAAGGTTGTTTGCCATGTATAATATGAAATATGAGATATAAGGTATTAGACTTTGCTGAAAAGTTACGTTTACATATAGGCGATAATACGGAAGATCTTCCAGAGGATTTTATAATTAATGCGTATAATTATGCTATAAATTCCCTTCCGTTGGTGCCTCGTCTGGACAGACTTTTTAGCAAACACAAGCAATTCAATCTAGATGCTCGTCATCATTACAAGTGGAGCTTAAGTGACGCTACTGGTTTTCGGAGAATAACAGATATTCCCCTACTTAATTTTTATACATCTACTGGTGGTGAGCCGTGCAAATTATGCATATGCCACCGTTCAGTAGAAGATTTCTATGAGAAAAACGGGTTAGTCAGTCTTAAAAAACCTGGGACGCCGTGTGAATATACCATTGAAACTGAAGATGATAATGTTTGGATAGTTCTTGATAGACCTTCAGATGTACCAATTATAGTAGATTTTATAGCGTATGGAATTCCTAAGCCAATAAAAACTATACAGGACGAAATTGAAATATCGGCTATTGCGGAAAACCTCATACTAGATACAATGAAGGCTTGTTACTTGCACGAGGCGTCTGACTACGCATTTGCTGCTGATGTCACCAACTACCTAGATAATAAGACTATTCTTGAGGCTATTCAGGCGTTATACAAGAAATGGGGCAACGAACAAATCAGAGTACTTGGGGAGGTATAATATGGCTTTACGTTTTCAAAATAATCCTAGAGCAAAAGGCAAATTCCCTTCTTATTACACTGACAGAAAAATATATAATGGTAGTTATGCTCCAACTGATGTCCCTGGTAGAACCTCAAGACGAATTCATGATGGTTTCGACCTAACACGTAACTATGGTCTTGATACTACTTCAGACGATATTAATTCGTCGCCATATTCGTCTCCCTATTACATAAACGGGCGCTATCTGGCCGACAATTTAGTTAGTCAACGTGGCAATTCTTCGTCCGTACAAGGGATTAAAATGCTTCTCTTCCCAGATGATTTTAAAAGAACAGAGGATTTTACTGACGAAGATATCCAGACATCTATAGAAATTTGGCAAGGTAAGCAAATAAAATTTGAAATCCCCTACAATGGAAAAGTCGTGGGAAATACAATTACTTTAAGGAACACTGGTGGTTCTACTGGCATTCTCTCTATATACATATCTGCTAAAGAAGGTGGTGTCCCAATTTATGAAACGGCAATAGATTTATGTTCTGTGTCAAGAGATGTTTTTGAACATAGGGAGCTTTACTCAATCACGACTGTCCCAGCGATTGCTAACCCAAGAAAAAAACTTTTTGTTAGAATGGAGATTTGGGACGACATCGAGAGATGCGATGGCAACAGGAATGCTAACCCATTCAATACAGGCAAAAAGGTAGAGATAGCCGCAACTGGCAAAAACACCCATTCAGCATGTGTGTATAAGTTAAAAGAAAAAAACGAGCCAGTAAAGGAGGATTATGATTATGAAAACTTTCCATCAGCTCCATTAATTGGCCTTATTTATTCAGATTGGGAAAGTGTGCCGGTAGACAGACTAGACAATATGAAAACTGGGGCAACCATTTCTTTGCATGGTTATAGATATGACATTATGTGTGCTAGAAAGAATGGTGACGCAAAGGTAATTGTTTACGACAAAGAGATGAACAAAGTAGTTGAAAACACTGATATTCGGGTAGATGGCCGTGTCTCTCAGTTGAATATTGCTCAGGTAACTGATGCAGATAGAAATACTTGGGTGTACTATGTAGACGGTTATTCGCCTCTCCAACGGTTCAAGATCGGCGAATGGCTTTCAGCTCCATATAATTTTCCAGTCAACCCAGCAGATGACATAAAAGCTACCATAGATGACGCAACTTGGTTTAATTCTAATTTGGGTTCCGAGTCTGGTATATATATTTTTAGATATCATAACAGCCAATGGGAGTACAATGAGAGCGCAATTTCGCTATCTACATATGGCATCAGCTTAAGTGGTGGTACGCCAAGCGAAGGTTCTTTGATAACGGTGTCTTATATAGTGACCGAAGGCGGGACAAAAAGCATAGAAAGCATTGAATTCGTGGATGCAAGACCAGTGATTGGGGCTAGGCTGATAATGTTTCATAATAACAGGTTGTTCTTAGCTGGTTTTAGAGATGACCCCAATCTGGTTCAGGTATCCGCAATTGAGGCAGAAGGCCCGAACTTTACACAATTTCCTTATCGGTTTTATTCGCCAAATAGAAGTCCATATGACACTTCACTAAACCCAATAACCGCCTTAACGGAGTATGCTTCAGACCAGATAATGATTTCAATGAAAAATGGATTTTCAATCTATTCTACATATTCTGGCACTAAATCTAACGGGCTTGAAGACTACATGCCTGCTCAGGTTTCTACATACATGGATTCGGCAGGCGTCCAGAGCCAGGGTGACATCGTGAACTACAAGGGTGTAATCTATTCATATGATGAGAAGGAAGGCCTTCGTAGGTTCACAGGAGCTTTATGGAATGATGTGCCAGCTGCTCAGCCAGTTAGTAGCCATTATGATAGAGTCGACATGAGCAAGCCACGCAAGATGTGGGGTTTTTCAAATAAGTTATACTTTAATTATTATGATAAAATTGATGGTAAAGCTAAATGTCTTATTTGGGACCAGCAGGTTAACTACCAATCTTATCCTATGTTTATGGACCAAGATGTCCCAGTTTGCGATATTAGGTCAGACGAATCTGAGGTCTTAATCGGAACGCATGGTGATTACCCAGCCATAATCCAACATTATGCGGAAGACACTTGGAGAAGACTAGACACCCCAATCACCTTTGAGCGTTGGACAAAATACTTAAATTTGCCAGGCAATGCTGCAGATATTATAGTTAATCGTGTTCACGTTAAGGTACTGGCCAATGCTACTAGGATGTGGTGGATAGGGATTGCTGGTGATAAACAAGTTTTCAACCAGGAGAGAGGACGCGACATTGTTTACCGTGAGCCTGTATGGAGAAGCAAGAATATTGAAGAGTCACCAGAAACTGCCTTCCCAGTTCAGGACTTATATGGGGAAGATGCAGTGTATAGGATATCTATAATGGACCTAAGGTTAGAAAGAGAGTCTGTACAAATAAAGGTAAAAGCTAGAACGATGAGGCAACAAGCGTCCTTATTAAGCGTGTTAGTAGAGGTTCAACCGAAGAATCTGCTATAAAAAATCCCCCCAGTCTAAAACGAGGAAAGCCAGATTGGGGGGATTTTGGGTTTTATGCTTGGTTAGGTACTACTCTTTATTTGGGAGTCTCTTTTTATTATATCACATTAAGAACATTAATAGTTACTTTGCGTTTCTTAAATTATTTATAAAATTATTTAGTAGTTTTTGTTGTGTATTGGTTTTGAAGTCCGGTAATATATCAAACATTTGTTTGAGCTCTTGTGCTCTTTTTTTCTTTGTTACCCCAGTCCTATCTGTCCATCTATCGGCATAGTCGGACCATAGACCAATTAGTTTTTTAGAAAAGTCTGCTGCGTCGTCGCCGTTTATTAGTACGTCTGTGTACGCTTCTGCAAAGACTTCTTTTTTATTCACATAGTCATAGTGAAAGTCTTCTCCATTTATGTTATAGTCATTTGAATACGTCTTTCCAGCATAGCCAGATATGGATGCGGCTGCATCATTGACGGAATCAAAACCAGCTTCTGCAGCTGCTATTTCAAGAAAATTGTGAGGGTAATTTTCTAGCCCATTCTTTTTATCCTCTTCCAACCACTTGTTGTATTTATCATATACCTCATCGAGTAGTTTCTCTCCTACAGAACTTGGCTCGCCTAATTCATAGTCTCTGCCAAAGAAGCTGTTAATTGCTTTTTTGAACAGCTCATTTACAGAGTACTTGTTTTTATTTTTCTTGGCTTCTTGTTGTTTTTCATATATCCATTTGTCTATGATACGTGATGTAGCAAAGTCAGCTGTGTGCGATAACTCATGTGTTGGCACATGTTCTCCTGGGAATTTACCACTTGATGCAAATCCTTCTTCGTAATCTTCTTCTTCTTGCGACTTTCTAAAGTTCGGAAAATCTAACCCGTTTATTTCAACTGAATCTTGAGATGAAAGATCGTCCCCCCAACTTATCGCTCTACCCTGCGGGGTATTAAAAAAGACATACCTTCCTGGATACATGTCAGTTATTTTAACTTTATCTGGGACGAGATTTCCGCCTTTCTCGTACATTCTGTTGATTGAGCGAAAAAGGTCAGTTAAAGATTCCTGATTAGTTATATTGGAATCTATTTCTATTTTTCCGTCAGTCATATCACTTATTGCTTTTCTCTGCTCTTCAGCGGATAAAAGTTTTGGCTCAGAAACCCTATTATTATAATCTATTATATAGGAATAGGTTTTGCCATCTCGCCCAATTCCATAATTTATGCCATCTCTGTCAGTCCTAAAAGTGTTTTGAACAATATAATCTTTGTCATCAAGGGGAATAGGTTGATTGTTCTGTTGGTTTTTGGAAGTGTCCAATGACCCATGCGCGACTTTCTTTGTCATACTAGGTTCAGCGTTATTTTTTTGTTCCTCTTCTTTAATGGACTCTACTGTTATCGTATGGGGCTCAAGATTAGAAAAAGGCTTGTTCCACGGTGCGTTGTTGATATCCCAGGTTTCTCTTAATCTATTGACAAGCTCGGTGGGGTTTCTAAGTTCCCCACTTTGCTTTTTATTGTTAAGAAAAATTGCCCTATCAAGTGCGTTCATATTAGAAGCTTCATCTAGAATCTTCTTATTAGATTCACGCAGATTGTTGTAAAAAGTAGCCATTTTAGATTCCTCCCATGTTAGCCATCATTGACCCAAAATCAGAAGTTTGCCCCTCAATATCTAATGCCATACCTCCATCCTGTTGTTGCATATCTACTAAATCCACTGAGGCTTCCTCTGTTGGGACTTGTTCGTTCCCTAGTTGTTTAATAGCGTCATCTATTTCATCGGGTGATGCAGTGCGCATAGCTTCTTCTACCTCATACGGCAGAGGGTCTTGCTGGTATGCTTGTTGATTCTGTGCTAGCATTTGCGCGTCGTTTCTAGCTGTTTGTTGTGCAAGGGCTAATTCTTCTGGCGAAGGGCCTGCTTCTTTGACAAATGTAGCAGCCATCTTTCTAGGCATTGTCCCATAAAGAGCTTGTTCCATGAGATAAGCTTGTCCCTCCTTGCTGAGTTGCTGACCTAGTGTTCCTAACAAGGCCATTGCATTAGCAGCAATTTGTTTCTCTTGTAATTGCTTAGCTAGTTTCGGTTTTACATCTATTACCGCAGAGAGAGCCATTTGTTGTATCGTTAAAGCTTTGTATTGGCCATTATTCACAACTGGGAATTCTTGGCGTGAAGAATAGGCTACTCTATTAGCAATGCACTGTCTGGCAATATCTGCAAATAAGTCGCAAAGAGCTAATTGATGCACGGCTAGACCTTGCGCTACGGCAAAAGTTGCCATGCCAGATTCTGCTGCGCTCGCCCTGTCGCCCATAGATTGAAGAGCATCAAACTGGTCGTAGGCGTGTAGTACCTGTTGTATCTGGTTCTCTAGGTGTGCAATTTCGGAGTCAATTGGTTCGTAGTTGTAGTTGAACACAAGCGACGTTACGTCACCCTGAAGATCGTCAAAGATACCGCCCATAATGTTGAGCATCCCTACTAGGCTCTCTGCATCAGCACCATTGGTGTCGATACGCAAGACAGATAGAATTTTGCTTACATGCTCGCGCCTTGCTCTCCAGCCGCAGAGCTCATCGTGACTGTCTAATAATGGGAATACTGCGCTCCATGGATGTGGGGCGGTGTCCATATCATTCATCTTTTCAAATTGGAATTTGAGAGGGCAGTCAAGACAGAAATCGTCTAGTCTAGACTGCTCAAGGCCGGTACGAGGGTCTATCCACTTAAACTGAATTTTTCTGCGGAAGGATTTTCTATTGGCAGAAATAACATAACGGCGATTAATGATTTTATATTCGATTTTTCTGTCTAAATCATACATTATCGTTAATTCTACATCGTCACCATTATACCCGCTGTTGGTTCTCTTTTGCGGATCGGTCGCGAAGCTTCTATACCAACCAAGGTTGTAGCAGGTTCTTAGGTCGTGGTCGTATTCAATGTAGTCTGTAAGCCCAGGGGCTAATGATGGAGAAGCTGCTAGCTTATTCAGGCTTTCGACATAAATATCTAAACCATTCAAGGAGCGTATCTTTCTATTCGAGTATTTTGCTGTTTTATCTAACTCGACTTTCTTCTCTTTCCCCTCTCCTACCTCTCTGACTGGGGTACCGTCGGGAGCTTTGATGTCTAAATTGATATCGTCGCCATCTTCTTTTATCATGTTTTTAAGCTTAGCCCAAGAAATCATAGTAGAGTACCCACGAAAACGCTCTGCTCCAGTTGAGGAATATCTGGTATCAAACCAAACATTTTTAGGGTGGATACGAAGTACTTCGTTTCTATCAGATTCTGGGCAATACTTTACCACACAGGCAGCCATGCCAAACCACATAATGTCATCCGAGAAAACAGGTGCAAGTAAATGCAAGTTATTTTCAATATAATCCTGTTGACATTTAGCAGCTAAGAGATCCTCGGTATCATCATCTATTACCATATATGGGTCATTTATCTGATAGTTATAGGAATCAACCCCTCCAGACATTTGTGCCGCAATGTTGTCTATTGCACGCTTTAAAGCAAAAGACCTGCCTGCTGGTACTTTTTCGCAACGCTCTTTATACTTGTTGCGTATATCTGGGCTGGCTTTTTCTAAATTTGATTTTAATTCTTCTTGATAAGTGTTCCGGCATGGTTTGCCTTGTTTGGCAAGCGATGAGCGCCATATCCAACGCTGATATGCCCAACGAGCAAACTCAGATTCGTTTATCCACTGGATTGGGTAACTCCATTCGTTGTCAAAATTTACGAAACTTTCTGCATTCATACCATTTATTATACCTAATTTGTATCCAGAATAAGTTTTTTGCTGGTTTTCTAACTATTTTAGAACCTTTTTGCCCATTTATATGTAACTTTATGGCCGTTTGTTGTTATTTTGTTCCTTATAGGTAGCCCATCTGCAATTTTCGGGACAATAGCTCCCATCAGGGTCGATGCGGTCTAATGTCCAAATGGGTAACCCGCTTGGGTATTTTTCATAAGATGGCTTATCTCCCATGTCTTCAAGGAAATGCTTGAACCCGTAAGCTCCCAGCCATCTATCGCACACCTTAATTCCTCTACCGCCATAATTTTTGTAACATTTTATATTTCGGTTTCGACACCGATTAAGCATATTTTTCCACGTTCCATGTAGAGGGTGCATGGACAGCTTCTCCTTTGATATGTGTCGAATCGGATTCTCAAGATTCCTACGTTTTTTTAACATGAGATGCTTATTACACATACCTTTATATCTAACAGGGTTTTCGCAGCCTTCTATGCAGCAAAATTTGACTTTCCATTTAGAAGGACGTTGAGGGTGAAAAGTTGCATCACCATATCGCCACCATCTTTTATGGTGCATAGCACAAAAACCTCTTGCATATTGAGGTCTATCACACTCCTCTACAGAGCAAACATTATCAGCCATCAATATGATTATAACATTTTTTCTTTTTCTTTAGAATGTCCATATATAATAGAGGTATGATATGTTCTAATTGTAATTCAACTTGTGGGATGGACCCTTGTGGCGAATGTGGTGGATGTCGCCCAGCTCGTTATAGCTGTGGTGGATTCCAGATAGATGCTTCGCCATATGATCCAAGTGTTTGGAATGTCACCATCAACGGAGCTACTACTAAGGTTAAAATCCCAAAGATTAATGAAACTGACACAAAATTATCAACTAATTTCACTTCTTCCAGCCTTATTTATAATGCTGAGAAACATACCGACATTATTACTGGAGCTCAATTAGGGTCTCTTATAAGAATGGAAGATTTGCGCGATGCCGAACTCGGCAACGCTGACAGCTGTGATTTGATGGTGTACAACCCATATTGTTCTGAATGTGGCGATGGCTGTGCACCAAAGAATGCACGATGGACTAATTATCATATTCCTGATGCTGGAGATTGTGAAATAGAATTAGACGAGAATGGCTATTACCACGTATTAGTAAAAGACGATTGTGGTTGCATCAAAGAATGTAAGTTGCCGGTGATGGCTGACGGGTCTATCGCTATATCATACATCAGAGATTCCGTCCCAGACGACCCAGACTTCCCATGGTATTATGGGATTTACAATGATACTATTAACTTGCACTTGAGAGAAAATGCGGCAACTTTCTTTGGCAAATATGACCTGGAGGTTACGGTCAACTATGGCATTCAAGTTGTCCACTCTACAGCCTCTCCTAATACCAATTTCCGTTCGCTTCTTATCCCGGTCGCTGAAGACTCTACGATAGACGCAACGATGTTTTCTTCTATCTTACAAGGTCAGAACACCGTCTCGACTAACGCACCATATATACCGTGGGGGACAGTGTGCCTCCGAGGGTCTCTGGTGTTTTATGTGCCAAAAGGAAAAGAAGCCTACCTGCATCATGAGTTCAGACTTCGAACGAAAGACTCTATAATTCCTAGTGGAGGTTATGCCACCAATCCTCTTGATGGTCAAAAGGTACCAGATAATATTGCTGGACAAATCGATCAGATGGCATACACAGCCAGTCGCTTGAACGCGCTTCAAATAGTTGTAAAACCAGCTAGGGGAACCTCAAACACCTCTCCAGTGGTCGATCCAGAGAGAGCCCAACTAGACCCAGCGGTAGACGTCTACCCTAATGTAGGATAAATATATGGCGATATACAACTGGAAGGCAGATTTAAACTTTAACTCTGGAGCGCCAGGGCAGCTCTCACACGGAGTGACTCCATCCGCCCAGGAAGACTGGCAAGTAGCTACCGTAGGAGGCTCTATGAGCCCTGGCCAGTATACTTACTGGTACCGCGACTCGAACACCATGTGGTCTGGGGCCTTCCAGGACACGCTATCTTCGAGAGTTGCACTTAAGGTGACCCAAACTTGGACTACTAGTGTCGATAGCATGAATAATTTGACAATCGTTATACAGACAGTAGTAGACAGCATAGACAGAGATGACATCAGAGCTCCGTCAGGATATTCTGACTCTAACACTCCAGGGAGAAACATAACTCTTTATAAGAAGGATGGGACTGTCATATTCTCTACAACAGACAACCTGGTAGCAACAGCGCATAACCTATCTGGCACCATAAACGTTGGAACTGAGACCTTTACGATTGCCCCAGGAGATATCAGCGTAGTAGGAACGTCGCTCTATTTGCATAATCAAACGGTTGGTGGTCCTTCATATGACGATATTTGGCTTGGGATTCAGTTCAGAAATCCTTTGCCCGAGCCAGTACTATACACGCTAAACTATAATGCAAATGGCGGGTCTGGAGCTCCAAATGCGCAGACTGCGTATTCAACCACTGGAACCTGTGACTTCACAGTCCCGAATACTGCTCCGACATGGGGACAATACAGATTTCTTGGGTGGAGTTTTACTCAATATCCCGACTCTCGCACCCCTGCTGATGTAGAATATGTTGCTGGGGATACAGTTACGCTACTAGAGGCTAATCCAACTAGAACATTATATGCTGTTTGGGAAATGGATTACCGTCCAGGAGCGATAATTGACAATAGTATTTGGTTGAGTCATAATCGTGTAAATGGGGATTGCCATGTCTATGATGGTTCAAAATACCTAGAGATGAGAACTCTGGGTGGGCCAGAAGATTTTGGCAACACTCCTTCAATAATACATGAAAGCAAGTGGCACAATCAGAGAAAGATAGGAAAGGAGTGATATGTTTTCAGATAGTGAGCTACAAAATTTTTATAAAAATTATCGAGAAAACCTGAGCAAACAATATGAGCTCAACCAACAGCTATTAGACAGACAGAGAAACAATGCAATGACTTCTATCATGTCTAGTGCTAATAAAGCTGGGATGTTATATAGCAATTGGCCAGCAATTACTAAAATTAAGTATGATGTTGGTACTTATCAGCCAGCTAAAACTGATCTTCGCAATACTTACCAAACTGGATTAGATACGCTAAGGGGCAATATATTGAAATATCAAAACTCGATAAAAGATATTCAGGATGCGATAGCACACTTAAATTCTATGAAATAAAAAGAGCCCCTCTCACGGAGGGGCTTTTTTGGAGTCGTGCACAATTTGAAGTTGTTTGCGAAAAGCGTCGGCGGTTGGTTGTTCTACGCAATCAAACAGAGCGGCAAGGACAGTCAATCTTTTTTCTATCGGGTCGCTGTTGCTGATAGCACCATATTTTTCTAAAGTTCTAAGGCTCGCAAGGGCGTCTTTGGCATTGGCGCCACTAGGGGCTGGGACGTCGGCCATAAACTCGTGTATGCGTCGATGCAAGCTGTCTTTCGGTATCGAAACTACACAATAGTAAAAACTTCTTAGCTCAGCTAAGTAGCCGCCCTTCCAGTGTCTTTTTTGAAAACAAAGGTGCATAGGTGGTGGCGGTCGTTTTTAGACCGCGTTGCGTGTTCTCTGTTTCGAGGTGACTTATTTTTTACCATAGCTAATCCCCCACTTTCTATGTGCACAGAATATTAAGGTACTTACTATGATAATACCATCAAAAATGCTGCGCCTATTCTTTTCGCGCAGCACTTTCGTCTATTTTTTTATCCTGAAGATTTTACGCAATATGCCACCTAGTCGCTTAGTCCCTCCGTTCTTGGACTTTGCGGCTTTTTGAGATGATTTTTGTTTTTTTGCCGGCTTAGGTGTGCGAGAGGCCGACTTAGTGGAAGCAGTCTTAGAGCGATGCTCTAGAACTTTTGTGGTTTTATCAGTATGTGCTAACGGAGCTTTTTCTGAAGGCAATCCAAAAGCAGACGCCTTAAACGCATAGTTTAGGTTATGCAACACCGCTTCATTGGTTCGATAATATGTCCCGTTTGGTGTGACGCATTTTTGGGTGACTGCTATCTTAGTATTAGCGGCATAATTGCTAACGATTTTGCCGTTATCTAGATTAACCATCATAGCATTCCTAACGGTAAAGCAGTTCAATGGTTTGTCTAAACTTTTCCACTCGTATTTCATTTGTCTTTCCTTTCTTCTGCATCATAAGAAATTTTAGCAATTCCTAGGACAACACCGATAAAAGTTTCTACAGCGGCGAATGTGGATAAGATTGCGTCTATTGGCAAATTCCAGTTCCAGGCGTCATCTAAAGCAGCTAATAGCGTTGCCGTTGCTGGGAATACTATCCATGTTAACCACCGGAGCACTTCATATAATTTCTGTGGGAGTTTCATATTTAAACCTTTTTTAAGTTATTAACATTAACGGCGGCATAGACTGGTCCACCTACATAATCTGCCGTGAGAACCGCTCTATCACCGTTTATTTGATAAACATAATAAAAGTCGCGAGTTTTTGCCAATGCCACGCCATCGTAGGAGACCCATTTAATTGGCAATACCTTATCACCAACAGAAATTTTAGATGGGGCAGGAGCTGGGGCAGGTGCAGGAGCTGGGCTATCGCCAACTTTTATTAGGTTATTGACATTCACAGCAGCGTACACCACACCGTCCATTGAATCTGCGGTCAATACTGCACGATCACCGTTGAGCTGATATACAAAATAATAATCGCGTGTCTTCTTGAGCGGGGTGCCGTCATAAGCTACCCAGTTTTTCAGTGTTACCTTATCGCCTACCTTAATTCCAGGGGTCGGGGTAGGAGTAGGAGTTGGGGTAGGAGTCGGCTCTGGATAGTTGATCTTGTTAGCTTCGTCTGCGATGTATTGCATTCTTGCTTCTAGATATGGACCTGGGCATTCTGTCGGAGCAAAGTCATTATGTTTAGTGAGGTTCTTACCTACTACGAGCTTGCCTAACCCGTTGCGCTTTGCTATGTCAGCGACTAATTTGATGCAGGAATTTAGCGTTGCATCAGATACCGGCCAGTCTCCACCAAGAGAAGAGTTGGAGTTCTCGATGGTAACTGAGCATTGGTTAGATGGCCAGTTAGAGTTGGTCCATGCCACACAATTTTCGTCTACATACCAAGCGATTTCGCCGTTAACGCCGATGCCATAGTGTGAAGAACCGTTACGACCTGGTCTTTGAAAAATAGCGCCACAGTCTTTGGCTGAGGCTACACCAGCCATGTGATGGATAGTAATGGCTGTGATGTTTTTCCGAGCTTCTGGCCCAGAGTAGTTACCAGCGTATGCCGGATAAGATTCTGTTGCTAAAGGAGATACAGCCATTATGCGTCCTCCTTTTTGAACTCAGCAGGGATGTCCCCAGGACCAATTTCGTCGCTGAATATCAGCTTATCCGGGGCTATACCAATAGACATAGTTTTTCTCCTTTATGTTATATAATATATATTATACATGGAAAACAATGAAAAAACTTTTAATCACGACAAGGCAGGTGTAGCCGACAAAATTGCGCTTATTGGGGAACTGCAACACGGCCGCCGCCATTGCGTGAGGGCCGCCGCCTCCGCCTGGAGAGAAGATGATGATAGTGATTCTATCCAGTATCTCTTATGGGCTAAGAGGTTCCAGGAGATGAGAAGAGAGTATATGAAAAAGCACTTCAGCGAGCTTAAAGAAACCGATTGGTGCTTGCTCAAGGTTTGTGCAGAACTTAGAAGCCTCGCTTACGAAGTATGTGAGGGTGATGTTGAAGAACTTAAAGAAATTGATGACCTCATAGACGAGATTACCGGGAAAGCCATAAACATGGATATGTCAGATTGTGTTAGCTGTCGAGAAGATAAAGACGCTTAGATCTCAAACTCACTTTTCTTCGGGAATTGTTTTTGCAACCATCGCCAGATGTCATTATTGACGTTTACGACTGGATCATCAGTAGATAGAAACCGTGAGTTTTCATAATCGAACCCCGGCTTAATTGAGAAAATTTTGATATCATTGGAGCGCTCGCTCTGGCCAGCATAGTATAGATTTCCATAAACAGTTCTAATAGCATGACAATCTGGGAATGTGTTGAGCACGTTCAATAGCAATTTCTTATTGAATATAAATGGGGTATGGATTTCGTAAGACAATGCGACATCACCTTTAATTGCATCTCTACAGTCCCTCAACAATTTAGAATAAGCAGTAGGTCTCTGCGGTTCCAATATTTTAATGTGTTCGTCTAGCGTGCATCTATAGAGCGGTGTGATATGGTCAGTTGGTTTCATCACGAAGAAGTCGTCATGGAACATAATGAAGTCATCTGTGATTTCCTTATTCTCACAAACCATGCGATACATGTTGCGGACTTTATCCCACTTTGTTCTTCCAGTCTGAGCCACTCGAACACGTACGTCAGGCACTATATTAGCAGGGCATCCACCAAATATCCACACCCTTTTATGAGGCATATTCTTACATACGGAACGAAGAGAATAACGCAATTCCTCATTGTGCATTCCTTCTTTTACGAAATAAACTATGTCGAGGTTTTCTGTTTCCATAATTCAAGTATAACAAAAAACGTAGACAACTTTATTTTAAGACTAAGGAGGAAGCGTTAGAGCAGAGAAGAAAGTGGGATGAGGAAGATAAAAAGCCCCCTCTATATGAGGGGACTTTGACTTGACAGATTAGTCAAATTGTTTAGCAATAACTAAATCCATCGAACTCGATCACTAATCCAAAGACGGGGAAGGTAATGCCAGTACCAGTGTAAACGGTATCAATCATACCAGCATACAACTTGTCACAGTCGTAAGGACGAATGTTTAGATGGTAACCATCTTTTTCAAAGTCGTAAGCTACGCGTGGGTCGAGGATAGCAACATATTGCTTCTCACCATCAGCAGACCATAGAGGATACTGAGTGGTCATACCTGCAGCACCAGAGCCAGAACCGCCAGCGCCAACAGTTAACCATGGAGAGCGTTCAAGGACAACCACAGGCACATCGATGCCAAGGATTTCCTTTACGCGGCCAGCTAAGCGATAGCCAGGATATAGCCATTGCTCAAAGGTGTTGACTCTCTGAGTTGCGAAGTTGAGGTTGTAAACAGTCTCAACAGAGCGAATAAGCTCAGTAGCGAATTCAGAGGTGATGAACACGGTTGGGTTGATGTTAGAGAAGCTCTGCTTCAAATACCAGACAGCTTCAGGCACAACACAGCGAGCGTTCGCAGTAACAGTACCTTGATTTGCCCAGTAGTGGGTTGGATGAGTAGTGGCAAGAGCAGCATCTACAGTCGTTGCAGGAGCAGCTACAAGGCCATCAATCACCTTGTTCCAGAGGTCTACTTCACGGCCAAATTCCATAGCTCTCTTTGAGAGGGCGTATTGGCGGGTGAAGAATTCAGTGTTCCAGAAGTCTTTGTTCTTGTCACACATGCGGACACCATACGCATATTCGCAGTCAAAGCGGAAGCGTAGTTGTTCGAAGGTTGGCAACGTATTGATGCAAGGAACGGTACAGTTGAGCACAATATGGTCGTGGCAGCTGTCGTTTGGATTGGCCTCGTACTGCAATTCTTCTTTTTGGAAGAGTGAGAACGGGTTCTGATCCTTGCGGAGATTAACGATTAATTCCTGGCCATATTTGAGATTGGCTAGGAGGGTAGAAGCATCAATCATGCTTTCACCAGTGAAGAATGAACGAGCTGAGCTAAGTTCCATCTTCAGGGTTGGCTCGTCTACCAAGTCACGCTTGATGATTTCACGATAGAGTGGGAAATTCAACTCGTAATCGAAAACCGATTTAGTCGATGGCTGAGTAGGAGCTGTCACTACGGTTTGTTCGTAGTTAGTAACAATGGTAGCCATTATTTGGTTCCTTTAAAAATTAAATTTAATACTATTGCCTTTGCTAAAAGTCTCACAGGTGCTAGCTGTACAGGCCATTAGTGCTCGTCCATACGGGCTCACTCTGCCAGTTGCCTCAATAGATTAGCAGTCTACGGGGGGCTGACCGGGCTCACTCTTAAAGAGAGCTGGGCTTACTATCTTTATACCAGATAAAAAAGCAAAAACAAAAATTATATATTAAAATATTCTTTTTGTTTTCCCGTTAACTGAGCCGTACATTTTTGTTATCAGCTTTGTTTTACCGTTTACGGAGCCGTATAACTTTACAACTGTTTTTGTCTTACCATTAACAGAACCATAAAACGGTATTCTTTTAGTGGTAAAAGTAACAGAGTTGCTTGTTGAGTTCCCAGTGCTGTTTGAAAGATATGTTGACACCGTATGTTGAGTGTTGGGTGAGAACGAAAGTGTTACGCTTTTAGAACCACCAGAGGACACCGTGCCAGCTGATATCGCTGAACCGCCATCTACGCTGTAATACAAGGTCATTGTAGCCGCTGACCCTTGTGATGGTACTGTCATTTTTATTGTCGCCGACTGGATAGAAATAGCGGTCGTGGTAATAGTGGGTGCTGCTGGACGAGTGATTATTGATACTTCTGATGAGTACGAAGACCACCCCCCAGTGTTATTTGCGCGTGCGCGATAATAATATTTTGTATTTCCTGTGCGAGACGTATGATTATAGCTACTATTCCCAGTAGTGGTTTTTGTAGTTATTTGCGTAGTAGGAGACGACGCTGTTCCACCATAAAGATGCACTGTACCAGTGCTGGGGGTGTTGAAAGAAGACGTCCCATAAGTAATTTTATTGACCGTTGCACTTGTATTTGTTACTGAGATAGTTGGGGTGTTTGGAACTTTATATGTAGTTGCTGTTACGCTGCCCGAACTCGTAGCGCCAGCCGTAGTGCTAGTTCTTAGCCGTATAGTGTATGCAGTACCTGGTGTCAAATTTGATATTGTAAACTCTCCCGAAGTAGCTGACCCAGTGCTAACAGTTGCTCCAGTAGTCCAAGTAGTCCCGTCAAGGCTGTACTGAATTTTCTTGCTATAAGCATTTCCTTCGGCGGCAGTAGTATAAGAAATTTTTACTGTTGTCGTCCCGGTTACGGATGCCGACTTGGCAGACAATGCGGATGGCAATGTATAAACTGTAGTAGTACTTGTAGTCGGAGATTCCACAGAAGAAGTTCCGTTTGTCGCATACCACCATAGCCAGTATTTAGTATTAGGGACAATCGTCATTGTACCATACTCAGTGGAGTTGTTCACTGTTATTGCACTACTCAGAGTATTGCCATAAACGCGCTGATAACGCCGTATGCTAGTTTCTTTATTGCTGGTTTGCAATACTGAGAGGTTACGATACCTAGTTGTGGCATCTCCTAATCCTCCCCATCCGGTCACCGCAACAGTTCCCTTAACCCAGTTTGTGCCAGCTGAGACGCCTGATAATGAAAGGCCAGTCGGAGGGGTTCCTTGTGATGGGATTGTTATCGTTCCAGAGCACCCAAGTACACTACTATCCCCGGGATTGTTAAATCTCCAACTATATGTTCCCCCAGATGTAGAGACCGTGTACCCAGAGATGCTCGCACGTAAATTTACCCATGTAGTTCCAACCGTACCAGAATAGTTATATGCTGCGGCTTTTTCTGTGCCATTAAAAGTAAGCGTGGCTTGAGTGTCGCCCCATGTACCAGTATAGGATGATGTTCTCCTAAATTGGATAGTAAGGGTCGCAGAGGTACCCGAATAATCACACTTAAGTCTGATTCTATTATATGTACCGACAGATACTTCAGATGAATAAACTGTTGCCATATGCCTCCTATGCGTTATAAACTGCAATGAAATGTCCGGCCGCTAGAGTAGCTCCTTCTCCTGGGTCAGTCGATTGCAATGTAATATTGCTGTGGTCTATATCAAGAATTTGCCTGAAGGCTCCAGAAGATGGAGACCATCCAAAGTTGTTCCCGGCACGATACATGAACGGTCCACCGGTTTGAGAAAACCAGCGTTGATAAACATTGTTACCAATCAGCATTGTTTCCAAAAAACCATATTGCGCTGGTTGGTTTGTAAATCTATTAGTTTCGTTGTAATAAGTAAGGTAAAAGCCTGGGGTGCTACCCATCAAGGTGGCCCAAGCCGCTGCTGTATCTTCGGTTGGCACTAAATTGGCATTAGTTTCTATCCCCCTATTTACTGCGCGTGGGTAGAATTTACCAGCTGTTACAGATTCATTAGCGATTTTGCCCGTTGTGACCGCGCTATTTGCTAGCTTGTCTGTGGTGACAGCTCCATCGGCAATTTTTGCAGTGCCAACACCACCATCAGTCAAAGACATATCAATAGCTGTGCTTGCGCCAGAGCCAGTAACAGTTTTAGTAATACCACTACTAGCAGTAAGATTTGCAGACGCTAGTTTATTAGCTTTGTTATTTGCGACATCTGTGGTTAAAGTGTCCCAACCATTTACAGAGCCAGTCCCATCACTTTCTGCAAAAACTTGGCCATTGTTTGTTGACCCCTTGATAGTCCCTTCTGAAGAATTGGTGAAGGTGTTTATCGTAAGTGAGCCACCTGCTGGTGCGCTATACCACATAGCTGAATTAGTATAATAAGTCCAAATCAAGCTGTTTGTCACATCAAGAATTTGAGCTCTGTTGATCAACGTGGACAACCCAGTTTCGCTTTCCCATGCAGAGGTTAAATCTGCCTGTGTGGGGGTATTGCTAAGTCCAGTTATAGCTACAGAGCCACTCAATAGTGAATTGATGTTGTTGGTGTTGTTCACAATAGTTTCGAATGTAGAGGAATTTAAGACACCAGCTTGAGAAGATGATGCTACTGGTAGAGATACTGTCTTCGTAGAGTTAGCGCCAGACATGAGATTAATTTTGGCAGTATTGAGTTGCACTGTGCTTTGGCTGGCGACAGCGCTATTGTCAACATCGTAAACTACTGTTTTGTTAATATCAGTTGGTTGCAAAGCGGTAGTGGCTATAGCTCTTACGCCGGCAATTTCGTCGCTCAGACCATCATCTGCGTTTTGTCGGTTGAGTGTCTCCGCTGCAAGATCGTTGGCTACTGCATCTATTTTTTGCTCAATATCTTGAGCCACATCTGAGGTAAGAAGAGTAGGAATCCCGTCGGACGAATATAAATAAGCGTGGTTGTTTGCTTCATATACTAACAACACATTAAAATATTTTCCAACAGATGCTGGCACATTAGTCTCGTCTCCCATAGTAGTTGGTATCACTACTTTACGAAAAAGAACTAATGTCTCTGGATTATTAATCTCTATTACAGCCTTTGTGAAATCTTTTGCTGTATTTTTCGGTTGTTCACCACAAGCTGGACAAGTCATTAGGCCTCCCCTATTTCTTCGTATCCACCGACAAAATATATTCTTCCGGTTTTGTCGAAGTAAAAAACATCTATAATATATCTGTCATAATCTGGGGACAACGATTTTATCCTTAGGAGTTGTTCACGTAAGTTAAAGCTTTTAATATAATCCTTATGTTCTTCTTCAGTTACAACGCTATCTGGGAGGTTCACTTCCACGTCACCGGCCCAGGTTATCATTGGACGATGTTTATCATCAATGTAGAATGTCGTATTGATACTTGTAACATGCACAAAACAATTAGCAAGATTAGTGATGCCATCTACAGTGTCGACTGTAATTGACGGGATTATGGCTTTTGCTAAACAGTCTGGCTGTTTGTTGCGAATGCAAGCAGGCATTGCATATTTGTATTCGTCTAGGCAACAGTTGTTGTAATTACATTTAGGCTTCGGAGCGTAGTGCATCGGTCGCCCGCAGCACGCTCCTCTAGTTTCTTTATTATCTAAATAATTATCCATCATATTTATATTCTAAAACATTTAACTGACTAATTTAAAAAATGATATAATTAAAGAGGACATGGAGTGACACGACCCGTTCACTCCATTCTACCTAATAATTAATACGGGTCGGGGTAGAATATAAATGTCTTATAGGATTTGTAGTATTAATGGGTGTGGCTCTAAGCACTATTCTAAAGGTTATTGCAGAAAACATTATCGTAAATTTACGAAGTATGGCAGTCCATTAGTAACAAAACTGCCGCGCAGAAACCCAATATGCTTAGTGGACGGATGCCAAAAACGCCAGACTGGTCTTGGCTATTGTCCTATGCATTATAGAAGATTAAAACTCTATGGCGACCCATGCGCCCCAAACAGATATGATTTTATAAGAAGAGACCACTATGATGTCTATAAAATATGGAAGGGAATGAGAGATAGGTGTAATCGTCCCAAAAATGAAAAATATAAAGATTATGGGGGTAGGGGCATTAAGGTTTGTGATAGGTGGTCAGGTCCACACGGAGCTAAATATTTTTATGAAGATATGGGAGAAAGGCCGGGCCTTGAATATTCGATAGACAGAATAGATGTGGATGGGGACTACGAGCCATCTAATTGTAGGTGGGCTACTCCTAAACAACAAGCGAATAATAAGCGTCAAAAAAATAACACCGCAGCACTGTGAATAGGGTGAGTATTTTTCGTCTTTCATACCTCCATTATACCTATAAACCAAATCAAATTAAAAAAAGCTCCCGAAGGAGCTTTCTTTTAATCGTTTAGCCGTCTTTCAAACGCACGTTTGTGGTTCTCTGTGAGTTTAGAAGCAGGAAGATCTATGTAATCATTGTTAGTTGTCATGCCAAACCCAGCGTTCTTCGCCCATTTAAATGTCTTATAATCATAGTTGGTTATCCTATAATATTCCTCACCACTTATAGTAGTTTTGGTGATCTTGTTAAATGGCCTTTTAACTGGGTTCGCTCGCAACCTATAATACAAACGAAAACAATATTGGTAAATGTCGAAGAATATTTTGGATGGGTCTTTTTCGTTTCCTTCTTCTGTCATCATGTCTGCAATCATGTCGCAGAGTTGATCCCAGTGCCCCTCCATCTTATCTTCTATATCACTTATCTTATCAATTAGGTTAGTGACGCATCCCCACTCTAAATTTCTGGTGTGGATTTCATTTATCTCTTCCACTTTCTTCCTCCAATACCCGCTCTATCTCTTCTATGTCCTTAAGACTATTCTTTCCCTCACCGTTTTTAACTCCCGTTCTTCTGGATTTTTTACCGCCAAGTGCGCCAACAACACGTGCTAATGCAGGGTTAGCAGCAAATCCACCAGTATGCCCATTGCGTCCGCCTTTCGCGCCAATACGAGCGTAGAAATCTTTCCCATATTTAAGTTTGTTAGTTTTTGCGGCTTTCAGTCCTCCGGTTAGCACTTCATTGCCGTCCTCATCTATATATCTTTTTCCTTTTATGCCACTCATATTTCATTCACTCCTTTCTTTGTGAAATTTATTGCTTCTTCTAGAGTGTTAAACCTTTTTCTAAATGCCACTCTAGCAACATATTGATTCCTACTTTTGTCGAAAGATACTCCAGTTGGTAAATTATACTTTGTGTGCTTTCTCTCAATGTGTTTGTTCCACGTATTTAATGCTGGAGTTACGGTTCTAAGGTTTTCTTTTCTGTTGTCTAGCCTATTTCCATTTATATGGTCAGTATGAAACCCACATCCTATAGGTGTGTTATTTATCAGCATATGCATTCTGATTGATACATTTTTGCCTTTTATTCTAGTTTTCTTCACGGCATATCCAGAATCATTTTCATGCCACTTTCCATATGCAATTACTTTTTCATAATCATCAGAATCAATAATTGCATAATTCCCTGTGTTTTCTAGCAAGATACGGCAGGTTCCTGCCATAATATCTCCTTTCAGTTGTTATTTATATACTTATGTTATCAAATATTGCTGTCTGTGTCAATAGGCTTATCGTTTCCCTCCTTTATTATTTTATCTAATTCGTTGTATACTTCGCCGTCGAACCTGTTGACAGCCATGCGTGCTGTATCATTTTTGCTTCGTTCCTTCATGGCTTCTTCCCAATCTTTCTCATTTTGGTAAGGAGTAGGGTATTCGTTCTCGCCAATTAAAAGTTTCCAGTCACCCCATTCCACCATATCGGTAACTTCTGTATAGAACTTCATGTCATATTTTTTGATTAGCTTTTCCATTGGTTCTTTAAGCCCATCGTATTTTAAGTACTCAAGAAACATTGAGTATGCACGAAGATCCGCCTTTGGATTATCCTTATTATACTCGCTAATAATCTTGAACGCATGTTCCGCGCCTTGTAATAGGAACTCTGTTGGGTACAGCGGATTATTTTGCTTCCATAATGTCAACGCTCTGCCAGTGTGAATGCATGCTAAGTGACATAATGAGCAGACGCAGAATACTCTGATGAACTTTGCTGTACCTTGAGAATAACTAATCTCATACACCTCATGTCCATGTCTTTGTCGTAGATTTTCAGGCTTATATCCGCATATCTCGCACGTATCGTCTGCTGCAGCGTAACATGCTCTACGCATTTTATTCCAATTACTGGACCCGAGCAGGGTTCTCGGGTTCACCCCGTGTAATGGTTTTGGAATATTCGGCATAGCAATTAGTGGGCGGAGGTCGTCTCCTTTTGGAGGCACCCATCCGTCCACTAATTTAATATCATATTCGTCCACTAGAAGGGCAAGTTAGCTTCGGACAGGTCCACCTCTTCACCCTGTGCGATGATGTCCTCAGCAGTTTCTTTCTTTTCTTTTTGCTCATCTCCATGTGGCATCGCTACACTGCGGTCCTTGAATTCTGCACGAGCATACTCTTTGCCATTATTGTTGTTGAATTCGGTGTAGACCTCAATTTTGACTTCTGGTTTCTTGGCCAACAATTTCTTGTAGCAGGCCTCATAACCCTTGATGATATTTTCTTTGCCGTCTTTACCCTCGGCCATCTCAACAGCTTTCTTAGCTGCGTCATCAGAAGCACCAAGCATGACCATCAAGCATTTGTTGTGCCATTGTCGCCATGCGTCGTTCTTAAATGATAGCCAGTGATCGGCGGTCGGATATTGTCCGTCTTTTCCTTCTTCGAAGTGGAACTTCATGATAACGGAGCCATTCGTTCCTACCTCCTTAATTTCTACGCCATCGCATTTAACGGTGTAATCACCATCTGCGTAAAAGTTTTTGTAATCCCCACCTGCATTTGCTTGAATGTTATCCCAATCTAATGTTGGCATGTCATTTCTCCTTTGACTTTAATAATTTGTTAATATTTACTTCGTCTAGTTTTACTTCACCAGATAAGTACCAACTCCAATGATACCCACCAGCTGTAATATGTTGCGGTTTGTTATTAGCTACATCTCTAATATCTCCCCTATGTATATTGAGTTCTTTAGATGCTGCAGTTATACTTTCAAAAACTCTGTCTAATTCTTCGCATTTTACTGCCTTTCTTCTTTTATGGTAACTTTTAGGATCCAATACCATAAATTTATGGTAATTGTTCTCACTTGCCGTAACCCATTCCAGATTGTTTACCCTATTATCGGTTTTGTCACCATTGATATGATTGACCTGAGGTTTATTCTCTGGATTAGGGATAAAAGCCTGAGCTACCAGCTTATGAATCCCTATATATTTAGTGAAATTTTTGTCGTGAAGTCTTACCCGTAGATAGCCATCTTCATCTGTTGATGGTTCTTTCAAACTGGTGGGAGTATATTTATGAACTCTAGCCAAATTACCATAGTTACTTATAAGATATTTCCCCTCATAACCAACGACGTCTCTCCACTCTTCCTTCATTTTACGCTCTTCGGAGTTATAAGCTCATTGATATCTATTTCGGAGATATTCACTTCCCCTACTTTGCCTAAACGATTTTTAGCGAGGACGTTGCTGTCCCCTTCCAACACTAATGACCTTCCGCCATCAATGTTCTTCAGGTAGAATACGTTGTCTACCCACTCGACGAACACGTTCATCGTGTTTACGTCAATTTTTGGTGTGATGCGTTCGATATCCACGCCATCTGCATCCATCATGTCCTTGCGTTCTGCGTGGGCAATGAGACAGATGCCGTAGCCCTTCTTGTTAAGGGCAACTAATGTCGGCAACAATTTAGTGCGAATGTGATTTTCCAGCACTTGTTTGCCGTTGCCATAGCCACCGTTAGACCTATTAAGTGTCTCGGTGAGGTTATTTTTGTCGATACCTGCAGCCTTTTCAACGACCTTACGAACCAACCAGTCCACAGAGTCAATGACTATGGTGTCGTATTCGCGCTCGTTAACACGATACAACTCCACTAGGTCTGCATAGAAAGTATCGAGGTCTGTAATCTGTTCTGTTCGGGCGCAGTCTATATAGTTCAGACCACCTTCCAAATCAAGAAAGATTGGACGCTTAAGCTTTGAAGCTAATGTACTCTTGCCACAACCAGCAAGGCCATATATCATTAGCTTCGGAGCTGTTGGTGTTATACCTGACAGTACCTTCAAGGCTTCTCCTTTCTAAATTGTATATGTAATTTTGTTATGATTAGGGTAAATCCTCGTCCGGTGGAACGGTTTTCTACCCTACTTATAGTGTATCAAACATCCTTCTGCTTGTCAAGTTTAGCTTTCTTCCTCCTTTTTCGCATATACTCGTTCCAACGCTCTCGATTCTTTTCAATCCATTTTTTGTTGCGGGCATCGATCTCTTCCTTATTCTCTTTATAATATTGCTTACGGTGAGCTGAAAGCTGGTCCTTATGTTTAAGCCAATACTTTGCGTTATATTCACTTCTATCTTTTGCCATCTTTCTCCTTTCCATCTAATGCCTTAGTCACTTCGGGGTTAGCATGCTTATGCGTGATATCGTCTTTATACATATCTCTCCACTCTGCTTCACCCATATATTCTAGAGCGTCAGCCCGCTCTTGTTCTATCATTACATCATCTTGCCAACTCATTCTTCACCTCCTACTATTCTTACTGGTTTACACTCAACAAACATGCAGCGTATATCCCAGTTATTTAAGCTCATATAGCTAACCATTGCAACTATGACAATGCCTATTATGCCTAACATTATCAGTACATAAGGTAGCCATCCGAAATCTAATTTCTTTTTCATTCTTCACCTCCTTTTATCTCCCTAAGCATTTGCAAATCTTGGTCTAAAATGTCTTTAGCTAGAGTTATAGGGACGTATTTATGCGTGTCTTCATCGTATGTGAATAGCCCATTATATCTACTCATCCTTCCTCCTTTACTGGGACTGCTTTAGTCACCCTTCCATTTTTGTCATATTCTAGGCTATCTTCTTTACATAACACTCTGTTAAGCATACAAGATACATCCACCTTGTATGGGTCTTTGAATACTTTTCCACAAGCACCACAGACATATACTTCGCCTATCCCTGCTGATTTTAGTTCACTCATTTTTCCTCCTTTACATTTATATTATTTGAAGCACACCAGTTTCGAATGCTAAATTCGCCCTTAGCCGACAAGATCTTCTTCACGTCCTGTTCAATACCTTTTTCACATAACAAAGTGTAGAAGAACATCGTTTGTGTTTGTCCTAATCTTCTGATACGTCCCATCCCCTGCTTAAGTGTCGAGTAGGAATATGGCAACTCCACCATCACCATGTAGTTTAGCATCTGCAGGTTTAATGCTTCGCTGCCTGACTGCCATTGGCATAACACCATATCTTTTTTGCCAATGGTGTCTGCCGTTGGTATATCATGATGTTTGCCGTCTATACGCCATATCTTTCCTTCTTTGCCAAGTGCCTTTGCAATTATTTCCTCTAGTGCATCACCAGTGGCTACATAATTATAGAAGATAACCGCACCACGATCAACATCTTGCACGAAGTCTTTTATCCATTCTTGTTTATCTTCACTGAAACAAATTCTCCGAAGCTCTGCCGTAAGCGCACCTGCCGTGTCCAGAAAATCGCCATTTGCGTTATACCGTGTTTTAAGCACTGTGTAATAGGCTTTCGGTAATGAGAATGTAGTTGGTCTATTCACGCTCTTCGGAAGCTCCTGAGTGGCTTTCTGCGTGTCTGGGGCATAACTTATCCGCGCCCACATGCGTTGCAATTTATCTTCGTTACGCCACCCTACAATTTCTGGGTAGCCTTTATATGTTTGAACATTAGCGAATTCAGCCATAAAACTAGTTTTGTTTCGTACTAGGTTGCATGCCGTAAAGTACGGATAGAATTTTAACCACGTGTCGCCAGGCGTCCCCGTGAAACCAGCCCAGTTCGGGGTTTCCTTGGTAATTTTGAGGAACGCCTTGCCCATTCTTGAACTTACACCTGCGCCACAACGTTGGATTTCATCGAAAACAAAGACGAAATCTTTTATTTCCCTTTGAAAATCCTGCGTCCAGCGTGCGAGCTTGTGCCAGGATATGACAGAAAGAGAAAGAGATGATAGTGAATTTGGAAGAGAAGAGTAGAAAGAGCCCAGGTCGTTAGCATGGTCATTTGTCTTGGCTTTAGACGCCGTAGTCACGACTAATATCTTGCGTTTGCCAGTTTGCTCACATTTCTTCCCAGCCCATACCATGCTAATAGGGTTCTTCCCTAACCCCATTCCTGCGTAGACAATCTTTTTTTTGTCAAGGAGCTGTGCCACGCATTGCTTCTGATAGTCATACAGCTCGGACATTACCACCTCTTCTGCAAATCTTTAAGATAATCTCCTATAATTCCACCTGGCTCTTTAGGCATAGTCCAGCTCGTAGGCACTTGCCTACGCCCACTCCAGCAGTAATCCTCGACATTGCCATCATCTGCTTCATAATGTGTCTCGCATGTTGCACCACACAAGGCACATCGTCCGACTGGTTCATCGTCATCATACTCGATACATTGATCGGGATGGCTGCACTCTACTTGCACGTCTTTCCAAGGTTCACTACCCCACGCAAAAGCCACGTTGTCTTCGTCATCATAGATGATAACATCTATTGGCTCTGCGTCTGGGGCTTCGTTATACCTCACCTTAAGGTCATATTCTGCTAGTGCGTCTTTCATTATGCCCTCGCAATCTCTTGCAATTGGTCTTTAGTAAAAAACCTGTTGCCATGAAACTCTAGTTGCTCTTCGCTTTCTACCTGTTTAACGTTTATCTTCATTGGGTTGCTCCTTTCATAAGTTAGTTTTGCTAGTTCATAGAAGTCCATTGTGCGTAGGGCTTCGTCTAATCTTTCTCCCCTAGTCATGTGTCTCCTTGATAAACTTGATAGCCCGCTCGATTATGTCGTGATCAAACGCATGGTGAATGAGCAGGTTCATTAAATCCCCCACCACTATATCCCGCTCCTTGAGCCACGCTTCATGTGCTTTTTCCTGCTCTCGGTCTAACACATAGGGATTAACTAGCTTCCCCTCATCATAATCGACTTCATAGCCTTTAGCTATCGCTTCCTCATAGCTATTAAAACCCAGTTCTATTGCTTGGTCATCCAAAAGCATTGCAATCTCGGACATTTTTGACATATTATTCTCCTTTCATTATAGTTGTTATTAGTTTGCTTGCTTCCTCATGGCTGTCCATCTCGACCTTAATAGTCATATCGCCACGGGTGATTTCAATTTTAATCGGTGCAACAATCTTTGTATCGCTAGCAACCTGTTTCTCATTATATACTTGTGGCTCTGGTGATTGTGGGATTTGCCCAGTTTCTACCTTGTCTTGCCAGCGTCGTAGCTCTTGTTCTACTTTCTTCTTTGCTTTACGCCTACCTACTTCCTCATAGCCATAACTTGGCACACTGCCCGTTGTGTGGTATTCGGCTATCATCTTGCCACTCGGCGTCCACTCTAGTATAGTCTCGCTTACATGCCCACGTCTGATTAAGTTAGAAACCCACGAATAGCCTGCCTTAGCTTGTTCTTCTGTATAGCCTACCATTGTAGCCACATCAGCACGGCTCTTCGCTTTTGATAATGTGCCGTCATTGTCTAGCTCTTGTAGGCGTGTAAAGAGTAGCTTGCCTCTTTGCCTAACTGATAAATCTTTTTTCATTGCTTCTTTTGTCTCCTTTTTAAAAATTATTCTTGATACTTCCATATTATTCACTCCTTGCCCACTTGTCGTTATCGCCGTCTATATATTCTTCACCTATTTCTGGTGCTACCTCGTCAGGTCTAATATAGCCATACATGTCATCGTCTCCCCACTTAACGCCCATGCCTTGTCCTGCGTGGATTACCATTTTGTTCCACAATAAATTGCGTGGGTCGCCACTATATTGCCCTAAGTGTTCCAAGAAATCGTCATACACCATCTCTTCTTCTTTGGTTTCTATCGCACACCACCAGTCTCGATAGTCCTCACCGTTTTCGTCAATGCCATATTCTACTGGCTTGTCGTCCATAGTTTTACGTTCCATTTCTATAACTTTCATAGCACCCCCTTAATCCAGTCTTCTTCGCCTAAGCCCCAGTAGTCAAGCACTCGTCTCACTAGCTCGTCTTCTTCTAGGTCTGCAATAGGTGTCTTACTTAACATCTGTCCGCCGTCTTCCAGCACGATGTCCTCACCCTCTACACGATAAATGCTCGTCATTACATAGTCCGTGTAGCCGTCCTTAATGTCCTCGTCCGTCAAGTTATCACCAGTTCCCTCGACTATCGTGATAAGTTTCTCGGTGTCTTTAGTTATGATTAACATATTACTCTCCTTTCTTTAGCTCTTCCTTAATGTAATATTCCATATCCTCAGGATTAATACTGCAATACCACTCTGAGTTTCTAATTTTATCTGCCACGGCATATTTTTGTTGCTCTGTTAGCTCATATTCATTTAGCCCATCAACATAGTTTTCCACATCTTCCTTTAGATACTCGAGTTCCTGTTGCCAGTAAAGCTCGTGAAAATGTTTGTTAAGTTCATCTGCTAAAGCTTCAATGCTCCAGCTCGGGTCGTCTGCCTCGCTCTCTCCAAAGTTCTGCTTAACCCAGTTGTAAATAAGTTTTTCAAATTGTTCTTTCATTATGGTTGTCTCCTTTATAGTTGTTGTTATAATTATAGTTTATCACACTATTGTTATGTTGTCAACACTATTCTCCTTTGTTTATAGTTTCCATTAGTTTTGCTCGGCGTTCGCTTAGCCCATAAGTCAAGCGTCCTGCCGTGTTCTGTTCCACCTCAAGCTTGCACGCCTCAACAATGCTTGTATAGTCAAGCGTTGCTATTGCCTCAAGCACGACCTCTTCAGAGTGGTAGTTGTCGTCCTCTAGCACGATTAAAAGGTCTGCCACTCGCAAGTTCTTATACTTCTTATCGTAATAATGCTCGCCTGTCATGCACTTGCGTAGAGCATTTGCTCTGCGTTTTATCTCTCTCGGGTTCATAGTTTCTCCTTTATCTGTTGTCTTAATGTTTCTACACGCTCTGCCCAATAGACAAGTCCATGCATGCCTACCAGCGTGTTGTCGCTCTCTAAACAGCTCTTTACTGCCTGTTTAGCTTCTTCTAATTGCTCAAAAAGTTCGTTCATTTTTTTTATTCTCCTTTCTTTTCATAGGGCTTAGCCGTAAAGCCCATGCCATTATTCATGGATAGCACAAGTAAGCCGTCGTAGTCTTTCCACTCGTCAAGCTCTAACAAATACTCCACTTGCTCCTGTGCCGTCTCGGTGTCGTGGTCTTTTAATGCGTCAATAATCACGCTCTCAAACATGGCGTATAGGTCTTTGTAGTAGCCTATGCTTTCGTCCATATCATTTAAAATCACATTGTCCTTGTTGCCTGTGTCATTTATCATATCGTCTCCTTTATACTAGCCATGCTCTCTCACATGTCGTGTTATATTTTTTATTAACTGCTTTCTTAAATGGCTCATAGTCGGTGTTTTGCCATGAAAAGTATGGCACTCTCTGCTTTTCGGCTAGTCCATAATACTCCCATGCCTCAAGCGTGCCACTATGCTCACCATTTTCGTCAATATATTTTATGCGTGCCATTTTATACCTCAATTCCGTATATGTTTTTAATTAGTTCTTTATTGCCCTTTGCAAGTTTAAGCCTGTGTTCGTCTCTATCGTCGCCCCAGTTTCTAGTCCAGCCATAGTAGCACTCGACTTCCCACTCATCGAACCTGTCGCCACTCTTATTCCATGCACAATAGCTTAATGGCTCATCGCCCTGCATGTAGCCTGTGTCGCCGTACTCACACTCTCTCAGTTTATGCTTTTCTGCATAATCTCGTGCTTTCTCATAGTCATTAAAATATTTAGTCTCCATATTGTTCTTCTTTCTTTAATACCTTACCCACTCTATTTCTTGTTTAAATGGTGTCAAGCCTAACTCTCTGTCTTCTGCTAGCTCCTGTTCCGTCTTATCTCTGAATAACACCTCGACGCTTGCGCCTTGCTTAGCTTTGCCTCTGTCTATATAATACAAGTGCCATGGTGCTTGCTCGTTGTCCGTGTAGTCTTCTGCTTCCCATACTTGCCACCCCTCACCCCTTAGCTTTTGCCATAGTGTGTATAGGTCATGCGTCTTGTGTATGCGATTTTTAATTCTAGTATTCTCGTCCATTTTACACTCCCCATGTCAATACAATTTTAGTGTTCTTTATAGTGTCGGTGTCATAGCCACCACCTGCCACAAGTCGCAAGTCATGCTTAATATAGCTTTCGATGTCTTCTCGCCCGTAAAAGTAATCCGTGTCTATATTGTATATGTCGCAAAACTCAAGCGTCTTGTCTCTCTCGTCCTCTGGTATGTATTTTAAGTCTGGGTGGTTTTTCTTAACTTTATAGTATATCACCCCCTTAATTTTCACGTGTGCCATACTTAACTCCTTGGTATTGTTATTTCTACCCGTGTGCCATTGCTTATATAATATGTCATATGTCTATATCCGTCATACTTCTCATGGTATTTTATACGGGTTATGTCTTTACTGCCCCTGTGTTTCTCTATCATGGTTTCCGCAAGCCACTTATAGACATATAAAGCGTCTGTTGTGGTATGTGGTTCAAAGCCATCTGTTATAGTTGTCATGCTTATAATTTTATCGTTCATGTTCTACCCCTGTTTTCCCCACGTGATTTTAAACTTCACGTTTTTACCTAGTTTATTTTGTACCATTTCGGTGATTTTTTGTTTTATTTCGCTTATGGTGTAGTCCATAAACTTTATATGCCATAATAGAGGATAACTATCGTCTTTATCGTCCCATGCATTGACGGTGATGTATCCGCTATAAGCTTTATCGCTTATGTATGCCGTTATATTATGCATATGTTTTCCTTTCTCCGTGTTTTTAAGTGCCACGTGCCACTATTTAATTATTGTTATGTGCCACGGCTTGCACGTTTAGCGTGTTTGCCGTGATGTTATGCATGCCGTCCGTGGCTCGCTCTATGCCCCTATTGTGTGCCATTGCCACGTGTCCGTGGGTGGCTAACGTCGTTATGCTATGCCTAGCATAAGCGTCTAGGTGGTGTGCCTTGCGCCGTGCCATTATGCCATAGTGTGCTATGCTATGCCCCTCTGTGTATAATAGCATAAGTTTTAAAGGTTCAATGCTACGCTTTAGCCCGTGGCTAATCTAGCATGCTCTTTAATGCATATGCACAATAAAACTCTTGTATCAACTAGGGTATCAAAAACCTCTCGACTTGTCGTCTTTCGCCCCTCTAGGGGTAGTTTAGCAAGCCCTGTTATATTGTGGTTATGTATTGTTATGTATTGTTATTATTATTGTTATTATAACCTTATAGCTTAAGCCGTGGCGGTGGTATTATTAAATTATTTTTACCCTGTACCGCTTGCACGTCTTTTGTGCTTTTTTGGTTATACCTCTATTCTACACCCATTTTGTTATATTGTCAATAGTTTTTTATGACTTTTTTAGACTTTTTTAGGTTTTCGCAATGCATGGGGGAGAACCACAAGCAATATAG
>JAEEGL015785673.1_pt1 | contig 53758 bp, 40 predicted proteins | sample 9134231 | NCBI WGS metagenome assembly JAEEGL01 (sample SAMN16246548, study PRJNA631951) | gut metagenome | biome: gut microbiome; feature: rumen; material: fiber-attached | host: Bos | place: Iran: Karaj | collected 2018-10 | reverse complement strand
TCATTCAATAGAATGATATTTTTTTATTTGGGAATAATAAGAATTTTAATTACTGATTAGGAGGGGCCTTATGAAAAAAATAAATGTTACAATTTTTTGTGATGAAGTTAAAAATGAAAAATTAGATAATGGATTATTTGGAGAAGTAGAAAATTGGGATTACATAGGCATTTGTATTGTACCAACTAGCAATATACACTTACTAACAAAAGAATTAAATGATTTAAGGTGTGGAGCTAATCAAAAATATACAGAATGTTCCAATGATTGCCCATATCATTATAAAAATCAAATAAAAATTCATTATCAAGAATATGATACTACCAATAATTTTAATATTGCTAATAGATGGTGTGATGTCATATTAGATAATTATAAACCAACAAAATTTTATATGCATATATTAGGAATAAACTTAAATAAATTAGATAAAAGCTATTTTAAAACTTCAGGCGAAGAAACAAATGTTGATGATAATATATATAATAGATTTTTCAGAACTGCAATTATTTATCCACTAAAAAAATACTTTAGTGATTATGATATTATTGAAGTAGATAATGTTTATCACGACACGGGCAATATGAAACATCACAAATATTTTAAATACCAACCTTTAAAATATATTGATTTAAATGATGATAAGATCATTTGTAAATGTAGTGAAATAACTTTTTTGGAAACAAACCATACAAATTGTTTAGAAGACAACAATACAATGCTACAATTTATTGATTTATTCTTAGGAGCAAATTTTAATATGCTACATAATTCTTCTAAACAGAAAAATAAAGTTGCTATTGCTAATAAACTATTTCCAATAACTGATAGATGTATTAATAATCCAAATAATAAAAATAGTAAATATTATAATGTGTATAGCTTAAGTTTCTTTCCTAAAAAAAGATTAACTTCAAATATTTCTGAATTTGAAAAGGAAATAATAAAAAAAGACAATTTTTATACTAATAGAGAAATGAAATTGCAAATGAATGGACAATTAAGTATTTTCGATTTTTAATTATTGTATTTGCAAATGTCAAAATGTTGTGTTATATTTTATTTAGCAATTGAGAAAATCTCAATTCATAGATTTGTGCCGATTTTTCGTAAACACGTTAAATTGAGGCCCCATTATGGATCATAAAAGGAACTTGTAAAAAGTTCCTTTTTATGTTATTATGTATGTAGCAAGAAATCTTGCATAAAAAAGGGAACATTCAGTTTTGCAATGTTGAATGTCTACCCAAAATATTTTGGACGACATTTAATTCATATGCGAATTAAGTGTCATTTTTTTATAACTACTATCATAATGATAAGGAGAAATAAAATGATAGTAATGTATCTAAGAACTTTGATAACAAAGTTTCTTTTTTTCATTATTATCAAACCTCCTTTCCTGTTGGATTAGAGGTAGACTCAATTGCTAAAATTGAGTTTTTTTGTGTTTAAGAAATGCAACAGTAAATCTATTAAAGCAAGAATTAAAGAATAATAATGAAGTATCTAATTTACAAGATAATAGCTAAACTTAATGAAGATAAAAAAGATAAAGAAAAAGACGATAGCTTATCATTGTAAGCTATCGTCATTGGTCATTTTTATATTTGTTCCATCAAATTTATATATATTAGGTATCATTATGTTTTTCTCTTTAAGTAAATCTTCTTGGCTGATATCTAATGATTGTTCTATTGTTGGACTAGTATTAACCATTACATATTTACTATTTATATTATCTATAAATTTGGAAGCGTTGTCATTATTTTCAGTAAATATAGATGAACAATATTTAGAGCTATTGTAATTTATGTATGTTATTGCCTCATCAATATCCTCAACAATTATTGCGTTTCCTGCTTTAAGTTCTAAATTACTATTTATATAAATATTAACATTTAATTTTTGCATTATGATTTTTTTGATAAAATCAATGTCCTTTAATGAATCTATATAAATATCGTAGTTCTGATAACCTGATACAATAGTTTCCGTTGTACACTCACTTACATATTTATTTATAAACTCATTATCTCCTAAAATAACAGTCTTATTTATAGATTTAAAATTATCAAAAAATTCACTAGAACGCATTGTTATAGAATGTTGGAACATTTCTTTTTTTAAGTTTTCTTTTTCTAAAATTGTTTGAATTAGATTTATCAATAAACCATTAGTTCCACCCATATAACCATTATAAGCAAATATCATTGTGTTATGAGTTAATAAACCTAATAATATCATTTCTAACATAGTATATGTATTACCATCAAACATAACTAATACAACACCAAGTTTTGTATATAACTTTGAAGAAAAAAGTTGATTATCCATTAGAGAAATCTTATCTTTTGATCTTATTAAAGGCTCTACACCTTCATATTTTTTTAATATTTTATCTATTAAATTATTATCTAATTTAAATCCATTTTTGTTGTTTAAATCAATCTCATCTGTACTTTCAAATAATTTAATATTATCTCTTATTGCCTTTGCAAAATTTGAAACTAATTCTTTTTCATAATTATACTTATTATTTCTATTTGCTATTAAAGCATTATTTATAATGTTTTTTACACTATCTTGCTCCATGCGATAATCCCCTTTCTTCATCTATTTCTGTTTCCAAATTCATAGCCTTATTACACATTTCAAGTTGTTCTTGACTTAAACGACTTACATTAAATTCCTTACCTTTTACACCAATTTGCTCTATTGCCATTTTTATTTGCATTGCAACTTTATCAGTAATATCAATTTGTTGTCCTTGATTGTAGAATGAAGTATTGTATAAGATATCTCCTATTATAACTTCTTCATTGGTTGTATCATATATTATGGCAAAATTGGCATTCATTATAATTCTTGTTGTTTCAGGATTTAATTCATAGTTATAAGCAATATCAGAAACAATTTTATCTGTTTCATCTGATTGAGTTCTTCCAGAATAACTATCTCCTTTTGTTGCAAGCTCAAGTTTTTGTAGCATAAGTACATCTTGTTGCTTTGTATTACTATTATCGTGAACTACAAATTCATCGGGATATATTGCTGGAGCTTCATAATCAGATGCAATAACATCCTGCTTTCCTGCTACAATATATTGTCCTTCAAGATGATCGTGATCATATAGTTTGTGATTTCCATCAATAGGTGATGTATAAGGTAATGGCTCAACTAATTTACCTGAATCTTTAACGGCATTTCTCTTCAAAGATTCTTTAATATCATTATAACCTGTTCCCACAGTAACTTTTCCTAATTTTAACGCTTCATATTGTTCCTCAGTTATTTTTCCTTCTTCAAGTAATTTTCTAAATTCTACTTCATCCTTTTCCATTAGTTCTTGTGCTGCTTGTTGATATAATGCATATATAGTATCAGTAAACTGTTCTCTGCTTATTCCATTTCTAACTGCGCTAGTAAAGGCTTTTTCAGGAATTTCAATATTATCAAAGCATAATACATTTTGATTTCTCCAAACCCAACTTTGAGCAATAGGTCTTCCTTCTTTATCTCTTATATAGAATATTCTTCCTGTTTTATCTACTGCACTATGTGTCATACAAGATTCTGCACCATTACCTAATTCTTGACAGCAATCCGTTAATCTACCAACAACTAGTGCTATTGGGTCATCTAGTCTTATAATCTCGCAAATATAATCATCTGTTTCAAAATGTACTCTAGGTATAGTGCTAAATACTCTCTTTTTAGCATAATTATAAATTTGCTGTAAACGTTCAAAATCTTGCTGATTATACCCACGTTCCGAAACTTTTTCTGCAAGTATTATATTACCTATTTGCACATCTGTATAACTATTAGATTTTACATATGCCATTGCTAAATCCAAAGTTAAAACCAAATTGCTATTGATTGCCCTTATTTCAGGCCATTGTTTTTGCATAGAACTAATATATGATATATATTCATCAGAAGAAAGTATTGTGTCCATATTTTTTAAAATAAAATCTCTAAAATCAGGATCATACTTCATTACAAAAGCACCAAATAATTTATGTGCTTTATCTGCTGTTAATATTGTTGAAACATTAGAATCTTCCATTATATTTCTTAAAGTTTGAACTATATTCTTATTTTGTTGAGAGTTTATTTTCAGTGAGTATTTGCCATCTTTATTTTGATTATAACATTGTTGTATCAATGCTAATTGTTTATTATATTCTTCTACCATTTTTGGATCGGGATTATCTCCCAAAGATGAGATTTGTTTTTGTATAAAATCTAACATTCTTTGCATATCTTGTGCTGATAGTGATTTGGGAATATCAGAAAATAATTGCATTGTTTTATTAAATCCGTCCATATCATTATCAAATACTCCAAAGCACATACTTGCTTTTAATATTGCTGCTTTTGAATCTTCGTTAATATTGTGTCTCTCAATTCTCATTAGTTGTGACCATTTTTTACCAGAAGCAACAAATTTATCTGCTTGTTCAACAGGAAATTCTTTCATTACAACGTGATGTGGAACAAAATGAAGTTTATCATACCAATCAGATAATAGCTCAAATTTATTTTCACTTAACATTTGCATAATCGATTCTGGATTTTTCATTCCTATTCTTAACGCTTCTTGTTCACCATACTTTTCAAATAATTGTTCTAAACCACGAATACCCATGTTTTTCTTTTTAAGACTCAACAATACATTTTTTCCTTCAAGATAAGGAAGCCAATCTCTATGTTGTCTTAATAATTCAAAAGTTAATGGAGTATTAGATGTATAATTATAGAAAACTTTTTTCAACTCATCTGGTGCATTCTCATCAAGGAATAACTCTGGGTGTTCTTGACCGATTATTGATTTTGCACTTTCATTATATCTAACTCTTTTTACTGTTATTGCTTCTACTATTTGTTGTCTTATAATATTGTTTAACTCGTCTATATTATTACTCTTTATACTATCAATATTCACATGGCACATTGCTATATATGAGCCATATTTGTCAAAGAACTCAAATACTTTATTATTATCAAATCCTAATTGTTTGCATTTTCTAACAAAGTCACTAACATTCGAATCACATACAGAACCAATATCTTTTCCTTGTAAAAACTGTTTCCATTCTGGATGGCTTTGGATTATTTCCGGGCTAATCTTTCGTTGATAGAATAAATTCTGTAATTCTTCTGGAACATTTTCATCTAAAAATATATCAGGATATCTTTCTATAAATTCTCTTGGCATATTCTTATTATTAAATATTTTTCTATTCTTTATTGAGTTATATATATTTGTAATAATACGTTCATATTGTTCCTCTTTTCCAAGAGAAATATCAATACTAAAAATAGAATTATTTATACAATATCCATATTTAGATATAAAATCTAATATTTCTTCTTTTGAAAATTTTATTCCTAACGCCTCATATAAATTCATTTGTTGAGAATAAGTATAACCATTACTATCTTGCTCTTTTGAATTATAAACGTTTGCATTTTGATAATCTAAACATTTACTTAAATCTACCTTCATTAAGAATGGAATCCACTCTGGATGCTCTTGTATATCTTCTGCACCCAATAAAGTATAATTATTTGCCCAATGTTTTTTCCCATAAAACACATCTTGCAGTTCTTTTGGTGCATTCTCATCGAGGAATAACTCTGGATGTACACTTTTAAAACTTTGTGGTAGAATTCTTAAATCAAATGTTCTAACATAATTTTTACCAAGCATATCATAAATGTACTGATTCATTTGCTGTTCATAATTATCTCCACTTATTTGAGATAAGAATTTTGCCATCTTTTCTTTATCAGAATTAATGGAAGATATAATCTGTGATACAACATTTCCATATTTAGAGCATATATCTAAAAATTTTTCACTACCAACATGTTGATAGAACTCATTTAATCTCAAATCATTTTTATTTATAATTAAATTTTTATTTGCTAGTACAGGAAGTAAAAATGGATTTTTATTTAATATTTCAAAAAGTGAATCTGTATTTCCATTAAACCCCATTTCCAAGCGTTCTATAAGTTGTATCTTATCTACTTCTTTCATATCCTTTAATAATGTATCTAACATATTATAATCAAGAAACTCGCTTGGATACAATGTGCTTAATTCTCTTTGCTTTTTATTTAATAATTGTCTTGTAGAGTAATCATTTGAAGTTCTCATTTGGTGTATTATTTGGCTAAAAACACCTGCTAATTGCTGTTCATCACTAATAAGAACATCTTCTCCAATTATACTAGCATATTTTGACATTTCTTGTAGTAATGTATTACTTGAATAAGATTCACCTGTTTCTAATATCATATTGTTTCTTCTGTTGAACTCAACTATATTTTCAAAACCACATCTTTGAACAAAATCTCGTAAACTTTCTTCTTCAAAAATTTCTTCAATAGGAACATATTTAGAAAAAGCATATAATTCATCTAAGTTATAATGACTTCTTGACCAAGAATTGTCATTCAAAGCATATCGTATTGATTCAGATATTATATCTGGTAATTCTTGTTGTGATATTCGCTTAATTTGCTCTTCATTATAAGCATTGCTCGCTAAATAGCTTCCAACTATATCAGCATATTCTCTTGGGACTTGTTCAATAAATTTCCAAACATCTCCAAACACTTTATTAACTGCTATTATCTCATTAGATGAACGTGATCCAAACTCTATATCTTTTGTCTTTAAGACTTCACTATAATGTCTAATTTCGCGAATAGATAAATGGCCATTGTAATAATCTTCAGCTACTTTTTCAGGTAGTTCCCCTTCTTTTATAAAAACATTTGGGAAACTATCAATCATATCCTGTGGAAGAATATCGAATGATGGAAGTTTTCTATTATATCTATGTTTAACTTCAGCTATTATTTGTCTATATATAAATTGTTTTGCTTCTTCATAAGTTCCTGTTTTATCAAAAGGCTTATCCGATTTAAAATTAAATGTATCATTCGAATATGAATTCCATTCTCCTCCATATGTAATTGCATTTACAAATTCAGGGTTCTCATCAAAAAGTTTGATTGCATTTTCAAAACCTATTGCTTTAACTAATTCACAAGATGGACTAGAATATGCTTTTGAAAATGAATACTCATTAACACATTTTATTAAAGCAGGATATTCAATCAAATCTGAAAATGCTATTTTTTTATTGTAGAATAATTGTCTAACTTCTGCAGGTATTGATTCATCCGGGAAATATTCTGGATGTGCCTTCATATATTCAGCATCAAACGTAGTTTCATCATAATCTAATGCTTGAATGCCTCTTATATTACAGCCATCTAACTTAATGCTATTATACTGTATTCCTGCCAACAATGAAAAATCTATATTAGCGTGCGTTTTTGAAAAATCTAATTCGCCATCAGTAAATATATATAAGCCCTTCCATTCTTCAAAAGGTATATCACTTAAATCTGATGACAATAATCTATCCTGTAAAGAGTTATATGCTCTGAAAAATTTTTCTTCGTCAATTTGGTCTTGATTTTCAGAAGTATCTCTTTGTTCTGCTAATTGAATTAAACTTAACAATGAATTTTTAATTTCTCTAAATTGTTCTAAAGTTAGTTTTTGAATCATTTATAATACACCATCCTAATACTTTACGTTCCACTATTATAATATCGAACTACTATCATAGTAATTATAACATTATTATTATCTATTGTATAATTGTAAATGATGTAAACCAAAAATAATTTCAAAAGCAGTGACTCAGTGATGTTTCATAAACAAGGTTCACACTAGAACATATCTGTTTTTGTATATTTATTATTTTATAAAGGAGAGACCTAAGATCTCTCCTTTATAATATTTTTACTATAAAAATAAGTTACTATAAAATATATACCATAGATAAGAATCAAAAATACAAATGTCATAATCGATCCATTTAATATATCATTAACTCCTATACTACTCAAAATATATTTACAAAACTCTAAACCAACCAATGTATGAACAATAGCAAGTGATAAAGGTATCATAAAGAATATTAACGTTTGTTTAAATAATGCACTATTTATATCCTTTTCATCGGCACCTATCTGTCTTAATACCTTATACTTATTTTTATCGTCAATGCAATCGGATAAAGATTTTAATGCTAATATTGCTGATGAAGATATTAAAAATATAATTCCTAAATATAATCCGATAAATGTTACTATCGCTGAAAGACCAACTGAAGCATCTTTTATTTCTGTTTTAGTATCCTTCATTATTTCATAACCAGGATTATATTCTAATAGTTTTTGTTCAATTAAAGATATTACATCTTTATCTTTTGTTGAATAGTTTGCTACTAGTAGTCTAGAATCTTTATTAGATTCTTTTTTTATATCGGAATCGTTTATTACATAATATCCTAAATTAGAAGGATTAGCTCCAATTAATAATAATCCATCTACAACACTACCACTAGGTTTCAAGTCTTTACCAAAGATATTGACTATACTATTTCTTTTAACTGTTTCTTTATATAATTCAGATTCATAATTAGAAACAATTGCATATTCTCCTTCATTTAGTTCTATTTTATCCATATCATATACTTTAGCTAATTTGTTATAATCTGATAAAGGAAGTATTTCTACTGGTGTTTCAAATCTAACATATGGGAATTTTGCTTTAACTTCATCTTCATATTTACCCAATGACTTACCATAGTTAAAATTAGTATCAACGTATATATCAACCATTGTTATATCTTTGGTATTATCTATTATAAGATTATCGCTATTAATAAATTCCATTAAATCTACATTAGAATGGTTTTCATCATAGTACCCTATTATTTCAAAATCTACTGGTGCGTATTTATTAATTGAATCATTGAAATAATTCTTTACAGTTAACGCGCTTGATAATAAGCATAATGTAACAAATAACATCAAACATATTATAGACATTGATATGATAGTCGTATTAATCTTACTATCGATTTGTTTAAATACAAATGTATTTAGCTTCTTATAATACAATTTTGGAATTCTTGACAATAATCTTAAAACCATTCCCGATAGCGAATAGAAAAATAATACAGTACCTATTACTCCTAAACCAATTGGAAGCAATAATAAATCTATATTGTAGCTAGTTAGCCAAGAAACTCCTTTTGTAACCATGAAATAAGCAATACCTAAACATAAAACAGATACGATAAATAAGAATGTACATATTTTTGGATTTTTTACTTTGATATTCTCTCTTTTTCTACTTGCTTGTAAAAGATTAATTAGCTTATTTTTATTAACTATAATCGTATTAAAGATCATTACTATGAAATAGATTATTCCAAAATATATTATTGTTTTAATTATTGCAGGCTTGGATATTTTAAAAGCAAAACTTGTCATATTAGCTTCAAACATATTTGCAATAAAAATACTAGTTATTTGTGAAATAATTATACCTAGTAATAATCCTACTCCTAGTGATATTAAACCAATTATAAAAGTCTCTATTAAAAGAATTATAGAAATTTTTCTTTTGCTCATTCCTAGGGTCATATATATTCCAAATTCTTTATTTCTTTTCTTTATTAAAAATCTTGAAGCATATATTATTAAGAAACCCAATATTAAAGAAACAAATATCGAAACAGTTGCCAATAATTGTATTAATAAATCTATTATTTCTGATTGTCTTGATGATACTGTTAACATAGCTGTTTGAGAATCCATTGAATTAAATATATAGAAAATACATACTCCTAATATTAATGTAGTGAAATATATTGCATAATCTTTAAAGCTTTTCTTAATATTAGCAAATGATAGTTTATAAAGCATCGTTAATTTCACCACCTAAAAGGGTTACTACATCTATAATACTATCAAAGAATTCTTTCCTAGAATTATCACCTTTCTGAATCTCATTGAAAATTTTACCATCTTTAATAAATATAACACGAGTAGCATAACTAGCAGTAAATGCATCATGAGTAACCATTAATATAGTTGAATTAAGTTCTTTATTAAGATATTCAAAACTATTTAGTAATTGCTTAGATGACTTGGAATCAAGTGCTCCAGTTGGTTCATCAGCAAGTATTATACTCGGATTAGTAATTATTGCTCTAGCACTTGCTATTCTTTGCTTTTCTCCTCCACTCATTTGATATGGATACTTATTTATTATTTTTGTAATTCCTAGTTTATTTGCTATATCATCTATTCTTTTCTTTTGTTCGGAATAAGGAACATTTTGAATAGCTAATGATAATGATATATTTTCATAACCAGTCAAAGTATCTAATAAATTAAAATCTTGAAAAATAAAACCTAATTTATCTCTTCTAAACTTATTTAAGTTATTCCCTTTTAGCTTAGTAATATTTTCTCCATCGACATATATTTCTCCTGCAGTCACTTTATCGATCGTAGATATTAGATTTAACAATGTTGTTTTACCAGAACCACTAGCGCCCATAATTGCAACAAATTCTCCTTTATCCACTTCAAATGAGATATCATTGATTGCTTTAGTCAAACTTGATTTATTACCATAATACTTTTCTAGATGTTTTACTTTTAATATTTTGTCCATAAAATCACTCCTTACAGCAACCATTTTAGCCCATCAATAGGCATATGTCTTTCGACTAATATTACAATACATTACAATTTTGTAATATTAGAATTTATACATTTCATTCTTACCGAATTCGATACAAACTTTAGTATATTCTTTCTCCTTGCTTTCAATATAGAAATTATGACCTAACTTATCACATAATTTCTTTACAATATATAATCCCATTCCTGTAGATTTAACTTTATTTCTACCATTGGAACCAGTAAAAGATTTTTCACATACTCTTCCAATATCTTTAGAAGGTATGCCTATCCCATTATCATATATTTCAACAATAGTTTTATCCAGGCTTTCTTTACATTCTATTTTTATTACTGCATTTTTATCTTTTTTATACTTAATACTATTATTGATTATTTGATTAATAATAAATTCTAACCATTTTTTATCAGTTTCAACAGTATAATTATCAACATTGGTTTCTAAAGCAATATGGTTTTCAAGTAAATCATCTTTATTTTTTAACATTACATTATGAATTATCTCTTTTAAATTAACTTCATTAATAGCAAAGTCTTTTTCTGTGTTTTCACTTCTAACATAATATAATATTTCATCTATATTGTTATCTAGTCTTCTAAGCTGACTTAGAAAAGAAGTATCATACTTCTCTTTGTGATTATGACACTTTAATACCATACTAGAAATCGGTATTTTTGCTTCATGGATCCATATTTCAACAAATTCTTTAAATTCGATAATGTTTCTCTTGTATTCATTAATATTTTCTATCATGGATTTATTAATCTCATATAATGAATTAACTATTATTTTTTCTTCATATGTAGTTGGTTCTATAATGGTTTCAAGAATCAAATATTTCTTATTTAATCTTTCAAGACTATTAAGATATGAAGTATAGAATTTATTTTTTCTATAAAAATTAATTGTAATAATTGATATACCACAAATTAAAAAGATAATAGCAGTTAAGATAATTACCATTTTATCTAGTTTAAAAGCATTAAGCATCAATGATGTTAATGTAATTGTAAATAAATATATGATTATATTTAAAATATTATCCTTAAAATATTCTTTATATTTCATACTATTCTATAACCTATTCCTTTTCTTGTTTCTATTATGCTAGAGTAACCTAATTCTTCTAATTTTGATCGTAGTCTGCTTATATTAACAGTTAAAGCATTTTCATTAACATATTCATCATTGTTCCATAGTTCGGTCATCAACTCATCTTTAGATACTATCCTATCTTTATTTGATAATAAAAAATTAAATATGATTATTTCATTCTTGGTTAATATTATTTCTTTATTATTTCTTTTCACTATACCTTTTCCTATATCGAAGGTAATGTCTTTATAAGTAATTATCGATGTGTTCAATACTTCACATCTTTTAAGTAAAGCATTTATTTTCAATAGAATAATGGTTGGATTATATGGTTTAGTTATATAATCATCTGCTCCATATGAATATGAAATAACTTCATCTACTTCATTAGATTTACTTGTAACCATTATTATTGGAACATGTGATTTTTTTCTAATTTCTTTTAATAATAATTCGCCATTCAAAAATGGTATATTGATATCTAATAAAATTAAATCCGAATTACTTTTTATTATTTCTTCTTTAGCATGCTCAAAATCTTCTAATATTGTTGCATCATAATTAGAATTTTTTAGTAAATAGAATAGTTCTTCAGCTATTACTTTATCATCTTCTACTATTAATATTTTTTTCATAGTTATTCACCTAAATGTATTATATCATTATAAAAATTTTAATGAATAAAAAAAGGCATACCTACACTAGTATGTCTTAAATTATTTATCTTCAATAATATTGAAAGTAACCGGATCATATTTTACATTTAACATGTCATACCATCCCCATAAAGGTCTAACATTGCCAATATCATATTTATATTTAGATGGCATTTTGGCTGTATAATAATTTTTTAATCCAGATAATGCACAAACTACATCTAGATGGTCATTAGCTGTATATAATTCACTCTCTTCTTTTAGTCTAATCATATATGAAGACGTTGGATAATAAATATCATAACCATTTGTCCATAATCGTAATGAATATATATACATCTGTTCAGAATAAGATAAATTTGGATCTACTTTAACCTTTTTTATAATTTTTGAATGGCAAAAAATAAAGCCGTCTGAAATGAATAATGTTTTGTAAGGATTTTTCCTTTTTGAAAGATCTAGCTGTTCATTATAATATAAAATAGGTAAATAATAATAAAATGATTGAAATTCTTTAGCAACGTTTATATATTGGTCAAATGTTTCAACATCTATATTATCGCTTGCCTTCCAAACCCAACTTGTTAAAATAGAATTATTTCCGGTCATTTTTATATTATTCAAATGATAACTATCCCAATCCTTAATAAACCTTACGCTGGAATCAACGATTGTTACATAGCAATCACCTAGTTCATTAGTTAGTAAAGATAATGCTTTACTATAGGTTGTATTTTTATCTAAATATATAATTTTTTTAATATGTTTTTCTTTTAGATTTTCTTCTTTTTCTATATTATTACTAGTAGTTCCAACAATAAATTTAATATTATTGATGTTATAACTTTTATTTAAGCATGAGTTAATACAAGTCATATAATCACCAAATAAATCAATAATAACAACCTCTATATCATTTATACTATTTTTTTCAGAATCAATTGTTTTTTGTGTAAAATATGATACTTTTTTAGAAAGTGATTTATTATTAAATTCGCCTAATTCAGCATTTAAATAAACTATTCTATTCTTAAAATCCACTCCAGCAAATTTTTGATATTCCTCCAATGTCCTTTTATTTCCTAAGCCAAAAATCCCTAAATCGATATTTTTATCGAATAATCCTAGTAAAGAATATAGCCTATCTAGTTCATGCCCCATCGCATTATTAATTGGAGGGAATTCTTGATTTTTCCTTTCGTATTGATGATATATGTAACTCTTACCATAACTATATATATTATAGCCATATGTAAATAAACGAATACTCATTGCCAATTCATCACCATAAAAATACATATTTGGATCATGAAGTACTTCTTTATGCGTTTTACTATAAGCAAAAAAATTACCTGCGCCTATAAAAGGATTTCTTGCACCACATCTTTTATCATCCATACCAATCGGTATACAGTTGGTAGATAAGAAATAACTATTCTCTTGAAAATTAACTACATGCATTACTCCACCATCTACAGGTTCATCAAATATTTTATCATCCAGTGGAAGATTCATCATTTCTTCAGTACAAGATGGTGGATAATATGAAATTATAGCATTTTCATCGTTTAATGATAAAAGTGATTCGATCATTTTAGTATCCCAATGTTTAACAAATCTCATATGAGAATCTATTTGGTATACATAATCCTCATCTTCTATCATCTGCTGACATAGATATCTAGCATAACAAGATCCCTTTGCTTCACTTGCTTTCATAGCTTTTATTTTAGTATGCTTAATTTTTTTTATTTTTTCTAACATATCATCATCATCACTCTGATAACATATTGAAAAGAAAACTCTCTCAGGATTATCAGACTGTATTAAAGCACTATTGATGGTATTTAAGAGTTCAGGGTCTTTATAAGCTGCTATTTCAAGTAATATTTTGCTATCTCTACTATCCACGTAAATCACCTCTAATAAGTTGATTATAACATAAAAAAAGAGTTAAACTCTCTTTTTTAAAGATTTGACTTTAACTGCTTTTTGTTCATTACTATCTATTTCTATTTCATCATTAGTATCTTTTCGTTTATTGATATCCTCTTTTATCTTTTCAATACAAGTTTTTAATTCATCTTCAGTAAACATTTTTTCACTACTATCTATTACATTATCCCTTATACTAATTGCTTTTTGGACAATATGTTTTTCATTCGTATAGTAATTATTAATTCTATCAATATATTTTTTCTTATTATCTATATATTCATCTGCATATGAAACAAACTCCGTCATAAATGGATGAAGATCTTCTTTTTTAAAATAGTCATTTATCCTTTTCTTTTCTAACAATGGATTAAAACTCATAATAATCTTATTATCTGGAAGTTCTTTTCCATCCAACTCAAGTAACGTTTCACCATCTAATGTTGTAGATATTTCATTATTTTCTATTCTATTTGAAGTAAATGAATATATTCTATTTATATTCTCTTTTCCATATACTCTTACATGTTTGAAATCAACTGAAAGGCTTCCTTCAAGTTCTCCATTACTATTTGTATAATCGATTGTCATTTTTTCAAACAAATTATGTCTAGCTATATCGCATAGATTCGAAAAATTTCCATCAAGTGATGGATGACTACACATAGTTAATAATGATTTGTTATTCAATAAATACGTTGTATTTATACATAATTCTTTATAGTCTGGATTTTTAATTGATATATCATTAATATCAAATGCATCTATTTCAACTGACATGTATTTACCATTGTCGGATTTAAATACAATAGAATTATCCTTTTTTAATACTTGATAATTAACACCATCTTTAACAAATATACAATTTGCATTATTTATTTCTTTATTACTAGCTAATAATCTAACAATATCAACTACATTATTAAGATTTAAAAATTTATATTCGTCCATATATTCTCCTACTCCATTCTAAGATTTTTTCTTAATTCTTTTGAAAATAATTTTACAAGTGTTTTTAATGTTTCTTTATCATTTATTTCAGATAATTTGTTACCTGAATCTTTATCTAATAGGCAAAATTTATAATTAGTATAATCCTTAGCATCCAATAAATATAAATAGATATTATCATCCATTAATGTTTTTGCCATAACTATATATTTATTTTTATCATCTAAGGTTATCACATCTTTAATATCTATCATTATCTAATTCTTTTTTCAAGTTCAAGACTGTATTCTAATTTTTTTGCTTCAGACGATGCAACATTACTCTTTGAATTATTTCTAATGCTTTCACTAAATAATGTAGTTCCAATTACTCCTAGAATTACATCACTTACAAGGGCTATATCCTTAGGTATTATATTTAATTTATCATTGGACAAATAGGTTGAAATTCCAATTAAAATGATTGAAGCATTAGTGAATACCAATTGCCAAAAAGCTTTTCTATCAGACTTGTTTTCTTCCTCTCTATATTTCTCTATTTTCTCAATAGTATATGTCATTTGTTCTTCATTCATAATAGGACCTCCTTGTGATTAGTTATAGTAGCACAAAGATTTTTATTAGTCAAATTAGCTACTAGTTAGTAAAAGTATAAATAATATTTAATATCTTTATTGTATGTTATACTAATAATAAGAGGTGCTTATATGTATAAATATGTTTGTGTTCTATCAACAAATGATTATTTAGATGGTGTACTAGTTCTAAATGAAAATCTTAAACATTTAAAAAGCAAATATCCATTATTATGTATAATCAATGAAAATATTAGTAAAGAAACTAGAGACATTCTTAACAAATTTAATATCGAATTCAAAGAAATGAAAGCTAATATTCCAAGTTATTATGATGACTCTTTCCGTTGGAAATTTACATTTGATAAACTTAATATTTTTAGTCTAACCGAATATAAAAAAATAGTATATTTAGATATTGATTTTTTAATCTTAGAAAATATCGATAAATTATTTGATATAGAAAAATTCTCTATGGTTTCCGACCTAAATCCTAATAATTACTTTTGCAGTGCATTAATGGTTATAAAACCAAATATGGATGATTATAATAATTTAATAAATTTATTCAAAGAAAAAATAGAAAAGGAAGAAAATGGCATTGGTGATCAAGATATAATAAATGAGTATTTTGATAATATTAATGAAATCCCTATAGAGTATAATTTTATTAAAGGTATAGAACAAAGTTTGATTGATGTATATGATCCAATAAAAAATATGGTTGTTCAAAATTATGTATGTAAAGATTATTATTGGTCAGAGAATCCAATTATAATCCATTATTTTGGTAATACCAAACCTTTTATGATAGATAGAGAATTTGATGATAAATATTGCTATTTATATTTCTATTATCTTATGATGGTAAGAAAGAAAAAGTTATCATTATTATAAAAAGTATTGAGAAACAAAACTCAAAAATGGTTATTGCTTTTTCAATACTTTTTGATTGCCATAATATTTTTCAAAAATAGAATCTATTTCTACTCTTCTTGTTTTATAATCTATCAGTTTATTTATGATTTGTATTATGCTTTTAGTTTCTTCAATAGGTATATCATCTATTCCATCACCTAATTTTTTAATCATATTGCTTAATTCCTCTTCAGTTAATTCTCTAACTAAATCATAATCTATAATTTTTTTATTATTTTTCAATATTTCTATATCTTTAGGTTCTTTTACTATTACTAATTCATCATTATCATAATGACATTTATCATTTTTTATTGGTGTGTCTATATTAAATAAATCTTCAAATTCAATATAGCATGCATCATTTCTAAATAATTTCATATATTCATTACACCCTTAAATGCTTTTCTTTTTTGAGTTTTCATTTTCTAAATTATTTGCTTCATTTAAGCCAATCAATTCATATAATCGTATAGTATCTTTTTTTAAGCCATTCATTATTTTATCTCGTATTCTAATTGCTCTTTTGGCTTCTTTTCTTTCATAATTATAAAAAGATTTTACTTTTTCCATAATATTATTCGTTCTTTCTAAAGAACTTATATTATCAAATAAGTCGCTATCAATCCCATAATCATTTTCTAACAATTCTTTATATAGATGTTTTCTTTCCATATTATGATTATAATTGTTATTATTACTATTGAACTTAGGTATATCTATACCATCAATAGATATTAAATGATTACCATTGGAACTGATTTTTTTATTACCGCATTTTATACAATCATCCTCAAATTCATATAATAAAGTACTATTAGAAAAATATAATTTATTTAAATCATAAAAGATATTAGCATACACTGGATTATCTTTTTCATAATATCTAATAGCTAAGTTATAATAGACTTCATTAAGATCTATTATATCTTGATTATCTTCAAACGATGGATAATCACTATATAAATTTATCATATCACCATTATTTAAATATAGTTTTGCATCAACAATATTTAGATAGTAAGTTGATTCTACATCTTTATAATCAACTTCTCGTTTCTTTTCCTTGGTTATACTAAAAGTTAATCTCCTACCATCATTAGAAGTTACTTCTAACAACTTACTATCCTCATCATAATGTAATTTTAATTCACCCAATTCTAAATCATTATTACTAATATTAAGATATAGTCTAATCAAATCATAAAGTAGATTAACAATATAATATTTATTCATATTTAATTAACACCACCCGTTAAACGTCTAATATAGCTAATATTATTATACCAATTATTACTAAAAAAATACCTAGATATTGTTTTTTTTCTAACTTTTCTTTTAATACTATTCTTGATAAAATCAATGATAAAACGCAATAACTCCCAACTATTGGAGCACTGATTGTACTATTTCCACTCATCGCATAAACATAGAAAAATTGTCCAGCTGTTTCGAATATAGCAGCAAATAATTTTGCTTTTTCATTGAAAAACGCTATTTTTACTTTCCTAAATTTTAAATAGATAAACGTAATAATTCCGTATATTAGGAATGTATATTCATATGCTACTAAAGCAGTTTCTTCTGTAATCAATTCCATTTTGTCTAGAAATATTCCATCTAAAAATGTACCTGCTCCATCTAGGACACAATATAACAGTGGAAATAAAATTGTAAATGTTAATACTTTATTAAATTTATTGTTCTTCCTATAATTTTTTCTCTTATCCTTATTTTCATTAAGTTCTATAATAGATAAAATTATTATTCCTATAAATATTAATATGACACCTATATAAAATGGAAAATCATATTTTTCTCTAAAGAATATAAGTAATAACAAAGCAGTTATTACACCACTAGTATTTTGTATAGGACTTGATATTGATAACTCAAGGAACTTTAATCCTTTGTAGCCAATTATCATGCTTGAGATATAAAAGAAAGATACTGGTAAATATTTCACTAAATAAATAAATGATATTTGAGTATTGGATGTTAAAAGAACAATAGTCGCATGTATTCCCATTACAAGGCCAACGAATATACCAGTAATTAAATGATTATATTTACCACTATCTTTATTACCAATCTTATAAAATAAATCAGCTGTTCCCCAAAATATAAATGTCAATAACGTACATATAATCCACATAAAAATCACCAATAATAATATAAATGATAATTGCTTTATTCTCAAGAAAAAAGATTAGATTTAAATAAAATCTAATCCTATTATTTATTATCTAATTTCTTCAATACTTCTTTAGCATTATTCTTACTGAGATTAAATTCAAATATAGAGTGATCTTTATCCATAAAGAACTTGTAGTCACTTAGATAACTGTATAGATCTTTCTTATATTTTTCATCTTCTATATTATTGTATAACTTATATAATTCATTGATATTATCTGCATTACCATTCATTAAATAATATATATCTATCTTACCGGATCTTTTATATCGATTAATATTATTATGAGCAATAATATAATCGATTGAGAATAGATTAATAAATGTATATACACTTAAAGTTATAATTATATAGTGCTTTAATATTTTAATTTTAGAATTGTAAATATATATAATCGTCGGTATAAACATCAAGAATTCTGTAATTAATATGATGTATACAAATAATCTTAATATCGTATATCCATATGCCATATCGTACATATACATTCTATAGAATGATGAGCATAATATAATCAATGTTAAGAAAACCATTATCAAAGACATATGCTTAACAAAACTATCATCTTTAAACTGTTTGGTAATCAGTAATAGTCCCAAATTTATAAAACTGATAAACATAAGTTGAAAGAATCCACTTCTAGCATACTGACTATATACTATTCCAGCATCAAGTTGACGAAATAATAAACTTCTAATTTGAATAATATCGAATACTATATAAATAATATTAAGTATTATAAGTAAAGTTTTAATCGTAAATAAATCGGATTTCTTATTACTTGATATATTTTTATTTCTTTCTTTATAGCTGAATAACAAATAGTTAAAGAATGATCCTATATAAGTACATGTTATAACAAATAAAATTATTCTAAATATTAGTCTTGTAAATGAAGATACATCAAACATGAAAAATAGATTATTAAAAAGGCTTTTAAATTGCAAGTCTGCACTTATAAGAAGTGCAAGAACTATTAATACGACAGGTACTATTATAATGAGAGATAATAATCTTTTTTTGTTATTCCTACTTACTTTTATCTTTTTACTTATATCATTAAAGAGAATATTATAGAAGTTTCTAATATATTTATACCAAAAAGGCATAATATATAACTCGCATACTTCTTCCATTATCGTAGCTAAATTAAATGATTCTTTTAAAGAATACATTATCATCATCCCATATAGAAATGGCAAAATAAAGAAGTTTAATACCTTAAATATGTTATCGTATACAAAATAATTTGCTGATAATACAAATATTGGTATCATAAGCAACAATGCTTTTTTATTTTTTATTTTTCTTTGTTTTATCAACATATAGGCTGTAAAGATAGTATATGGAACTACAAATAATAAAACATTAATTCCAAAACTATTACCAAAAAACAATATAACGTAAAAAATAGATATTAATACTATAAAATAAATATAATTCATAAACGTTCCTCCCCAAAAATATTATACATCAAAAAAGATGAATTAAATATCATAATTCATCTTATTGAACTTCTGTATAATACCAAGAATTGCCTAAAAACTCATCATATATTTTAGTACCATCCTTATAATGTTCTCTATATGCTTTATAAGAACAATATGCTTGTTTTTCGGATCTCAATTTATAAGTAACTCCATTGGTAGCATTTTCATTAGACCAAATTTCAACTGTCAATTTATCATAATCGATAAATGCTGATACGTATAGTGGATAACTATAAGTATTTTTAAATTTGAAATCGGCATTAAATGTTTTGGTTGTAGATACAGCAGCATCTAGTCCACCAACTATATATTTTGGTAAATCCGGATGACTATATCTTGTAACAGTTTCTAATCCTGCTAATAATTCTGCATTATACAATGTTGTAGCTACTTGGCAAACACCATTTCCTTTAACTCCCATAAAGTATACATACCCACTCTTGTTATAAGGGCCAGCAGTATTATAATATGAGAATACATCTCCAGGCATAAGTATTTGACCATTAATACTATTTGAAGCATTTTCTAAGTTATACTTTCTAGATACATTAGGATCGAATGTTGTAGTAAATGACGAAATCTTCTTATTTATTTGTTTATATACATCATCGGTATATGAATTTGTTCCTGGAAGTTCTACTGGATCATCATACTTGAAATTTTTAAATGCTTTCTTAATAGTCTTTAAGGCTTCTTCAATATTCAAAGAATAACCAACTACTTCATCTTTATATTCCAATTCATGTTTATCATTCATTACTAATTTCCCTGCAACAGGATCTTTATGTGTACTCTTACTCAATTCAGTTAAAAATTCTAGTATGTATTTATCTTCTAATACATATTTAAAAGAATATTCTTGTTTATTATATTCATCACGAGAAACCATATTATATCTATCATAATAATCTAAGCTTTCCTCATATTTTATTATTTTCTTTTCTATTTCTTCTCTATTTGTAAAGATACCAACTTCAGAAAGAGAAAAAACCAATTCTTCACCATTAACAATTAAAGTAATTTTATTACTAAGTATTTCATTTTCTATAGTTAATAATTCACTACTTAAATTATTCATATCAATTAGTGACAAGTCATAATTATTTACATATGTTCCATATTGTAATTTATTAGCTCTTTTACTTATTTCGGCATTAACAGTAACAACTCTAATTGTAAATAAAGATATAAATAAAATGCCAATACATGTTATAATTATCCCAATTATTCTCTTCTTCATAATAAGTACTCCATCTACTTATATTATAGAGCACCATACATTAATTTAACATATTTATCAGACAGTTTTACATATCATTTTACAAAAAAATAACAACTACTTACATAGTTATTATTTATTTTTTAAATCATCAATATATTTTTTCAAATCTTTTGATTCAGGTCCTAGAATTATCTTCAAATCATTTCCAATTTCTACAATTCCTTTAGCACCTAACTTATTTATTCCTTCTTTATTTGCTAAAGAAACATCTTTTAAAGTAACCTTAAATCTTGATAAGTTTATTTCGGTCGAAACAATGTTATCTTTACCACCAAGATATTCGACCAATTTATTTAATTCTAAGTTTATATCTTTCTTACCTGTTTTAAGTACAACTAAGAGTACTATCAAAAGGATAATTGCTATTACTATATATTCCCAGTTCATCTTTAATCACCTACGATTATTATATATTCTTTTTATTAAAAAAGAAAGTCTATTATAAATAGGCTTTAGCTTTTTCTATTATATTCTGTTCGCACCCCATAAATTTAATTGCATTATCTTGACTATCAATTACTAGATAATCTTGAATATCACCAGGTAAATTATCAGTCTTACTTGCAACTATAATTGCACCACTTTTATATATATCACAGATTTCTTTTATGGTTTTATCTTCAAAATACTCTTTGTCGAAGTATACTTCAGTTAAGATATCATCACTGTCATCCTTAACTGAATAAACTGTTACTCTTATTTTTTCATCAGATGGATTAACAAGTAAAACTGAATGTCTTCCTTCTCTTTCATAATTATGACTTTCTGCATAAGCATTTCTAATTACGTCAATAAGATCTTCACTATTCTGTTTTTCATCCATTTCTATCTTACTAGTATCTTCTTTACTCTCTTTATTCACAACATTATGAGTAGTAATATAAGTTTCAATTTTAGTCTCTAGATTAACTACTTCTTGTAATACAGTAGGTCTATTTATAGCAAAATCAATATTTTCTACAGCAGTTAAAGCATTTAATAAAGTGTATAATTTATCTAAATCACTTTCATTTACAGGAACTGCACTATTCATTTCTCTTAATTTGATTTCATTTCTATACTTGTTTTCTCTAGCAAATAAGTTTTTAGCATTCTCCTCAGCTAATTTTCTTAATTCTTCATTTTCCTTCTCTAATACTAATATTCTTCTTGCTTGTTCTTCTGCAGCCTTAAGTAAACTCTTTCTTTCTTCCTGTTTAGCATATATAATCTTCGCATATTCACTAGCATCTTTAAGAATTTCTCTATTCTCTTGGATCTCTTTATCAAGAATAATTCTAGCATTCTCTTCAGCAAGTTTCTTTAATTCTTCATTTTCTTTCTCAAGAGCAATTATTCTTTTAGCTTGCTCTTCAGCTGCATGAATAATTTGTCTTCTTTCCTTTTGTTTTTCAAGAATTGTTTTGGCAAACTCTTCTGCATCTTTCTTTATTTGATCTCTTTCTTTTTGTAATTCAAGAAGCATCTTTGCTTGTTCAACTGCTCCAAGCTTCAATACATCAATTTCTTCTTCCTCTGCAGTTTTCTCAATAGGTTCATTAATTATTTTTGCAAAATCATTATTTGCTCTTTTTTTCTTTTTTCCCATATTTAGTTCCCCTTCCAATTCTTTTAACCTTTCATTATCTATTACAATTTTTAAATTATCATCTTTATTCTTTTTATTTATACAGTTATTAAACTCATCTGTATTATATAGTGATTCATGATTATATAAATCTTTAAACACATTATATATATCCATATCACTATCTATAATATTCTTATTCTTTTCATATATCTCTTTTATTATATCATTATCTTTTTTCTTCTTTATATGTGCAAAATAATTATTTAATATCTGACATAATACATAACTATCTACCGGTGTAGTTTCATCATTATTATTTCTTTGATTCGATATACTTTTTTCTAAATAATCAATCATGTCAATATCATTTTTATTTACATTTCTAAGCAACAATCTTCTATTATCTTTTTCTATTACGATATTACCACTATCGTTAGAAAGTAATTTTCTTACATTCATATTATCCAAACTTAAAAATGTAACTATTATTCTTGGAAATATATTTGTATCAAAGTCATAATCAAAATCGAAAGTATAATTATTATCATTCAATTTAATTAAGGCATCTACTTCTCTAGTAATAATCATATCTATTTCTTTTGATTCAAATAGTTTAGATATTAAATCTTCAAATTCAAGATTATTTATCACCTTTATCAACCCAATCTTTCCTATTCTAGTAATTATTATAACATATTTTTGTCTATCTATACCACTATTATTCTATTTTTGATAAGACAATCACTAATAGTACAAACATGAGTACTAATAAACCTATGAATACTAACGTTAAATACATATTTGTTGAATTTGTTTTTCCAACATTACTTAATTTTTTATTCTCTTCTTCTTCAATTTTAGCATCAGGTACTTTGGCATCACTCAAATCATGGCCACAGTTAATGCATATCTTCATCCAATCTTCATTACTTGCTCCACAAAAACTGCATTCTTTCATATTTGCCTCCTTTAATATGGAATTTATTTGTATCCATATAGATATCTCATCCTAAAATCTCTTAAGCCTTTATCCATTAATTTAGTTGATGAAAATATCAATATTATGACACCAATAATAAATACGATTCCACATAATGTGGAAAGTGTAGAATTAACACACTCCTTTAATACTTTATTATTGTTCGAAATAAATTCCAACTGCTCTATTATATCATAAATACCACTGTTAACTATGTAATATGTCACGATAGTTGATAGAGATATTATCAATCCATCAATAGTAATACCATTATACTTTTCTACCAAACTCAGTATTATTAACCCAGCTAGTGCAAACACGATAAATAATATATAAAAATATGACATTTCCTTCATCGTATAGAAATATTCTAAACTACTGCTACTATTAACATCATCACTTATTTTACCTGCTACTTTAGATATTTCTACCGAAATATTACTGTATATATCTATCCTATTTTTTCTTTCATATTTATTAATAGCATTTCTTAATAAGATTTCAATATCTTCCTTTTCTAGAATTTTTTTATTAACATACATTCTATCTACTGCTTTATCCACAATATTGTTAATATCTTTTTTTGTAATATTATTCAAAACTGTTTTTGGGATTCTATTATTAGTTAAAACTAAATTAATATCTTTATTATCTCTTACCAATTCAAGTATATTTTCATTCTTTAATACTTTCTTCACATTTTCTCTTGTAAGGAATCTATTAGTAAATAATAGTACCATTCCAAAAACTAAAAACATTGAACTCATTATAATAATAATTTTATCTGTATTTGGTTTATCTAATTTCATGAGATTTCTCTTGTTCTATAGTGTCGTTTTTATCTATTATTTCGTCTATTGTATTCAAATACTCTTTGTCGGTATTTCTTATTTGTAGTACATTACTATTTTTTCCAATTGCAATAAAACTACATTTATTATTCTCTGAATCCATAGTTCTAGTTTTAAATACACCATCAAGTTTTACATAATGTTCAACCACATTGTTTAACATTTTATCGTTGAAGAAATTGGCATCTATTTTTTTATCAAGTTCTAAGGTGATATTATCATTTTTTTCAGTCTGTAATTTAACTTCTACATAACCATCATCAAGATATTCGATTAATAGGTTTACGGTATTATCCAAATCGGACATCTTATCAAGTTTTGAAAACTCATCCTTTATTTCTTTTAAGTCCAATGGTTCTTCAGTTACATTCAAACTCTTTGCAATAGATACTTTTTTGAAACATTTTAAGCCTTCCGTTACAAATTCTATGTGATCTTGATCTCTAAATAGTCTTTCAAAAATCTCGTCAGAAGTACTTACATTGGCTTTATTAAATTCACTATAAATCGTATCTAAATCTAGCTTTTCTCCATTGAAATTATCGATAACTATATTGAATAATTTTCGACAATCATTTCCAAAAGCATATGTTTCTCCAAGTATCTCAGCATCATTTACCGACCTAATTCCAGCAGCACTATTCCAATAATTAGCAAATTCTACAGCTAATAATTCGTCTTTATCATTAAATACTACTTCTGTCTTATATTGTCTATTTATAGCTTTTAATTCGCCATCAACATTCTGTATATTATATTTTGACACTAATTCATGAAGATAATCAAATTCACTTATTTCCGATTGTTCTTCTTTTGAAGACTTAGTTGATTCATTTTTAGCAGTTTCTTTTTTCATTTCCTCAGTCAATAACTTACGATAATATATATGTAACTTATCGAAGCCTTCCTCTGTTAATGTACCTGCCTCCACTTCTCTATGAGCATCCTCTAATGTTTTTACATCTTCACTTAGAGATTCTAATTTCTTTATTTCTTCAGCACCTGCTTCTGATAATAATCCTTTAGATCTTAATATTTCTTTTCTAAAATACGAAAGTAGATATTTATAATCACTTAATAGTTTATTTTTCTCTTCTTTCTTTTCTATAGGCTTAGTTGGTTCATTATTATCAACTATTTTAACTTCTTCATTCACAACTTTATTATCATTTTTAGGTTCTTCTTTAGGTTCATCAACAATCACTACTTCATCTTTAACCTTACTGTTCTTTAATAAATCAGTATCTATTAATAACTCATTACCCCCACCTGTAACCATAAGAGTTTTCTTACCATTTTCAGTGGTTTCCTTGACACTATCGCCATTTTCGAATTCCTTTAAAATCGAAGGTAATATATCACTTGTAAATGTCTCATTTGCAGAAAATTTAAATAGATTATTATCTCTAGAAACACCATTAGATAATCTAACATTTACTAGATAATATCCTATTTCTTCGCTTATAACAATTTCGAATTTTTCACTATCTAATTTTCCACCCTTATATAATTTTAAAGCATCCATTAATGTTTTAGCATCATCAAGCTTATATTCTTGTTTAATTTCTTTAAATGGAGATTTTTCAATTACTTTATTGGCTTTATTTGTTCTTGCTCTAGTTGTTTTTACTAAATAATTCATATAATGATCTATTAGCTCAACATTCTTTTTATCATTATTATTTTCAAATTCTAGTTTCAATTCAGCTAATAGTTTATATTTAGATTTATATTTTGAAGTAACTACTGTTTCTAGTTCTTCTTTACTATATTCTTCAAGTTTAATCTTTTGAGGAAAAATATATTTATTATTAAAGTATCCTTTTTCTACTAACTTTTCTCCTAGACTACATAAGGACATATATGGTTCTTCGTCTAAATAGTTTTCATATTTGCTTTCATTTCTCAAATATTCTCTTATTTCATCAATCAATAAAGAATTATTATTTCTTATATCGTTAATTATTACATTATAGGCCTCTTTAGTAATACCTTCATTAACATCATTTGTAAAAGTAAATATTTGTTCATCGGTTAAAGTTCTTCCCTTGTTAATCCTATATGCTTCTTTAATTATGCGTATTATTTCATCTCTTAATTCGTCACTTAATTTATCAGATTCTGGTTTATCTTTGTATTTTACTCTTAAATACTTAAGAACTTTTTCACATGCAGCTTCTTCCTTAGAAAAAACTTCTTCATTTTTTTCTAATTGCTTATTTTCGATACCATTTTTAATTATTTCATGTACTTCTTTACTACGTGTTTGAATTAATAATTCATTTTCTTTCTCTGATACGATTAACTCTTTTGTTGGATATTCTTCAAACCTAGGGTCGTTAGTAACCCAACTAGAAACCTTATCATCTTTTAAGAAGTAGCTTATTAATAATGGTAATATTTCAGTATCAAATTTATTTCCATCTTCAAATGAATATTCAAAATAATCTCTTGAGTATCCTCCGGATATTCCGATTCTAATTTTTCTAGAATTATTATCAATAGGTGAAATAACAATCTCTGCTTTTTCTCCATCAATTTCTGCATATTTGCACAAATCAATTAAATTATATAAATACTCTAATGATATTTCTTCCATATTCATATCTCCTTTTATCTTATGTTTGCTCGAGTCTTATTAAATTGTTCATCTAATAAGTTTTTATATTCATTATATATATCACCATGCTGTTCATTATATTCCTTAATTGTTAACTCCCCATTAGCTTTTTTTCTAACTACATTTTCTATTTCATTAATCATTATATTGTCACCTTTAGTTAGAGTTCTAAGTTCAGCTAATTCCTCATCAGTAATTTCATTTTGATTTCTCTTATAATCTAATTTAAAGTATTTATCAAGTTCAATAAATTCTTTAGGGATTCCATATAATGAATAACTTTGATTAGTATCCTTATTTTTTAAAAGTGTAATTTCTTCTTTCAAATAATCTATTTTAGCCTTAAGAAGTTCAATTTCTTCTTTCAATCTTCTATTACTGTTCATTAAAAGTTTTGTATTCACATCATCATCATTATGTTTTTGCTTCTTAGCAATCTCATTATATAAATCATTATTTATAGAATTATTTGTTCCAGTTAAATCCTTTTTCTTTTCTAGTAAAGAAGTTTCTTCCTTCTTTGGTTCTATTACTTCGGTTGGTAATTTAATATTTTTTCCTTCATTAGAAACATCTATTTTAATAGGCTCATTTACCTCTATTTTACTTTTTTCAGTTTCAGAAACCTCCTTAGTTGGAGACTCTCCTTCTTTATTTTGTAAAGTTTCACTAGGTACTTCAATCTCTTGTTTTGCTATAGGTTCCTCTATAATTTTTTCAGGTACCTTATTATCAGTAGTAGCAGTTTCTTGAGCATTCTTTATTGGTTCTACTTTAACTGGTTTTGGTTCACTTTCTATTTTCTTTAAATATTCATCTATAGCCGAATCATCCTTGAAATAATCATCAGGATTCAATTCCAATTCTTTAATTTCATCTTCGATTACTTTTTTATATTTATTTCTTAGTGCTGTTAATATTTTGGTTGGTATTTCTTTATTTTTAATTCTTTTATGAGCTTCCTCAAGTGTTCGAATTTTTTGAACACTATTTCTAAGCGATTCTATTTTCTCTAGTTCTTTATCATCTAAAGGGGTAGTACATCTTTTTACTTCAAGATCGAAGTATTCAAGTAATTTTTTGGAACTATCAGATAATTCTTTTTTTTCTAGTTTAGGAGGCTCCACTATAGGTTCCTTGACTGGTTCTACTGGTTGAACATTATTTTCTTCTTTAGGTTGTTCATTTTCTTCTTTAACTGGAGTATCAACTGGTTTTATTGGTTCTGATGTATGTACTTGTGCAGTTGTTTCCATAGTAGTCAATTGTATCGGTTGATCACTTCTAATACCTACTCTTATTTCATTGTCTTCTTTCTTAGCAGCATTTAAATAACTTCTTACTTTTTCCTCTAATTCATTTTTCAATTTTGCATATAATTCGTTGTAAGTTTCAACTTTTTCTTCATTATTTTTAACTTTTTGATAAACATCTTCTAATTGTTTAGCTCTATCATCTAAAGCAACTAATCTTTTTATTTCTTCTTCTTCATTTGGAGGTAATGCAGCACTTGCTCTTTTAGCATTAAGCTTCAAATAATTAAAGAAATTTTGATCTTCATCAGTTAGTTTTATTTCTTCACTGCTATTGTTCATGCTAATCCTCCAATTCTAATAATTATTTTATCAAATTTTATTCATTTTTTGAATATTCTTTTAGATATTTTATGATTTTTTCATATAAAAAATAGCTAGTTTTACTAGCTATTTATTAACAGTTATTTTTTTCTTTCCACCCATATATGGTTGTAATGCTTTTGGTATCTTTACATTACCATCTTTATCCACATTATTTTCTAAGAAAGCAATTAAAGCTCTAGGAGAAGCAAGCACAGTATTATTTAATGTATGTACCAAGTAATTCTCTTTTTCTCCTTTTGCTCTTATTCCAAGTCTCCTTGACTGAGCATCACTTAAATTTGAACAAGAACCAACTTCAAAATACTTTTGCTGTCTTGGACTCCATGCTTCAATATCACATGATTTTACTTTAAGATCAGCTAAATCTCCAGAGCAGCATTCAAGAGTTCTTACTGGTATATCCAAACTTCTAAAGAAGTCTACAGTGAATTTCCACATCTTGTTATACCAATCCATTGAATCCTCAGGTTTACATAGAACTATCATTTCTTCTTTTTCGAATTGATGAACACGATATACTCCACGTTCTTCTATTCCATGAGCACCAACTTCTTTTCTAAAGCATGGTGAATAACTTGTCATACATATAGGTAGTTCTGATTCCTTAACTATTTGTCCTTTAAATCTACCTATCATAGAATGTTCACTTGTACCTATTAAGTAAAGATCTTCTCCCTCAATCTTATACATCATAGCTTCCATTTCATCAAATGACATAACTCCAGTAACAACATCACTTCTAATCATAAAAGGTGGTATTGCATAAACAAATCCTTGGTCTATCATAAAATCTCTAGCATAAGTAAGCATAGCTGAATGAAGTCTAGCTACATCACCTATTAAATAATAGAAACCATTACCGGTAGTTCTACCAGCACTATCTTTATCAATTCCTGCAAGTTTAGCCATAATATCAGCATGATATGGTACTTCAAAGTCAGGAACAACTGGCTCTCCAAATCTTTCTACTTCTACGTTTTCAGAATCATCTTTTCCAATAGGAACTGAATCATCAATAATGTTTGGAATAACCATCATTCTCTTCTTTAGTTCAGCACTTTTTTCTTCTTCTTCTTTTTCAATTTCAGTTACTCTATCATTTATTTCTCTAACACGTTCTTTTTTCTTTTCTGCTTCATCTTTTTTCTTTTCACGCATCAAAGCACCAATTTCATTACTTACAGTATTTCTTTCGCTTCTAAGATTATCTCCTTCTAATTTTAATTCACGAAGATCCTTATCAAGCTCGATTACTTCATCTACAAGTGGTAACTTCTTGTCTTGAAACTTCTTCTTAATATTTTCTTTTACCTTTTCAGGATTTTCTCTTACATATTTAATATCTAACATATACACCCTCCCAAATATTGATTAAGAAAAAAAGACTCTATTGTAGGAGTGAACATTCACGGTACCATCCTAGCAAGAGTCTTGATTACTTTTAACGAACAAAGTCCGGACGCTATTAACGCCTCTCATAAGTAGATTCAAACAACTATTATAATTAACTTTCACCATATGTTAACTCTCTACATATAATAGGTTATTTTACTATTCTTAATCAACGATTTATAGATTAATTCTATCACTTTAAAATATTTAATTCAATACTATTTTTTCAATTCATCCAATGGTTTAAAATTAGAAATAATATTACCACAATATTTGCATCTAACTTTATTATAGGCATCCAAATCATTTAATGCACCACATTTAGGACAACTAACTGTAATAAAATCTTTTTCTTTTTTATGTTTTTCAACAGAGTAATAGATTAATTTATCATCAACTTCATTATATTTAACACCATTTATTATATTATTCTCAATTAAATATTTTAATTCTTCTATTACATTTTTTCTTTTTTCTTCTAGACTTATTTGAGTACCAGGCACTAAAGATACTATTTCTTCTAAACTAGAATGCTTTCCATATATGTACGCTTTATATTTTTCAACAAGAGCTAAATCTTTTTCACTACATTTTATAATTTTCAAATTATCTTTGTCTACATAACAATTATCTATCTTTCTTTTATTTTTAAGATAATTTATCTTAAGTATACATTCTTCTATAGTACACCCAGATTCATTAGCAATAAAATTTATATCGTCACATTTATCATTAACTATTAAGTTCATAATTTTATTTATTTTTTCTTCAAACTTAGGATCAGCAAGCTCCATCATCCCATAGAAATCGGCATATCTCTTATAAGACCATTCATTTATATTCCCCTTTTTGTTATTGTTATTGTTATTATTGTTATTATTATTATTGTTATTTTTATATCTATTCCTTCTAATCAAAAAGGGTGCAATAAAGAGTATTGAAAGCAATACACCTACTATTATGTTTATTATAAATATCATATTTAGGCTATTATCACTATAAACCATACTTCATACCTCTATGAAAAAGAATCCAATATATTTTTCATTTCTTCTTCATCTTCCTTTGTTATTTCTTTTCTATCTTTGTTTTTGAACCATTCTGGTAATTCTTCTTTTGAAACTGTACTAGTACTAGAAGGTGTTTTAATCTTTCTATCCGTATTATTCTTCATCATTTTCTTATGCTCTTTCTCTGCTACCCTCATTGCATCTTCTACTGTTTCTATATTCATTCTACACCATTGAGAAGCAATTGTCTCTACATAACTTCTTGTAAATTTATTATTGTTTACTTTTAAGACATATGATATTAAGACATTGACTACTCCTGGTTTCATCTTTAATTTAGTCATCAAGTCTTCGATTATTTGAAGTTCTCTCATAGTAGGTTCACCATTTTTATATTTGCTTCTAAAATAATCGTTAGGTGTTACATTTTCAAATGTATAAACCTGTTTTGCCCAACTAGACGTATCACCTTGAGGAGTTTTTAAGTATTCAGGCTGTAATGAATATATAAGTGTAGGAAGTTTACCAGCATTTTCAAATTCATAGAACTCTCTAGCACTTTTCTTTAATTCTTCCTTATCTATCATTCCTTTTTCATTTATACTATTACGAACTAATCCTTGCATATTAAGGTCATCGATATTATAAGTAAACGATAGTGAATTTATAAGATTTTTAGTTTCATCATTAAAACATTTAGGATTAACTAAATTCTTGGGAATAGATGCGATAAGTAAGTCAAAGTCCACTCTATTTTCCATATTTATAGTTCCAATATTTTTCTTAACAATATTATCATTCTCATTATAAATATTTCCACTTACAGAAGTAAAAATAGTGTTGAAACTAGCCGTAATATCGTTATAATCTTTAAGATTTAGTCTAGGTACTTTGTAATAATTAACTATCTTATCATATTCTTTTTTCCCCAAGTTATTATAGAGTACAACACTTAATATTGGATGATTTAGAAAATCGTTAGGCGCTAGTGGTGAATATATTACATAGACATAATTATTAACATTTGCTTCTTTGACATAGGTCTTTAATAGGCCTACTGCTTCTAATTTTTCCCTAGCAATAACTAAATCTTGTATTTTAAGCTGCATAGTACTTATCAAATGATGATGAGTTAATTCATCGCTCATTATTTCACTTTTCTTAAGATCATCTATTAAAGTAAGATACAAACTAACAGCTGTATGACCAATAATAGGCTGATAAAGCATAGTAATATCTTTCTTATCTTCCTCTTTAATAACAGTCTTATTAACAACTATATAAGTATCTGCAGGTAATAACTTTCCATTCATCAAAAATACCTCCTGATTAATTATTATTATAAATATAATTAAATAAGTATTCAATATAGAACAAAAAAAGGTTTGATGGATTTATATCCTCAAACCATTAAATTATAAATCATATTGGCCTTTCTCTGCATTTGAAATAGTCTCATCAGATACTCCATAGCTAACTTCATGACCTAAGCTCCACTTACCGGAAAGAAGCTCTGCATTAATATCTCTATCGGTAAGGCCTGGTGCCCCTATACCAGGATTCCTTTGGTGGAATTTTATCTTTTTGCCTTCACTATTATATAAATAATATTTACCATTTTCTAGCCTTAAATAAGCTGGATTAGATTTACTTGCTCGAATAGAGAAAACTTCTATACTATTACCATCGCCAGGATAGTCAAATTTAATTTGAAGATTTTCTGTTAACTTAATAGACTGTCCACCACCAGCTTGTGTTTCAATATCCTTAACGCTATATACGTATTGGTATACCTTTCCGGAATGTGTGGTTTCTCTTAATGCTTTATCATTTGCATCATATTCAGTTGTACTAATTACTTTATCACCGATTTTATCATATTTGGAAACTGTTTTACCCGTCTGTTTTCCATCAGTGCCATATTTGTATTCAGTTTCATGTGTTTTTGTTCCACTTGAATTATACGATGTTTCTTTTTGACTTTGTTTATTACCATTTGCATCATAAGTAATTGTACCTTCTTTTGTTTTATTACCGTTAGCATCATATTTAGTAAAGCCTGTCCAAATACCATTCTGATAAGTATCTTCTCTTCTACTTTCAACATTTCCACTAGAGTCATATGTTGTTGTTGTACCATGCGTTTGTTTACCATCACCATCATATACTGATTCATTGGTTAAACGATTGTTTTCATCATATTTATATTTCGTACTTCCTGTTGATTTTCCTGATTTATCATATTGTTTTTCTTCAATTTTATTACCATTTGAATCAAATGAAGTTGTCTTTGATTTATTACCATTAGCATCGTATTCATAGTCTACACTACCAGTTTTATTACCATTTTCATCATATACGGTAGCTTTATCTGGTTTATCACCATGAGATCCATATTCTAGTTCAGTATGACCTTTCTTCTTACCACTTTCATCATAATCTGTTACAGTGGATTTGGTTCTATTTCCGTTGTTATCATACTCATTAGTAACAGTTTGTTTTTTGTTACCATTTTCATCATATTTCGTACTTTCAGTTACTTTTCCATCTTTATCCTTTACTGTTTCTTTTGTTTTATTTCCACTTCCGTCGTATTCATAACTTGTTGATTGCTTCTTTTGGCCATTTTCGTCATATTCCGTGCTTTCAGTTACTTTTCCATCTTTATCCTTTACTGTTTCTTTTGTTTTATTTCCATTTCCGTCGTATTCATAACTTGTTGATTGCTTCTTTTGGCCATTTCCGTCATATTCCGTACTTTCAGTTACTTTTCCATCTTTATCCTTTACGGTTTCTTTTGTTTTATTTCCGCTTCCGTCGTATTCATAACTTGTTGATTGCTTCTTTTGGCCATTTCCGTCATATTCCGTACTTTCAGTTACTTTTCCATCTTTATCCTTTACTGTTTCTTTTGTTTTATTTCCACTTCCGTCGTATTCATAACTTGTTGATTGCTTCTTTTGGCCATTTTCATCATATTGCGTAGTTTCAGTTACTTTTCCAGAATCATTATATTTTCTTTCTTCGGTCTTTTTACCATTTTCATATAATGTTTCACTAGTCTTTTTACCATTACTATCATGTGTTGTTTCTTGAGTTTTATTACCATCCTTGTCATATGTTGTTTCAGTATGGCCATTTTCACTATATTGATATTTCTTAGATCCTGTCTTATTTCCAGTAGAATCATAAGTTACTTCTTCAGTTTTGTTACCTTTATCGTCATATACATATGTTGTATGGCCTACTTCTTTACCATCTTTATCATATTCAACAGTCTTTACTACTTGGTTTTTATCATTATATTCGTACTTTCTCTTTCCTATGACATTTCCATCTTCATCTTTTATTATATCTTCAGTAATTTTACCATCTTTATCTTTTACATGTTCTACGATTTCTTCTTTTTCTTCACCTTCAGGTGATTGCTTAGTAACATCTTTAACCGTTCCATCTTCATTATATTCAGTCTTAACGGATTCTACTACTTTTCCTTCTCCATCGTATTTTATTTCGGTATGAGCTTTCTTTACACCATTATCATAATATTCATCCGTTACTTTACTTATTTCTTTTCCTCCTGCACCATATTTAATTTCTCCAGTTTGTACTAATTTTCCATCCTTATCATATATTGCATAGGTTCTTCCTATCAAGTTACCATCTTCATCATATGTTTCTGTTCCATTTACAACATATCCCTTATCTTTAAATAATGGATCGATTTCTGAAGCATCTGGATTCCATGCCTTAGTTATATTAAACTTCATTGCTAATGCCTTTGTAGATGCTTCTGAACCTATTGGACTTAATAATCCTTTTAATTGCTCTACTAAGCTGTAGCATGTTTCTTTTAATGCCTCAACTTCTTCTATCATTCTTTCAATTTCTTCTTTTAAGCTTTCTAGAGCTGCTTTCCATTTAGCATATTCTGGATTTGGACTTGTTGTTCCATCTGAATTCGTAATTGTCTCATCTGGCTTTCTAGCTTCTAATGCATTATAATTTCTTATTTGAGCATTCGTATCTTCTACATGGTTCAGATAGCTCTCTAAGCACGATATCAAATTCTCTAATGCGCTAGCTATAGCAGTTAACAATGACCCAGCTGGTTCCTTACATTTATTTATTAAATCTGTGAACTTGGATGAAGAATTCTTTATCTCAGTACTTACACTATCACTCCATGTGTCTGCACTAGTCAAGGTATCGATGCTGTTCTTTATTTTTGATTCTAATGTAGTTAATGCTGCTTCATTAGTTTCTTTTAAGGATAACAATGTACTTGGATTTGTACTTTTTAATAAATCATAAAGTCTTTTTAACTCTTGATCTACCTCTATCTCTTTCATCGCCATTTTTTATCTCTCCCTTCATTGGATTCTTTCATCCATAAGCTTTTCTATATATTTATCGCATTTATTTAAAAAGTCTGCAACAAAGTCACTAGTAATGTTATACTCTTTTTCTCTTGGAGTATTTATATCTATTACTGTAACATAATCAACTTTATTAATAGTATCAGTTAAATGTCTTTCCCATACATTTACTCTTACAGAATCAATCAGTTCATTTTTATACCATGCTAAATTAAATTCTTCTTTGAGTAAATCCGGTTGAACAAATAATTTTTTAACAAATTTTTCTTTTTCTTTCTTGGTATGTACATGAGTTGTTATATATCCAAATCTTGTAAATTCGATATTATTATCATCAAATAATTCCATAATATCTTTTATTATTTTTAGACAAGTTTCACTATCTTGTTCCTTGAAAATGAAAGATGCATCATTTCTATTCATTGTGAAATTCATAATACCTTTATTAAATATTATTAAAGGATTATTTTCATTTTTTGAATCATATGGAATAGTTATTGGACTACCTAATAATGAATGCCTTTCATTAATCTTAGCTGCTATCTGTAATTCATTAAAGATTGAATTCTCCTTAAGGAATAATACTATTTGTTTTTCATTGTCCATAAGATTGTCTCCTTTTATGTTGTTATTTAAGTAGCACTAACCTTAGCATTTTCTTCCATTTTACTAGTTATGTCATCATCTAATTTTTGATAAGCTTCCTTAGCTCTTTGTAATTCAGCTATAAACTCATCTAATTTCTCTATAATACTAGGGAAACTGGTACTATATTCATTTAAAAATGCATATATTTCATCTCCTGAATTACCGTTCCAAAGCTCAGGCATTTTTGAAATATCACCTTTTATTTTTTCAAGTGCAGTATTCATCTCATCTCTTTGTGCCTTAAGTGTTTCTATTTTTGATTCTACTGCAGGTAAATCCATATATATATTATCGTTATTCATAATTTACCACCTACTGTTCCTTTTTAGTATCATCCATTTGATCAAATACACTTCTCATTCTTTGAAGGCTAGATTCCTCTGTTCCTTCATAAGTTCTTGATTTTCTTTTAAAATATCTAGACCATTCATATATATAGTCAACATCTGTTTTAAGTCCTTCTAGATATTCTATTGTTTTATTTTGAAATACTGCTGAATCATTACCTGTCCAACATTCAATTAATGTTTCTAATTCATTTTCAAAAATCAATCTTGCTTTTTCAAAAGCTAAAATATTGTCTTCAGTTGTATTACCTAGTTCTCCTAAATCTTTCCAATCAACAAATAATCTTCTCATATCTTATTCCCCCGCTAACTCATCAAGAACTTCTTCAAATTCTTCGTCAGTCATATCTGGTGTTTTATTAGGTTCTGCCTCTACACTAGGAGTTTCAGTTACTGCATTAGAATTATTAAAGTCCACTGTAGCTGTATTATCGATAGTACCATCGGCATTATATACATCGTAATACTCTGTATTTTCAAGATTACCATTCTCGTCATAATAGTCTTGTAACATTGCATTTATTTCAGTATCTGCATCATTAGTTTCTTCAGGTTGGAAATTTCTATAATCTGGTAAAGATTCTTCTGTATGTTCTGTTTCAGTTCCATTACCTGTATTATTATCATTAGTATTATCATTAGTATTAGTATTAGTATTATTATCTTCATCTTCTCTATCTGATGAATGAAGTTCATTATAAATATGTGCATCCATTCCATCGATAGTATCAGATTGAACTGATTCACTAGAACTACTATTTGGAATATCCATACCTCTAGATCCACTAGATGTACCTTTTTTAGTTTCAGTAATATTTACCATTGCTGTTTGAATAGCACTAGCACTAGATGCAGCAAGTACTGTAGATAGACTACCAAATCTTGATATGTTTTTAAATATATCAGCATCGCTCTTATCAAGTTCTTGTACATCTTTACCTCTATCTGCTGCTTCAGTATCCATATATGTTCTTAAAATCATTAAGCTGTTTTCATCAACATTTTCTATATTTTTTCCATCATATATTTCTAATGCTCTCTTAACAATTTCCTCATCTGACATATTATTAAACATTCCAGATAACTTACCAAAATCGCTAAGTGATTGTTTTAATAACTTATTATATTTTTCATCGGTAACTAATGATATTACATCGATACCATTTGCATTTGCAATTGCTTGTAAATATGATAGATAAATTGATGCAGTATCATCGTTAAGTCCAACGATAGATGGTTCTACACCAGTAAATATATCTTTTAATACTTCTTGTGTAACAGTTGAACTTGTATTCATTATCATATCTTTTAAATCTTTAGATAAGTTTGGATTACTTAATAATTTACTATGAAGTTTTTCAGAGTATTTTTTATTAGATAATAACTCATCTACAGAAATTCCTAATTCAGCAGCATATTTAACAAGTTCTGCAGCAAGGCCATCTAAACCTTCCATTGACATATTCTTAAATTCGCTCATCAAATTCTTATATGCTTTATCATGATCTTCTTCACCAGTAGGAGTAGCAGTTTTAGTTGGTGTTGGAGTTGGGCTATCGGAGCCGCCTCCGCCTCCTCCGCCTCCACCACCGCCGGTTCCTCCACCGCCGCCGCCTCCGCCGCCGCGAGGAATTCTACCATTATCTGTTGGTGATGGTGTTGGCTCTGGATCATCAGCTTTGTAAAACTCTTCTATTACTCCTTTTAAAGAAGTCGCTGCTGATTTTATTGCATCAATCAAATCTTGAAATTTTTGATCGTATGATTGAATAAAACCAGATTCTAATCCTGCTGCCTGTAAATCCTTAAGTGTAGGATCATCAGCTGCCTTTTTTATACTTGATGAAAATTGATCAACCGCTGTATTTAACTCATTTATTGCTGCTTCTGCTTTCGTAAAATTAATATTGGTACTTGTACCTATATCTGCCATGAAGTTCACCTTCCTATCCTATTTTTAATTATAACATCAATTCTATTAATTTTGTAGTATTATTTATCAAGATGCACATCTACTTGAGGGAATGGAATAGTAATTCCATTCTTATCAAATTCTTTTTTTACATTTTCAAGCATATTGAACTTTAAATTCCAATAGTTTTCATTCTTTACCCATACCCTTGTAGTGAATATTAATGCACTATCAGCGTGATTAGTCATTCTGATAAATAATTCTTTATCATGTAAGATTAATTCTTCATTATCTATAACATCTTTTAATACAGATTTTACTTTATCGATATCACTATCATAACTAACCGAAAAATCAATACATAATTTTCTTTCACCATTATGTGAATAATTTTTAATACTTGTATTAGCAAGTTCACCATTAGGTAACACTATTCTCGTATTATCTAAATTATCCAATACCGTATAAAAAGTATTTATCTCTTTAACTGAACCATTACCGGATGATGTTTCAATCCAATCACCTACTTTAAATGGCTTAAAAACTAATAGTAATATTCCTCCAACTAAATTAGTTAGTCCTCCTTGTAATGCTAAACCTATAGCTACTGCTGCTGAACCAAATATTGTAATAATACTTGTCATAGGTATACCCATATTAGATATTATGGTAATAACAACAAGTGTTTTTAAACTAATTGATACAAAGCTAATCAAAAAGGTTTGAACGCTTTTATCGATTTTACTAAACGCCTTACCCTTTTTTATTATTTTTACAATTATATTAACTACTTTAAAACCGATGATTAAGATTAGTAATGATGAAATAATCCTAACACCAAACTCCGATAAAAAGTCCATTAGTTTATCTAATAATTTTTGTAAATCTATTTTCATATTTATTTCTTCTTTCTATTAAGTAATTTAAATAATTCCATAATAATTATGACTGGTATACTTAATAGGAACATATATAAAATTCCCATAAAGTCAATTGAATTAATCTTTAACATATTGCTAAAGAATGGTACATACAATACAAATATTTGAAGGAATATTGCTGATAATATTGAAAAGATTACATAATAATTTTTATTTTTTCTTAATTTGAATATTGATAATTTCTCACTTCTACAATTTAATACATGTACATTTTGAATAAATACCATAAGTGTCATTATGTAACCTCTTGCTGTTCTTAGTTCAATTCCCATATTATCTAGTACTATCCATGTTATAAATACAATTAAACCTATAAGAATTCCTGATAATAATACTTCTTGTAACATTAATTTATTGAAAATTGATTCTTTAGGATCCCTTGGTTTTTCTTCCATTACACTTTCTTCTTCTTTTTCAAAAGATAGTGCAATATCTTGAAGTCCATCTGTTACTAGATTAAGCCATAATAGTTGAATAGCAACTAAAGGTGCATCCATATTAAATAATATTGATAAAGTAAAGAATAATACTTCACTTATACCACAAGATAGTAAGAAATATGCTACTTTTCTTATATTACTATAGGCATTTCTTCCTTCTTCAATACCTTTTACTATAGAATCAAAATTATCATCAATTACAATCATATTACTTGCTTCTTTAGCTACATCGGTACCACTTCCCATTGCAACTCCGATATTGGCACTTTTAATTGCTGGAGCATCATTTACTCCATCGCCAGTAACAGCAACAAACTCTCCTTGTCTTTTATAGGAATTTATTATTTCTAATTTTTCAAGAGGGGTTACTCTCGTAAATATTGTTTTATTTTTTATAAATTTATCTAGTTTTTTATCATCGCCGATATAATTAGCTAACTCTTCACCATTTGTTACTTCGTCTTCACTAGTAGCAAGTCCCAAATTTCTTGCAATAGCAAATGCTGTTAATGGGTGATCTCCCGTAACCATTACTACTTTTATTCCTGCTTTTTTACATGCTCTTACAGCATCTAATGCTTCTTCTCTTATTGGATCAATAAAAGCAACTAACCCGATAAATGATAATTTTGGTATATCTTCATCAGGAATTTCTTCCTTATCTGGTACACTCTTTAATTTTCTACTTTTACCTATGGCTATTACTCTAAATCCATCCTTAGCAAGTTCCTCATTTTGTTTATTAATTTTATCTATATCTAAATCTACTTTTTTTCCATCTAATATCATTGAATCACAAAATGATAATACTACTTCTAAACTTCCTTTTACAGTACAATATATTTCATCATCTTCCTTATAAAAAACAGCAGAATACTTCTTTTCTGATTCGTATGGTATTTTCTTTAATTCCGTATAATAACTATCAAGATTTAATTTTTCACCTAATGCTAGGAAAGCTATATCTACAGAATCCCCTGTACTTTGCCAAGTATCTCCAACTTTTTTTAATGTTGCTTCATTATTTACAACACCAAGTTTGGCAATATCCATTGCTTCTTTAATGTCTGAGTTATCGTTTGAAAATACCTTACCGTTACCATTATATCCTGAGCCTTCAATTTCAAAACTTCTACCACTAGGTAATACTATTTTTTTAGCTGTTTGTTCATTAACAGTCAATGTACCAGTCTTATCGCTTGCTATAACAGTACAGCTTCCTAGACTTTCTACAGCTGTCAATTTTTTTACGATTACGTTTTTCTTGCTCATACGGTAAGATCCAATTGTTAAGGCAAGAGTTAAAGCTAAAGGTAATCCTTCAGGAAGTGCTGAAACAGAAAGCGCAACAACACTTGTAAATACTTCCGTAAGATTTGTTCCTTTTATTATCATTAAAGTAGTTAATATGACTGCAACTACAATAATCATTATAGTTATTTGTTTTGTTAATTTTTCCATTCTAATAGTAAGAGGTGTTTTTTCATTTTCCTCTTCCATTACTTTACTAGATATTTTACCTATTTCGGTATTTATTCCAGTAGCAACTACTATTGCTGTACATCTTCCTTTAACAACACTAGTACCAGCAAAAAGCATGTTGTCCATATCTTGAATGCTTTTATCTTCTAGAATAACATTAGCATTCTTTTCTCTAGGTAGACTTTCCCCTGTAAGTATTGATTCATCTATATTAAGATTAATTGAATTAATTATTCTAGCATCAGCAGAAATCTTGTTTCCACTTTCGAGAATCAAAATATCACCTACAACTAGTTCTTCAGAATTAATCATTTTTTCTTTTCCATCTCTAAGTACCTTAGATTTTACTTTAATAAGGTTTTGTAATGATTCTGCTTCCTTACTAGCTTGAAATTCTTGAATAGTACCAACAACCGCATCAACTAAGACAATAAACATTATAGCAATTGCATCAAAATATTCTTTTCCAACGATAGAAAGTATTCCAGCAATAAACATAATATAAACGATTGGGCTTCTAAATTGTTCAAGGAATATTTCGTATACTTTCTTCTGTTTACCTTTTGGCAATTCATTTTTTCCATATTTATTAATTCGATTATCTGCCTCTTTATTTGAAATCCCATTGCTAGAAGACTCAAATTCTTCATATATTTTATCTATTTCTTGTTTATAATAATCCTTCATATTCTTCTCCCTATACTTATTATACTCATATAAGAATAATTATAACAAAACAAAAAAAAAGATACAATTATTCATTGTATCAATTATTTTTTTTAATTAAATTAATATATATCGATTAAGCGTTATAACCTTCGTTAAGAAGTTCATTAGCTCTTTCTTCAATCTTCTTATCTGCTGATTCATATGCTGCAGCTGTATTATCTAAGAATTTTGCATACTTAGTAATAGCATCATAGAAATCAGAGAATTTACCAGATAATGATACATATCTAGCTCTTAGGTTTTCTGCAGCTGCACTTTCCCAAGAAGCTGCTGTACCATTGATAACTGAAGTTGATTCATCTAATACAGTTTGCATATCACTAACATCTTTTCTCATTTCGTTAGCTGAATTTGCTAATTCTGCTGAATTTACTTGCATATCCATATAAATTTCCCTCCTTTATAAAATTCATAAATTATAATTGACTTGCTTGTTGAGCAATATCTGCTTGTAATTTTTCTAGGCTGTTTCCAGTTTCTTGTAGGAATACGCCATAGTTTCCAATTACTTGTCCTAATGCATCAATATTTTCTTTGTAACCGTAAACAGTTGCAGCAAATTGTTGGTTATCAGCTCCTTGCCAATTTGCCTTTAAGTTATCAACTGTCTCATACAAGCGTTTTACAGATGCTAAATACTTTTCTGCATTTCCAACTAATGTTTTTCCTGCAGTTCTAATCTCTTCTGGACTTGCTTTTAAGATCATTGATATTCACCTCCTTGAATATACAAATAGATAGCAGTCTTTGCATCACTATCCTATGTATACATCGTATTATATTTTTTTGGCTTTGTCAATTTTATTTGAAATTTTATAACATTTTTTTACATTTTTTATGTTTGTTATTCATTTTCATTTAACTTTTTTAATTCAATTTCAAGTTTTTCCATGAAATTTTTTTCTTCTTCATCTTGGAATCCAATAAAGCAAATTTGCTCTATTTGATTATGATCAAAAACAAAAACTTCATCATAATCTACAAATCCTTCTGGAAATAAGCAACCACTATAATCATATACTTTTTCTCCAGTATCAGGAGATACACTTGCGAAACCTGTTATCATTACTTTCTTAGATGCTTCCTTTAATAATACTACACTTCCAATTGGTAAATACTTTATATTTTCATTATTCATCTTATAAATCTCCTTATATCAATATTATTACTGAACCATTTCTTATATCACTATCTTTTACTGTCATATTGATATTATATGGAGCACCAGTAATTTTACTATATATCGTAGCATTACTATTAACAGGATAATGTCCGCCTGATAATTCTGATATTGCTTTAGATAATATCTTGGATACTTTATACATCTGTTTTCCAACAGGTATATATACTTCATATTTTTCCTCGATAAGAGGAACTTCGACGATTATAAATACCTTATTATTCATTTGAACCATCTCCTGTTCCTTCTTCGAGTAGTTTAACTAATACAGGTACACCTCTTTCAACAGTGTAACCAAATTTATTACCAATTTCTTCATATAATTCTTTTGATGTTTTGGTAAGTTTAATAGCAAATTGGTTAGCTATTCCATCACCTATCCAAATACCTCTATTATTAGTTACTGTATTTCTATACCAATCATCGTATTCAATTTTCTTAAACTTATCTACACTATCAATAAGTATGAATGAATACTTGCCTAAATCTTTACCATTTTCAAATAGTTTTCCAAAATCTTTCTTAATATCTGGATTAAGTTTAGCTTGGAATTTATCAATACCACCAACAACTACTATTGTTTGAGTAATTGCTGATAAACTATTTCTATCGAAATTATTAGCTTTATATGTTTCATTAGCTCCACTAATTTCTTCAAATAATTTAGTAAATACTGCATTAACATCAGTTTCATATTGACCATTTTTAACATATGAACTATCTATTACATCTTCTGAATCGACTACGATTACTTTTAATCCACTAATCATGCTCAATTCTTTAAGAATTTGATTCATAAATGGTTTAATTATCGTTATATCTAAACTTGTAACAAGAGTTGTGAAATTCTTAAGGAAGTTAACTTTAGATATATCAAGAGTTCCTTTTTCAACACCAACTGGAACATTATCAAGTCCAGTGAATTCGCTCTTAACAAAGTCGAATGTAACTTTTTCTGGAAGAATTGGAACTGGCTTAGCTCTAAATTTATTTTCAGCAGCTATTTCATCACATTTTTGCCTTATGATTTCATTTACATTCTCACTTGCTATAGATGCAGTTTGGAATTCATATATTGATCCCAAGTCTACAAGACCTCTACCTAATATTTCACTAGGTTTAGTACCACGTACATTACCTAAAATTGATGAATAATCATTTTCATCGTTCAATTGTAATACGAGTTTAGTCTTGAAGTTTTGTGCAAGTCTATATCTTATCATATTACTTGCACTCGTAGTAAATACAAAGTAAATACCATACTTAGTACCTTCACGAGTAAGTTGTAATATTTGATCTTCATAAGAATTATATACTTCGTTGAATGCTTCATAGTTGTTTATAATAACTACAAAGTTTGGAACTGTTTTTCCACTTTGTTTAATATAAGTTTGATAATCTCCACCAAAATCAGCGAATAGTTTCTTTCTTCTTTCAATTTCTGCAGTTAACATCTTAAATAAGTTTCTAATTTTTTCTGCATCATTTAAATATAGAATATCTCCTACATGAGGTGATTTAGAATAAATTCTTAATGCCTCTGAACCAAACTCCAATATGTAGAAGTTAACTTCTTCTGGTTTGTGATTAGTCATTAATTCATAAATTAATGATTTAATTAAATCTTCTTTACCACTGGAAGCAGAACCATATACTATTGCGTTTCCATCTTTTGTAAGTCTTAAGTTTAGCATTCCTTGTCTTTGGTTAAATGGATCATCGAACTCACCTATAATAGGATCTAGATAGAATGGTGTATTAACATGTTCATATTTTACAGCTAACTTATCTAGATAAATCATAGCTGGGATCTTATCTAGCCATAATTGTCTAATTTTGATTCCTTCTTTTTCAGCTATTGCAGATAGATATCTAACAATATTTGGTAATTGTTCACCTACGCTAGCAACTTTGTCTTTCTTAATTTCATCTGATTCTTTTATTACTTCACCAATGTTGTTAACAAAGTTCATAGAAGTATCAATTTTCTTCTTAACTTTTTCTTGTGGGAAATATGGTGCACCACACCATGCACTTTGACCTATTGCAAAATACTCATTATAACCTACTTGTAAATAGAATCTACCAGTTTGCTTAATAAGTGCTGCATCAGGTACTTTAATCATATCGTTAGAATCGCTCTTATCTTGAACCTTCAAACATACTCTGAAACGGCAGTTTGACCAAATCTGATCGTTAACTACACCGCTTGGTTTCTGTGTTGCTAGGATTAAGTGTACTCCTAAAGAACGACCGATACGAGCAGCAGAAATAAGCTGATCCATGAATTCAGGTTGTTGAACTTTTAACTCAGCAAACTCATCTGAAATGATAAGTAAGTGGCTTACTGGTTCATCAGCTTGACCTTCATGATAGAATTTCTGATATTTATATATATCGATAGTACCTTCATTCAACTTAGCTCTTACATCATTAAATATTCCCTGACGTCTTCTAAGCTCTGATTGAATTGATACCAATGATCTATTCATCTCTAATGTATCTAGGTTGGTAATAGTACCAGCTAGATGTGGAAGTTTTACTCCGATATCCTCATTTTTAAATGCTCCTGCTAATCCACCACCTTTGTAGTCGATTAAGATGAAGGAAACATCGTTAGGATGATAGTTAATAGATAAAGATAATACATAAGTAATTATGAATTCAGATTTTCCTGAACCTGTCATACCTGCTATCAATCCATGAGGCCCATGAGCTTTTTCATGGATATCCATCTTAAATAGCATTCCATTTGCATCTATACCTATTGGTACTTGTAATGTAGAAGTAGGATTGCTCATCTTCCAACGGAATGTAGCATTTAATTGTTCAACTTTACCTACACCATACATTTCAAGGAAATCTACCATATTAGGCAATGCATAACTATCTTTCATGAACTTGATTGGTATATTAGCTACCTTTCTACAACAATTCATGAAGTTGCCTTGTGTATAGTTATCTATTATAAATTCTTTTTGTTTATCACTAGTTAATTCACTTTCAAATACTGCACCATTCTTTCCATTAATACTTAAGAAAGTAGTACATTCATTAGGAAGTGTTGATAAGTTCTCATTAAGAACTATCATATTCATTCCAACATTATGTTTAAGTGATAATGCTCTTTGAACCAATGATACATTCTTAGCTATCTTATAGTTATCTGTGATAATTATAAAATATGGAGGGCAATTCTTATAATCTGCTTTATCTCCTTGCTCTATCCTTGGTTCTAAGATTCTTTCCAATTGTTGAGATAATTCCATCATTTCTTCATATTCTGTAGCAAAGAATCTTATTTGTTTATCATTACTCCATGTATGAGGAAGAATCTTAGCATATTCCCAATCATTCTTGTATTTATTATCAACAAAGAATACTAATTTTACATCTTCATAACTATGGAAAGTAATAATTTGTAATATTATTTGTTTTAAAAACTCTTTTGTTTCAACTGACTTACCTACAATACCTAAAATATATTTTTCAGTAAGAGACATACTTATAGGTACATCTGTTAAATCTTTAGATTTATCAGCTAGAGTTTGAAGCATACTCTTAAGATTATCTTCATCCATTGAGAAATGTTCTTCTGGATATTTAATATCTAATTCAGCAGGACAAGAACCCATTCCTAATCTCATTGATAAGAAATCCGAATGGTCTACTTTTCTCTCCCATAATTGTCTATTCTTTGTTAGGATAATCTTTTCACATTCTTCTAGTGGAATGTAGTTTTCTATTAATATTTGTTTTTGTTTTCTCATTATAACGTCTATTTCAATACGTTTCTTTTCAACATATTCACCATATTTGGTTTGACGTTCTTTTTCATATTTTATTTTTTCTTTTTTCTGATATCTACGAGATATTATTGGCCAAAGAAACATACTCGCTAACATTGATCCAGTCGTAATAAGAGGGATCGCTATTTGTATAGCTGTTGCATCTTCTTTTGTTACTGTTAAGAATGTTGTTGATAAACTTGTTAAAGATGACATACCACTAGTTATCATTGGTCCATATTGCATAAGTAAAGATGTTTTATCTTCTTGTTGTTTTCCAGGAGGTGGATCTATAGCTATTTCTTCTCTTTCGATAATAGTTCTAAATCTTGGGCTTCTAAAGAAGAAATCGTCTTCTTCATAAACTTCTAGTTCATTATTCTTTTCTTCATTACCAACTTCTTCTTCAACCTGAGGTTTTTGATACATAGTAAATACATCGCTACTATACTTTACTCTACCAAATGGATTGTTAGATATTAATGTATCTCCTACAACGATTATTCTTAATCCTGTAATAAATATAATATCTCCATGCGTTATAATTTTCGTACCAGTTATTCTTTCATTATTAACATAAGTACCAAATTTACTATTTAAATCTTCTATTTGCCATACACCATTGTTGAAAATAATGCGTGCGTGTTGTTCAGAAACCGTTGGAAGGTTGTAAATTATTTTACACATTGGGTTTTTACCAATTAAGATTTGTGAGCCTGGTCTAACCATCAATTGTACAAAGTTAGGATCATAAACAGGTGCACAATAAAGAAGAGCTATTTCTTCTTTCTCTATTTGTAAATAATGGAATGTATAATCTGATAGAGTTACTTCCTCTATAAGTCTATCTTCCTCTATTATTTTATTTTCTTGGTTACTTTTTAATACCCATTTACCATCGCGTTCTTCTATACCTACCAATTTTCTTTCGTTACCATTTTTATCTAAATCTGATACCCAATAACTACCGGTTACAGAAAGAGGCAATGTTACGGAATAAATTCTATCTCTTTTAATTAATGATACTAACACGTTCCCACCAGCTCCCAATTATTTTTTATTCTTTTTATCACACACTAACTCTAGTATAAATATATATTATCATTTAAAATATTTTTTTTCAATTATTTTAAGAAAAAAAGAACATTAAATGTCCTCGCTTTTTTCAATTTCTTTTTCTTCATTAACATCTTCATGTTCATCTTGTGTATCACTTATTTTTTCTTCTATTTCTGGAGTGTAAAGAATAGCTCCAGTAATTATCAAACCAGCCATCACTATACCGAAACCAAGTATAAAAAATGGTAGGGTATATGATTTAGCAGCTCCTTTTTCTATATCTATTTCATATATTGATGAAGTCCCATCGGCTGCAGTTACCTTTACTATTATAAGGGAACCATTTTTTAACATTTTATTTCCAGTTACCAATATATCAGCAACAGCATCCTCAGCTACAGCAGTTACTTTAAGTTCTTCTTCGTCTTTTATTTTTAATACATATTTCTTTATATTTTTGTTGAATTTGATATCGTAACCATCAATTTGTAAACTACTCAAAAACGAATTATTAGATGGTTTATCCTCTTTTTTTATGGATAAAAAATATTCACTTATTTTTTTATTTGCCGCTGTAACAAGTATTTTAATATTATTTATTCCATCTTTTAAATCATCTAAGTTTTCAATTTTGACAGTTGCTTTAGAGTTTCTAGGTACTGCATTAATATTTGCTTTTAAAACATCACTAGCAACACTTAAAGAATACTTAAAAACTCCATCAGTAAGTTTTATCGGTTTATCATTAACATATAATTCTTTTAAAATACTATCACCTGATGCTTCTTTAGTAATATTTATTGTATAAGTATTTTCTTCACCATATTCGGATTTAACCTTTACAAGTATCGTATTAAGGCCTTCATCCAATTGCACTGTTCTATTACCATAACCCTTTACATAGCTTGATTTAGAATCAGACAATTTTGAACTAATTTGTACGAATGTAACATTATTATTAACTTCAAGATTGTATATTTTGGTTTTTGGATAAAAAACTATATTAGTATTACTAACAAGCAAACTATCAAGCGTATTAATATGACTTCTATTGTCTTTTCTATTTGATACAATTGAATAGTTATAAGAAAAATTACCATATAAAGCAGATTCATTAATTCCTATAGTATCTACTTTTTCTAGTGTATCAACAAACATTCCCCTTTCGGTTTTTTCATTAATAGTTATTGTATTTTTACCAATTTCTAACGGAACAGTAAATGTTCCATTCCCAAAATCAATAGCCCTATTACTATATTTATCATTACTATAAGTTGCTGATATTTTATTTTTATTTAAGTTTTCATTGGTATTAACAATTATTTTAGTTTTCTCATCTATAGTCTCCACTACTCTCGATCCAGAAATATTATTTCCATTGAACGAAAAAGATACGATACTTGTATTCTTATTGAGAGAGTTAAAATAATTATTATTAATAACTCCAAATGTTATATAGTAATTATTTGTTTCATCACTTTCATCTATTGCATCTCCGACATAATCTGCATAATGTGACGTGATTATTACTTTTATAAAATTAGTACTAGATAATTTAATAAAGTCATTAGTAGTTGGTAAACTACAACTGATTCTTGCAATAGATACGCCTAATTCTTTTAATTCTAAATTGCTAAGAGTAAATTCTCCTCCACTATTTGTAAAGATATTATTTTGTAATGCTACAATATTACAACTTGTACCATTTGAAGTTTGAGTTTCTATTTTAGTAGTCAATGGTTTTTTATTTGCAGTTACCTCTCCAGCCTCATTTACCGAATAGGTAAATATAGGTAAAACATCTAAGTCTATTTTATTTCCTGATGCCACATAATATTTTTTACTGTTTGCCAAATTATCTGATTCATTTATTTTTTTACCTTTTACATCTATTATAGTAGCAGCATGCACTAAAAAAGGGCATAATAATATTATTGTTATAATAATTGAAATAATTAATTTTGAAACTTTATTTATGTCTTTCATAACAACAATTATCCCTTTCCTACCATCTTATAATAATTATATCAATTTATTTACTCTTTTTATATATACAAATGCATAAAAAAATTAGTAATTAATTTTCACTAATTACTAATTATTTTTATTATTTCTTTTCTACACTAAATATTCCATTTGGATCTACTTTTACATCTTTGTTATACTTATCTTTTCCATATCCTAAAATAGGAAGTCCAACAAATGGTAATAATGTACATAATACAGCAAATCCATTTGATTTTTTAAACTTCTTAGCTAGGTTATAGTAAACATTGAATTCAAATAGTATTAATCCAAATGATGCTACATAGTTCACATTATTAGTATAACCATATACAATAGCTAATATCATATAGATAATAAACCAATACCAAGCAAATCCTGCAAATTTAAGTTCTACCCATGTTGAATATAAAGGTACAATTGCTTTCCACCATGGCTCTCCTGCTTTTTTGAAAATCTTACACATTGGAATGATAATTAAAAATACAGTTAATGCCAATCCTATAATAATACCTATAACAATAAAAACTATTGCTATTATTCCTAACCCTGCAAATAATTCTGCTGTTGGTTCTGGTTGACTAATTAAACCATCATAATACATATTTACTTCCTCCTTCTTGGCTTTATTATATCATATTTTTTCAATTATAGCGAATTAAATAGTTATCTTTTTTCAACATCTATTTTAGCTTTAATACCATTAATATCTAACTCTTCAGTAGCTAATTTCTTTTTCTTAACATCTACTGATAAAGTTTCAGATTTAAATGTATCCAAGAAGTTCTCTAACACTTTTTCCAATTCATCACTTTCATAATAAGTAGTAATTCTATCGGTAATCTCAAAATTCTTTGTTTTTCTTAATTGTTGAACTTTACTGATTAGCTCTCTTACTACTCCTTCATTGATTAAATCTTCTGTTAGATTAGTATTAAGAATTATAAAGTTATTATTTAGATATGCAGCATCGAATCCTTCTTTAGCATTTATTCTAATATCTACCATATCCTTAGTAATTTCTTTATCTTCTCCAGCTATATTCATAGTAATAGATTCACCATTATCAAGTTTGCTTATTTCTTCATTAGTCAATTCAAGTAGTTTAGTTTGAAATTCTTTAATAGCTGGTCCAAATACTTTACCTACTTCTTTAAAATTAGGTTTTACTTCGAATGTCATATATTCTGATAAATCTTTAGCAAATATCAATTTTTTAACATTTAATTCCTCTTTGATTAATACATCTAAATCCTTGATAATATCTTTTACTTTACCATCTACTATTGCTTCACTAAGAGGTTGTCTTACTTTTATCTTAACTTCTTCTCTTGCATTTCTTCCTAAAGAAATTAAATCTCTAACCAAATCCATCTTAGTTTCAATTTTTTCATTTATTAATTTCTTATCATAATCAGGATAATCTTCTAAATGAACAGATTCCTTATCGGTAAGTCCTCTATATATTTCTTCACTTATAAATGGAGTTATAGGAGCAATAAGTTTAGATAATCCTAAAAGTACTTCGTAAGTAGTTTGATATACACTTTTCTTAGAATCGTTTAATTCTGATCCCCAGAATCTATCCCTATTTCTTCTAATATACCAGTTAGATAAATCATCTGATACGAAAGATGTTAGATATTTAACTACTTTATTTAAATCGTATTCAGCAAATGCTTCTCTAACATTTTTAACTAATTTATTATATTTAGAAAGCATCCATTTATCTATTTCTTCTCTATCTTTATAGGCTACATTAAAATTCTTTGAGCAGTCCTCTATAGTAACACCATCGATGTTGGCATACATTGCAAAGAATGAATATGTATTCTTTAGTGGATTAAAGAACTTAGAATATACTTCCTTTAAACCATCAACATCGAATTTAAGTGGTGTCCAAACAGGAGATACATATGGTAGATAGAATCTAACCGTATCTGCACCATATTCTTCAATTATAGTAAATGGTTCAACAGCATTTCCTTTAGATTTATGCATTTTTTGACCATTCTTATCAAGTAATAATTCATTTACTAGAACATTTTTATATGGACTTTTACCAGTAACAAATACGCTTATTTGAAGCAAACTATAGAACCATCCTCTAGTTTGATCTATTCCTTCACAAATGAAATCTGCTGGAAATTGTTCTTCCCATAATTTTTTATTTTCAAATGGATAATGATACTGAGCAAAAGGCATAGCTCCACTATCGAACCAACAGTCAATTACAGATTTGTCTCTTAGCATTTCTTTACCGCATTTAGGACATTTTAAATGAATTTCATCAACATATGGTCTATGTAAATCAATTGTTTCAGGGTTAACATCTTCAATTGCCTTTTCGCTAAGTTCCTGTCTAGAACCAATCATTTCCATATGACCACATTCACATTTCCATAAAGGAAGTGGTGTTCCCCAATATCTACTTCTAGAAATTGCCCAATCATTCATATTTTCTAGCCAATTTCCAAATCTCTTTTCACCTACAAAAGAAGGATACCAATTAACTTTATTATTTTCAGCAATAATCTTATCTTTAAGTTTTGTAACTTCTAAATAATAAGAAGGTCTTGAATAATATACAAGTGGACTATCACATCTCCAACAATGTGGATAATCATGTTTAATTTTTTGTTTCTTAAATAATTTATCATTTTCTTTTAACCATTTAATTACTTCAAGATCAGCATCAAAAATATTCATGCCCTTCCATAAGCCTTCAGTATACCTAGCATCTTCACCAACTGGATTAACATAAGGCAATTTATATTTTTTTCCGACTTTGGCATCATCTTCACCAAAAGCTGGTGCAATATGAACAATACCAGTACCATCTGACATTGTAACATAATCATCACATGTTACTTTGAATGCTGTTTCTGCTTTAACATCAAGTGATGGAATTAATTGATCATATTTGATACCTTCTAAATCTTTTCCTTTATATGTTTCAAGGATTTTATATTCATCCCCTAAAACAGCATTAGCTAAATCTTTAGCTAATATAAATTTATATCCCATTGATTCAACTTTAATATATTCATTTTTCGGATTAACACATAAAGCAACATTAGAAATTAAAG
>JAEEGL014651529.1_pt1 | contig 53773 bp, 55 predicted proteins | sample 9134231 | NCBI WGS metagenome assembly JAEEGL01 (sample SAMN16246548, study PRJNA631951) | gut metagenome | biome: gut microbiome; feature: rumen; material: fiber-attached | host: Bos | place: Iran: Karaj | collected 2018-10 | reverse complement strand
TAAGGCGTCATGTCTGTCTTCTCGTATTCGATGAACAGCCGGTCGTGCAGTATGTTTACCGCACAGAACGGATTGTAACCGCGAAACATGTCAGGATCGAGCCTGTGACACCAGATCTTAACATCATCCGCGGATATTCCACGCGCTGCCGCTCCCATGCCGAACTTTCTCCAGCCGGTACTTACTTCAAAATCGTGTATCTCCTCTGAAGCCTTGATGATAACGGTTCCTTTTTCGATCGCCTCATAACAGATCATTGAATCCGGTCCGTCACCGCCTCTTGCCGGAGCCACGTGCTCACGATATACGCCGGGGCCTATCAGTATATGAGTCCCTGCATCCGCTATACGCGCCGCAGCCTGTATCGTGTAAAACGGTTTTTCCTTACTTCCGTCTCCGTCATCCGATGCGTTCGGATCTTCCCGGCAGACATACAGTTCCCGTTTATATTCCGTTTTCTTTTCCCAAAAAGAAAACTTACTTCCGTCCGCCAATACATTGGTTTCAAGCATTTCTAATTACCCCCTAATTCACTCCATGCCTCTTTGAGTTTTTCGATGATCGGAAGATGCTGAGGACATGCCCGTTCGCATGCACCGCATTCCACGCATTTGTCTGCGCCGGCACCTCGCTGCTTGATCATATTAAGTCCCCAGTCATGCTTGGGATCCACGTCATAGAGCGAGCAGTTGTTCCACGCCGAAAAGATGCCCGGAATATCGACTCCGTTCGGGCACGGCATACAGTATCTGCAGCCCGTACATCCGATCTTTGTGCGGCTGTAATAAGCTTCTCTGACATCATCGATGAGTTTAAGTTCATCATCGCTCATTATCCCGGCTTCCACCGTGTCAAATATCTTAAGGTTGTCGTCGATCTGTTCGGCCTCATTGCATCCGGAAAGAACGACCGATACCTCCGGATGATTGCAAAGCCATCTGAAAGCCCATTCAACCGACGAACGTTTTATGGGGAAATCATCATACAGTTTCTGAACGTTTGAAGGTGCCTTGGCAAGCCTTCCACCCAAAAGTCCCTCCATGATGACCACGGGAATGCCAAGTTCTCCCGCAAGTTTAAGTCCCTTCGTGCCGGCCTGATTGTCGATATCCATAAAGTTGTACTGGATCTGGACCATGTCCCAGTCCCAGTCTTTTATGATATATTCAAAGTCTTCGTAAGGTCCGTGGAAAGAAAAACATTTATATCTTATACGGCCTTCTTTTTTCATATCGTTGAAAAACTCACGTGCGCCGATGGATTTGAAATATTCCCACTTTTCCTTGTTGATGCCGTGCATCAGATAAAAATCGATATGATCGGTCTGAAGCTTTTTAAGTTCCTCATCAAGCAAAGCCTGCATGCTCGCGCGGTCTTTGACCGCTTCCTTGGGCATCTTGGTCGCGATCGTAACCTTGTCACGATACCCGTCAAGCAAAGCTTTTCCCAGCACCGTCTCCGATGTCTTGCCAAGATAGACATATGCGGTGTCAAGATAAGTCACTCCGCCGTCGATGGCACGTCTGATGAGCGATATCGCTTTCTTTTCATCGATCGTGCTGTCTCCCGAAGCTTCGCCGTTGAACCGCATGCATCCGAGTCCGAACGCCGAACTTTCAATACCGAGTTTTCCCATTGTGCGATACTTCATATTTACCCCCCTGCCTGTTTAATGTATCTGTTTCACAATAATAAGATGACTATTATAGAATAGCATATTACGGCGCTTCTAAAAAGCCATTGACATTATCGAACATTTGTTCTATTATTCGTTTATGGATGATGTAAAAAGAACCTATATCGCCATAGATATGAAAAGCTTCTATGCCTCTGTCGAATGTGTTGCAAGGGGGCTCAATCCGCTCAAGGCCAATCTTCTCGTGGCAGATCCATCGAGATCCGATCAGACCATATGTCTTGCGGTATCTCCCGCCCTCAAGGCTATCGGTGTTCCGAGCAGACCGAGGCTTTTTGAAGCCAAACAGGCGATAAAGAAATTCGAAAAAATACATAATACAAAGGTATCATATATCATTGCCGTTCCCCGTATGGCCGAATACGAAAAGATTTCCGCCGGGATATACGGCATTTACTTAAAGTATGTCTCTGCCGATGATGTTCATGTATACAGCATAGATGAATGCTTTATAGACTGTACGCCCTATCTTCATCTTTATGAGCATGCCGCCGCCGTATCCGGCAGACATCCCGCGCACATAATGGCGCTTACCATAATCCGTGATGTTCTTAAAAATACAGGCATCACTGCTACTGTCGGCATCGGTACCAATCTCTATCTTGCCAAGGTAGCCATGGATATCGTTGCCAAAAAGACCGTGGCGGACAAGGACGGTGTTCGTATTGCGGCTCTTACCGAGGACAGTTACCGCCGCCTTTTATGGGAACACAGGCCGCTTACCGACTTCTGGCAGATAGGTCACGGCAAGGCTGCAAGGCTTGAGAGTAATCACCTGTATACCATGGGCGATATCGCCGAACGCTCACAATGGGATGAAGAATGGTTTTACAAGGCCTTCGGCATAGATGCGGAAATACTGATCGATCACGCCTGGGGCATAGAGCCCGTCACGATGTATGACATCAAGCATTATAAGAGCGATAACCATTCTCTTTCCAACGGCCAGGTGCTTCCCCGCCCTTATAAATACGACGAAGCCTGCACGGTCTTTATGGAAATGATCGATGTACTCTGCTGCGATATGTTTAAAAAGGGCGTGGTCTCGTCCCGGTTTACATGGTGGATCAGTTATGACTACAAAAGCCTTGAATATTTCCCCGCTTATGACGGGAGACTTGCCATTGACTGGTACGGAAGACTCCATCCCGCGCATTCCAACGGAACCGTACGGCTTACGACGCCAGTCAATACCGCAACATCGGTCATACCCGCCATCATGCGGGATATCGACAGAAAGAGCGATCACAGGATACTTTTAAGAAGACTCGGTGTCTGTGCCTGCGATATCACCTCCGATGACGGAATGTACCAGCTGGATCTTTTTACCGATTACGATGAACTTAATCGTGAAAAGCAGCTTCATGCGGCTTTGCTTGACGTTCGTACCAGATACGGAGCCAATTCCCTGCTTAAAGGCATAAACTTTATGGAGGGTGCAACCACAAAGATGAGAAATGAACAGATCGGAGGTCACAGAGCATGATGTCGGTCGATAATTCACATACCCCGTCCTTCAGATATCAGAATGTCCTGGACAGGGGAAAACCCATACATAACGGAACGGACAGTTTTTCCGTAAGGCATCCCGCCATGGATCTTTCCAGGCGTGCCAAGATATTCAGCCCGTTTGATGCGCTTAAAGGGTTTGGGGATGAACTTGAAAGAGCCAAGGCAGAGATTACCGACACTTTTTCTGACGATGCGGTCCCGCCCGAGGACCCGCCATAGCGATCGCCCGGGGAAGTGCCATAGTGATCGCCCGGTAAAAACCCCGGGAATACCATAGGAGTTACGTATGTGTACCAGATATGCACTTGAAAAAGATCTTCCGGAACTTAAAGATATCATAGATTCCGTATCGCGCTCGCTTCTTGCCAAAAAGTTTCTTGATACTCATGCAAGACCGATCGTGACCGACGGCGAGGTACGCCCGACGGATATAGTCCCCGTCATCGCGCCCAATTCCAAAGGGGTGAGAACGGTATATCCGATGCAATGGGGATATCTTAACAAAGAGGGTAAGCGGACTTTATTCAATGCCCGCATAGAAACTGCCGCAGTAAAGCAGACTTTTAAGGATTCCTGGCAATATCAGCGCTGCATAATACCCGCATCCTACTATTTCGAATGGCAGCATTTCAAAAGTCCCGACGGTAAAGAAAAGACCGGAGACAAATTTGCCATCCAGCCCGCAGGTTATACGGTCACATGGCTGTGCGGCCTGTACCGTATCGAAAACGGATATCCTGTTTTTGTGGTACTTACCAAAGAACCGACCGTAAAGTTATCGCAGATCCACGACCGTATGCCTGTCATGCTCCCGGTCGACAAGATAGACGAATGGATAAACCCGGCATCAAACCCTGCCGATATACTGCCTTTCGCCCTTGAAGACGTGATAATCGAGAAAGCCGATGAGTGAAGAGCCATTGCCGGTGGCCCATGGCGCCATTGCCGGCAGCCCGGGACGGCGTCCGATCAGTAAAGTTTCCCGTCGTAGTACTGTAACAGAAGGTCCACAACACCGTCGTAGTTGTATTCTCCAAGTATGTCGGCCTGTGTATTCCAGCCGGTATCTCCTATCTTTTCGACTTCGTCGGCATAATCCTCAAGCGGATGTTCATCACGATCGAACCGTTCTTCCGCTGCACTTACGGCATTGTCATAATCTGTTTTGACCTGTGAAAGTACGGGATGTTCTTTTACAGCCTTTAAATAGATCTCCTCGTTACCGTCGTTTAGGCATGCCAGATGATATGCGTCGTCAACATATCGCAATACATAGTAATACGCGGTATATCGAAGTATGGGATCGTCGCTTTCCTTACAAGCGATATAAGCCAGGAAATTGGCCTCATGCTCTTTAAAATAGCCCATATGATGGCAGCTCTCGTGCGCGTAAAGTGACGAAAAACGGAAATTGTTGACGTATTTGTTGTACGTAAGTTCAAGTGTATACGGATATGTATACCCGCCTATCCCCATCCAGTGAAGCTCATCGGAGCACCATGCTGCTTTTATGGTCGGATAATAGCCCTTAAGTCTCGGAAATTCATCGCCGGCTGCGTTCATGGCAACCGATACTTTCTGTTCGACCGTTTCCTTGTCGTCGTAGATGATATCTCCCGCTTCGTTGCGGGGAACCTTACCGCATTCTTCGTTGATACCGTCCACCAGATAAAGATACAGTATCCCAAGCTCATCTGTTGTATATTCCCGAGTGGCATATCCGGGCTTTCCAAGCACCGAACTACGAAACGTGGTAAGCCATTGCGTTGAATATATTAACAGTACCGACAGGATAACGATCGTAAGTGTCCTCAAATATACGGACAAAAAGGCGATATACTTTTTCTTTTTCCCAAGAAATATACGCAGGATCAGGAGAAGTACAGCGATGATGATAAGTGCTGCCCCAATATACATCAAGAGTTCACCGAGCGGAAACGGGATGAGCTCTACAAGACGTGACAGGTGTTTGCAAAAGAAAAAATAGATGTGATCGGCGTAAAAATCCGCCCAGGCCTTTATAAATGAAAGCAGGATAAAGCAAACTGTCAAGGCAGTCATAACAATGACTGCCTTACAGAATCGTTTGTTTTTGCTATAGTATTGTCCTATACCCCGCATCATTCTCTGGTCTTGGCTCCCATAGCCTTCAGTTCCTGCTTGCGCTTATACATCAGGCTGTCGGCTCTTTCAAATACATCGTGTATCTGCTCGTCTTTCTCGGTCAAAACGGAATGTCCCACAGCAACCACTACCTTGCCTTTTTCGATATTGTCTTCGACCTCACGGTTTATAGCGGCAAGTGATTCATCCATTTTGTCATAGCCTCTGTCATAAAGTATAACGACAAACTCGTCACCGCCAACCCTGAAAACGGCTCCGTGGGTGAAATGTTCGCATATAAGATCGCAGGCTTCCTTTATCAGCATATCTCCGGCCACATGTCCCTTGGTATCATTAACATATTTAAGCCCGTTAATATCACACACCAGCACAGCTATCCTGTCCTTTATTTCGCCGGCACGTATCATATCGTTAAGCTTGCTCTCATATTCGGAATATGCATGCTTGTTCCTGACTCCGGTAAGGGAATCGGTATTTGCCATGCTTTTGAACATTCTGCTGTTTTCCCGCTCGGATTCAAGTTTCGCTCGCGATGCCTTACGAGACTGCAGTAAGAGCACGGTAGCAAAGATTGCCATTGAAAGAAGCGTTACTATAATGAGGATACGGCTGGTAAGCTGATTACTGTCACTCATCTCACGGAACTGCTCATGTATTACATTCTCGTGAATAAGGATCGCCATCATCCATCCCGTGTCGGGAACGGGGGCATAACACAGAGTCTCCTGCGTGCCGTCCCATACAAGAGTCAGATTGCCTTCTTTTCCTTCTTCAAAATCTGCCGAAAGTTTTTCCCACGAATCCCTTGAAATATGATCTTTAGTCTTCTCAAGTATATTGACACCCGCTTTTATTGGGCCTAAATCTGTATCGGACAGATTCGCACCGGTCTTTGTGTACAGCGCAAAATATGTGTTTTCATGATCTTCCAGTAAAAGCAGATCACTGATATCTTTGATATCTATCTGAACGAAACAGGCTTTGAACTTTTTCCCCAGGATCGCAAGTCCGTCCGTCGGAATGGCAAGACACAACTGCTTGGTTGAGCCATACATATTAACGGTGCTGACAACTCTCTCGGTCAGTTTGTCGGATGAGAGAAAATCATATCGGCTCCCGCCCGTATATGTTGTGTACTGGGTGTATACGATATTATCCTCGTCCACAAGCGCAAACCTGTTAAGCGAAAGGAGCTTTTTGGTATTACCTAAGACATTTCTGAGTTCTGCCTGCGATCTGATGTTACCGTCCTTTATAACATTGAGCGCCACTTCCATATGATCGAAATTGTTATTGATCAGGTTATTGACCGTTCTCGCCCGATAATCGGCCATGGCTTCAAGATAAAACGAGCTTACCGCCGCAACGGCATCATCTGTTGTCGATACCGTCTTTCTCGATGCCCATACAGTACTGAACACGAGTATCACCATTACCAAAGCGCTTCCTAATATAGCGGTAGATACAAACCCTTTATTAACTCTGTCCTTCTCGTTTGTCATAATATGTCACCGTAGAGCAGTTCCAACATCTGCGCTGCATCTTCCTTGTAGATGATCGTAGTGATCTCATTGGTCTTCTCGGGATAAAGGTCACCCGGCAGATTACCATCAGCGATCTTTACTGCCACCTGAAGCGTGTCAAATCCGATCGAAAAACAGTCCTGAACTCCCAGACAATAGATCACTCCGTCGTTCAGATATCTTAAAGCTTCCTCGTCATGATCCATTCCCACTATCACCGTATCGCTGCCTCTTTCGGTGATCGCTCTCGCTGCGCCTACAGGATTACTCATATTACAACAGATGATACCGTCCAGATCCGGAGTTTTATCCAGGATGTCTAACGTCAGATTATATGCATTCTCAATGGAATCCATGTCATATTCAACGGCAACCGTTTCCATATCCGGATACTTGGCTAACGTATCCTTGGCACCGCGCGCCCTGTCTTCATGACAAGGTGCTCCCACGCTGCCGACAAGTATGGCAACTTTTCCTTTGTACTCAAGCTTTTTACACAAAGCCTCCGTCAGATCTGCCCCATCCTGATAGTTATGGGTATTTCCGACATAAGCTATTCTTTTACATCCGGCGGCTGCATCGGAACTTGAAAAAGTCATCACCTTACAGCCTTCGTCTATCATCTCATCTATGACCGGTGAAATGATCTCTTCGTCAGCCACGTCAACGCCGATTATGTCGTAACCTGCGTTTTTCACTTTGGCAAGCCTTTCTTTCTGATCTTCGGCAGATGCAGCATCGGGCGCCATATATTCATAAGTTATCGTTATTCCTTTTTCAAGGTACTGTCTCTGTGCTTCCTCCATACCAAGCGCTACCGCATCCCACCAGGGGTGGACTATCTTGTATGTGAAATAAAAATTATATGTATCCTTTTGGGGTACGTAAGAATCGAGTTCATGCACAAAATCCACTGCGCCGGTTACCGAGCTCGGTGCTTTATCCTCCATAGCGGAAACAGGCAGGTCCGGTACTTTTTCGGAACAGCTTGAAAGCGGAAATGTAAATGCAATGACCGCAGATAATACAAGCGCGGTTTTTCTGACCCTCTTCATAACCTGAATCATCTCCTTACCTCTTCACAAAGAGAATATTTTAACCTTTCAAAATTTTATTATAGCACAATGTCTGAAGAGAATAATTAACAAACCCGATGATTCGAAGTTTCTTTATCCATATCATTTCTTCCGGTGTTTTTGTTCCGCCTTTGCCATGGCCTCATTGGCTTCTTCGTCCCACACAAGCCTCTCCGGTCCGAGAGTGCCATACATCGTATTTTCAAACGAATAGGTCATCTTCGCGTTTTTGATAAGCCTTTCATTTTCCACATCGTCCTTAAATGAGCCGAGCCTGTCGTATATATCCTTGGTTATCTCATAATTGTACTGCTCACGCCCTTCACGGCTTGTGTACATGATCTCCGCAAAATATCTTTTTGTTTCGGGATCGTAAAATGCTGTCCAGTTATTACCTTTCTTTTTGTTCGTCATCTCTGCCTTATCCTTTTTATGTGTTTCCGCACTCACTCTTTTCCGGCATTTTCATCCCGGATTCATAATACGCCCTGATCATCAATATAATTCGAACCGGCGGGCGGGTCGATTCCTACGCTTTTAAGCATCTTCACGCCGACATCATACATCATCCGGATGGCTTCGTCCTTGGAGAGCCGGTAACTGTCAAACATCATCATGAGCGCAAGGCCATGAGTGTATATGACCGTATCCCGCACAGCCCTTCCGATCTCTTCGGCCGGAACGTCATATTGAGCTGTCAGCATTTTAAAAGCCTCCGCATCGAACTGGAGGTTAAATATGCTTTTATCACTGTAGATCTGCTCTCCTATTGTTTCGGTCGTATCATCGACATTTACGAATCTGAAAACATGCGGATGGTCACAGGCACATGAAAGATAATGCTTTCCGGATAAAAAGAACGCTTCGATAGCCTCCCGGTCCTGCATCGTATCCATAAGCGGTCCATACAGTTTGTTTGCCGCATATTCGAACAGTTCTTTTTTCAGTTCCGTCATACTTCCGAAATGCCAGGAAACAGGCTGAGTGGAACATCCGAGCTTTGCGGCGATAGACTTGATCGCCACGGCGCCGATCCCCGATCCATCCAGCAACTCATATGCCGCTTCGAGTATCATTTCTCTTGTTATCTGTGTCTTTCTTCCCATGGTCGTCCTTCTACTTATAAGGTCTGTAGCCAATCGGTTTGGTGCATCCCCAATTGCGGGATATCTTTGTAAACATTCTTCTTCCAAGCGTTGCGAAGATCGTTCCAAGCATTATACGCATACGAAGCGGAAATACTTCATAACCTGTAAAGGCTTTGCACTTATCCGTATTAAATCCGGCATTCGCGGCGTATTCACGCCCCATTTCAGTATACGGTCCGGTAACCCTGTCTCTCATGTCTCCCTCAAAGAATCTTATACTGAAATTATCACCCTTGACAAGTGTGCCGCCATACTCACATCCGAGAAGAGCCGTAAGCTTTTCAAGATATGCTTCCCCACATCTAAGCTGTGCCCCTTCAGCAAATCCGCTCTGCAATATATATGATATCTTTGTCCTGTCGTTCTTGGGCGTGAGCGTTTCAAGAAATTCCATCAGTAATCCCGGAATACATTCCACATATAAAGGAAGTGCTATCAGTATATTGCTGTTGGCATAAAAGGCCTTACGTATATCCTCCCATTGCTTTTTATCCGAAATCTCATACTGCTCGAATGTCGTACCGTTTTCGGTAATTCCTGCCGTGAATTTTTCAAGTATCTTATCGGTGTTACTGAACTGCTTTACCCTGGGACTTCCGTTTATGATCAACACATGCATGATACCGCCTCCTTTACCTCATTTTCTCCGAATACTCCGAGCGACCTGCTGTCAAAATTAAGTGCCGCTCTTTTGCTCCATCTCTCAAGATATTCTCTGTCGCCCTCACCGCGATAAATGATCCCGATATCGGTCCTTTGTCTGTAACGCGGTACGTGACGCATCTGTCCTTTGACGAATTTTAAGTACATCGTTGCGATCGGGAGTATCCTGTCAAAAATATTCTTTCCCTTATGATCCAGGAATCCGAGCGCGGTATCCGAGATCACCCACAGCTGATCCGCATGTATGATCTTTTTAATTATTATCTCATAATCATCTTTGATCGAGCATTCTCCCGGAGTCTTGAGCCAGCAATGATTACATCCTATGCAATGGCTGATGTTAAGCCCGAATGCCTCGATCACTTCCGGCTCAAAGCCGCCGGCGGCGGCCAGTTTCTTTATCTCTTCGGTAACGGATGTATCCGAAGTGGTATTTACTATCAGTATCATTCTTCTCCTCCAAAAGTTCATTACAGAATAATATAAACGCGTTTATATAAACATGTTTATATTATTCCATGCCTTTCTTACTTTGTCAACTCTTTTTACTTGGGATTGCAATACCGGTCACATTGCTCATTGATCCCCGGTTCTCGGGCATAAAAATACCCGCGGATCTTATTCCGCGGGCATATATTAACCCCTGTAATGCTTTCTCTGCGTATTATCCCACACCCCGCCTGTAATCGTCTATGATTCGGATTTATCAAACGCTATTTGTTTATAAAGATTAAATAGTCCGCTCTTAATTGCATTGCTGTCATGATTGGCGCCTGTTATCTCATACCATATGTGATCGGTCCCGTTAGCTTCAAAGAGCTCATGATACTGTTTGGGATAAGTTCCTACCACCATATCATTTGAGCCGCAGCAAATGATAAATACATTCGGCTCTGTAGCTCCGTCCTCAAATTTCATCTCACTTTCGGAAAGCTGTCCGTCATGTGACATAAACTTATCCTTCGTAGGCACGATACCGGGTGCCGCGGAGATCGCGCATACATAACCGAAAAGCTCGGGTCTTTTAAGCGTTATGAAGATCGTCTCCCTGCCGCCCATTGAAAAGCCTGCGAGATATGTATTCTCTCTCCCGGTAAGAACCGAATAAGTACTCTCGATATGTGGCATAAGATCATTTACAAGGTCATTGATAAAATTATCATAAGGCAACACGCTCTTACTATCAAATCCCGGTTTCTGATCGGGGTCTGAGGTCGCGTACATATTGGGACATACTACGATAGTCTCCTCGATGATCCCATCGGCAGCCATGTTTCCCGTGATCTCTTTGACCCTTTTGTCATCGTCATTGGAAAAAGAATATTCATCGCCGAATATACCGTGCAGAAGGTAAAGCACAGGATACTTCTTATCAGCACTATAATCCGCGGGAAGAAGAATACTGTAGCCTCTCTCCATTTGGCAGGTTTCAGAATAATATGTGGCATGAGAAAACTCTCCGTATGATACGTTTTTTCTTTTGCCTTCAAATATCAGGGGACACCGCTCCTCGATCTCGCCGTTAAGGACAAAGCCTGTATCCTGAGTGCTGTCTTCTGTTTTTGCTGTCTCTTCCGTTTCTTCTGTTTTCATTCCCGCAGCAAATGAACTCATATCCTCGTTATTGCTGCTTACGCTTGTTTCCATAGAACTCTCCTTTGGGGCTTCTGAACCGCATGCACAGACCGATACAGCCATCAAAGCCAATAATATCGGTAATGTTTTCTTTTTCATATTCACTCTTTCTTTTGCATAAAAATAAGATACTCGGATGTGCCTTCTTCAAGCTTTTTCTCTCCGGTCGCAATAAAACCGTGTCTTTCATAGAACCGTATTGCCTTTTCATTCTTTTCCAATGCCCAGAGATGATCCGCGTTGTGCTCTTTTATCGCATATTCCAACAACTTGGAGCCTATTGATCCGTTTTGAAGAACAGGTTCCACGAAAAGTCTCGCTATATAGGTATCTTCAATCTTTATGAAGCCCTTTACCACACCGTCATCATATACATAAAGACTGTCAAGACCGGCTTCATATTGTTTCATTAACGCCGGAACCTGCAGTTCACTGAAATAATACTCGTCGGATTTAAAGATAGGGTAAAAGAACATGCGATAGTTAAATACCTGTATCTCCGCTATCCGCGCTAAATCGTTTTGGGTTGCTTTTCTTATCATAATCTCATTCCTATAATCCTGCTACCTTTCTGCAATATTAACTCCTTTTAAAAATTCAATCTTATTATACAACAAAAGCTCCCGGATTTCTCCGGGAGCCCTTTATTTGGATTTTTGATTCAGATCTTCTTTATACCAGATTATCAAAGCAGCTATGAAAATAACTCCAAAGTATATGTACGCCGCATTTGATTTTGGGTATGTGTCAAACAGCTTATTCCAATCATAAATGGCGCCTATAGAATTTATAAAAGAATGATAAATGGCACATGCCAGAACGCTCTTCGTAGATTTATAGATCGCAGCAGCCACAAAAGCCCAAACAAATATGTTTATGGCAAAACCTGTCATACTGTCACCGTAATGGTTGGAGGTCGGCTGTAACCATATCGGGAAATGCCATACACACCAGATTACCGCCACAATAGTGGTCGCGACCGGAAACGGAAATCTTTTCTCAAGCATTGGTTGCAGAAAACCACGCCAGCCGGTCTCTTCCGCAAATCCTACGAACGGTAGCATAACAAGGAAGCCTAAAGGCATCCTATACCAGGGAAAACCGTTTGGTTCGCCGCAAAACAGAGCAAACAGCAAAGCACACACGCAAAACAGGCCGGTGATCAAAATGGTTTTAATTATCTTCGGCGTATACAAAAAGCGTTTTAAGAACTCTTTTACTGTGATCTTTTCTTCTTTTCTAAGCGTGACAAACAAAGCGATCACCGGTCCCGGTGTTGTGAAAAACATTCCTATGATCGCATAGATCACATATGCAAAAGACAGTTTTCCTGTTTCCGCATATTCTATTGAGGCAGGCTCAAGTATCAGAATCAATAATTCAAAAAAGACACTTATAAATAATAACCAGCCAAGATATTCTGTTATCGGCGCTTTCTTTTTCTCATCAACCCACATTTTCCTGTCCTTTCATAATCCCTGAAATCAGTGCATCTACGCCATATGCAAAGCTCTCATCCAAAGAGATCTTATCTCCGAAACTGCCGTGTAACTCCAGCATCGAAAATCCCTCAACAAAGCCCCGCAGGCTTCGCAATACATGCATTTTCTTAAATTCGTCAAACTCAAGAGAATCCAAAATGGAATACAAAGATGATATGACACCTTTTGTTATTTCATGGTTCAGCTCTGAAGTATATGAATTGTGCCAGCATATTGCCTCAAAAACTCCGGGATGTTCATGCGCGAATTCACGCAGCGCATAACACATTGCTTTTAATCCGTCTTCCCGTGACTTACCCACTGCCGATTTGGCAATCTTTATATCAATATTGTTCCAGCCATATACCATGATCGCTTCTTTTATTTCTTCCAGACCGCCTTGAAAATGTTTATATAAAGACGGCGGCTTTATGCCTAATCTGTCAGCGATGGTTTTTATGGAAAGATTCAGAAAACCATCTCTATCTGCCATTTCAACACACACATCAATGATCTCTTGTTTTCTGGTCATTTTTTCTCCCGCTAATCTTTTTAGCTTATTGGCTAATGTTATTAGCCTTTAGATTAACACAGACTCTCAGTATTGTCAAATCCGGTATCTTTACAAGACAAAAAATCCCCGGGAATCGGCTTTGACTCCCGGGTTCCAATGTATCAACACGCTCTCTTCCGTATTCAATGCCAGTAAGGCTTCTGATTCTTATGGCGAAAGTCTTTCATCTTTTCTTTGTATACGCCGATAATGGATTCATACTTGTCGAGCACGGCCTGTTTAACATTACCGTATCCTATTTCAATCCCTTTATAGCATTCGTTATCATTTCTTTGGCTTCGGCAAAACGTACGCTCTCACTGTCCTTATCGTAACCTGCCATATATCCGCCTGAGGTGTTAGAGTCGTCTTTGGTCTCAACGCGTATATAGTAACTCGATCCGTCATAAATAGTTTCCTTGGTAGACGTATCTTCTTTTAACTCCATGAAGTTTACCCTGGTCAGCACATTTACGATGCTCGACCAGTCAAGATCCGATATCTCGGATTCAGTGACCTCATACCTGTCCTCAGAAGGCAATTCTCCGGCAAAATAGTCATATGATTTATCACCTTCAGGATTAATTTCGTATTTTACAACTTTGAGATCCTCAGTAATGACATACATATCAACCGCGCATATGCCGCCGCGATATACCAGATAAGTGACTTTCGTGACGTCTAACGGCCCCCTTGGATGGGATTCCCGGCCCGATCCGTTGCACGCTGTAAAAGAAAACAAAACGATAACCAGAATAAGTCCGATAACAACCGTATTTTTAAGCTTTTTCATTATTTCTGCTCCCTCGATACCCTATAAGTCTATTCAACCGGCTTACAGATCGGCAATCCTCTTATGCATACGGTTTGTATGCTAAACTCTGATCAAAATATTATACACTATTTTAAGTCACAGAAAAGTATCATTCAAATTTGTTTCCGTAATCAAACGCCGTAAGCTCGTCCGTCCGCTCGGTGATATAGATATTGTAACCTCCGTTTTCATATGTGTTTTTAAGAAGCGTTTCCGTATAATCATCCGGCAAATACTCTTTGGGCACTTTTTTAAGGCTCATTGGATTGCTTTTAAACGAAGTATAGATATACGCTATCTCATTATTTCCAAGATCCATCGCATATTCATATGCATGATTGTAACAGTCTATCGCCTTGTATACCGGGCGGATGAATCTTTTGCTCTCTTCATACTCAAGTTTATGTATCATTTTATTGCCGAGGTGGTCCTCAAGTACCAACTCGTCGTTTTTAAGACGCGCAAGCTCCATTTGATAATCGGCGTCGGAATACTTGCACTCCAGGTATACTTCGCAGGTCGGATCGTCCCATGTGTCTTTATAGGAAAAGAAAAAGACCGGCTCTGCCCCGTTTTCGAAGGCGCTTTCCGGAATGGTCTCCGGGAATACAAACAATCCCGTTTGAACCTGTCCGACCACCTCGAACCTGTATTTATGCATCGTTTCCGAATACTTTTCCACATTTTTGTTTCTCTGTACCGGTCCGCCGGTAAAAAAGAAAATGATCAAGACCAATAATATCCCAAAAGCGGTAACGCATCCGACTAAAAGTCCGATAACAATTCCCAATGCAATCTTTCTTCCCTTTTTTTCTTTCATAACCATTCTCCTTACAACGATATTATGATCGCATATATCACAAGTGCCGCAAGCAGTCCTATCGGTATCAATGCACCGATAAAGAAGCCAATCATATAGTAATTTGCGGTTTTTGCCTTTTTGATGAACGTGTTTTCTTTTTCCCGATCATCACTGTCGGTTTGGGACGACCGTATTTTAAGCTCATCAAGATACGCTTTGCACGCCTCACAGTTTAAAATGTGGCGTTCAACCGATTCACGAACGTCATCCGAGAGCAGTCCGTCACGGTATGACGGACAAAGATCCCTGCAGATCCCACATGTTATCTCATTTTTATCCATACCTAAATCCCCCATATCAGTATTGTTGATACACCGACTACAAGTGCGGCAAAGATCAGACAATAGATGACCACAAATCTCCACATTCTCTGCTTGGGCGTGCGGATCTTTTTGTTAATGACCACCGGAGATTCCGGGATCTTTATCTCACCGGCCATCGCATCATACAATTCGCGGCATTGCGGGCAGGCCTTTATGTGTTCTTGAATATAAGCGACCGTCTCGGGGCTTGCTTTTCCGTCAAGATATACGGGCAGCAGATCCGCGGTCAGATCACATTCAAATTTACTCATTGTCCCTCATCTCCTTTCCCAGTTTCTGCTTTCCCCGGTAAAAAGTGACTCGTGCCCAGTTCTCTGTTTGGTTCATGAGTTCGCCTATTTCCTTAAAAGAAAGCTCACCGTTTATCCTGTACAGAACGACTGCTCTGGTGGTTTCGTCAAGCTTTTCTATGCACTCAAGAAGTTTGTTGCTTGTCTCCGTTTTAATGTATGTTTCTTCGACCTGCTCGGCCGTAGGCAGTTCCAAAACATCCTCAAGACTCACCTCGCGATGACGGTTTTTCTTATCAAGATACTGCCAGAATGTGTACTTGGCGATCTGGCAAAGCCATGTCGAAACTTTTGCCTTGCCCTTAAAAGTCTTAATGTTCCTGATCGCCCGGAAGAACGTCTCCTGAGTTAAGTCTTCCGCCAGATCTTTATTGCCGTTCGTGATCGTAAGAAGGTACCCGTATACAAGCGGATAGTATTCTTCGCAGATCTTTTTAAGATTCAATTCCGGGTGCCTCCTTTCACATCGTTCTGATATATATGTCCGAAAATGATTCATTTCGTTACAGAAAGATTATAACAAAAAATAAGTCACGGGGATGATTCCCGTGACTTATTATCAATAGCACTTAAACTCTATTGTGGCATCTATCATACTGACATCCGCTCCGTCGGATACTCCGACAGGTTTGCAGCTTATCTCGCCTCCCCATATCTGAGGCTCACCGTCACAATATCCGAGAATGAATACAACACTGTAGTCAGCTTCCTGTTCCGCAGAAGATGTATAAGTTTCATTTCCGTATGCTATGCCCGATAAAGTCACATCCATATATGAGGTCGCACGTACTGTAAATTCGCCCATGAACATTGGAATGTATCCGTCCGATTCCGACCCATCAAGCGCAATAAGCTGAATATCACTGCATTTAACCGTGGCAACAGCGCTTCCGGATTCTTGGGCGTATCCCATAAGATCATAGTCAAACTGTGTTTCTACAACTGTGCTGAAAGAAGCTGTATTGTCATCATAGATATCGATATATACCTTATTTGGAACTATATCGTAAGTAAGTCCTTCAATTGAAGGAATAGTAGGCGTGATCTGCTGTCCGCTGTAGCTTCCGTCCAACTTAGGCAAATGTGAATCATCACGGCGCTTTTTCCCCGAATCGGGATCAAATTCATGTAACGGACCTCCACCGGAGTTTATTCCAGGCAAATTGAGTCGCGGCTGATCGTCCAGCTCGCCCAGATTAAGTGAGCCGTCAGACACAGTATGCCAATAATCATCTACGGATGTCTCCAGCGGATGGTCGGGATCATTGATCCATATATGACTCTGACCGGGAAGCGGTTGAGGTACTGTAAGCCACCAGTCAGCCGCATCGGATATCCCGTATTGCTCATCAAGCCCCTCAGCAGTCAAGCTCACCTGTTTACAGGTTTCCTTATATGTGTATTCGACCAGATTCGTTATTGCAACATCGGCTTTTCTGAACGCTTCACTTGCTTCTTCAAGAGCACGATTCGTCAGATTGGCCACCCCCTGTACAATAGTGGCCGGTCCAAAAGCTTCATCTGTTTTGGTCCCTGCAAGGTCATCCGAAAATCCGAGCCATGACATAGCAGAATCGTAAGCTTGTAAAGCTTTGGCTCCCCACGAGTCCATCGGACCCGTTATGATCCCAACAGCTTTATATACCGCATTCGAATGGTAATACTGACGTTGTTCTTCATTGTTCGTAATTGCACCAAGAACATAATACCCTGCTGCCTGAATCCCGTTTTTAACATTGCTGACTCCCGGCGTGACATTGCATATATCTCCTGCCACGTCATAAACCGTACCGGCGGACGGCAGTCCGTTGTCAATCTCGGGGGCATGATAATATCTGTACAGATTTTCTTCGGTAAAAAGCTCGCTGCCTTCGGAGCCCGGAGGACGAACAGGTTCTATATCCTCATCATATCTCCCACGTGCGATGACCGAAAGCGAAGACTGTGCAAAGATCAAAATACACATACCGACCGCAACAACTGCGCCGGCCACCGTGCGTCCGTTTCCGCTGTTCGGCCCGAGCGGAGGTTCAATGCCGAGTGAACGCCTGACCACTTTTGCAAAAAGTCCGGCACTCACAAACTGATACAAAACTTCCAAAAAACTTGCAAGTATAAACTGGAGAAGTAAAGACCAGTCCCATAACATCGGAATATCGATAATAACTATCATCAGTAAGCAAATGATCCCTGATAAGATATAGCGCCAGAAATTTCCCGATATTATGGAATTCATCTCCTTGCCGTTAACGGCCACCTTGATCGGCGCGCCCATCGCCAAGGCGCATGATGCGACCGGTATCAGCAGCAGTGCACGTGCGGAGAAAAGAATAAGAACGTAAAGAAGGATCAGCTGTATGCCGTAACTCAGATAATAATATGTCGCCAGAAGCGAATAAAACGCATAAACCGCAATGGCCGGAGCGGCGTACAAAAGTTGTACGATAATAATTTTAAATCCGAGTTTTACCCATCCCCGGATCCCGTCTTTTCTGTCTGCGGCATTGGAATAAGCCGCACCTACACCGATAAATGCGGTCAACGGTATCAATGTGAAAACGAAAGCGGCCAAAAATGCTTTTATACTTTTTTTCATATGATCCCCCTCTTACGATCCTACAGTAACCGCAAATGTCCATAAGACAAATGCAATTCCCATGACGAGAAGAGATACCGCAAAAATAAGCGCTCTGCCTCCGGCCGGCTTGTATCTGGGCTGAACCCGTTCCCAGTCATAGCCTGCGCTATACTGAGCAACTTGATTGTACACCGGCTGCATGACCGGTGCCCCGTTCATCGGCTGTTGATACACCGGCTGCGGCGGGATATTGGTAACAGGAGGTATGACCTGCGGCGCGGGCTGCGGCCGGGCATTGGTTAACGGCGGTACGGCTTGCGATACCTGCTGATATTGCATATTGGTACCCGGCTGTGCCGCTTGCTGTGCAGCAAGTATTTTTGTCCCGCAATTTCCGCAAAATACGCTTCCCGCTTCATTATTTGCACCACATTTACTACAAACCATAAAGACCTCCTTTTCATAAACGTTATCAGATACTTTTATTTAATAATACACATGTATGCTGCGTCAATTAAAAATGTGTGCAAAAGGGAAAAGAAAATGTTCATAAGAAAGCCCCGGGCCGTTTCGTAGCCCGGGGCTTTGGATATCAAAGTTAGTTGTTAAAAAAACGCTTCATTTTTACAATGAGATCATCATTAAGATTTTTACCGGTAGGTATATGAATAAAAACCGCTCTTCCCGAAAACTTCTTAAGCATATGCCAATATGCCGCATTACAAAGATATGCCGTCGGATCCTCAGATATTACCGCGGATATTCCGCAGACGTTCATTGAATCTGCCAGTTTATCCACATTTAATCCGGATGTTTTCTTTTCCCCGTCAAGAAACGCAACTTTTTCGATCCTAACCGATGATGTCAATGTTTTATCAACGCCAAACATCACGATGCGATCGTATTCTTTATGAATTGAATCAATATCTCTTTTCAGACCCGCGAATGAATTGGTAAGAAGCAAATGCTCGGGCGATAATTGTTCTGCCAGAACACTTGAACTGTTATTTTTCCCCTTAAATCCGACAAACAATACGTCATTCATCCCAACCATTGTGTTCACACGTTCTTTTTGAACCCCTAACCCCGTCCCCAAGAGACCACCCGGTCGGGGTGCCGATGGTCAGCCGATGAGCCAGTCGTACATCTCCTGGTATTTAAGCGCCGATTTCTCCCATGAGAAATCTTCTGCCATTGCGCGGTCGATCATCTTGTTCCACTCACGCTTGCGGTCATAGTAGATGCGCTCAGCGTTTCTGATGCATGCCAGCATCTCGTGCGCATTATAATTGGTGAATGTAAAGCCCGTTCCGGTACTCTCATACTCGTTGTAAGGCTCAACCGTATCTTTAAGTCCGCCGGTTTCTCGTACGATCGGGATCGTGCCGTAGCGAAGTGCGATGAGCTGGCTGAGTCCGCAGGGCTCGAACAGTGAAGGCATCAGGAATGCATCGGAAGATGCATATACCCTGTGAGCAAGTTCATCGGAATAATAGATGTTTGCCGAAACCTTATCGGGATACTTCCATGCAAAGTGTCTGAACATGTTCTCGTAACGTTCTTCACCGGTTCCGACCACAACAAGCTGTATGTTGTCCGAACACATCTCATCCATCATATAAGCCACAAGGTCAAGTCCCTTCTGGTCGGTAAGTCTTGAGATAAGACCGATCATCATTGCCTTGGGATCTTCTCTTAAGCCAAGCTGTGCCTGAAGTTTGGTCTTGTTCTTGACTTTTTCTTTTCTGAAAGTGATCGGATCGTAATTGTAAAGTATCTTCTCATCGGTCGCGGGATCGAAATCGGTGTAATCGATACCGTTCACGATACCTCGAAGATCATTGACTCTTGCGCACAAAAGACCGTTTAAGCCCTCACCGTAGAAGTCTGTCATGATCTCTTTGGCATAAGTCTCCGAAACTGTCGTGATGGCGTCGGCATACACAAGGCCACCCTTTAAGAGGTTTGCATCCTTGTAACATTCAAGTTTATCCGATGTAAAGAAATAGTCAGAAAGCCCGGTTATCGACTGAACAGCCTTAACATCCCATCGTCCCTGGAACTTAAGGTTGTGGATCGTCATTATCGTCTTGATGTCATGGTAAAAGAGGTCGCCGCCAAAGCGTTCTTTTAAATAAACAGGGATAAGTCCCGTCTGCCAGTCATGACAGTGTATGATATTGGGCTGGAAATCGATGAGTTTAAGCGCCGAAAGAACAGCCTTTGAGAAATACGAAAACTTCTCGATCTCAAACAGCACATTGTCGCCGTAAGGCTTGTATCCGCCGAAATAGTACTCGCTGTCGATAAAATAATAAGTGATATCGTCAACAACGGCCTTCATGATGCCGACATACTCGTTTTTCCAGTTGTAATCCATATAGAAATGGGTCACATACTCCATCTTGTCCTTCATTTCCTGACGCATGCAGGCATACTTGGGCACGATGACTCTCACATCAAAATACTTTTTGTCGATACACTTGGGAAGAGAACCCACTACGTCCGCAAGACCGCCTGTCTTGATAAACGGAACTCCTTCCGATGCCGCAAAAAGAATCTTCTTTTTCATAACTTACCTCTGTCCCCGCGAAACGCAACCGATCGACTGCGATCCGCACTTTCTTTCACTCTATTCAATATATCACTTTTGCATCCAAAATTCCACGACCGCTTTGTGCGGCGCTACGCCACACGCTTTGGGCGGCACTATGCCATACACTTCGGGCCGCGATATGCCATACACTTTGGGCCACATCCCGTCACACGAAATATGTGACACCCGTCAGTAACAGCGTAAAATACCATATTCCCCCGATCGCATGCCAGGCAAAGATTCCCAGTAACAACGTTCTCACTGCGATCGCGACCTTACCGGGCAGCATCGCGTTTGCAAAAAGATCCTTAAAGATCATGTACAAAGCCCCCGCGAATGCAACAAAAAGTGCGATCGAATATCCCCAGAAAAAGTTGCCGTCACCGCTCCTGTCCCCTGTCTCGGCCATCAGGAAAACTTCCAGAAATCCCACAAGCCACATCAAAAGGGAAAAAGAATATATCCTGTCCTTATAAAAATCCTTTATATTGAGCATAAACACCGCAAGCGGAAACAGTATCGACAAAACGAGCGTAACCTTGGGATGTGTTCCCCGACGGCTCAATTCATAAAACGGTCTGATCGCATAGCCGTTTCCCGTCTCGCCCCCGAACATCACCGAACTTACCACAAACATTGAAACAAGCGCAGGCACGGCTGCAAGTCCTTTAAAAAGAACATGCGTGAACTTATGCTTCTTTGCCAGGAAATTGTATAAAAGTTCCATAACAAACACGGGCCCGAACACTATCGTAAAGCTCGGTTTTATAAGCGTTGAGACCGCAAACAGGACCGCAAAAACGATCAGATCTTTGATCTTCGGTTTTTCTTCACGGCAAATGTCCGCATATACACATAATACGGCGATCGCGAAAAACCGCATTCCGATGTATGTGGAGTTATGCCACATATTTGCGCTCTGATAGCCTATGTAATGCTGCGGATTGACGGCACTTACATAAAAAGCCATCACAAAATTAAGAAGATACGCACTTACAAACAGCAATCCGTCGCTTAATCCAAAGCCCGCAAGAAGCGTTGCCTTATCAAGCATAATGTATGTTATGTAAACTGCTCCCGCAGTGAACAACGCAAGTATCGAAGCGATCAGCACATTGCCAAAAGAAACCTTTGCGCACAGCACATAAATGTACGAAAGAAGGCTGTAACAAAACCCGTCTTCAACAGCCATGCTGACATGTACGGGAGTATCCGCTTCAAACATCCCGGTCACGGGATTAAGGAGCTGATTATAATAAAGATAACCGCAAACACCTGCGTAAACGATTAAGGAAATGAGAAAAAAAACAAATCCTCTTCTGTTTGCGATATTTTCTACACTCGTTTCACTCATTATCAATTCCTGCTGATTACTTTATGTAAACCAAACATTTCCGATATCTGTTCGGATACAACACCCGGTCCGGTATCTTCAGTCATCCGTTTCCAAGAGACTCAATAAGTTCCCGTGCGTTGGTGATCGCAGCGGCACTTGTACTGTCGCCGCCGAGTAACCTTGCGATCTCGCTTACTCTTGCCTCGCCTTCGATCATAGTAATATCCGTCTTTGTCTTACCGGCTTCGGCCTTTTTGTCGATCACAAAATGTGTATTTGCAAAAGCAGCTATCTGGGCAAGATGGGTTATTAAGATAACCTGATGCTTTGAGGAAAGCTCGTAAAGTCTCTTACCAACTTCTCTTGCGGTAACGCCGCTTATTCCGGTATCTATCTCATCAAATATAAGTGAATCTATCTCGTCTTTATCGGCAAGGATCGTCTTGATACCCAGCATGATACGGGAAAGTTCACCGCCCGATGCTACATTTCTTACCGGCTTTACGGGTTCCCCGACATTTGTTGATATCATAAATTCAATATCATCGAATCCGTTGGCGGAAACTCTGGTTGCATCGCTTTCTATCCCGACACTGAAATTAACGTTTAAGAAGTTAAGTCCCTCAAGTGTTTTTGTGAGGGCATCGGTGAATTTAAGCGCGGTCTCGCTCCTTAACTTTGAAAGTGTGCCGGCGGCCTTTTCATATTCGCTTCCGGCCTTTTTACATTCTTCCTTGAGTTTTTCGCGATATTCGTCGAGGTTTCTTAAATTATCAAGCTCGGCTGCCTTATCATCACGGTATTTAAGTACATCTTCTATCGTTCTTCCGAACTTTGACTTAAGATAATTGATCTTATTAAGGCGCTCTTCGACAGTCGTAAAAAGATCTTCATCATATTCAAGACTGTCCGAATATTTTGATGCCGCAAGCGAGAAATCACCGAGGAGTCCTTCGGCTTCGGTAAGTTTACATAATAATTCTTCCGCAGACTCATCAAGACCGGTAACCCGCTCCATTGCTGCGATCGCTCTTGACAACATCTCCCCTGCGTCTTCCATGGATCCCGAACTTATGAGATTCATGGCTTCGGAAAGATTCTCGCTTATCTTTTCGGCCGACGAAAGCCTCTTATATGAAGTCTCAAGTTCTTCGTCTTCTCCGGGCTTAAGGTCCGCTTCGTCGATCTCGCCGACCTCATATTCCAATAGCGATATCGCCCGTTCCCGGCCCTCTGCCATAGATTCGGCGTCTTTTAGCCGGTTCATGGCATCTTTGTAAGCGTCTGCGGTCGTTTTGACTTTATCCAAAGCCTCTTCTATCGCATTTCCGCCGTATGCATCCAGCATCTTAAGCTGTCTTCCGGCATCAAGAAGAGACTGATGTTCGTGCTGCCCGTGAATGTCGATAAGTGCCGATGCGATCTCTTTGACCTGTCTTGATATCACGGTAACACCGTTGATACGGTAGGTACTCTTGGACGGAGTGATCTTACGGTTTATGATCACAACGTCGTCATCCGATGGGATGTCAAGCTCATCAAGGATCTCTTTACATCTTGAGTCCATCGAAAAAACCAGCTCAACGAACGCCTCATCGGCTCCGTTTCTGATAACGTCACCCTCGGCGCGCTGTCCGAGTGCAAGCATAACAGACCCGAGAAGTATTGATTTTCCCGCGCCCGTTTCCCCCGTGAGCACATTGAGACCTTTTGTAAACTCGATCTCACAGTTCTCGATAAGTGCCAGATTTCTGACTTTTAGACTTTCTAACATATATTCCTTTCCGCTCTCCCGGAAAAAAGATCATATATCTCTACTGCACCAGTTTCTTTATCTTATCCATCAGTGCTTCTGTATCTTCAACCGTCCTGATAGCCATCATTATCGTATCGTCACCGGCTATGGTACCCACGATCTCCGAAAAGTTCATGGAATCAACGGCAGCGGCTACCGCCATTGCCATTCCGGATACGGTCTTGATGACTAAGATATTCTGAGCCATGTCAATGGATACAAATCCATCTTTAAGGACTCTTTTATACTTTGAATCAAGCTCGATATCTCTGTGAAGATCGACACAGTATTTCTGTTTGCCGCTCTTGGTGTTGCACTTGTAAAGGTGCAATGTCCTGATATCTCTTGAGATCGTGGCCTGTGTTGCATTGAACCCTTCGTTTTTGAGTCTTTCCACGAGTTCTTCCTGGGTATCGATATCGTATTTTTCGATTATCTCAAGTAACTTTTCATGTCTTGCGTTCTTCAATATGATTACCTTCCCCTTAACTTAATTTTCTGGAAAGGACTTCCAGGAAACTTACACTGTTGACTTTGACAAATTTGGTACGTTTTTCACTGCGTTTTACCACGAAAGAATCACCCGATTCCAGATGATGCTTGCCCGCAGCATCGGCCGAGGCAAGTGCCTCATATTTTCCACCACCGTTTGGCTTTTTAAGTTTTATCTCAACCACATCCTTGGGCGAAAGAATGATGCTTCGCGTCATAAGCGTATGCGGGCTTACCGGAGTCAGTACCAGAAGATCAGCTCCGGGTTCGACTATCGGCCCTCCCGCGGAAAGATTGTATCCCGTGGAGCCGGTCGGTGACGAAACTATCACACCATCCGCACTGTAATCCTTTAAAAACTTACCGTTTACCGATATATCAAACCCGATCGCCCTGAAAGGATCGGCCTTTAATACCGAAATATCGTTTAAAGCCCTTACATGCCCTGCTTCATGACCTGCCTTTACAAACGTGCCTTCAAGCATCATGCGTTCTTCTATCTCATACTCACCGTTTAGGACTTTATCAAGCGCCGGTATCACATTCTCAACTTCCACTTCGGTAAGATAACCCAAAGACCCCAGATTAACGCCTAAAAGCGGTACGCTTACAAACATGAAGTCTCTTGCAGCCCTTAACATCGTGCCGTCTCCTCCGAGTACGATCACAAGATCGGGCTGTTCGCCTTCTTTGAAACGCTCGGCGGTTTCGTTGAGTTTGATCTTCTCATCGTCCAGAAGTTCAATACTCACGTTTTTGCCGAGTTTCTCAAGATACTCCTGTATCTTGCCGGTTATCTTAAGATCTGCGTCTTTGGTCTTGTTGGTACGGATCAGAAATCTTTCCATTGCTCAAAGCTCCTCGTGTGCCCTGTCTACGGCTTGATTTATGTCAACCAAAACAGACTCCCCTTCACTTTTTTCAATGTGCAGGAGATATTCTATATTTCCCTCCGGTCCGCGTATCGGAGAATGATCGAGTCCCAGTATCTTAAACCCGATACTCTTTGCATAGTCAATGACTGTGGCGATAACCGAAGCATGAACCTTTTTGTCCCGGACAACGCCCTTTTTGCCCACTTCTTCTCTGCCCGCTTCAAACTGGGGTTTGATAAGGCAGACCATCTGTGCGTTATCCCTGATTATGTTAACCGCAGGCTCAAGTATCTTTGTAAGCGAGATAAAAGAAACATCCACGCTTGCGAAATCTATAACATCCCCGATATCTTCGGGTTTTACATACCTGAAATTGGTCTTTTCCATGCAGACCACACGCCCATCGTTTCTTAATGACCATGCGAGCTGACCGTGTCCCACATCGATGGAATACACTTTTACCGCTCCGTTTTGAAGCATGCAGTCGGTAAATCCGCCCGTGCTGGCACCTATATCCATACAGGTCTTTCCCTTAAGGTCTATCGGAAATACCGCAAGTGCTTTTTCAAGTTTAAGCCCTCCGCGGCTTACATATTTAAGTTTCTCACCTTTTACCGTGATATCACATTTATCCGGGTCGAACATCGAACCGGCTTTGTCTTCGCGCTGACCGTTTACCAACACGTCACCGCTCATGATAACGGCTTTGGCCTTTTCGCGTGATTCGGCAAGTCCCCTCGATACCATCAGTACATCAAGACGTTCTTTCACATGAACCTCCTGATCTTTGCAAGGACGGAATCTTTGTCTATGCCGATAACTTTTTTGAGTATATCCACATTGCCGTGTTCAACATATTCATCTGGAATGTTTACGGTGATCACTTTGCCGGTATATCCCGCTTCATCCAGGAATTCCCTGCATCTCTCACCGTAACCGCCCGTTCCGACATTTTCTTCCATGATGACGATCATCCTGTGGACTCTCATCACGGATTTAAGCATGTCCTCATCTATGGGCTTTGCAAATCTTGCATTCACAAGCGTTACATCAACACCGTCCGCTTCAAGTTCATCTCTTACCTTTTCGGCGGTAGGCATCATGCTGCCAAGAGCTATAAGCGCTATATCGCTTCCGCGGTATATAAGTTCCGACTCACCGTATGCTATGGGAGCCCTGTACTCTTCAAGCCCGTCATAAGCCGTGCCTCTGGGATATCTGATGGCTATGGGGCCGTCATATGATACGGCGAATTTCATCATATCCGAAAGTTCCCATTTGTTTTTGGGAGCCATTATCGTCATGTTCGGTATCGTGGAAAGATAGGAAATATCAAATATTCCCTGGTGTGTCTCACCGTCGCTTCCCACCACTCCCGCACGGTCTATCGCAAACACAACGGGAAGGTTCTGTATGCAGACATCATGCAGTATCTGATCGTATGCCCTTTGCAGGAACGATGAATATATGCATACTACCGGCTTAAGTCCGCCGGCTGCGAGACCTGCGGCAAATGTAACAGCATGTTCTTCTGCGATGCCTACATCGAAAAATCTTTCCGGAAATACATTTCTGAAACGCTTAAGCCCGGTACCGTCCGCCATTGCGGCTGTGATAGCCACAACCTCCGGATTACGATCACCTAACTTCATCATAACGGTAGAGAAAACATCCGTATAATTGGCTTTCGTACGGGGTGAACTCGGAAGTCCGGTCTCTATCACAAAAGGTTCGGTACCGTGAAATCTCGCGGGATGTCTTTCCGCAGGCTCATATCCCTTACCTTTCTGGGTTATGACATGAACCAGTACCGGTCCTTTTTTACGCTTTGCATCATTTAAAAGTTCAAGTATCGCGCCTATATCGTGACCGTTAACGGGTCCCAAATACGTGATACCCATATCTTCAAAGAACATGCCCGGAATGACCATGCTCTTTAATGTACTCTTGGTCTTGCGGATCGTCTTTACAACACCTTCACCGCCCGGAATGTTCATGAGCTTTGTGAAAATGCTTTCTTTAAGATCCAGATAACTGTCAGCTGTTCTGATACCGTTAAGGTACTTGGAAACACCGCCCACGTTCTCGGATATGGACATATTGTTGTCGTTTAAAACGATTATAAAATTGGTCTCGAGCTTTGAAGCATTGTTAAGCGCCTCATAAGCCATACCGCCGGTAAGAGAACCGTCACCTATGACAGAAACCACGGTATGCTTCTCACCCATAAGATCACGCGCCTTAACAAGCCCGAGTCCCGCGGAGATAGATGTTGAACTGTGACCTGTGTTAAAACTGTCGCATTCACTTTCAACGCGCTTGGGAAAGCCCGCCATTCCGCCGTATTTTCTTAACGTGTCAAAGCCGTCTCTGCGGCCTGTCAAGAGCTTATGTGTATATGACTGGTGTCCCACGTCCCATACGATCTTATCGGTCGGAAGATCAAGAAACAGATGAAGCGCCATCGTAAGCTCAACGGCACCGAGATTGGAGCCCAGATGCCCTCCCGTTACGCTTATCTTCTCTATCAAAAACTCCCTGATCTCTTTGGCAAGTTCGGGAAGCTTGTCACGCGGTATCTTCTTTATGTCATTTTCACACTGTATTTTTTCAAGATACATTTCTTTACCTGCACTGCATTTAAGATCTCGTTACCACGGCGATCGCTTATTTTTCCCTGTCGATCAGGTATTTAACGAGTTCTTCCAAAAATTCATTCCTTGAAGGGAATTGCTTAAGTCCCTCTATAGCTTCGTCCGAAAGCTTCCTAACATCCTCTTTTGATCTTTCAAGACCGTAAATTGAAACATAGGTAAGCTTGCCGTTTGTTTCATCCGACCCTATGGGCTTTCCGAAAGTCTCAAAATCGCCTTCGATGTCTAAAATGTCGTCTCTTATCTGGAAAGCAAGTCCTATCTTTGAACCGATCGACGAAAGCTTATCAAGGTCTTTCTCATCCGCTCCGGCAAGACACGCTCCGATCATCATTGCGCTTTCTATCATGGCTGCGGTCTTGTTTTCATGTATGAACAAAAGAAGGTCTTCGTTCATCTCTGCGCCTGTCTTTTCAACATGCACATCTGCGGCCTGTCCGCCTATCATTCCCAGTATCCCTGCCTGACGGGCAAGTATCTGCATTGCACGTCCGCACTTTGCGGGATCGTCTGTAACCGAAAATGCCTTGGAAGCAACCTCGAATGCGTAGTTAAGAAGTCCGTCTCCGGCTAACAGCGCCGTTGCCTCACCGTACTCAGCATGCGTTGTCTTGCGGCCGCGTCTGAATTCATCGTTGTCAAGGCACGGCATGTCGTCATGCACAAGCGAATATGAATGTATGAACTCAATGGCTGCCATAAAATACGGAAGTTCCGCGGGGAGCTTAACAGCTTCACCGTTCCCGTCTGTTTCGCCCTGCGAGCTGTCCGCCTGCTGCACAAACAGTTTCGCACACTCCTGCATGAGTAACGGCCTTAATCTCTTACCGCCTCCGACCACCGAATATTTCATCGCATCCACAAGATAATCCGCGTAACCCGCATTAATATCAAGTGTTTTATCGAGCAGCCCGTTGATTTGGTTTACATAAATATCGAGATTCTCATGAAAATTCATCGGTCTCACCGTCTTTCGAAAGTTTGAGCACTTTCTTTTCAACCGTATCGATCTTGGCGGAAAGCTGCTCCACAAGCTCCATTCCGTCTTTATACAATGCAAAAGAACGCTCGAGCGTCACATCCTCGGATTCCATTTCCCTGATGGTATCGTCAAGCTTTTCAAATGCCTCTTCGACCGTGAGGTCGGCTCCCTGTCCTTCTGCCTTATTTAATTCAATATTATCATCCGTTTCTGTGTTCTTACCCATATCAATCCTTAATAATACATTAAAACAACCGCAACATGCATTGTTATGTCAACCGCGATCGGTATTTGCCCGGATCTGTGTCACCGTTGTACCGATAGTGCCGTCGGTCAGATTAAGCGTGATATCATCCCCCGGTTTAACGTCGTTTACCGACTTAACAGCCTTTCCCGAAGCACCGGAGGCATATACATACCCGCCGCCGAGTTTGTTAAGAGGCGAAAGTGCGTGAAGCCTTCCTGCCGCAAGCGACAATCTGTTCTTATGGAATGTAAGTATCTTCTCCATTTCGTTGTTAAGCTTATTTTCCGCCATCACGAGCCTGTTACGGCGCTCATTGATAACGGACATGGGACTTAACGATCTCAATCGGTTAACATAACTATTGAGTCTTGTCTTCTGATATAAAAGTTTCCCTGCCATAAGGGATCTTAAACGCCTGTCGGCATCGGATATTCTTCGCAGATCTACCGAAATGTCCGTTACCGCTATCTCCGCCGCATGCGACGGCGTTGCGGCTCTTTTGTCCGCCACAAGATCGGCTATCGTAAAGTCGGTCTCATGTCCGACCGCCGAAATAACGGGTACATCGCAGTTAAAGATCGTATGTGCGAGGGCTTCGTCGTTAAAGCACCACAGATCTTCCATCGATCCGCCGCCTCGTCCGACTATTATGACGTCAACACCGTAACGTTCAAGTGCCTCTATGCCTGCGATGATCTCGGCCGGCGCACCCTCTCCCTGAACAAGCGAAGGATACAGCACTATTTGGATGCCGGGATCGCGCTGTTTGGATATTTTGATGATATCTCTTACCGCTGCGCCCGTAGCTGCCGTTACGACACCGAGCGTCTTTATGTGAGTCGGGATCGGACGTTTGAATTCTTCGTCAAACATCCCCTGTTCCGACAGTTTCTTTTTAAGTGCTTCCAGCTGCTCATAAATGTTACCGATACCGGCCTGTTCAAACTTATCGGCGTATACCTGATACTTGCCGTCCCGTTCGAAAAGCTCGATCGAACCCCTCACGATAACCTGCATGCCGGTCTCTAACTTAAAATCAAGACCCGAAGCACGTTTCGATGCCCACATCGCACCGCTTATCTGGGAATCCTTGTCCTTTAAGGAGAAATAAATATGCCCCTTACCCGAATAGGTAACGGTACCGATCTCTCCTTTTATCGCTATTTTCCTAAGCAGCAGGTCGTCGGCAAACATTCCCGCAATGTAATGATTGACCTGCGCGACCGAATAAACATTATCCTGCAAATTTAGCCAATACTCCGTTTACAAAAGCACCCGATTCGTCACGCGCGTATTTCTTGGCAAGTTCAACAGCCTCATTGATCGAAACGCTCACGGGTGTTTCATCGTCAAATAAGATCTCGTATACCGCAAGGCGCACTACGGTGAGCTCGACTTTACCGAATCTGTCTATAGTCCAGCCCGTAGTTTTTTCCGAGATCTGCTTATCTATCTCATCAAGTTTTTCGACTATGTCGGAAACTTTCTTTTTGACTTCCGTGATCTCCTCGTCCGTAGCCTTTACGCGCAGATCTTCTTTTTCCACCGTAAAGAACAGATTGGCCTGATCGTCCATTTCATCGGGCTTTGTAAAAAGAACGCGGAACAAAATGAGAAACTGTGCTTCTCTTAATTCACGTTTTGTCATTTTGCCTCATTCCCCGGCATGCCGATACCGCCTATGCGAACGTTTACAACTCCCACTTCAAGTCCGGTCATGTTCTCAACAGCCTGTTTTACGCGGGCCTGGACCTTCTGGCTGACAGCGGGAATATTGAAACCGTACTCAACGGTTATGATCATATCGATGTCAAGTTCGCCGTTTACATAGGCAACTTTGACGTTCTTTAAGATATTGCGCATGCCGACCTTGCCCATGATCTCGGTGGTGACATTGTTGCCCATCGCGCATACGCCGTCAACTTCCAGCGCTGCAATTGCGGCGATCTTGCCTACCACGTCATTGGCGATCTTAACGCTTGTTTCGCATCCGTAATCCTTGTCGTTCATCCTGTTCCTCCTAATTGCGGGCAAATTCCGAAAGGACAAGCCCTTTGTTTCTGTCTATGGTCATCTGGATACTCCATGAATTGATAAAGAGAAGTAAAGGTCTATCCTTAAGATCCGCAACTTTCTTCATATCAGAAGTACCGGTAAGTGAAGCAACGTCTGTTTCCGAACTCTCTATCCATCTGATGTGCTCATACGGAAGCGGTTCGAGACGTATGTCCACGTTATATTCATTCTCAAGTCTGTATTTTAAGACATCGAACTGCAGAACGCCCACAACACCCACGATTATCTCTTCCATACCGGAATTGAGTTCCTTGAATATCTGGATCGCACCTTCCTGGGCGATCTGTGTGATACCCTTTACGAACTGTTTTCTTTTCATCGTGTCGAGCTGTCTGACTCTTGCGAAATGCTCGGGAGCGAAGGTAGGTATTCCTTCATAGCAGACTTTCATGCCGGGTGTGCATACCGTATCGCCTATCGAAAAGATACCGGGATCAAAAACTCCGATTATGTCTCCCGCATAAGCTTCGTCAAGTATCTTACGCTCGTCCGCCATTATCTGCTGGGGCTGTGAAAGCCTCATCGTGCGGCCGCCCTGAACGTGAGTCACTTCCTTGTCGGCCTCGAATTTACCGGAACATATACGCATAAATGCGATCCTGTCGCGGTGGGCTTTGTTCATGTTGGCCTGGATCTTGAATACAAAAGCCGAAAAATTGTCTTCCGTAGGCTCAATATATTCATCTCCCGATCTTCTGGGAAGAGGTGTCGTAGCCATTTCCAGGAAGTTTTTAAGGAATATCTCAACACCGAAGTTTGTAAGGGCGGAGCCAAAGAAAACAGGTGTAAGCTTTCCATTTCTTACGGCTTCGATATCAAATTCGGAACTTGCGCCGTCCAAAAGTTCTATCTCTTCAAAGAGCTTATCCTTGGCCGCTTCGCCGATCTCCGCAGTCACCTTGGCCTCGTCGCTTACGGGGATCACGTTGGTATGACCTTCCTTGGTACCTTTAAGCGTATCGGAATAGGTGATGATGCTCTCGCTCTTGCGGTCATATACGCCCTTGAAACCTTTACCCGAACCTATCGGCCAGTTAATGGGACAGGTGGCGATCCCGAGTTCTTTTTCAACCTCATCAATGAGTTCGAACGTATCGTTGGCATCGCGGTCGAGTTTGTTGATAAACGTAAATATCGGAATACCGCGCATGGCACAGACCTTAAACAGTTTCCTGGTCTGAGCCTCCACACCCTTTGATGCGTCGATGACCATCACCGCGGAGTCCGCTGCCATAAGTGTTCTGTATGTATCCTCCGAGAAATCCTGGTGTCCCGGGGTATCAAGGATGTTGATGCAGTATCCGTCATATTCGAACTGGAGAACCGAACTGGTGACCGAGATACCTCTCTCCTTTTCGATCTCCATCCAGTCGGAAACCGCATGTCTGGCGGTAGCCTTGCCTTTTACCGAACCTGCCAGATTAATGGCTCCGCCGTATAACAGGAATTTCTCCGTGAGCGTCGTCTTACCTGCGTCGGGGTGCGATATGATCGCAAAGGTCCGCCTTCTGTTTATTTCGTTGTCAAAATTGCCCATATCTAAAAACCTATATTATGTAAATCTATTTCAAATAATTTATTTATTTTACAGCATTTTCAAGATCTATATTTCAATTATGTAAACCGCCACCCGTGTTTTGGTATGCATATTATCAGAGCATCGATGTGCCTGCAAATTCAGGCTTAATGCCATGATAATCAAGCACCGTTGCCGCGATGTCCGCAAATGTGTCTCTGGTGCCGAGATTTTTGGGTGCCACCTTGGGACCGTACATGATAAAGAAAACATGTTCTCTCGAATGGTCGGTCGAAACCGTATAACCCGGATCGCAGCCGTGGTCTGCGGTTATCATCAGTATGTCGTCTTCTCTTAACTTTGAAACGATCTCGGGAAGTTTGTCGTCAAAATATGCGATCGCCTTGGCGTATCCGTCCACATCGTTTCTGTGTCCGTACAGCATATCGGTATCCACAAGATTTACAAAGCAAAGACCGTCAAAATCTCTGTCCATCCACTCAAGCGTCTTCTCTATTCCGTCGGGATTGCCGGAAGTATATACATGATCCGTGATTCCCTTGCCGGCGAATATATCGTTTATCTTACCTACCGCAAGAACATCCTTGCCTGCAGCCTTAAGTTGATCGAGCATTGTTGTCTTGGGCGGCTCCAAGCTGAAATCATGTCTGTGTGAAGTACGTGTATAGTTTCCGCTCGTACCGATAAAAGGTCTTGCGATAACTCTTCCGACGCCGTGCTCGCCGACCAGTATCTTACGGGCGGTCCTGCAGATATCGTAAAGTTCTTCAACCGGCACGACATCCTCGTGTGCGGCTATCTGAAATACCGAATCGGCTGATGTATATACGATAAGATCTCCCGTCTTTACATGTTCGTCACCGAACTCGTTTATAACGACCGTGCCGGAATAAGGTTTGTTACAAAGAACGCCTCTTCCTACAGCCTTGGAAAACTCATCTATCACTTCCTTGGGGAAACCGTTTGGATAAGTGGGAAGCGGTTTTTCGGAATTGATCCCCGCTATCTCCCAATGTCCGATCGTGGTGTCTTTACCTTTTGAAACTTCTTTAAGGCGCGCATGAACCGCTGTAGGATCGGCGACTCCTTCCAGGAAATCAACGCCGTCTATGTTAAAGAAACCCATCTTTTTAAGATTGTCCATCTTAAAAAACGGACTTTTGGATATCGATCTTAAAGTATTGGTACCTTTATCACCGTAATCCGCTGCATCAGGCATTTCTCCTATTCCGAAACTGTCCAGAACTATTAAGAAAACACGCTTCATGGTAAACCCTCCTTATGTCCGATCGATCAAAACCCGGAAACCCAATTTGCATATGAGCCCAAGTTAACATCTTATTTTACCACATCTTCACTTCTTTTTAAAGTTGAACAAAAAAGCGGTCTCCTCGTCCTTGTAGACAAACAGTAACAACACTCCTAGCAGTACAGCCGAACATGTGATGAAGACATCCGCAACGTTAAACCTTGGGAAATTGATCGGTACAAAGTAAAAGAAATCAACCACAAAGCCCTGTTTTACACGGTCGATCATATTTCCAACCGCTCCTGAGATAAGCATGGTAAAAGCAAATCTTAACCATCCGTATCGCTTACCGTCAGGAATCCGTATGAACTCGACGATCGCAAGCAGCAGGATGATCGATGTGAGTATCAAAAGGAACGTCTGCTTTCCGGAAAAGCTTGAAAATGCCGCTCCGGTGTTTTCAACGTACTGAAGCTCAAAAACATCTTTGATCCATATTATGTTTTCATGGCCGCGCAGGTTTACATAAATCCATGACTTCGTGATCTGATCGAGTGCGATCATTGCCACGGCGACGACCGCATATATAACTTTTACGAGGATTCCCTTACTTGATTCTTTCATTATGTTTCTCCGTATTAAAGCCGATACATTCGGACATATTTTTCTTTTGCCCTGTATCGGAATATGTGTAAAAGAAAACGGCATATGCACATTTTCGCGCATATGCCGGTCTTTTTAAAAGTGAAATTCTACTGAGCGTCCTTGATGGAGAAGCTTATGCGGCCCATCTTGTCTTTGCCGAGACATACGACCGTAACCTTATCTCCGAGTGTAAGAACATCCTCAACATGCTCGATCCTCTCCTTGGCGATCTTGGAGATGTGGACCATACCTTCCTTACCGGGTGCAAACTCGATAAATGCGCCGAATTCTTTGATGCTGACAACTTTTCCGGTGTAGATCTTTCCTTCTTCAAAGTCGGAAACGATCATCTGAATGTACTCAACTGCCTTATCCATCATATCCTTGTCGGTACCGCATACGGAAACACGTCCGTCATCCGTAATATCGATCTTAACGCCGGTGCGGGCAACGATCTCGTTGATGACCTTACCCTGCTTACCGATAACGTCACCGATCTTGTCGGGATCGATATCGATGGAAATGATCTTGGGTGCATATTCGTTAATGGTAGGACGGGGCTCTGCGATAGCTTTCTTCATGCAGTTATCCATGATAAAGAGTCTTGCGTCACGGCATCTTGCGATAGCACCTTCCACGATGGGTCTTGTAAGACCGTGGATCTTGATATCCATCTGGATAGCGGTGATACCGTCGGTAGTACCGGTTACCTTAAAGTCCATATCGCCAAAGAAGTCTTCAAGTCCCTGGATATCGGTAAGAAGTACGAAATCGTCATCGGTATCTCCGGTAACGAGACCGCAGGAAATACCTGCTACCATCTTCTTGATCGGAACACCGGCTGCCATAAGTGCCATACATGATGCACATGTGGAAGCCATTGATGTTGAACCGTTTGATTCGAATGTCTCCGATACGCAACGGATCGCGTAAGGGAATTCCTCGGTAGAAGGAAGAACGGGAAGGAGTGCTCTTTCGGCAAGTGCTCCGTGTCCGATCTCTCTACGTCCGGGTCCGCGGCTTACCTTGGTCTCACCAACAGAGTATGCCGGGAAGTTGTAGTGGTGGATGTATCTCTTTTCGGTTACGTTCTCATCAAGACCGTCAACCTTCTGCATCTCTGAAAGAGGAGCAAGAGTACATACGTCACAGATCTGTGTCTGACCTCTTGTGAACATTGCCGAACCGTGAACTCTCGGTATTATGTCAACTTCAGCCGCAAGGGGTCTGATCTGAGTGATCTCTCTTCCGTCGGGACGCTTGTGATCCTTTAAGATCATCTTACGTACTGTCTTTTTCTCGTACTGGTAAATTGCTTCACCAAGTATTGCAAGCCATTCTTCGTTGTCGGCAAATGCCTCTTCGAGCTTGGTAGTAATGTTTCTGATGTTTTCCTCACGAACCTGCTTTTCATCGGTAAATACAGCAGTCTCCATCTCTTCGGGAGTAACGATAGCCTTCATGGCATCGAACATCTCCTGAGGTATCGCACATGAGGTATATTCGTGCTTGGGCTTACCAACCTCGGCAACGATCTTTTCGATGAATGCGATAACGGTCTGGTTTACGTCATGAGCCTTGTAGATAGCTTCAAGAACCTTTTCTTCGGGAACTTCCTTGGCACCGGCTTCGATCATGATGACCTTTTCCTTGGTGGAAGCAACCGTCATCTGAAGGTCGCCTTCTTTCCACTGTGCCTGTGAGGGGTTGATGATGAACTCACCGTTTACAAGACCAACCTGAGTCATTGCGCAGGGACCGTCAAAAGGAATGTCCGAAATGCATGTAGCGATAGCCGAACCAAGCATTGCAAGAAGTTCGGGACGGCACTCGGGATCAACGCTCATTACCATGTTGTTGAGTGTTACGTCGTTACGATAATCCTTGGGGAACAAGGGACGCATGGGACGGTCGATAACACGGCTTGTAAGAATTGCGTTCTCACTTGCCTTACCCTCACGCTTGTTGTAACCGCCGGGGAATTTACCGGTAGCATAAGCCTTTTCTTCGAATTCTACCGAGAGGGGGAAGAAATCCACACCGTCTCTGGGCTTTTCCGATGCCGTAGCAGTGGAAAGAACCGTTGTGTCGCCGTACCTCATTAAAGCACAGCCGTTTGCCTGCTTACCTACGCGGTTGATATCAACGCTTAATGTACGGCCGGCAAGTTCCATTGTGAAATTGTTGTACATATGTATCTCCTTTCTATTGTTACAGGCAGAAGATACCGAAACTACTGATTGAAGCACCTGCCCGGACTAAGCCGGCCGTTCGATCCGCAAGGAATGCGGCAGATACTGCAGTCAGTGGTCTCGATGCGTCTTCCGCCCGAGTTTCCCACAATAAAGCAAAAAACATAAGGGCAGGCGTACGCCCACCCTTATTTTGGCATTACTTTCTTAAACCTAATCTTGCGATCAAGGAACGATATCTCTCTATATCGGTCTTCTTAAGGTAAGCAAGAAGTCCACGTCTGCGACCGATCATCATATCAAGACCGCGCTTGGAATGATTGTCGTGAGGGTTAGCCTTTAAGTGCTCGGTAAGTTCTGCGATCCTTGCGGTAAGAACTGCTACCTGAACTTCGGGTGAACCGGTGTCGCCTTCTTTGATGGCATACTCTTTGATGATTTCGTTTTTCTTGTCTTTCTTGATCATTTTATTTCCTCCTGATGTAAAGATTATCCCCGCATCCAAAGTATGGGCTGGAGTTTCCCGATACCTTGAAAGGGTTGGGCTTTCGGTCTGCGATGATAAAGCCAAACGCAGACCTTGATAAGTCTATCACAATGCCTTCGTAAATGCAAGTATTACTTTTTATTCACCGGCTTAAGGCATGTACTCGAATTCCATACCGTCGCCTTCCTGTTCATTAAGATCGTACCATCTTAAGAAACCGTCTTCTATCGAGAAAGCTGCCTGACCGTTGGTATAAAGCACGTTAGCATCCGAAACGCCGTCATCCGAAGTCGTAAGGTCGACTTTTGTGCCGCCGAATTCACACGTAAGTGCCCGAACATCTTCATCGTAATGGCAGATATAACTCCATTCAAATGTTTCGTAAGCACTGTTTGCCCAGCTTATATTTACCGTAAATGTGTTGTTTGCGTCATTTTCGGGTATAACGTCTATCGAACATCTGTCACAGACATATGTTCCCGGATAATCGACTACGCTGATATTCTCATCAGTATTTACGATCATGTCAAACTGGGGAGAACCGACTCCGCCGCGGATAAAGTGGGTTGAACCGTCCTGCCCGCCGTAGAGTTCCTCCAAAGAAGCAGCTTCGGTATCAACGGAAAAACCTTCAACGAAATCTCCTGCTTCATCGTAGATATTGTACCAGTAAGTATCATCTCCGTCCGGATGTTCCTCGGCTTCAACTTTGATCGTTCCGAATGTGATACCGCCGCCTTCGTAGTAGATCTCAACGGAACCGTCTTCTTTTATCACCAGTGTTCTTGAGAAAAGGTCGTCCGTTTCATACCACGTACCGAGAATGGGATCGAGCGTGGGAAGTTCACCGTTACCTGTCGAATCAATATTGTCTCCGTCTTCCTCTTGAATTACAGAAGTATCCTGTACATCAGCATCGGTTTTTTTGTCTTTTTCTTCGCTAACCACGGATGTGTCTTCTCTTACCGGAGTCACATCGCTGTCCCCGCATGCGGCTGCCGATACTGTCATACCGGCCAAAATAAGTACCATTAAAAACTTTTTCATAACTTTTCTTTTCCCCTTTAATTAATATTTTTAAAAAAGCGAGATCTTATCAATAACGCTATCTCAATCCGTACTTTTCTTTTATATCTTCTTCCGGTTCATAATCGTCAAGATATTCATATGTTTCTTCCATCAGTTCGTCATATCCGACATAAGGAACCTTGTAGCACCGGCAGTCCTTGTTTGAATAAAGAATGAAACAGTCGTCTTCTTCACCCACAATACGGTCAACCACGCTGATGATCTTATAATTTTTGTCCAGAATCCTTGAGTATAATTCACCGGTTATTATATAACTGTCGGTTATATCGCTGTAATGCATATCACTTAAATATGATTCCTCTTCGGTTATAAAAGAAAGAACTACGCTCTTGGTCTTTCTGTCGTATATCCTTACGGTATGATCGGTAAACATTGCGGCAATTAACGCTTCGTCATCCGAATAGATTGCTGAGTCAAAGGTCAATACAGGCGCGTTATACTCTTCATCATCCCAGATTTCATCATCTGCCGCTTTATAATCATCGAATAGGCCCGACAGATCGTAATCTTCGATCAATTCTGCCCTTGGTGATATCCGGGCGGAGTATTTTGATATATACGAAGCTCTGTTAAACATATAATAAACATCACCGTTTGAATAATAAGCGGCTGTAATATCTTCTTTCGGAGCAACCTCATAGAAAGAATCCGTGAAATCTGCGCTGAAATCACCTTCGATCGCGTAGACTGCTGCATTTGCCAAAGCACTCAGCATTATATCGCCCTGCGCCCAAGCCGTAACAACGGGCTGAGGCATCGTATGTTCTTTAACGATCCTTCCGTCTGTTCTGCCGATCGCGGCAATATCATATGTTGAGGTAACGTATACATAGTTTTCGGTAACCAGCATATCGACAAGATCTTCACCGAAAGCAAAAGCATCAAGCCTTGTTTTCCATACTGCCGATTCGGACGAAAGATTATACGCGATCACATCGGTATAAAGTCCGGACGTTTCATTATCCATTCCGCTCATGGCGATATACAGCACTCCGTCTGCCAGTTCAGCCTCAATACCTGTTGAGTGGCTGCCCTTTAAACTGTCCACGATCTCGCCCGTGTACCTGTCTGCGACAACAATATATTTTGCTTCTTCGTTATTGGTATCGGAAAGACACAAGCTGATGAGATCGTCGCTAAAAGAAAAATAATCCGCGGCAAAATCACCGTCTCCGAGCGCTCCGCTTAACTCCGTTGTAAAGAGTACTTTTCCTTCGGTCCCAACACCGTAAAGTTTGCTGCCTACCACTCCGACAACAGTATCGGGAGTACTGAACAAAACGGGAGGAGCCGGAATATCTACCGGATCACCCTTTTCTTTTCCGATCTTGTAATAAGTCACTTCATCATCGTCGGAGACGATCATGCCGTCGGGTCCGCAGAAACTTGCGGTAAAGACTTCCGCGGAAAGATTGTCATCATCTTTGAAGATCTGGCTCAATTCTTCGCCCGTTTCGGAATCATAGACCACTATCGCAAAATCTATGTCCGTCAGAAGATATTTGCCGTCATAAGACCAGTCAATATCGTATACCTGTGAATAACTGTCATAATTACATACCGGATAAAAGTCGGGATTTATCTTATAGACGTTCATCGCGGAATACAGTGCGCTTAACGCATTTCCGTTAACCTTCCCGTTATCGGTATCCGGAAGTACATCCCATACCGCATAAACCGCATCTTTTCGTCTGCCGTCTTCGGCAAGGGTATGCGAAGCGGTTGCCATCGTATTCGCAAATCTGTCTTCAAGTTCATCGTACTGCCTGCTTATCTTCACAAGCATACATGTCGCAAATATCGCAAATCCCAGAACCGCCGCACCGATACTTCCGAAAATGGCAGCCATCCTGCGCATTTTTTGTTCACGGTGGCGCTGTTTAAGGTCATCAAAATTAAGCCCGAATATAGCCGCACACAATTTGATGACGGCCGTATCCATTGCCTTTAATACTTCTTTTCTTGTCGCTCCTCTCGTATCTGCGGCAAGAGGTTCTATCTCCCTTCGAACCTTAACCTTGTTGCCGTTTTCGTCAACGACTTCCTCCTCCACATAGTTAAGTATCTCGGGGAATGAATTTACAGGCTCATCTTCCGCAAGAAGGACAAGCAAGTGGTCTCTCGGATGAGTCTGTAAGAATACCTCTATCTCCTTCATACACCAGCGTGATTCCGGATATCTGGGGGTACATACACAGATAAGAAACTCCGAATTGGCAAGTGCCGCATTTATGGGATCCGACAGATTGTCGGCTAAAGGGAGCTCGTCAACATCCCTAAAGATCCTCGTTATTCTTGTTTTTCCGCTTTTAACCTTGGATAATACCGATTTCGGTAATTTGAAGTTTTCCAGCTTTTTGTGAAGATTTTCAACAACAAAAGTGTCAAACTCAGAATGTCTGTAGCTTATGAACGCGTCATAATGCACATCTTTTAAACCAGCCATAACCTTTTCCCTTTTACTTCTTTTTTTCCCGTCCAAACGGGATCTTCCAAATAAAACCTTTATAAATATACCATACCGACCGATTTCAATACAAGCGATTACTCTGAAACCATATAAAAAAGTTAAATACCCACTTCCCGACAAAGCAAAAAGGCTTCCGGCATATTCGCCCGACAAAGCAAAAGGCTTCCGGGCATATTGCCCGAAAGCCTTTAAATACCTTTTGTCTGTACTGTATCGCATACCGAAAGCGATTTAATACATTCCGCCCATTCCGCCGCCTGCGGGCATTGCGGGTGTATCTTCTTTGATGTTGGCAACTGCCGACTCTGTGGTAAGGAATGTTGATGCAACGCTCGTTGCGTTCTGAAGAGCCGATCTTGTAACCTTTGCGGGATCAAGGATACCTGCAGCTACCATATCAACATACTCTTCTTTGTATGCATCAAATCCGATGCCCTTCTTGGACTCACGAACCTTGTTGATGACAACACTGCCCTCGAGTCCTGCGTTTGCGACAATGTGATAAAGAGGAGCTTCCATAGCCTTAAGAACTATGTATGCACCGGTCTTTTCGTCACCGTCAAGCTTATCGGCAAGTTTCTTAACTTCCTTGGAAGCGTGGATGTATGCCGCACCACCACCGCAGATGATACCTTCTTCAACTGCCGCACGTGTAGCTGCAAGAGCATCTTCCATACGCATCTTTGCTTCTTTCATTTCGGTCTCGGTAGCTGCACCTACACGGATAACTGCTACGCCGCCCGAAAGCTTTGCAAGTCTTTCCTGAAGTTTTTCTTTATCGAAATCGGATGTTGTGGTTTCGATCTGGTTCTTGATCTGAGCGATACGTGCGTTAACTGCCTTCTTGTCGCCGCAGCCGTCCACGATAACGGTATTTTCTTTTTGAACCTTAACCGATTTTGCACGTCCCAGCATATCAAGTGAAGCTTCCTTGAGTTCAAGGCCGAGCTCCGAACTGATAACCTGCCCGCCTGTAAGGATCGCGATATCCTCAAGCATTGCCTTTCTGCGATCGCCGTATCCGGGAGCCTTAACGGCTACAACATTGAATGTACCACGAAGTTTGTTGACGATAAGTGTTGTTAAAGCTTCACCTTCAACGTCCTCAGCTACGATAAGGAGCTTTGAACCGGACTGAACGATCTGTTCAAGCAAAGGAAGGATCTCCTGAATATTTGATATCTTCTTATCTGTGATAAGAATGTAGGGATCGTCAAGAACCGCTTCCATCTTGTCCATATCGGTAGCCATATAAGCTGAGATATAACCACGGTCAAACTGCATACCTTTTACGAGTTCAAGTTCGGTCTCCATGGTCTTTGACTCTTCGATGGTGATAACACCGTCGCCCGAAACAGTCTCCATAGCCTTGGCAACCATCTCACCTACGTGATCGTCGCCTGCGGAAATAGCTGCAACTCTTGCGATATGCTCGCTTCCGTTAACCTTCTGAGACATATCCTTGATAGCTTCAACAGCTTTGTCTGTAGCCTTCTTCATACCCTTTCTCATCTCGATGGGGTTTGCACCGGCTGCAAGATTCTTCATACCTTCGTTGATCATTGCCTGTGCAAGAACGGTTGCAGTTGTGGTACCGTCACCGGCAACGTCGTTGGTCTTGGTGGCAACTTCTTTGACAAGCTGTGCACCCATGTTCTCGAATGCGTCTTCAAGTTCGATCTCTTTTGCTATCGTAACACCGTCGTTGGTGATGAGGGGTGCGCCGTAGCTCTTGTCAAGAACAACGTTTCTTCCCTTAGGTCCAAGGGTAACTCTTACTGTATCCGCAAGTTTGTTGACACCTGCTTCAAGTGCGACTCTCGCGTCTGCACCGTATTTGATCTCTTTTGCCATGATATATGTCCTCCGTATTACTTATTCTTGATAACTGCAAGGATGTCGCTCTGCTTGCAGATGATATATTCTTCGTCGTCAAGTTTAACTTCGGTTCCCGAATATTTGGAGAAGATAACTTCATCGTTAACCTTAACTTCCATCTTAACATCCTCGGTACCGGGGCCTACTGCCACAACCTTGGCCTGCTGGGGTTTTTCTTTGTTCTGTCCGGGTAATACGATGCCCGATTTTGTGGTCTCTTCAGCCACTAACTGTTTCAAAACGACTCTGTCGCCTAAAGGTACTAACTTCATAAAAAACTGCCTCCTTTGCAATTTATTAGCACTCAAACATATCGAGTGCTAACCTTCATCAAATACAATAGTCTTTTGGTGTTGATGTGTCAATAATCACTTTATAAAAAAAATATAAAAAAGCGTATTATTTCCCACAAAGAAAAACCGGCAGGTCATCTGACCTGCCGGCAAATCGATCAAAGCCGTACTTTCGGCTCTTAAATATCCTACTGTCTTGTAGCCGTAACGGTTGCTCCGAAATATGCCTTTAAATATTCGGGACCCAAGAACCATATATCGTTGGATGAGTCTTTATCGGAGTTCAATGCTTCAACTTTTGCAAATGCGTTGATCGCTGTCTTGGAAGAAAGATCAACGGTATATTTGTTTTTGCCCTGCCAGAAATTGTACTTAACCTTTGAGTCCGAGTTCATGAGTTTCTTGCAGATCTCAAACTCAAGTGTTCCGTCCGAATCGCCGGGCGCATCGATCGAAACATATCCGGTCTTGGATGCCGATGACTGGCGCTTAACTTCATTCTTGTAATCATTGGCCTTCTTGTCGGTAGATGACACGGGAACGGGCCATGTGGCACCTTTATCTTTTATATATTTGCCGATCTCTACGTGATCGACTTCTCTTGTCTGGTTTTCCCAGTAAAAATAGCTTTCAACATACCAGTTTCCGCCGGAAAAAGAAAGTCCTGCTATGTCACAGGGAAGTACATCCTTCTGAATTACCCTTCCGCTTGTGATACCGGTAAAGTTCTTGGCGGAATCCCAGTTAAGATATCCTATATAATTGCCCGACCAGGATGTAAACCATGCGCCGTAGGATCCGTCCGGTCTTTCAACAGGATTTGCGGTAACAAAGAAGGGGGCACCATCGGGAAACTGTCCGACGTTAACGTTAGCGTAGAGCTCATCAATAACTTTCTGATCCAGTCCGTCGGCATATGCGGTTTTGGGAAGTGCGAAAAAGATTACGATGGCAAGTAAAGCCGCAATCGGAACAGCCAGCATTTTTGATAATTTTGTCATTTTTATAACCTCTCTTTCTTAGTTGAAGATTTATAAAAACTTCCAACACTTCAATTATACAATTTTATGTAAGCCGATTCAACGAAAGTTCCTTAATAATTCGTTATTTTTCTTTAAAAAGTCTTTTCAATTTCCAAAAGCTCGGAAGGTGAATGGATCGTATAGTCGGGCGACGGTACTTCCCCGAAACCATAATCGGCAAACACAAATATCGCACCGGCTTCTCTGGCGGAATTGTAGTCTCCCATCGTGTCTCCGATGTAATAAGCCTTATCCATGTTGTTTCTTTGCATAACAAGCTTTATGTTGTCCGCTTTCAAAAGACCTGTATGCCCGAAACACTCATAGTCCTTTATTATATCCTTAAGTCCGTTTTTTTCGATGACGAGCTCGATATATCCGTCCTGGCAGTTGCTTACGATATAAAGATTGTTGTCCTTGGCAAGTTCTGCCATCGTCTCTCTCATGCCCTCGTATGCCAGATCCTCGGTGTTTTCGCTTATCGCCTCATGTTCAAACTGACAGCAGTTTTCCAACAGTTCCGCCTTTTTAACGGGGTCGATATCTCCGAAAAGATCGTCCGCTATCTCATCCATGGGCTTTCCGAACTCTTTCTGCAGCACCTTGTCGGTTATGTTAAGGTCCTTTAATTCCTCTATCCCCGATGCTCTTACAGCCCTGTTCCAGGCGCCGGCCACCACGCCCGTGGTGTTCCATATTGTTCCGTCTATATCAAATATCAGATGTTTCAATAAGTCCTCCGTGTACGCCACATGCTGCGACGCGCAAATTTATTTATATTCCGCTTTTTAAGCTCGCAGTTTATTTGTCGTAAGTTCTGTACCATTCCGGGTAAAGCGGATGATCCAGATACACATCCGTAAACTTCTCGGTATCACAGCCGTAATCAAGATATGCGTTCTTGTTTTCTATCTTAAAAGATCCGTCTGCCTTTACCGTCACGACTCCGGCGCCTCTCTGGGTACCGCTTTGCATTATCGCATCGCCGTAAGCTTCATTGTCGACAGAATACGAATATGCCAGCGTCACGCCTTTATAAACGACCTGCGCATTGTTGGTATGGTCGTGTCCGCAAAGAACGGCATCCACGCAGCCCATCTCATCACACAGCACCTCGAAAAACTTATCCTGGTCCTCGGGAGCTCCGGCATTGTTAAGTCCGCCGTAGCATACCTTTTCTTCGCCCCATGCTCCGTCCACAAATTCCGTGCATGCCGGATAATCGACCGATCTGAACGTGGCTTTTTTGCCTTTTTCGTCCCTTGTTTCGATGATCAGGTCATCAAGTGCGCATCTGTATTCACCGATCGGTATATGTAAAAAGAAAATGCTCTTAAGATATTCGCCCTCTTTGACCCCGGGCTCTGATGCAGACAGCTCAGCTATCGTATCGGCCGCCCACTCGATCTCGGCATCGTGGATCGTATCGTATCTTCCGAAAACGGAACTTAAGAATTTCGTATCAACATAGGCGTTTGAGTCGATCAGCATTATGAGCTTTATGATCTCTCCGTCCTTGTTTTTAAGCACTATGCACTGGTTGGTAACGCTCGGAACGGTCTCGGCATCAAGGTCGGTAAACTCCTGATTGAAAATACAGTAATCGTATTTATCGCTCATGTAGAGATCGCCGACTTCCTGCCTGTTAGCCAGGTTCCAGGCTTCGGTATCGTGATTGCCGAATACCGTTGAAAAATAAACTCTCTCATGTTCAAATATCTCTATAACGGTACGCGCGACCATACGGTTATTGACGGTACTGCCGCCGTTATATCCTATCTGGGGAAGGCAGTAAGTATTGTCACCTCCGAGTATAACAAGATCCGGCTTTTCGGCTCTTAGCATCGTGATGATCTCATAGATGGTCTTCTTGTCGTTTTTGTATGTCCTGAAACCGCCGCCGATATGGATATCGGTGATGTGCATTATCCTGATATCGTCTTCCACGGTAAATGTATAATGACCGTTTTCAAAAACAGGAGTCATCCTGACATCCGGATAATCAACGGGATCGAATGACTTTATATAATGCCTTAACATCATATTTGCCACAATGTTGGCTATCATGACGGCCAAAAATATAAATGCCGCCGCACCGAGTATAAACGCCAAAACTTTTCTGCGCTTTTTCCTTTTCGCTGTTTTTAAAGCTTCAGGTGTCTGTTCCGCGGCATTTTGGCTTGCCGAGCCTTTTGCCGTGGGATCGGCCTTTTTCTTTTTACCAAACATTCATAGTACCCCGTATGTGCTGTTTATTTGTCCGATACTGTATTGTACCACCGTTTTGTGTTTTCTTCAAAATCAACGGTGATGACCGCCATCGAATCTATGGTCTCAAAGCTGTAAGTGCCTTCGTCGGGAATCATAAACGATGTCGTATCGTAGCCGCGTGCCGCAAAGAGCTGTAAAAAGAAACCTAAACAGTCAGCCTCGTTCATATCGGTCTTGATACGCGGCAAAAACTCGACCGCAAGATCGTTTAACTCCTTAAGGCTCATTGATTTTACGCTGTCCATGCACATCGCAAGGACATTACGCTGTCTTCCGGTACGTGCAAAATCGGTTCCCACATATCGAACGCGCGAATATGCAAGCGCCTGGTTGCCGTTAAGATGATAAGTTCCGTCCTGTGCCGGCAGCTTATCCTTATCCGGATCGGATCCCATATCTATGGCCTGAGTTGTGACATATGAATTGATGTGGGTTATCTCATCTGCGGTAAGTTCGGCATCAATACCTCCGACGGCATCCACAAAATCTTTTACCAGATAGAAATTTACCACGATCGTGTTGTCGATCTCTATCCCGAAGTTTTTAAGTATCGTCTCTTTTAAAAGGTCTGTTCCTCCGAATACGTGAGCTGCATTTAAGCGGTTATGCCCGTTATCCGGGATGTCAACGTAGATGTCTCTTAAAAACGACGTCATTACTATCCGACCGGTCTCTTTGGAAAACGAGATGAGTATCATGGCATCCGACCTGCCCGCAAACTCATTTTCCCTCGTATCGACCCCCACCAGCATGACATTATATATGCCGGTCTGGTCGAACAGCGGTGCATTGTAGCCTGTGCGTAAGAAGTCGTTATCTTCATCGCCGCCATTGCTTTCGGGTTTTTCTAAATTGTCGGCCAGTTCATCGATATCAGGCATTTCTTCGGGTATCGAGATCGAAAGACCGCTTTCGGTCTTTTTACCCGAAGCCGTTCCAAGCATATTGTAGTAATGCTTAAATATCAGATATCCCGCAAGTATTATCAGTATTAAAACGCTCAGAAGAACCGAGATGAATTTCATCCCGGTTCTTTCTTCATTATCTCTTCTGCTCATAAAAAAACTATCCTTTGCCGCATTATCAAGCTCTGGCAAGTATTCTCTTATAGATCTTGGGATCGATGTCACGCTTGTACATTGCGCACGTGATCGCATATGCAGCCACGGCTCCCAAAGTGATTATCAAAACCGCCGTTACTGTTATTACAACAGGTCCCAGTTCCAGAAACGCATCGAGCGCCGGAAGGTTTTCGATCTTTCCCTGAATCCATCCCTGGCCGACAAACAGGAACACAAACATCGGCAGGAAAACGATAAGCGACAAAATATATGATTTATATGCAATGGAACCGTAGATCTGAAGTATGAATACCAGCAAAGCCACCATTATAATGCCATACAACGAATGCTTTAGCAACTCATCGGTAAGTTCCGCCTTTCCAAAATAAAGTCTGCAGAATCTGATCGTTATAAAAAGTCCGAAACATAAGAGCGAGAGCAGGTATGCAACTTCCGTGGGGATCGATGTCTGAAGTCTTTTCTTGTACGGAGAAGAACCTATGTACAAAGAGATCGTTCCCGTTATGATCATCTGTGTTATATATGTGGGACAAAGAACCATATATATGGCTCCCATATTGTCCATAACGTTTGTGGCCATACACTCCATCATTATGCCCAGTGCCATGAAAATACCGAAAAGCATCAGCATCGATTTTCCCTGGAGTCCGTATTTTAAAAGTCTGAATGCAAGTTTAAGATCTTTGATCATTGTCTTCTCCTTTTAGTATGTATCCGTTAATTTCTGATCGTATGATCGCTTGGTGATCGCCACCGAGGCGTAATATAACGCAATTGCAAGTGCGGCATAAACGATCACGAGTACCGCAAGAACCGGTACTATAAATGTCCCCGCAAATACAAATGTAAGTGACGGTATCATGGTTAAGATCGAAACCGGTATCATCAGGGCATACATTATCAGTATATACATCTGGAATGTCTTTCCGATTATCCGTCCGATGATCTCGATTCCCGTCAAAGAGGCAAGAGCCGCGCAGTAAACCGACGCAACAAATACTATGAATCCCGGGCCCAGAGGCATCGGATCCACCTCCGGTATGACGATAAATTTAAGGGCTATGGGCCAGACTATCAGCAAAAAGAACATTCTTATTGCATGGAGCAATATGTCGCCTTTAACAGCCTGTGTTAACACACTTTTGCCGGCAGTCGATGATTTAAAATATTCGGAGATCCTTCCGTGTTTGTTGAGCAACCCTCCAAACAGGAAAAAGTCAAATATCATCATCGTCATTATGTATATGCAGGGGATCATCAAAAAGGGTGTTATATCTATCGCAAAACCAAGCAGTGCCCACAAGATCCCGAATCCGACCGTCAAAAGGTTTATAAACACTCTGAACATCTTTGACGAATAAGCCCTGTAAGCTTTAATACACTTCATCATATGCTCACCTGCTTTATATGTGAATTTTTCTTCATGATGGCTACGCTTATCTGGAAGAGGCTGGCCTGTTCGGTCGTGATATCCATTCCGGCGAGCTTATCAAGATCGGATGCAAGGCATATTCCCTCAAAGCCGTATTTACCGGTAGTCTGGGAATAGAGGATTTCTTTCGCCTTTTCGGCATCAGCGGGTTCTCCCTTTACGAGAATATATTTTTCCTTGAGATCGTCCACGAAACCGGACTCAACTATCTTGCCGTGTTCCACGATGATCGCATAATCCGTAACGTTTTCCATATCGGAAATGTTGTGTGTCGAGAAGAATACCGTTCTGCCTTCCTTGGAGTTGATGTACTGTCCGATCATCTCGCAAAGCTTATCTCTCATAAGAGGATCGAGAGGGGATGCGGGCTCATCCATTATCAGGATGTCCGTATCTCTTGCAAGTACCTGGGCAAGCGCAAGCTTTGTCTTGGTACCGTCGGATAACTCACTGACCTTTTTGTTACCGTCATATCTTCCCGATGAAGAAATAGCGAGTTCATCGTATATCTTCATGAATTTATCGTGATCGTAGTTTTTAAATAACATGTGTGACAGCTGATCGATCTGCTCTACCGTCCAGTGCGGAAGGAAGTAATTTTCCGTTCCGGTATAGCCCATACGTTCCTTGACTTCGGGCTTATTCTCTCTGTCCTTGTCATTGTACTCTCCGAAATATGTGATCTCTCCGGTATAATCAAGTCTTATACCCGCAAGTATATTTAAAAGAGTCGTCTTACCTGCTCCGTTCTCACCGATCAGGGCTGTCGCAAATCCCTTGGGGATCACAATCTCACCAACATCAAGTGTGAAGTTTGCGTATTTCTTTATAATGTTCTTTCCTGAGATCATTGCTTCTGCATTCATTACTGTAATTTCTCCTTGTTCAATCTTCTTTCATAGATAAAAGCATGTTCAGCATGCCTATCAGTTCTTTGTCGGTTATGCCCGCTATATCCGCATTTACTATCGCATCGTTAAGTGAACTTTCGACTTTTCTTAAGTGCTGTTCCTTTAACAGTTCGCTGTCCTGGGAATTAACGAAGTAGCCTTTGCCCTGGGCCGCCGTGATATATCCCTCTTCCGAAAGCATTTCGTAAGCCTTCATGGTGGTTATAACACTTATCCTAAGTTCCTTGGCCAGTTCCCTTATCGACGGCAGATACTCGCCTTCTTTAAGCCGGCCGGCTAAGATATCGTTTCGAAACGAGTCTGCTATCTGCTGATAAATCGGCACACCGGACGATTGAGATATCTTCATATTGTTTCCTCCATGCGTCCGTGTTAACTGTTTATGTGTTATATATACACCTATAAACAGTTGATGTCAATACATTTTACAAATTTTTTGTAAAAAGAAAAAAGATCTGCATCTCCCGATGCAGATCTCCCCAGCAGTTAAGCCATTTTTATGATTTCTTTTTATCGCGTTTCTTCCACTTTCCGATAGTGATGGCAAGCGCTCCCAGTATCGCTACGCCCACGATTGCAGACAGCATAACTATGATCACGATCTTGCCGTTGATCACGGTAACGGGTGTACCGTCTTCTGTTACGTATCCGTTGCCGGGCTCATCACTTCCGTTGCCGGAATTGCCGTTCTTGTTGTCGACATTTGAATCCTTGCCGTCCGATACGACTTCAAGAGAATCAACCATCGTAAGTGTTATATCATCAATATAAAATTCGGTGTCTTCATCGCCCTTAAACTCAAGAAGCGTTTCACCGTCTCCGATAGCGGCATATATTGTAAGTTCCTGCCAGTCGGAAGTGGTATTTACCGTTATATAATCGGCGCTGTTGTTGGTTAAACTCATGGTAACGGTATCGTTGTCCTTGGAACTTACCCATGCCGTTATCTTAAGATTCTTGCCCGCAAAACGGGAAATATCCATCGCTGCGGTCTTGTCCGTATAAGTGGTGACCTTAAGGCTGAAACCTACGCCTGCACCTTCCGTATGATTGACCTTTGACTGATTTGCAAGCTTTTTGGTGATGAATCCGGCTATATCGGGGCTCATCGGAGTTAATTTCCCGGAACCGTTATCAAAGGGTTCAAAGTCATATGTTACATCTTCCGCAGCGGCAAGAGGCTCCGCATATTTGCCCGATAAGAACGCCGCTATAAGTTCGGGAGAAACCATCTCACCCGTTTTTCTGTCAATATAACTGTGACACTCTCCGCCCGAGGTCTTGTTGGCTCCGTTATCCCATACTATCGCGGGGATCCCCTTCTTGGCGGTCTGCTCACCCATGAATGCAAACCACTTCTCACGCTCGACATTGTTATTGCCCGAATTGGTACATCCGCACTCACCGATAATAACAGGGATACCCTTGCTGATAAATGAGATCTCAAGACTTGACATCAGTCTCTTGATATCGGAATTGTCAGATGCGTTATTGGGATCGAACGTGTTCTTTTGATCCGTTAAGCAAAATTCGTAAGGTGAATAACAGTGAACGGAAAGAGCAATGTTTGAAGCGGTCTCACCGTTTATCTGCGGCAGTTTTATCGAATTGAGTACAAGCTGTGAACTTGAAGCGGCGTATCCGGGTACCATCAGCACTCTTTCGTCGTTATGACCTTTGCCGTTCCCGCGTACCGTATCAACAAATACCTGATCAAGATAGTTGACTGCCTCATAACAGGCGGGATTACCCTGCCATTCATAATCGGCTCCGCCGGCTCTGGGCTCGTTCATGCCTTCAAAGATAAGCTTCTGGTCGTAATCTGCGAATTCATCGCTTATCTGGCTCCATACGGCGCTTAACTCTTCACCGATCTCCTTGTAGGATTTGTCGATGTCGGTCCTGTTGACCCAGCTCTCATGATGGACGTTGATGATAACGAAAAGATCTTCTTCAAGTGCCCAGTCGACAACTTCCCTGACATGAGCCATAAAATCCGGATTGATGGCATAACCGTTTGATTTGTCGATAAACTTGTACCATGTGATCGGAATACGGATCGTGTCGAATCCCGCTTCTTTGACACCGTGGATCATTTCACGGTTTATCCTGGGATTTCCCCATGAAGTTTCCTGGGAATAGATGTCACTTGAGTTACCGTCTCTGGCATCCAGGGTGTTACCCATATTCCATCCCTTATTCATCATCGCAACGATCTCCTCGGCCGTTTTGCCGGTCAATTCACCGTCGGCATATGATTTAAGGGTAAAAACACTCCCTAAAAGAGCAATCGCCGCCAAAACCGGCAGCGATCTTTTAATTATTCTCGTAAAATTTAACTTACGCATATTTACCTTTTCTTTCTTGATTTCTTGCCTTTTGAAAAGCTTTCGATGGCATCGGCTATTACGCTCGTTGCCTCTTTGTGAGTATAAGGCTTGCTGACAAAATGGTTTACACCAAGAGCATGACACTTTTCGCGTGTTTCCTCGTCATCACTTGATGATACTATAACTACGGGAACTTTTTCGTTCCACCCCTTGGCATTAAATTGTTCCAAAAACTCGTATCCGTTCATCTGGGGCATCATCAGGTCCAAAAGTACGGCTTCTACCATTCCCAGCTGAAACGACAATAAACCGAGAGCTTCCGCACCGTTCTTGGCCGGAATGATCTCGTATTCGAGCTCCAATATTTCCGCCAGCAGATCGCGACTTATATCATCGTCATCCACTACCAATATCTTTTTGAGCAATTCTTCTGTCTCCTTTACATAATGGGCTACTCTATAATTTAACACCCAATTTAAGACAATTCAAGTAATTGGACAAAAAAATCACTCAAAAAAATACAAAGCACTCACTCAGACAGCATTTTATGATAGTCCCCAAGCGACTCAAATGTAAGCGAATAGGGATTTTCATACAGTTTCTTTAACGCATCAAAAGAATTGTACTGTTCGGTAAGACAAAATTCGTGACTCCATGTCATAAACCACAACCATGCCGCATTGTCGGCTTTAAGCGCATCGGCGTCCGGCAGCACCCCGTTCTCAGCAAGAGAAACACCTTTGTCGGGCGCTATCTCTTTAAGGCCCTTGAATTCTTCGATAAAACTTGCATGTGCATGAGCCTCGGGATAAAGGTCTCTTGAAATGATATCGCAGTATTCGTCACCGACATATGCCTCGGGTATCGGACAGTTCCAAACCCACAAAAGATTGTGAATGTCTTTTTCTTTTGTCAGATAATCAAATACTATCTTAAAAAGATCTCTTGCAACCTCGGGTCCCTTTGCTCCCCACCAGAACCATTTGCCCTCGGCTTCATGGAAAGGACGCCACAATATCGGGATCTTTGCGTCCTGAAACTTTCTTAAGATCTCGGCCATTACATCAAGATCGCTTATCATTGCCTTGTATTCATCGGTCCCGGGCGTGGCTGCTTTGGCGGCGTCAAAGTCCGTATGCTCGGCATAGAAGGCCTTGTCGCTTCCGCCGATCGGTGAAAACCAGTGCCAAGTATATGTCACGATACCGCCCTTTTTGCCCCATTCAAGCGCACATTCAACCGTTCCCAAGTTGTCGTCGACTTCTTTAAGGCAGTCATATCCCGATTCTTCACGGTTAATGTTGGGGGAATATCCCAAGAGCTCAAATCCCAGGAGTGCGGGCGTTTTTCCGGTAGTTTCCCTGATAAACTGAAGCTCTTCCATCGGGATCGACTGGGTATGCTGTCCCGTGAGTATTCCCTTTCCCTCTATGGATGCAAGATATTGCAAAAGAACACGTGCTTCACGCGTTGCCTTGGGATCGCAGGGTGTAGTGTTCATAAATAATCCTCCTTCAGAATTGTTTATTATCGGGTTCCGTTGATTTGTCAGAT